>Ga0335084_10001269_pt1 | contig 23326 bp, 18 predicted proteins | sample Lox_Sample_44_FD_206721 | JGI IMG/M metagenome (GOLD analysis project Ga0335084, IMG submission 206721) | Soil microbial communities from Loxahatchee National Wildlife Refuge, Florida, United States - Lox_Sample_4.4 | ecosystem: Environmental > Terrestrial > Soil > Wetlands | place: USA...
TTCCAGCTCGTGGCCAAGCTCGACGTGGACATCTACGGCGGCCAGCGTGTCTTCATCTATTTCGTCGAGAACACCAAGGCCAAGGAGCTCGCCGGCACTCTCGATTCCATCTACGGGCGCTCTGCCTCGTCCGGCGCACGGCCCGCGGCCTTGCCGGGCAGCACCTTGGGCGCGCCACCCACCCCATCACAGCCCGCGCAGGCCCTGCCGCGCGTGCCCGGTGTGGGCGGGGCAGAGGTCGGGGCCACGATCACGGACCTTCGCTTCATCGCAGACGAAGTCACCAACGCCATCATCGTCACCACGTACCCGCGGTTGTGGAAGGACATCGAAGAAACGATCAAGAAGCTCGACCGCCCCGCGCGACAGGTGCTCATCGAGGTGCTGGCCGCCGAGGTGACGCTCAACGACGACACCAAGCTCGGCATCGAGTGGGCTGTGCGCAGCGGCAAGTTCATCTTCACCAATACGCAGAACACGACCGGCCAGACGCCGACCCCGCCGGGACCGGGGATCATCTCGAGCGGCGCGCTCCTCGCACCCGGCTTCAATATGTTCGTCGCCGCCAGTGAATTCATCGCCGCGCTCAATGCGCTCGCCAGCGAAAACAGGGTCAATGTGCTCTCGAGCCCGTCCATCATGACGAGCGAGAACAAGAAGGCCGTCATCAACGTCTCGCAATCCGTGCCCATCGTGACCTCACAGCAGGTGCCGGTGTCCGCGGGCGGCAACACCGGCAACTCCATCACCCAGGCAGTTGAATACAAGGACGCGGGCATCATCCTCACCGTGACCCCGCGCATCGGGGAGAAGGGCACCGTAGCGCTCGACGTGAAGCAGGAGGTGAACGACGTCGGCCAGAACGAGCCGCCGCCGATCAACTCCCCGCGGTTCACGAAGCGCGAGGCCGAGACCTCCGTGGTCCTGCTCAACAACCAGACATTGGTCCTGGGCGGCCTGATCCAGACCACGCGGACCTACGTCAAGATCGGCATTCCCTACCTCAACCAGATCCCCGTGCTGGGCTATCTCTTCGGGTCCACCGAGGAGAGGCTTGAAAAGAGGGAGCTGCTCCTGCTGATCACCCCGAGAGTGGTGGGGTCGGCCGCGGACGCCGCGCGCGTCACCGAGCAGATGCGGAATGTCACGCCCGAGCTCGAGTATTCGTTCAAGCAGGCCCCGAAGGCTCCGCCCCGCACCCCCCTGCCTGCGTCTCCGCCACCGCCTCCCAGTCCATAGGTTCCGGCATTCTCCGGCTGAACGAGCTGGGAGTGATGCTAGGATATGCGGACCACATCGCCCGGGAGGCGCCATGCCAGAGTCCATTCCCGCATCGCTTATCATCGACACGCTGAAGGACACCTTTCGCGAAGCGAGGAAGGAGCTGGCCGCGGAGGTCGCCGAGCCGCCGCAGCACTCGCATCTGGGCTGGATCCTGAGCGTGCCGGACACGCACCAGAAGACGGTGCTGGCCGCGCTCGACAAGGAAGAGCAGATCCGGGTCCTCACCTGCGCCACTGAAGACGAGGCCGCGACCATCGCCGGCGGGCTCTATATCGGCGGCGAGCCTGTCGTGCTCATGATCCAGCACGCGGGACTCTACGCCTCGGTGAATACGCTCCGCGGCGTGGCCATGGACGGCCGCATCCCGATCTTCTACATGATCGGCTTGCTGAGTCGCGAGCGCGACAAGGCCCCGCGCGAATCCCGGCACTCCATGGTTCGCTACTGCGAGCCGCTGCTGGACACCTTCGGCATTCCGCACGCGACACTCGAGGGGCCTGATGATGTGCACCTGATCCCCGAGTACTATCGCTTGAGCCGCGAGCGCAAAGGCCCCGCGGTGGTCCTCGTCGGCCTGGAGACGATCTAGTCATGGCCACCGGAACGAAGCCCCACGAAGTCGGACCCCACGAAGTCGGACCAATGAAGCCGGAGGAAGTTCTGCGTCTGATCGCCGCCCAGAGGGGCAGCGCCATCTGCGTGCCGACCATGACGACGGGCCCCGAGTGGCGCAACATCGCCCCCGACGATCTCTCCGTGGGATGCGTCGGCTTCATGGGCGGCGCGTCGTGCCTCGGTCTGGGTCTTGCGTTGGCCCGCCCCGACCGACGCGTGCTCGTGCTGGACGGCGACGGCTCGCTCCTGATGCAGCTCGGCTCGCTCGCCACCATTGCGGGCGCCGCCCCGCGAAATCTCGTCCACTTCCTGTTCAAGAACGGCGTCTACCACACCTCGGGTGCTCAAGGGATCCCCGGCGGGCTCTCGGTGGACTTCGTGACCATGGCAAAGGGCGCTGGCTACCGCGCGGCCTTCGCGGTCCGCGACATCGACGACTTCAAGCGGCGCCTCCCGGAAATCCTCAAGATGGAAGGCCCCGTCTTCGTCGAGCTCCACACGGGCCTCGCCGAACAGACCCCGATGACCGCGCGCGGCGGCGTCCCCTTCCCCCAACAGGTCGCCAACCTCCGCGCAAAGCTGCTCCGGCCCCGCGCCACCTCCTAGCCCGTTCTCTTCAGCCCAACGCCACATGCGCTTCTCGCGGCTCCGGGCAGGTCCGCATTCTCGGCTGGAATGCGATCGACTGGTGGCGCGGGTTGCCCCGCAGGAAGACCATCGTATCGATGTAGTCCGAGATGCGAAGGCGCAAGACCCCTGGTCAGGAGCGCGACGCTGTCCTCGCGGTCCACGGAGCGCAGGACCACTCTCCTCACAGCTCTGTGAATGGGCCCACGTTAGCCAACGGGGCCCCGGCCGTCAATGTTAGAATCGCCCGCGCCACACCATCGGAAGCGCGCCAAGGGAGGCTTGATCGGATGGGGCAGTTCGGTATCGGGCAGTCGCTGAAGCGCTTCGAGGACGTCCGTCTCCTCCGCGGCGAGGGCCGCTTCCATCACGACATCAATCAGCCCGGGCAGGCGCACATGGTCGTCGTCCGGTCGACGCATGCGCACGCGCGGATCCGCTCTATCGACACCGCCGCAGCCGCCGCCGCACCCGGCGTCGTCGCCGTCTTCACCGGAGCCGACGTGGCGCGCGACGGCCTCAGCACCATGAAAATGACCCTCAAGAGGAAGCGTCCGGATGGCTCGCCCATGTGGGCGCCGGCGCACCGGGGCCTGACGGAGGATCGCGTCCGCTACGTGGGCGATCCCATCGCCCTCGTGATCGCCGAGACGGCGGCCCAGGCGGAAGATGCGGCGGAGGCGGTGCGGGTCGACTACGATCCTCTGCCCGCCGTCACCTCGACGGCGGAGGCCATCGGCGGCGCAGCGGTCTGGGACGAGTGTCCAGACAATATCTCGAATCTCTTCGAGGTCGGCGACAAGGCCGCCACCGACGCAGCCTTCGCGAAGGCCGCCCACATCGTTCGCCGGCGCTATGTCATCACGCGTGTCCACGCGCAGTACATGGAGCCCCGCGGCGCGCTCGGCGCCTACGATCCCGGCGAGGACCGCTACACCCTCTACGCCGACGTCCAGTACCCGCACCGGGTCCGCAATGCGCTCGCCGCCAATATCTTCCAGATCCCCGAGCATCAGATCCGCGTCATCGTGGGCGATGTCGGCGGCGCCTTCGGCACCAAGGGCTGGCAGTATCCGGAGCACCGCCTCACGCTGTGGGCGGCGCGCCGGCTCGGCCGGCCGGTGAAGTGGGCCTGCGAGCGCCGCGAGGCGATACCGGCGGACGAGCACGCGCGCGACAATGTCAGCGACGCCGAGCTTGCGCTCGACGCGGACGGACGATTCCTCGCGCTCCGCGTGAAGACGCTCGCCAATGTCGGCGCCTACGTCTCGTCGGACCGAAACCTGCTCGCGACCTTTTCCAATGTCCCCACGCTCGTCGGCGTCTACGCCTTCCCTGCAGCGCATGCCCAGGTCCTGTCCGTGCTGACCAACACCAATTCGACGGCACCCTACCGTGGCGCCGGCCGGCCCGAGGCAACCTATGTCCTGGAGAGGCTGATCGACGACGCCGCGCGCGAGCTGGGCATCGATCGCGTGGAGCTGCGCCACAAGAACCTGATCTCGCCCGCGGCCATGCCCTACAAGACGGCGCTCGGCGTCACCTACGACTGCGGCGAGTTCGGCAAGAACATGGACGACGCCCTCAAGCTGGCCGACGTCGCCGGCTTCCCCGCCCGGCTCGAAGCTTCGCGCCAGCGCGGGCGTCTCCGAGGATGGGCGGTGGTGAATCCTATCGAGCAGGCGGCCGGCCCGCAGCCGGAGTTCGCGGAGATACGCTTCTCTCCGAGCGGGAGCGCCACCGTCTTGATGGGCACCAAGAACCAGGGGCAGGGGCACGAGACGACCTTCAAGCAGATCCTGCACGAGCGGCTCGGCATCGATCCCGCCGAGGTGCGCTACATCGACGGCGACACCGACCGCGTCGCCTTCGGCATGGGCACCATGGGCTCGCGCTCCACCGTCATCGGCGGCTCCGCGCTCTGGACGGCGGCCGACAAGGTCATCGCCAAGGGCCGCAAGATCGCCGCCCGTCTCATGGAAGCGGCCGAGGCGGACATCGTCTTCGCCGACGGCAGGTTCGCGGTGACGGGCACGGACAAGGCCGTCACCATCAAGGAAGTCGCGCGCGCCGCCTTTCAGCCCGCCCAGCTGCCGCCGGGTCTCGAGCCCGGGCTCTACGAGACGGGCACCTTCGCGCCGAAGCAGGCCACGTGGCCCAATGGCTGCCATGTCTGCGAGGCCGAGGTGGATCCCGACACGGGCGCGGTGACGCTCGACCGCTACGTGATCGTGGACGACGTGGGTACCGTGATCAATCCGATCACGCTCAAGGGCCAGATCCACGGCGGCGTCGCGCAGGGCGTCGGCCAGGCTCTCATGGAGCAGGTTGTATACGAGCCCGGCTCGGGACAGCTCCTCACGGCCTCGTTCATGGAGTACGCCATGCCCCGCGCCGATACGCTGCCCGACATGCTGATTCACAGCAATCCGGTGCCGACCAGGCTCAATCCGCTCGGTGCCAAGGGAGCCGGAGAAGCCGGGACGGTAGGGGCGCTGCCCGTCGTCCTCAACGCGGTGATGAACGCGCTGGAGCCGCTCGGAGTCCGGGAGCTCGACATGCCCGCGAGCAGCGACCGGGTCTGGCAGGCGATCCGGGCGGCGCACGACTCTCACAACCAACCACGACCGGAGTGACCATGGGACTGCTAGACGGAAAGACCGCACTCGTGACGGGAGCGGGCCGGGGTATCGGCCGCGGGATCGCCATCGCGCTGGCCAAGGCCGGGGCCAAGGTGGTCGTCAATGACCTGGGCACGGGCCTCGACGGCGAAGGCGCGGCGACGGGCCCCGCCGCGCAGGTCGTCGACGAGATCGTCAAGGCCGGTGGCACCGCCGCTCCCAACTACGGCTCGGTCGCCGACTACAAGCAGGCGACGGAGATGGTCGAGCAGGTCGTGAAGACCTGGGGCCGCATCGACATCCTCGTCAACGTGGCCGGTATCCTGCGCGACCGGATGATCTTCAACATGGCCAAGGAGGAGTGGGACGCCGTTCTCGGCGTCCACCTCAACGGCACCTTCTTCTGCACGCGGGCCGCCTCCATCGCCATGCGAGAGCAGAAGGCGGGACGCATCATCAGCATGTCGTCGGTGTCGGCGCTGGGCGCGCCCGGCCAGCCCAACTACGCCGCGGCCAAGGCCGGTATCATCGGGCTGATGTGGTCCACGGCCAATGCCATGGCCAAATACAACGTGACGGCCAACTCCATCATGCCGAGCGGCGCCACGCGCATGATCGACTCGACCCCGCGCGGCAAGAAGATCTTCGAGGAGACCGGCAAGTGGCCGAGCGAGCAGGCTATCGGCACCGAGCGCGACCCCGATAACGTGGCGCCGCTCGTCGTCTTCCTCTCGAGCGATGCCGCCGCGCACGTCAATGGCCAGGTCTTTCACTCCTTCGGCTACGGCTACACGGTCCTCGCCCAGCCCCAGGCGATCCGGCGCATCGACGCCGACCGCCGCCTCGAGCCCGAGGAGCTGGTGAAGCTCCTGCCCGAGACCTTCGGCCAGGGCCTCCACGAGGCGCCCGGCACCAGCTTCGGCCGCACGCTGCACGAGCGCCCCAAGGAGGAGTGGAAGGACCTCGGGCGCGGCGTCCGCTTCTGGCAGTGGCCCCGGGAGGAGCGTTGAAAAGCGTTCTCCTCGTCTGCCACGCGAATACCTGTCGCAGCGTCATGGCCCACGTGCTCCTCGAGCAGATGCTCGAGGAGCGCAATGCGCGGGAGCGCGTGCTCGTCCGCTCCGGCGGTATCGCCAATCACGCCCGCGACGGGATGATCCCCTCGCTCGACGCGCGCATCGTGCTCCGCGAGGACGGCATCCATCTTGCCGAGGACACGATCAGCTCAACGGACCTGCGGCGCCACCGGGAGCTGATCGCCGAGGCGCACCTGATCCTGACCATGACCACGCAGCAGAAGGAGATGCTGGGCACCTACGAGGAAGCGCAGGGCCAAGCCATTTTCACTCTCAAGGAATTCGTCGGGGAAGACGGAGACATCGGCGACCCTTTCCAGCAGGGCGAGGAGAAGTACCGGGCCTGCCGGGACGAGATCAAGCGCTGCCTCGTCAAGGGCGTCGACCGGCTCCTCGCGAGGCTGGAGGACTGAGCCTATGGACGCTGACCGGCTGACCATGCCGCTGGGCGAGGCGATCTTCACTCAGCGCTCGACCAGGAAACTCAAGCAGGACGCCATCCCGGAAGCGGATATCCGCCTCCTCCTCGAGGCCGCCGTGAAGGCGCCCAATGGCGGCAACCACCAGACCGGACGCTTTCTCGTGGTCACCGACCGTGCGAAGATCCGCGAGTTCGGCGCCCTCTACCGCGAGGCGTGGTGGGCGAAGCGGAAGGACGATCACGGCTGGAACGGGCCCCAGGACATCCCCCCCGGCGAGAAGAACTACAGCTCGGCCATGGGGTTGGCCGAGGACATGAAAGACGTCCCCTGCGTCATCTTCGCCATGACAGAGCCGCCGGGCGGGGCCAACTCGATCATTCCCGCCTGCCAGAATCTCATGCTGGCTGCGCACGCTCTCGGCATCGGCTCGCTTCCCACCACGCTCCACCCCGTGGTCATGGACCGCTTCCGCGCCATGTTCGGCATCCCCAAGGAGATGGGCTTTCACTTCTGCATCCCGCTCGGCTACCCCGCGGTGAAATACGGGCCGAGCCGGCGCAAGCCGATATCGGAGACCACCTCCTGGAATCACTGGGGAGGCGCATTGCCGTGGGCCTGACGCACAAGCCCGCGGTCAGCCTGGCCGCGGCCGCCGGGCGCCGCAAGGCCACGCTCGAGGTCGCCCAGAGGTTCGAGAAGGAAGGCTTCGCCGGCATCTATTGCCCGAGCTTCGGCGACGGTCTGGGGCTCTGCGAGGCGCTCGCGCTGTCCACCACGACGATCCAGCTCGGCACCACCATCGCCAATATCTACTCTCGGCATCCCCACGACTATGCGCATACGGCGGCGTTCGTCCACGAGGTTGCGGGCGGGCGCTTCCGCTTCGGCATCGGCGTGAGCCACGGGCCCACGCTGGCGCGGCTCAAGGTGACCGCCGGCAAGCCGCTCGAGGATATGCGGAGCTTCGTCAGTGAGCTCCAGACCGGCGCCAAGCAGGCAGGACCGCTGCCGCCCATCGTGCTCGCGACCCTCCGGCAGAAGATGGTGGCGCTCGCCGGCGAGATCGCCCAGGGCTGTGTCTGGGCCAATGCCGCGCGCTCGCACATGCCCGCGTCCCTCAAGCACCTGCCCGACCGCGTGCGGAGAGATCCGGGCTTCTTCATCGGCAATATGGTGCCGACCTGCATCGACGCCGACCGGGCCGCCGCCGCCGCCGTCAACCGGCGCACCCTCACCGGCTACGTCAAGCTCCCCAACTACCAGAACTACTGGATCGAGGCGGGCTTCGAGGAAGAGATGCAGGCGATCCGAAAGGCCATCGCCGCCGGTGAGGACGACAAGATTCCCTCGCTCATGTCGGACCGATGGCTGTCCCAGGTCACGCTCTACGGAAGCCCGGCCGAAGTCCGCGAGGGAGTCGAAGCGTGGCACGCGGCGGGCGTGACCACGCTCATCATCGTGCCGTCCTCCACCAAAGGCGGCCAGATGGTGGCGCTCCAGGAGCTGATCGACCTCTACCGCTGACCCTTACGGCCGAAAGGAACCGCCATGAAGACCTATCGCATCGCCGTGATCCCCGGGGACGGCATCGGCAAAGAGGTGATGCCCGAAGGCGTGCGCGCGCTCGATGCCGCCGCCCGCCGGTTCGGCTTCACCCTGAGACTCGAGCATCTCGACTGGAACTGTGACCGGCTCGCGAAGACCGGCCAGTGGATGCCCGAGAACTGGAAGGATATCGTGGGCGATCACGATGCCATCTACTTCGGCGCCACCGGCTGGCCGGCGCTCGTGCCCGACCACGTCTCCCTCTGGGGCTCCCTCATCAAGTTCCGGCGCGACTTCGACCAGTACGTCAACCTGCGGCCGGTGAAGTTGATGCCCGGCATTCCCTGCCCCCTCGCGGGTCGTGAGCCCGGTGACATCGACTACTACGTGGTGCGCGAGAACACCGAGGGCGAATACTCCTCGGTGGGCGGCCGGATGTTCGAGGGCACCGAGCGCGAGTTCGTCACGCAGCAGTCCTGCTTCACGCGCAAGGGCGTGGATCGCATCATGAAGTTTGCCTTCGATCTCGCGATGACGCGCCCCCGCAAGCTCGTCACCTCGGCGACCAAGTCCAACGGCATCTCCATCACCATGCCGTACTGGGACGAGCGCTTCGCCGCGATGAGCGCGCGGTACCCGCAGGTGAAGACCTCCCAGTACCACATCGACGGCCTCACCATCCAGATGGTGCTGAACCCGCAGCGCTTCGACGTGATCGTGGGCTCCAACCTCTTCGGCGATATCCTCTCCGACCTCGGACCGGCGACCGCGGGCACCATCGGCATCGCGCCGTCGGCCAACCTCAATCCGGAGCGTGCCTTCCCATCGCTGTTCGAGCCCGTGCACGGCTCCGCGCCCGACATCTACGGCCGCGCGATCGCCAATCCCATCGGACAGATCTGGTCGGGCGCGATGATGCTCGATCATCTGGGAGAGCCCGCGGCCGGCGCGGCCATCGTTGCCGCCATCGAGAAGGCGCTCGCTCCGGGTTCCGGCGCGCCGCGCACGCCGGACATCGGAGGCCGCGCGAAGACCGAGGATCTCGGCAAGGCAATCGCCGAGGCAGTGTAGGTCCTCTTCCCGCCGGGCCGATCGGCACCCGCACTTCGAAAGAAGCGCGATCCGGTGTAAGGTGGCGCTCGCATAAATGCCGACACGGTGGAGCGTCGAACATGGCGGACGGCCATCGGCTTCGCGAGATCGGTTGACTCGATTGCCGCCTGTCTGCTCCAGAACTGAAAACATCTTCGACACTGGCGATGATTTTTCCCTGCGTGATGCACGCAATAATTTCTAGTCGACGTATGTTCATCACCGCATCCTGTTTGCCGAATGACGCAGTGTCATTGACGGTGATCTCCCACCTGACGGCACGATCTCTTCGTCTGCGATCTCCACCTCCGGCTTCGGCAAGCTTTCTCCCCGCTTAGGCGAGATGTCGGGCCTCCGCTCGCCGTGGCAGGGAAGTTGCTCCCCCTGCAACCTCCACGAACGCGTCAGGCCACCGACCTCGCAGCCACCGCGTTCGTGCTTCCGAATCAGTCCTGAGGAGGGTCTCGCGTGGACTGGCTCGCAGACACGTTGCAGCAGTATCCCGAAGTCTCCATCTTCCTCGCGCTGGCCGTCGGCTACGGGATAGGTGGACTCAAGCTCGGGCCCTTCAGCCTGGGCTCGGTCACCGGTACTCTGCTCATGGGCGTCCTCGTGGGCCAGCTCCAGATAAACATCTCACCAAGCGTGAAGGCGACCTGCTTTCTGGTCTTCCTCTTCTTCGTTGGCTACGGCGTCGGGCCCCAGTTCTTTCGAGGATTGCGGAGGGAGGGCGTGCCGCAGATGCTCTTCGCGGCTCTCCAGTGCGCCATCTCGCTCGTCACGGGATTCGCAGTCGCGAAGGCCTTCGGCTACGACGTCGGACAGGCCGCGGGCCTCCTCGCAGGCTCGCAGACCGTCTCGGCGCTCCTCGGCACGGCGACGGACGCAATCAACAAGCTGGCGATTTCCGACGACGAGAAAAGGCGCCTGCTCGACACCATGACGGTTGCCTATGCGGTGACGTACATCTTCGGGACGGCGGGGACGGCCTGGATCCTGTCGGCGCTCGGTCCCAGGCTCGTGGGTGGCAATGTCACGGCCGCCTGCAAGGAGTACGAGGCCAGGATGACCGGCCTCAGGGCGGACGATCCGGAGATGATCGCCGCCCATCGGCAGGTGGCGCTGAGCGCATATCAGCTCACCAGCGGCCGCGCCATTGGCGCGACCGCGGGGGACCTCGAATCGGTGTTCATGCGCCGGCGTGCTTTCGCCCATCATCCTCGCTCCGCCACTACTCTCGTCGCGGCTCGGCCTCTGGCGAGGCGCCCGGCCAGGCCCCTGTCCCCCGCGCCTCACGCCGTCAGCGTCAACGCCGTGGTATTCGTCGCCTCCGGCCTCACGGTGGGCGGCCTCTTCGGCGCGCTCGCCATCCAGATCGGCGAGGTGCCGTTGAGCCTCAGCACCAGCGGTGGCGCACTGGTCACCGGCCTTGTCTTCGGCTGGCTCGGGTCCACCTTTCGGATCTTCGAAGGGATTCCCGAGCCCGCCCTCGCCACGATGAACTCCGTGGGCCTGAACGTATTCATAGCCGTGGTCGGCATCAATGCCGGTCCGGGATTCGTGACCGGGCTCAGGGAGGCGGGCGTGAGCCTCTTCGTCGCCGGCATCCTTGTCACGGCCGTCCCGCTGGTGGTCGGCCTCCTGCTCGCGCGGTACGTCTTCGGGTTTCATCCGGGCATCGCGCTGGGCTGCGTGGCGGGTGCGCGCACGACGGCGCCCGCGCTGGGAGCGGTCCAGGAGGTGATCCAGAGCAAGGTCCCGGCGCTCGGCTATACCGTCCCCTACGCCGTCGGCAACATGCTTCTCACGATCTGCGGCATCGCCATCGTCATGCTCATGACCTAGCGATCTCCTCCCAGCAGGCCGAATGCAGTCAGCAGCCTCCGGCGCATGACCTCGGCCAAGGGCCGCTCGATAAAGCGCCGGGCAAGCCCGCCCGCCGCGATCGAGCCCGCGATGGCGAGCATGCCTTGAATCCAGGGAGCGGCCGCGGGACCCCTCACCGGCAGCGCGACCATCACCACGTACTGCACCATGTAGATCGCGAACGCCCATTCCCCGAGCTTCAGAAGCCAGCGCGCGTGCAGCGCCCTCGCGATCAGGCCTCGGTCGGAGGCGAGCACGAAGATCAGCGCGAACATCGGCCCGGCAACCATCAGATCACGGGCCGTCCTCGGCGGCCCGCTCAGGTAGAATGCGGCCACCACGGCGGCCAGCACTCCGATCTGAGCCAGCGTGTGCACGCTCGTCGGCAGCGTCCACTCTCGTTCCCGGCACGCGATGAACAGCGCGCCCAGAGACACGCCGATCCCGAAATCCGCCAGCCCACGCCAGAGGCCGTTGTGGGCCGTGAGGTCGATGCCGGCTCCGGACGTCGCGGCAAGCGCGACCAGCAACACGCTGCCCGCCGCTCCGATGACCAGCGTCCGCCATCCGAAGCGGGCCCCCGCCAGCAGCATCAGAGCCGGACACACGAGGTACAGGAAAAACTCCACGCTCAGGAACCATGCCACCGGATTCCAGCTCATGACGTCGTGGATGTTCCACGCCTGGATCATCAGCAGATTGCTCACGAAGGTCTCCCACGTCTTTCCCTCAAAGGCCGGCACAGTCCAGAAGGACACGCCGGTCAAGTGGGACTGCGAGATGCGTCGGTCTCCCTCCGCGACGGTTGCGGCCAGCAGCGTGACGAGCTGCAGCGGATACAGCCGCGACACGCGCGCGGCGAGGAACGCGCCGATGGCCGGGGCACTGAGTCTCTCGCCGAACCGCGTCCCGTAGACATAGAAGAGCAGGAAGCCGCTCAGCGCGAAGAAGAACTCGACCCAGATATACCCCTTGGAGACGACCGCGTCGTACCAGGGCCTGCCCGCATGCCCGAACCACTCGTGGTAGTGAAAGACCACGATCAGCAGCACCGGGATCGCGCGCGCGCCGGTCAATGCACGGATCTGGGGCGCGCCCTTCTTCGCCGTCGGCACCGGTCTCATGGCGACAGATGGTGGGACAGTCATCCTCGCCGAGTCAAGGAGCGGGCTCGCCTCTCCCCTTGCCCGGACGCGTTCCTGTTGCTACGATCCGGGCGCTGTCCCGGCCGCAATGCGGCGTGCCCACCACATGCACAGGTCTGCCCCTCCGGGGCCAAAGGAGGACGTGCCCGCGCCCTCGGCGCCGAGGCACCCCGCATCCTGCGCGTCTATATCCTGCCCGCCCTCGTCGCGCCGCTCATCGTCCAGGGAACGTACATCTGCGCATCCGCCATGCTGTTCGAGGCGTATTTGTCGTTCCTCGGCGCGGGCACGCCGCCCAATATCCCGTCGTGGGGCAATATCATGGCCGAGGGGCGCGCCTACGTGCAGCGCGCGTTCTGGATCATCCTCTTCCCCGGCGCCTTCCTGGCGGCCACCGTGCTGGCCGTCAATCTGGTTGGAGACGGACTGCGGGACCTTCTCAAGGTAAAATAGGCCGCGTCGTTCACCACAGCCCACAAAGGAGATTCCAGTGCCGAAAGGACTGACCGTCGTTCTGAACCAGCCCGGCAAGCCACTCGAGCTCGAGACCCTGCCCACACCCGAGATCGATCCCGGCGGCATTCTCATCCGGAACACCGCGGCGGCCATCTGCGGCTCCGATCTGCACTACTGGCGCAATGACGGCGAGTACAAGGGCCCCGATCTCCGCCGCGTGCCCGGCCACGAGTTCACCGGCGTGGTGCACAGTCTCGGGCGCGGGGTCGAGACGGATTCGCTCCGGCGGCCGCTGAAAGAGGGCGATCGCGTCGCCTTTCCGTTCTTCAATCCGTGCAACCGCTGCTACTGGTGCGTCCGCGGCGAGCATCACGCCTGCCCGCATCGCTCGCGCCGGAGCATGCAGTTCAACCTCGACCAGTACCCGTATTGCGACGGCGGCTATGCCGATTACTATTACCTGCCGCCCGGCCACTACGTCTTCAAGGTGCCCGACGTGCTGCCGGACGACGCCATCCCGCCCGTGAACTGCGCGTTGTGCCAGGTGCTTCACGGCATCGAATACGCGGAGATGAAGTTCGGCGACGTCGTCGTCATCCAGGGCGCGGGCGGCCTCGGCATCTACGCCGCCGCCGTTGCCGCGGAGAAGGGCGCGTCGAAGGTCATCTCGATCGACGGGCAATCGGGACGGCTCGAGATGGCGAGGAAGTGCGGCGCCACCGACGTGATCGACATGAACGAGCTCAAGACGCCCGAGGCGCGCGTGCAGCGCGTGAAGGATCTGACCGACGGGCGCGGCGCCGACGTGGTGGTGGAGGTCGTCGGCATCGCCGCGGCGACCGTCGAGGGTCTCGACATGGTCCGCTTCAACGGCAAGTTCGTCGATATCGGCAATATCGTTCCGCAGGCGGTGAGTTTCCCCGCCACCAAGGTGATCACCCAGCAGATCCACTGGACGGGGCTGATGCACTACAACCCCTGGATCATGCCCGCCGCCCTCGACTTCCTCGTGAGGACCAAGGACAAGTACCCGCTGTCGAAGGTGGTCTCGCACAGCTTCCCGCTCGCAGAGGTCAATAAGGCCTTCGAGTTCGCCGAGTGGCAGGGCAAGGGCGGCGGCACCGCGGCCACCCGGGTGATCCTCAAGCCGTAGCGGCGCCCGCCAGCCAGTCGAGAATTTTCGGGTTCTCGTCCCGCGGATAGGTGTGGGACAGGTCCTCGATCTCGCGGTAGACGAGCCGGGCCCCCGCGGCCTGCAGGGCCTGGCTCGTCATCCGGGCGGTGGCGACGGGGAACATCCAGTCGAGCGCGCCGTGCACGAGGTAAACCGGCTTCCCGTGGGCCCGCGCGAGGTCGCCGTTGACGAAGAGCGCGGGATGCAGCACGCCGCAGGCGGGAGCCAGGTGGGTGAAGGGCATCCCCTCTCGGAGACCGCAGAGCAGCGCATAGGTCGCCCCGTCTGACATGCCGGTCAGCAGCACGCGCTCACGATCCACCGGGTAGCGCCCGGCCACGGACTCCACCGCCTCGCGCAGCGGCTCCGCGTCCGTATCCTCGCCCATCATGGACCATGTGCGGTCATGCGACGTGGGCGCGAGGACGAGCATGCCGCGCGAGCGCGCCTCCCTCAGCCAGCTCCAGAGGAAATCGCGACCGTGGCCGTGGCCTCCGTGAAGCGCCACGATCAGCGGCATGGCCGCCTCCCCGCTCGAGTACTCGGGTACGTAGAGCGAGAACCCACCCCGGTCGGCACGCTCGTTCGATGCGTGCAGCACGCCTGACCTCGGACCGACCGCGTCATCGCGCAGGGCCGCGGCCCGGAGCCGGGTGACCAGCGCATCGTCATCGCGGCGCGCGGGCTCGAGAAACCAGCGGCTCACCGGCTCGAATACCGGCGCCAGCGGGTAGAGCGTCTCCTGGACGCGGGCGAAGCGGCGAAGGGCGCGGTAGAGCCCGATCGGCCCTTCCGGCGATCGCGACGCCTCGCCGAACGCCTCGAGGAGCTCGACGGTCTCCCCCGCCGCCCCCACGAGCCGATCGCGCATGAAGCGAAGATCCGCCGGCCACGTGAGTCTCTCCGCCGAGCGCAGCGGTGCCGCGATGGCCTCGATGGACGGCGCCAGCTCCCGGGCGAGGCGCTCAGCCAGTGGAGGATAGAGGTGCCGCTGCACCCAGCCGACACGCTCGAGCGCCTCGAGGAGAGGGGCGAGCAGCCCGCCGATCGCCTCGAGCAGCTCCGGAGTAACCGGCCCGGACCGGCTCACCCTGCCTTCCGATCATTCAAAACTTTCTTGAATATCCATAGATAGTTGCCACCCATAAGCTTCGGAGCTTCCTGAGGGCTCACGCCCTGCTCGAGCTCCCGGCGGGTGATAAGACCCGGCGGCGTCACCGCGGCAGGCCGGTCAGCCCGAAGGCGGCCCAGGCATACGGATGGGGGAAGGTCTTCATGGTTTCGAGCTGCGCCTGCCGGAGCGCTCCGACCGGCTCCGCGCTCTCCAGGCGCGTGTAGAAGGCGCGAACCAGCTCGAAGGTCGCCTTGTCATCGACCTTCCAGAGCGTGGTGATCACCGCCGGTGTCCCCGCGTAGAGGAAGGCGCGCTGAAGCCCGACCAGCTCGTCGCCGCGGGAGAGCTTGCCCAGCCCGGTCTCGCAGGCCGAGAGCACCACGAGCCGGGCGTGCAGATCCAGAGCGAACACTTCGCGGACTTCGAGCCGACCATCCTCGCCTCCGCCCGGCACCAGCAGAACCGCCGACGACATCGGGTCGTTCTCGCTGAGATCGCCGTGCGTGGCGAGGTGCACGACGCCGGCTGTCTCGAGCAGCTTCTTGACCCTGGCCTCCGTCGCATCGGCGCGCACCAGCATGGTCGAGCCTTGCTCGTGCCGGGCCACCATGCGCGCCTCACGCTCGGCCCATGGCAGGGCGAGCTCCGCGCCCAGATCCGGATTGCCCACGACCAGCGCCGGGCCGGACGCGCTCGCCCCCTTGTCGGCGAGATACCGCAGCACGCTCGCGCTGGGCAGCGTGCTCACCGAGAACTCCTCGACGACCCAGCGCCCGGCCGGCGAGCGGAGCGCGGTGAACGGCAGGTAGTGGAGCACTCCGTGAGGCACGATCACGATCCGGTCGCCATGGATCTCCTTGCGCGCGGGCTCGAGGAGACGACGGTAGAGCGTCCGCGCCTGCGTCTGGACGTCCACGATGGGCGCCTGGTTCGTGATGGCTTCCCTGAGCCTCCGCACCTGGCTGGTGAGCGATGAACGATCGCCGGGAAGCTGGACTACCGTGGCGCGGTGACGATCCACGACCCATACCACCACGCCGTTGTCGCCGACCAGGTACTCGAGGAGCGTCGTCCCGTCGAGCAGCAGGGCCTGGATCTCGGCCAGGGTGACCGGCTCCACCGCCATGAGGGAGGCCTGCTCCAGGTTCTCCTTGCGGACGCGATCGAGGAAGGCTCGGTAATCGCGGTCGAGGGCTTCGATCTGCGCGCGGGCCCGGTCCGATTCCTCCGAGGCACTGCCGTCCTGGGCCTGCGCCTGCGCCTCGGCCAGCCGGGCTCGAAGTCGCACCTCTTCGTCGACGAGTGCGCGAGTGCGTCCCTTGGACAGCGTGGTCTGGCTGCCGAGAAGATCGAGGAAGGTCCGGGAACGGCCCCGCTCGGCGAGCGCGAAGGCTTCGTCCGGATGCTGCGCCTGGAGCGCCAGGTACACGGCCTGCTGGTAGATTCCCTGCTTGGCCTCGAAGAAGCCGCTCCGCAGTCCGGAATCACTCAGCTCTGCCCGAAGATCTTCGACGTGACGCACCGCCTCACGCGCCGCGGCCAGGGCCTCGTCGGTGCGGCCCTGCCCGGCGAGAGCGCGGGCCAGGCCCTGGTAGAGATACGGGAGTCCGCCCACGCGCCTGAGCTGAGTGGCCAGCGCTATGCTCTGCTGATAGCTGGCGACCGCCCTCGGCCAGTCCTGCCGGGCGAGCGCAAGGTTCGCCTGGCCGCCGAGGATCTCGACCTCGACCTCGCGCAGCCCGCTCAGGCGCGCATACTTGAGGGCCTTGTCGAATGCCGCCTCCGCTTCGTCGGGGTGCTTGAGAGCGAGCTGGGCCCGCCCTATCCCGAAGAAGGACAGGGCGGTCCATCGACGCATGTTCACGCGCAACCTCTCCGGCGCCCGCTGTCCGAGACGAGACTCCGCATCCTCGAAGAACTCGGCCGCCTGGGTATTGCGCGTCAAAGCCGCCGGATAGTCCTGCTGGGCATAGGCCACCATCGCCAGGCCGTTCAGCAGGTAGCCCTCGACCTGGCCCTCCCGACGGCCGCTCAGGCGAGAATTCGCAAACTGGAGCCCCTCTTCGAGCACCTGGCGAGCGCGTGTCATGTCGCCAACTGCCCGGTACCCGGCGCCGAGCTGAGCATGGACCGAGGCCCAGGCCATCAGATCGGGTTGTGTCAGCTCCTTGGCGCCCTTGAAGAGCTCGATCGACCGTGTGCCCGCTTGAATGGCCTTCTGATAGCGACCGAGACGGACGGCGACCACCGCGGCAGTGCCCAGGGCCCGCGCCGCGCGCACCTGATCACCCCGCTGCTCCGCCTCCGCGGCACTTCGCTCGTAGTACGCGAGGGCCTGGGGACCCTCGCCCCGGTTGACGGCCTCCAGCGCCTGAGGACCGTCGAGCGGATACTCGCCCAGCCCCAGCTCGTCCTTTGATGACTGGTCGTCCTTTGACTTTCCCTGCTCCTGCGGCGCCGGCTGCCGGTTGCGATTCTTGCCGTGGCCGCCATTGCCCCTCTGCGCCTCGGCCAGCGGCGTCGCGCACAAGGTGGCAAGCGCGGCGACGAGGACGATTCGAGCGAGCACTCGCATGCGCGTGGCCCTTCCCTATGCCGGCCCCACGAAGCCGATGTACGCGCCGCACGCATGCTCCGGCCCCACCAGCATGGCCTGCTCGCCGGTATTGCGAATGCCTCGCGCCGGAGGCGGCATGCCATGATCCGTCATCCATCGCGCTGCCGCATCCATGCTACGGGTGCGGAACAGGACCTGGAAGGGCCCCGGCCCGCGGCGCCGGAGCGCATCGTCCGCGGGGCCGGGCTCGGCGGGCTGCGCGATCGTCAGGCCGGTCGGCCCCAGGTCGAACACTGCCATGTCGGCCTTGATCACCGCGCCGCGCTGTGTCGGCGGCACGGGCATCCCGAGGACGCGGGCATACTCCGGGGCGGCGGCGGCCACGTCGGGCACGACGATGTACACACGGTCGATGCGGAGCACCTCGTTGGGATGTCGTCCCGCCCTCGGCACCTGCGCACGCCGTTCCTCGAGGGGGGTGAGGTGCTGGATGAAGAGCAGCGGCAGCGGGTTGCTCCGGCCGAGCACTGCGAGCTTCCACCGCAGCTCCTGCCCGTTGGGAGCCTGGCGCCCGCCATCCGTCGGCTCGCCCACGTCGACGCCACGCTGGCGCATCGCGCTCACATCGGACGCGAGGTCATCACTCTGCAGGATGACGTAGCGGAAGCCGCCGCCCCGGGCCAGGAAGTCCACGAGGCCTCCACCCGGATTCGCCGCGAGGTACGCATCCCGATCACCGACGCTCGCCAGCTCGAGGTAGTCGTCCTCGTGAAAGGCGATCGCGTTGTGCGTCCCCTTCGCGCGGCTCTGGCCCCCGGGATAGATATCGAATCCCATGCGGGTGTAGGCCTCGATGCCTTGATCGAGGCTGGGCGGGCAGATCATCACGTGGTCGATGCGGGTCAGCATCGCCACGCTCGAATCACTTGCGCAAGCCGTAACCGATGAACACGGCCAGCCGATGGAGGCGCTGGGCGAGCCAAGCGAGCGGGCCGTGCTGGACGTAGTAGGTGAGCATGAGTGAGTTGCGCTCACCATCCGAGTCGGCCGTCTGCGGGACGCTGTGCCAGCTCTTGTGTCGGATCACCGGAAAGCCGTAGCCGGCGCCCGGCACGAACGCGAGCCTCTTGGTGCGCTGGGCAGCCTCCCCGTTGCGGCCCTCGTGGAAGACGGTTCCCATGTGCGCCTGCGACTCGTCCCGCGGCAGGTAGAACTGCACCGTGATCGCCTTGCGCTGAGCGTCGCCGTGTATGCCGATTCGGTAGCCGCCGAGGTCGCGCAGGAGCATCGGGACGGGATAGAAGGAGAGCTTGTCGATGCTGGTCCCGAACCGCTGCTCGAGCGCGGAGCGGAACTTGGACTTGAAGGCTTCCTGCAGCTCCCGCGACCGCAGGCGACGCGACAGCCCGCGCCAGTAGGCGCGCTGCGCGGCGGGAAGCCACATGATGTGCTCGGGCAGCAGATAGAACTTGCGGCGCGCGCTGCTACCGTCCGGCCGCATCGCCTCACGATGGGTCAGCTCGCGGTACCGGCGCGTCTCCGGCAGGTGATCGAGCAGCCGGCGATACTCGTCCGGAGGGAACAGGCGCTCCAGGTAGACGTGGTCGAAGGGATCCGTCTCGAGAGGCGTCGCCTCGACCCGGCCGGCGAGATCCGTGCGCGATCGTGGCTCGGCGGATTCTACGGTGTCAGACGCGCGACCCATGGCACACAACTCCTTGAGACTCCCGGCTCACGGCGAAGACCTTACACCCACCGGATGATACCAGACCCGATCCGGCGTCGCCAAGAACGCCGAGACCCGGCACGATCCCCGCTTCTGTTTGATTTCTCTTGCCGATTGTTCCATAGTTGGCCGACGCTGCGCTCGAGACTGCCGTCCCCGCCCGACGTGGGTTCGCGGACAGTGGCGCAACTGCCGACGAAAGGGGGTGAGCACGTGGCCAAGGGCATGGGCATGAAGAAGGAAAAGAAGAAGCCGAAAAAGAAGAAGTAGCGCCGGATGACCCAATCGCTTCTGCTCAGCTGCGACGCGGTCAGCAAGGCCTACGGGACCCGGGTCCTCTTCGAGGAGCTGTCCTTCGGGCTCTTCGAAGGGGACCAGCTCGGCCTCGTTGGCCCGAACGGCTCTGGCAAGTCCACCCTCCTCAAGATCCTGGCCGGACAGGAATCTCCCGACCGCGGCACGTGCTCCGTGCGCGGCGGCATTCGCGTCGGCTATGTGCCGCAGGACCCGGTCCTCGAGCCAGGCGTCGCCGTCGAGGACACGGTCGCTTCCGGCCTGGCGGCAGTGGACGAAGACGAGCGGCCGGGACGCATTGCGCTGGCCCTCGGCAGAGCCGGCTTCTCCGACGGGCGCGCCTCCGTCGACACGCTGTCCGGTGGCTGGAAGAAGCGCCTGGCCATCGCCCGCGCGCTGGCGGCCGAGCCCGACGTCCTGCTCATGGACGAGCCGACCAATCACCTGGATGTGGAGGGCATCCTGTGGCTCGAGGGCATGCTGGCTCAGCGGGCGCGTGCCGCCCTGTTCATCAGCCACGACCGCTACTTCCTCGAGCATGTGGCCACGCGCGTGCTCGAGTTGAACCGCGCCTATCCCGCCGGCCTCTTCCAGACCGACGGGCGGTACAGCGACTTCCTCACGCGGCGCGACGATTTCCTGCGCGGGCAGGCCGCCTATGAGGAATCGCTTGCCAATACGGTCCGGCGGGAAATCGAGTGGCTGCGGCGCGGGGCCAAAGCACGGTCCACCAAGGCCAAGGGGCGCATCAAGGAGGCCGGACGGCTCATCGCCGAGCTCGACGACACCAGATCCCGGGCCGCCGCCGCTCCCGCGGGCATCGACTTCACGTCCTCTCAGCGCCGGACGCGCCGCCTGCTCGTGGCTCGCGGCCTGTCGAAGTCTCTCGGTGGGCGCCCGCTCATCCGGAACCTCGATCTCACCATCACGCCCGGCATGCGCATCGGCCTCATGGGCCCGAACGGCAGCGGCAAGACCACGCTGCTCAACCTGCTCGCGGGCACGCTCGCCCCGGACGCCGGCGAGATCGTCCCCGCCGACGCCCTCCGCCTCGTGCGCTTCGAGCAGCACCGCATGGGCCTCGACCCGGGGCAATCGTTGCGCCGCGCGCTGGCGCCGGAGGGCGACACAGTCACGTTCCAGGGCCGGAGCGTCCATGTCGCCTCGTGGGCCAAGCGATTCCTCTTCCGGTCCGAGCAACTCGAGATGCCGGTCGGCCGCCTGTCGGGCGGGGAGCAGGCGCGAGTTCTCATCGCCCGCCTGATGTGCGAGCCCGCCGACCTCCTCATCCTCGACGAGCCGACGAATGACCTGGACATCCCGACGCTCGAAGTCCTCGAGGAGAGCCTCGCGGAGTTCGACGGCGGGCTCGTGCTCGTCACCCATGATCGCTTCATGCTCGAACGCGTCTCCACCACCATCCTGGCGCTCGACGGCGAGGGCGGCGCCGAGACCTTCGCCGACTACCCGCAGTGGGAAGCCGCCCGGATGTCGCGCGCCGCGGCGCCGCGGAGCGCCGCCGAGGCGCCGCCCGCGCGGGAGCGCCCCCGGGCGAAGCGCCTCGGCTACCTCGAGCAGCGCGAGTGGGCGGGCATGGAGCGGGCCATCGTGGAGGCGGAGGCCGCAGCGGAGGAGTGTCGCCGGGCGGCGGAGGATCCGGCTGTCGCGTCCCACCCGGCCGAGCTCGAGCAGCGCTACGCGGCGCTCGAGACCGCGCGCGCCGAAGTGGCCCGGCTCTACGAGCGCTGGGCGGAGCTCGAAGCGAAGCAGGCCTGAGGCCGCATCACCTGGCGCCGACCGATTCGATGAGCCTGACCTCGTCGTCGGCCAGGTCGAAGGTCGAGCTGGCCAGATCCTCTCTCATGTGGTTGATGTCCGTGGTTCCGGTCAGGGGCAGCATCCCCACCTGCTGCGCGAAGCGGAAGACGAGCTGGGCGATGGTCTTCCGGTATCGCCGCGCCAGCGCCACCATCTCGGGCCCGCCCAGGACCTGCGCATTGGCGGTCAGGAGCGAGAAGCCCTGGTAGACGATACCGCGCTCGGAGCAGAACGCGCGAACCTCCCGATCCCAGTAGTTCGCGGCGAAGCAGCGATTCTGCACGTACCGTGGCAGGACCTCCGCCGCCTGCACGAGCAGGCGGAGCTGCCCGAGGTTGACGTTGCTGACGCCGATGACTCGCGCCTTCTGTTCGCGGCACAGAGCTTCCATCGCCTTCCACACCGCGAAGTCGGCCTCGCTCAGACCCCGCCCCACCGACGGGCCGTGGAGCACATAGGCATCGACGTAGTCGGTGCGGAGATGCTCGAGCGACGAGGCGAAGGACTGCCGCACCTGCGTGGGAAAGTCGGCGCGCGGATCGTACGGGAGCCGGTGATCCTGGCCGGCCGCATACGTGAACTTGGTCTGGAGGAAGAGATCCTCCCGCGTGAGGCTCCCCTCTCGATACAGCGCCTCCAGGGCGTCGCCCACGCCCTGCTCGAAATAGTGGCGGCGCTGATTGGCCGTGTCGATGCCTCGAAATCCAGCCTCGACGGCCAGCCGCGTGAGCGGCGCCGTCCGTTCGTCCTTCCACGCGGTGCCGTAGAGAAACGGTGGGTGAGTCATGAGCCCTCCATGGGGTGCTCCCGGATGCGAGTGTAGACGAAAATCACGGTCCGGGAGAGCGCCGCCCGGTATACCATGCGTCAACACACGTGAAAACGGAGGATGAGCGTGCCGCCTAGGAAGAAAGCGACGAAACGCCGCGCGGGCGGTACGAAGGCCCCGGCGCCGCGAGCCCGGAAGGTGCCCCTGCCCGACCCGTCGCCGCCCCCGGTGGAAGTCGGCGTCCTGCCGCGGGGCGAAACACCGCTGCCCGCGGACCTGACCACCGTCCACGTAGAACCCGTCTTCGCGGACCGCATGGCTCCGCCCCCACCGGAGCGCCCACTCCCCTCGGGCCGTCGCGCGATCTTCTTCGACGTCGAGAACACGAGCCGCGCCGCTCACATCGCTCGCGTCATCGAGCACCTGGCCGTCGACCGCGCCGACCGGCGCACCGACTTCGTCGCCGTCGGGAACTGGCGCGTGATCGGTCACGACACGGCGAGGCTCCTCGCGCGCCACGGCGCCCATCTCGTGCACAGCGCACCATCCGTGGGCGTGCGAGACTGGAGCGATCTGCGCATCGCGGTCGCCGCCGGTGTATGGCTGGCCTCGGCCCGGCCCGGTGACGTGATCGAGGTCGTGTCGGACGACCGCGCCTTCGACGCCGTCGGCGACGTCTCGGCCAGCCTCGGCATCACCTTCCGCCGGCTGTCCTTCCGCGGCCTGATCGGCGAGGGCGCGCACCCGGCGGAAGCGGTGGAACGCGAGCCCGCCGAGCCGGCGGCCGGAGGCAGGCGTCATTCGCGCCGCCGGGGGCGCGGCGGCTGGCGCGATCGTCAGGCGGCGCCGCGTCCATCTCCGGCCCCGAGCGCCCCGGAGCCGCCGTCGCGCAGTCACGGCGACCGCCACCCCGTGGAAGAGCCGCACACCGCGCCGCACGACGAGCTCGTGACCATCGTGCAGGATCTCATCCAGAATGCATCCGGCCGGGTGGTGACCATCGACACGCTCGCCAATGCGCTCAAGTCACGCGGCTTCAGCCGCCCGCCCGGTTCCCCGCGGCTCATCACGCGGCTGCGCCGCATCAAGGAGCTGACGGTGAGCCGTTCGGGAGCGATCACGCTG
>Ga0335084_10001270_pt1 | contig 23312 bp, 17 predicted proteins | sample Lox_Sample_44_FD_206721 | JGI IMG/M metagenome (GOLD analysis project Ga0335084, IMG submission 206721) | Soil microbial communities from Loxahatchee National Wildlife Refuge, Florida, United States - Lox_Sample_4.4 | ecosystem: Environmental > Terrestrial > Soil > Wetlands | place: USA...
CGCGGTAGGCGGCGAGCACCTCGCGCGCCTGGCGGGCGAGCTCGCGGTGGCCGGGCTCGACGATGTCGTTCATGACCCGGCTGACCGAGGCGAGCACGTCAATGGCCGGGTACTGCCCCGCCTCGGCCATCCGCCGGGACAGGATGAGGTGGCCGTCGAGCGTGGCGCGGGCCGCGTCGGCGATGGGATCGGCCGAGTGGTCGTCGCCCTCGGCGAGCACGGTGTAGAAGGCGGTCACGCTCCCGGGGCCGGCGTCGTTCCCGGCGCGCTCGACCAGGCGGGGTAGGAGGGCGAACGCGGAGGGCGGGTAGCCCTTCGTGGTGGGGGGCTCGCCGGCGGCGAGCCCGATCTCGCGCTGCGCCTGGGCCACGCGGGAGAGCGAGTCCATGAGGAGGAGCACGCGCTTCCCCTGGCCGCGGAAGTGCTCGGCCACCGCGGTGGCGGCCATGGCCGCCCTCAGGCGCTTCAGGGGGGACTCGTCGGAGGTGGCGACCACCACGACCGCGCGGGAGAGGCCCTCGCCGAGATCGCGCTCGATGAACTCGCGCACCTCGCGGCCTCGCTCGCCGACGAGCCCCACCACGACGACGTCGGCGTCGGCCGAGCGCGCCAGCATCCCGAGGAGCACCGACTTGCCCACGCCCGGGCCGGCCATGACGGCGATGCGCTGGCCCTCGCCCACGGTCAGCGTGGCGTCGATCGTGCGGATGCCGAGCGGGACGGGCCGGGTCACCCGGCGGCGGTCGAGCGCCGGAGGCGGAGGGGCGTGCAGCGCGGTGCGGTGCCGGAGCAGGGGCGTCGGGCCTCCGTCGATCGGCCTGAGGCTGGCGTCCACCACCCTGCCCAGGAGGCCGTCGCCCACGGCGATGCGGTCCGCCGCGGCGCGGGGCACCACCTCGCAGCCCTCGCCGATGCCCTGGATGTCGGAGAGCGGCATGAGCTGGGCGGTGCCGGCCTGGAAGCCGACCACCTCGGCCAGGACCAGGACGCCGTCGCGCGCGCGGATCTCGCACGCCGTGCCGACGGGCACGCGCGGCAGCGCGGCCTCGACGAGCAGGCCCGTCGCCCGCACGACCTTGCCGGTGAGCGGCGCCGGGTCCGCGTCGGCGAGGACGCGATCGAGGGCGGCGAGGTCCACGATGCTCATGCCTGGCCTTCCTCGAGGGCGGACCGCGCGACGCGGTAGAGTTCCTCGAGCCGCGTCTTGATCCGGCCGTCCACGGTGCCGAAGTCGGTGTCGACCACGCAGTCGCCGCGCTCGAGCGAGCCGTCGCCGACGACCTCGCACTGCGCGGCCGAGACCCCGGCCTCGCCGCTCGCCACGGCGCCCTGCACGAGGCCCACGTCCTCGGTGTGCACGCGGACGACCAGGTGGCGGGAATCACCCGCCTTGCGGACCAGGCTGCGGACCAGGCCGAACAGGAGCTCGGGGGAGGTCTTGATCTCGCTCTCCAGGATCCGCCGGGCGACCATGAAGCCGATCTCCAGGGCGTCGGATCGGGCCTGCTCGGCGAGCCGCTCGGCCTGGAGCTTCATCACCTGGATGCCCTGGGCCACGCGTTCCATGGCCTCGGCCCGGATGGCGGCGAGCTCCTCGGGCGTGGGCCCGGCCGGCTCGGTCGCGCCGGGCCGCGGGCCCAGGCGGGGAAGGCGGGCCGGTCCGCGCGCCGCGACCGGCACGAAGGCGGGCGTGCGGGGCGCGCCCGAGTCGGGCACGGCGGCCAGGAAGCCGGGTCGGCGGAGCGGGGCGGTCACGATTCACCTCGGGTCAAGTTCACCCCTAGAGCATCTTCTCGGACGGGCCCACGATGGTGATGCGGCCCTGCTGCGCCAGCTCCTGCGCTTGCTTGGCGATCTCCTGCTGGGCCGCCTCGACCGAGCTCAGCTTGACCGGGCCCATGGCGGCGAGGTCGTCGGCGAGCATCTCGGCGGCGCGGCTCGACAGGTTGCCCAGGAACTTCTGGCGAACGTCGGCGGTGGCGCCCTTCAGGGCCACGGTGAGCCGCTGGGCGTCGATCTCGCGGAGCAGCTGCTGCAGGTCCTTGTCGGCGAGGTTGACGAGGTCGCCGAAGGTGAAGAGGCGTCCACGCACCTCGGAGGCCAGCTGACCGTCGTCCTTCTCGATCTCGGCCAGCACCACGCCCTGCTGCTGCGGGGCCATGCGGCGCAGGATCTCGAGGGCGGTGGCCTTCCCGTCGACCCGGCGCATTCCGCCGGCCACGAGGGCCTTCAGCTCCGCCGAGAGCGCCTGGCCGACCTCGCGCAGGACCTCGGGGGCGACCGAGTCGATGGTGGTCATGCGGCGGATGACGTCGGGCCGGATCTTCTCGGACAGCCGGTCCATGACGCCGGCGGCGCGCCAGGACTCGAGCGAGGAGAGGACGAGCGCGATCGTCTGCGGCTGCTCCCGCCCCAGCACCATGGCGAGGGCCTCGGGATCGGCCTGGGAGACGGGGCCCAGCACCTCGTCGGGAGGGGGCGGGGGCACGACGCCGTCGAAGGCGCGCCGGGCGGTCTCGGGGCCGAGCGCCTTCGAGGCGATCTCGCGCAGGAGGTCGTCGCCCGCAGCGGCGTCGCCGCCCACGCTCTCCATCGTGCCGATGAACATGTCGAGCGCCTCGCCCACCGCCTCGGGACCGCGCGAGCGGAGCACCTTCGCGCCGAGCGCCACGCGCCGGAGCTCGGTCTCGCCGAAGAGCTTGAAGACCGCGCCGGCGAGGTCGGGGCCGAGCCCGAGCAGAACGGCGGCGACCCGCTGGCAGCCGACCGACGAAGCCTCCGCCAGGATGGCGGCCTGGGGAATCATCTCAGCCATGGGTCTGCGACCTCTGGGCGGCGCCTTCCTGCGCCATCCAGGCCTTCAGGATGGAGGCCGCCCGGGCGGGGTCCTTGCCGGCCAGCTCGCGCGCGCGATCGCGCGCCGAGGCCGCCGGGTCGTTGAGCAACGGGCGGGACGTGGGCATCGGCAGGCCCGCCGCGTCGCGCGCCAGGGCCGCCTCGATCTCGGCCACGCGCGCGCCGGGAACGATGGGCAGCTGCCCGCCCGCGCCCGCAGCGCCGCGGCCGCCGCGCAGGGCGAAGGCCAGCATGCCCATCACGACCAGCGCGCCGAGGAGGATGGAGCCCCAGCGCAGCGTCGGCTCGACCCAGGTGGCCTTCGCCGGCGGCGGGGGGGCGCCGCTCTCGTCGGAGCGGACGAATGGCGAGGAGGAGATGTCGAAGGTGTCGCCGCGGGCCTCGTCGAAGCCGACCGCACGCTTGGCGAGGTCGCCGAGGCGGGTGAGCTCGGCCGCCGGGCGGGGCTGGCCGTTCACGCCGTCCACCAGCACGGCCAGGGACAGGCGCTGCAGGCGGGGCATCTTCGCCACCGTGGTGGTCGTGGTGCGCGACACGTCGTAGTTGCGGACGGCCTCCTCCGTGGAGGCGGAGCCGCTGCGTCCCGACGTGGTGGCGGGGGTGGTGCCCTGCGCGGGGAGCGGCTGATTCGCGGCCGCCCCGGCAACGCCGCCCGCGGCGGTGGAGGAACCGTTGCTCTGGGTGCTGACGGTCCGCTCGCTGCGGACCGCGCTCGCGTCGGGGTCGACCGTCTCGGCCTGGGTCTGGACCTCGGTCTGGTCCATGGTGGCGGTGACGCGGGCCACCACGGCGCCCGAGCCGACCGCCTGGCCCAGCAGGTCGGACACCCGCTGCTCGAGATCGTGCTCGTAGCGCCTCTGGTAGCCCATGGACTCGCCCCAGGCGCCGTCGGCGGTCAGGACCTCGCCGCGGCCGTCGACCACGGTGACCTGGCGGGCCTCGAGGCCCGGGACCGCGGACGAGACGAGGTGGCGGATGCCGGCGATCTCGCGCTCGCTCAGGGACCGGCCCGGCTGCAAGTTGACCACCACGGCGGCGTTCGCCGGGCGGTCCTGATCGCGGTAGAGCCCCTTCTCGCCGAGGGTGAGGTGCACCCGCGCGCTGCGCACCTGGGCGAGCTTCGAGATGGTCCGGGCGAGCTCTCCCTCGGTGGCGCGGCGCAGGTTGATCTTCTGGGTGAACTCGGAGACGCCGAGGTCGCCGCGGTCGAAGATCTCGAAGCCCACCCCTCCGCCGCGCGGCAGGCCGGCCGCCGCGAGGAGCAGGCGGGCGTCGTACACGCGGGAGGACGGGACCGAGACCGCGCTGCCGCCGGCGTCGAGCCGGAACGGCACCCCGGCGGCCTTGAGGGCGCCGGCGGCCTCGGACGAGTCCTCGGGGGTGAGGTTCGTGAACGCGTACTGGTACGACTCCGCCGAGCTGACCGCCGACCACGCGCCGACACCGATGGCGGCGACCGCGCCCAGGAACAGCACCACCTTCAGGCCGGCGGGAAGCTGGCCGAGGATGCGGGGAAGCTCGCGAAGCTGGTTGAGGAGGGGCTCCATCTCGTCCTTCCGCCTAGACCGTCATCCGCATGATTTCCTGGTACGCGTCGACCACCTTGTTCCGGACCTTGGTGAGGACGCGCATGGACACGTCGGCCTTCTCGAGCGCCAGGGCCGTCTCGTGCAGGTTGCCCGCGCCGAGGGCCGACTTCGTCGCTTCGTCGTCGGCGGCGACCTGGAGCTTCTCCACCTCGCCGACCGCCTTGCCGAGCGCGTCCGCGAACGAGGGTCCGCCCGCAGGCGCGTGCGGCGACGGCGCCGCGATCCCTTCCTCGGGCCCGAGGCCCGGGAGCTCGCCGATTCCGATGCCGCGCAGTCCGGACATTCTCCTCACCTCGCGATGTCGAGGGCGCGCTGCGCCATCGTCTTCAGGGTGTCCACGGCGGTGGCGTTGGCGTCGTAGGACTTCTGCGCCGACATGAGGTTCACCACCTCGTGGATGGGGTTGACGTCGGGAAGGGTCACGAAGCCCTGCGGGTCGGCGTCGGGGTGCGACGGCATGTAGACGCGCTTCCCGGGGCCGTCGTCCCTCGCGATCTCGGCGACGCGCACGCCCATGAGCTGGGGGCCGGCCTCGCCGAGCTCGGATTCGAACGGAACCGCCTCGAGCACGGGGTCGAGGCGCGCGTACGGCTTGCCGTCGGGCCCGCGCGTCGTCTCGGCGTTGGCGAGGTTGGACGCGGCCACGTTGACCCGGACGCGCTCGGCCGCGAGGCCGGAGGAACTGGTTCGGAGGGCAGAGAGGAAATCCAAGGGCGGTCTCCCTTCGTCTAGGCGGCGCCGTCGGAGGCGACGTAGCGGAGGATCGCGAGCTTCTTCGACGCGGCCTTGGCGGCGGCGCCGTACTGGATGGCGTTCTCGGCGACCGCGCCCAGGGTCCGGTCGACGTCCACCGCGTTGCCGTCCAGGCCCGGCGCGGAGGCGGGATCGTCCCTGATGAAGCCCTCGGGGGCGCCCGGGGCGATGCGGCCGGTGACGGGAAGGTCGCCCTCGCGCATCGCCGCGGCCGGAGCCGGCGCGTCGGCGCCGGGCGCCGCAGCCATGGCGGCCTCGAAGTCGAGGTCCTGTCCCACGAAGCCGGGCGTGTTCGCGTTGGCCAGGTTGCCCGAGAGGACGTTCTGCCGGGCGAGGCGGACGTCGAGCGCGCGTTCCAGCGTCGAAAGTGTGGCGTCGAAGATCTTCACGAGCGGTCTCCTTGCGAGTCGCGTGCCCGCTGGACCCCACCCAGAGGGATCGGACCGATCGGCCCGGCAGACGCGCCCGAGCGCAGGAACGCGCCCGGCAGATCCGGCCGGCCGGCAGCGCCCGCCGTGTGGGACGTCTCGCCGGCCTCGCGCCAGGCCCGCAGCTTGTTGCGGAGCGTGCGGAGCCCGATGCCGAGCAGGCGCGCCGCGTGGGTGCGGTTGCCGTTCACCCTGCGCAGCGCCTCCTCGATGGCGAGGCGCTCCAGCGTGGCGAGGTCGAGCGGCAGGTCGGAGAGGGAGACGCCCGCGGCGGGCAGGGCATCCGACTGCGGCGGGAACGGGGGCGAGGCGAGGCCGAGGTGGAGCGGCTCCAGGACGCCGCCGCGGCAGCGGACCACCGCGCGCTCGAGCAGGTTGCGCATCTCGCGAACGTTCCCGGGGAAGGGATGGTCGAGCAGCGCCGCCTCGGCCGAGGCCGAGAGCAGGGGAGCGGGACGCCCGAGCGCGGCGGCCGACTCCTCGACGAGCCGGCGCGCGAGGGGGGCGACGTCCTCGGGGCGATCGCGAAGCGGCGGGACGACGATGGGGTACACGTTGAGCCGGTAGTAGAGGTCGCTCCGGAAGCGCCCTGCCCGGGCCATGGCCGCGAGGTCGAGGTTGGTCGTGGCGATGACGCGCACGTCCACGGGGACCGGGCGCTGGCCGCCGACGCGGTCGATCTCGCGCTCCTGCAGGACGCGGAGGAGCTTCGCCTGCAGGGGGAGCGGGAGCTCCGAGACCTCGTCGAGGAGCAGCGTGCCGCCGCTCGCCTGCTCGAAGCGGCCGGCCCGGCGCTCCGCGGCGCCGGTGAACGCGCCCCGCTCGTGGCCGAACAGCTCGGACTCGAGGAGCTCGCCCGGCAGCGCCGCGCAGTTGACCGCCACCCAGGGGCCGGCGGCACGCGAGGAGCGGGCGTGGAGATGGCGGGCCAGCACCTCCTTGCCGACGCCGCTCTCCCCGAGGAGGAGGACGGTGGTGGGCGTGTCGGCCACGTCCTCGGTCGCGAGGAGAGCCTCGCGCATGGCGGGGCTCTCCGCCACGGGATCGATGGCGAACGGCCGGGGCGGGAGCGGCTGCACGGCGGCGCTCATCGCGCGGCCCCCTTTCGCAACGCGGCGAGGCGGGCGGAGTCCAGGGCGGCCCGCGCCGCGGCGAGGTCGGTATCGACGCTCGTGGTGACCACGGCCGGCGCGGCCCGGGCGGCGCGGCCCGGGCGCTTGAGGGCCTGCGCGACGCCGGTCCAGCCCGGGCTCGCCATCTCCGCCTTCGTGAGGCGGGTGCGGGCGAAGCGGAGGATCTCGTCGGCGCGGATCCGGTCGCCGCCCTCGACGTAGAGCTGCGCGACGAGGAGCAGGTGCGCGCCCTGCTCGGCGGGGGTGACGCGGCCGGTCAGGGAGGCGAGGAGGTTCGCGGCCCAGAGCGGTGCGCCGGCCGCACGGGACTGTGCCGCCGCGGCGCGGGCCAGCGGCAGCGCCTCGGCGCCCTCCAGGCGATGGGGCGTCTCGAGGTAGACGCCCAGGGCCTCCGTGCCCTCGGGCGGCGGGAGGCGGAGGGCCACCTCGAGCAGGTGGCGGCAGAAGCGGGGGGAGGTCGCGCACGCGCCGTCGCCGCGCGACTCCAGCACCGCCTCGCCGGCGGCGCCGACGACGTCGCCCCTGAGCGCCCGGAGGCGGAGGCGCCGGAGGATGACCTCGTTGCGCAGGCCCGGCCCGGCGGCCTTGGCGTCGTAGAGGGTGGCCTCGGACTCGCCGCCCAGGCAGTGGGGCTCGAGCTCGCAGAAGCGGATCGAGATCAGCCGCTCGAGGCGGGAGTCGTTGCGAGCCTTCACCCAGTGGGCGACGGCCGCGTCCGGATCGTCGGCGGCGAGCGCGAGATCCCCGAGCCGCATCTCCGCGAGCGGGGACGGGCCCGCCTTCGCGGCGGCCTCGAAGTGCCGGTGCGCGCCGGCGGCGTCGCCCGCCGCGAGGGCGCACTCGCCCAGGGACTCCTGCGAGGTGCCGGGGCAGGGCTCGAGCCCGAGCGCAGCCGGGTCGAGGACGGCGAGCGGCGGCCCCTCCTCGGCGGGCCGCCAGGGCGGCACGGAGGTCTGGGCCAGGTCCACGATGCCGACCCCGCCCGCGTGGGAGAGGGAGGCTCGCACGTTCGGCGTCGTGCAGCGGAACACGATGGAGGAGGCGCCCGGATCGACGTCCGGGCAGATGCGCGACGAGAACTTGAGGCGAAGGGCGACCGCCGCCGGTGAGGCGCTCCTCGGGAGCTCGACCACAACGCTCCGCTCGAACGGGCTCGAGGACACGCGCACCGCGTCGACGGGCAGGCGCACGCGCTCCTGCAGCACGGTGAGTGCGAGAGGCGGACGGGTGGCCGCGACGGAGAGCGCGGCGACGATGGCGACGACGGGCGTCACGTATCGGACGCATTGCAGCGGCCGTGCCCGGCCCTTCCGCCGTGCCTCTGACGGTCCCTGCCCGGAAAGCACGACGCCGGCCGCGAGGCCGGCGTCGTGGGGGTGGGCGGACCGCCAGCGGACCGGCGCCCCGTCAAGGGACCATCGCGCCCATCTCGCGATTGCGACGGCGCAGCTTCTCGACGAGCGTGGTCCGCTGGAGGCCGAGGAGGTCGGCCGCGGCCTTCTTGTTGCCGCCGGTGCGCGCCAGCGCCGCGTCGATGTACGTCTCCTCGAGCCGGCGGAGGATGCGGGGCAGGTCGACCGCCCGGCCGTCGGCGAGCACGGGGCCGGAGGTCGACGGAAGGTCGTCCATCATGTTGAAGCGCGGGGTCTCCTCGGACGCGTCCGCGAGCGGCGGGGGCGTGAGGGCAGCCGGGTCCGCGGCGGTCGCACCTCCCGCGTCGGAGGCGAAGGACACGAGGGCGGTCGGCGCCGGGGACGGGCGGTCGCCGCGCACGAAGGCGGGCAGGTCGGAAGCGCGGATCACGTTGCCCTCGGCGCAGACGGCGAGCCGCTCGACGAGGTTCTCGAGCTCGCGCACGTTGCCGGGCCAGGCGTAGGCCTCGAGGGCCTCGAGCACGGCGGCCTCGACCGCGCGGGTCTCGCCGCGCTGGGTCCAGAAGTGCTGGAAGAGGCGGGTGATGTCGCCGGAGCGGTTCCGGAGCGCGGGAACCTCGACGGGGCACACGAGCAGCCGGTAGTAGAGGTCGCGGCGGAAGCGGCCGGCCTCGACCTCGGCGGCGAGGTCACGGTTGGTGGCGGCGACGAGGCGGAAGTCGGCGGGGACGGACTCGGTGGAGCCGACCGGCTCGTACGACCTCTCCTGCAGCACCCGGAGGAGCTTCACCTGGAGGCTCAGGGGCAACTCGCCGATCTCGTCGAGGAAGAGGGTGCCGCCATGGGCCGCCGCGATGCGCCCGCGCCGCGCCGCCACGGCGCCGGTGAAGGCGCCGCGCACGTGGCCGAAGAGCTCGCTCTCGAGCAGGGTCTCGGGGATGGCTCCGCAGTTGACGGGCACGAGCGCCTTGGCGGCCCGCGGGCTGGAGTCGTGGACGAAGCGGGCGAAGACCTCCTTGCCCGTGCCGGTCTCCCCCGTCAGGAGGACGGTCGCGTCGCTCTGCGCGATGCGGCGGCAGGTCCGGACGATCTCCACCAGCGGGCTGCCGGGGCCGTGGACGATGCGGGGCTCGCGGGCCAGGTCCCGGCTGGAGGAGGTGGAAGGGGAGGTCGTCGCGTTCATCCGTGTTCCTCGCTCTCGACGCGGCGCGCGTCGGGTACCTGGCGCCACAGAGCAAGCGCGGGGCCAACGCGCCAGCGACGTGACATGCGCCGATTCCTGCGGAATCCGGGGCTGGCGCGGGGAACGCGGATGGGGTGAGCGCACACCCGGCCCGGTGCAGCGACCCGCCCCCCTGCACCATCCTTCACGTGAGGTGAAAGTCCGTCACCGTGCCGGCGCGCGCCGGGCACCCGGGTCGCGGTTCCGGCGCGTTCTTGACACTCCCGAACGGCGGCCGATAGGGTCACCCGCGTCCATGGCGAGCTCGGGAGGCGCACAGAGGCCCACTCCAGGCGCGGGCCGCGCCGGCTTCGTGTCGCCCGAGACGCGACGCATGGCGATGCCCGGGCCGTTTCCCCTTGAGCTGGGCGGTGTGCTCCCCGGGGTGGAGGTGGGATACCGGACCTGGGGGAAGCTCGACGCGGAGGGCTCGAACGCCGTCGTCATCTGCCACGCCCTGACGGGTTCCGCCGACGCGGACCGGTGGTGGACGCGCATGTTCGGGCCCGGCCGCGCGCTCGACCCCGAGCACGACTTCGTCGTCTGCTCCAACATCCTCGGATCCTGCTACGGGACCACCGGCCCGACCTCCATCGACCCGGCGACCGGCGAGGCGTGGCGGGGCACCTTCCCGAGGATCACCATCCGCGACATGGTGCGCGTGCAGCACGCGCTCGTGAGCGCACTCGGCGTGAAGCGGATCCGGCTCGTCATCGGAGGATCGCTGGGCGGCATGCAGGTGCTGGAATGGGCGCTGCTCCACCCCGGCATGGTGGACGCGATCGCCTTCATCGCCGCCTCGGCGCGCCACTCGGCGTGGTGCATCGGCCATTCGGAGGCGCAGCGCCAGGCCATCCTCGCCGATCCGCGCTGGCGCGGCGGGCGCTACGACCCGGCCGATCCGCCGTCGGCCGGGCTCGCCGCGGCCCGCATGGCCGCGATGCTCACCTACCGGAGCCCGGCCTCGCTCGAGCAGCGCTTCGCGCGGCGACCCGAGGCCGAGGACCTGTTCGCGGTGCAGAGCTACCTGCGCTACCAGGGCGATCAGCTCGTGGAGCGGTTCGACCCGGCCACCTACGTCACGCTGATCGACGCCATGGACACGCACGACGTGACCCGCGGGCGGGGCGATCTCGACGACGTGCTCCGCGGCGTGGCCCAGCCGGCGCTCGTCGTGTCGATCGACTCAGACGTCCTCTACTGGCCCTCCGAGCAGCGCGAGGTGGCCCGCCTGCTGCCCCACGCCCGCCTCGCGGTGCTGGACTCGCCCCACGGTCACGACGCCTTCCTCATCGACGTCGACCGCCTGAACGAGATCGTGGCCGACTTCCGCGGACGGGCGGCGCCGGTCCCGGCCCGGTCCGAGCCGGTGGAGCGGGCGTTCGCGGAGAAGGGCGTCTCGCTCCTCGTGCTCGGGAAGGGCAAGGTAGGCTCGGAGCTCCTGGAGCAGGTCCGCGTGCAGCGCCGGGAGCTGGAGAAGGACTACGGCGTGATGCTGCGGGTCGTGGGCGTCGCCGACACGCACGGCGCCGTCCTCGCCGAGGGCGGGCTCGACCTCGACGCCTGGCGCGAGGTGCTCGCGGCCGCGCCGGCCACGGGTCCGGTCGACGCGAGGAGCGCCCCCGCGTTGCTCGATCGCCTGGCCGCCCTGCCGCGCCCGGTGCTCCTCGACCTCACCGCGGCGGACGGCATGGAGGAGGTCTACGCCCAGGCCTTCCGGCGCGGCATCGACGTCGTCTCCTCCAACAAGCGTCCTCTCGCCTGCGGGGCGCGCGAGGTGGAGGCGATGCGCGAGGAGCGGCGGGCCCGGCGCCGTCAGCACCTCTACGACGCGTCGGTGGGGGCGAGCCTGCCGGTGATCGGCACGCTCCGCCGCATCCTCCAGGGCGGCGACCGGGTGCGCGAGCTGGTGGGCTCGCTCTCGGGGACGCTGGGCTACGTGGCGAGCGAGATCGCCCGGGGCGTGCCACTCTCGCTGGCCGTGCGCTGGGCGGTCGGCCTGGGCCACGCCGAGGCCGACCCGCGCGACGACCTCTCCGGGCTCGACACCGCGAGGAAGGCGCTCATCCTCGCGCGCGAGATGGGGGCGGCGCTGTCGCTCGAAGACGTGGCGCTCGAGCCGTTCGTGCCCGCGGCGCTGCCCGCCGGGCCGGGCGTGGACGCGCTCATCGCCGCCTTGCGCCCGCACGACGCCGCGGTGGCCGCCGAGGTGCGGCGGCTCGCCGGGGAGGGCAGGGTGCTCCGGTACCTCGCGCGGATCACCGCCGGCCCGGACGGTCGCCTGGTGGTGAGCGCCGGCCCGGAGGCCGTACCGGCGGACGATCCGGCGGCCCGCCTCGTGGGCGTCGAGGCGATGGTGGCGTTCACGACCGCGCGCCACTCGGAGCGGCCCCTGCTCGTCCAGGGCGCGGGGGTCGGCGCCGCGTCGACCGCGGGAACCGTCATCGCGGACGTGCTCCGGGCGGTCGCGAGCGTGAGGTAGGGTCCCGAGCTCGTCCGCAGCCTTCGCAGGAACCTGCGCCGCCGGGCATCCTGGCGCACCGATCAGACGCGGCTGAACGTAAATTGACGTGCCCGGACCGTCGGTTGGCTGCCTGGCCCCCGGGTTGCTGCCGATCCCGATCATGGACGCCATCGACATCCTCACGAACGAGCACCGCCTCATCGGGCGGGTGCTCGACGCCCTGGTCGGCTTCGCCGGGAAGGTCCGCAGCGGGCCCGCCCCGGACGAGCGGGCGGAGCTCGGCCGCTTCGTGACCTTCATCCGCGAGTTCGCGGACGAGCACCACCACGCGAAGGAGGAGGACATGCTCTTCGCCGCGCTCGTCGAGCACGGGTTCCCCGCTCACGCCGGCCCCATCGCGGTGATGCTCGCCGAGCACGAGGAGGGGCGCGTCCTGGTGCGGCGCCTCCGCGACCGGGCCGGGTCGGGAGCGGCCTGGGGCGCGGCCCAGCGAGAGGGCGTGCTGTCGAGCGCGCACGCGTACGCCGACCTCCTGCGCGCCCACATCCACGGGGAGGACGGCATCCTCTTTCCGATGGCGCGCCAGCACCTTCCGCCGGAGGCCATGGCCGTCGTCGCGGAGGCCTGCGCCCGGGCCGACCGGGAGCACGCGGAGCGCGGGGTGGAGCTCGTCGCCCTCGCGGGCGAGCTCACGCGCGCGCACGGCTCGGGGTGACGTTGCCCGTCCCCGGCCGCGGGCTTAGAAGACCGGGGTGAACGACACGGGTCTGCAGACCGGGGCGCGGCCGGGCCGGAACGATCCGTGCTGGTGCGGCAGCGGACAGAAGTACAAGAAGTGCCACCTCGAGTCCGACCAGGCGGGGGCGGCCGGCCCCGCTCGCAAGCCGTCCGGGCGGCGGCCCCTCGCGCCCGGGATGGTCTCGCCGATGCGCGCCGTACCCGCCCAGATCGTGCGCCCCGACTACGCGTCCTCCGGCCGGCCCCGCTCGCAGGGTCGCGACGTGAAGACGCCCGACGAGCTGGCGCGCCTCCGCCGCGCCTGCCAGGCGGCGGCGCGCGTCCTCCGGGTGACGGGCGAGGCGGTGCGGCCCGGCATCACCACCGACGCCATCGACGAGATCGGCCACGACGAGACGGTCCGCCTGGGCGGCTACCCGTCACCGCTCAACTACCGGGGGTTCCCGAAGTCGATCTGCACCTCGGTGAACGAGGTCATCTGCCACGGTATCCCGGACAGCCGCCCGCTCGAGGCGGGCGACATCGTGAACCTCGACATCACCGTCTACCTCGACGGCATGCACGGCGACTGCTCGGCGACGTTCCTCGTGGGAGACGTGGACGCCGGCGGCCGCCGGCTGGTGCAGGTGGCTCGCGAGTGCCTCGACCTCGGCATCGGCGCGGTGAAGCCGGGGCGGCCCATCTCCGACATCGGCAGGGCCATCGAGGCCCACGCCGCGCGGCACGGCTTCGGCGTGGTTCGCTCCTACTGCGGCCACGGCATCGGCGAGTCCTTCCACTCCTCGCTCCAGATCCCGCACCACTTCGACAAGGGCGCGAAGCGGGTGATGGAGCCCGGGATGACCTTCACCATCGAGCCGATGATCACCGAGGGCACCTGGCAGGACCTCCTCTGGAACGACGGCTGGACCGCGGTGACCGCCGACGGCCTGCGCTCGGCTCAGTTCGAGCACACCATCGCGGTGACCGAGACGGGCGCGGAGCGGCTCACCGTCGAGCGCTAGACGGGAGCCTCACACCTCGAGTCCGACCGCGCGCATGAGCGCGATGGCGTTCGAATGCGTCACCACGCCGGGCCGCAGCCGGTAGTCGAAGGCGATGCGGCCTTCCACGACCTGGTCCTCGAAGTGGGCGTTGGCGAGCTCCGGCCCCGGCCGGCCGGCGAGCTCGGTGAGCGCGAGGTCGTGGGTCGTGACCAGCCCGATCGCACCCTTCGCGAGGAGCCCCGAGAGGATCGCCTCGGCGCCGAGCCTCCTGTCGTGCGAGTTCGTGCCGTGCAGGATCTCGTCGAGTAGGAAGCACAGCGGCACGGGTCCGTCCGCCGCGTCGGCGAGCCGCCTGAGGCGGGTGATCTCCGCGTAGAACCGCGAGCGGCCCGCCTGGAGCGAGTCCTGGATCCGGAGCGTCGCGCCGAGCCGCAGGGGCGTGAGCCGGAGGCGCGACGCCGGCACGCGCGCGCCGGCGAGCGCCAGCACGACGTTCACGCCCACGGTGCGCAGGTAGGTGCTCTTGCCGGACATGTTCGAGCCCGACACGAGGAGCGCCCGGGGGCCGCCGCCTCCCAGCGAGACCGGGTTCGGCACCGCCCCGCGGAGCAGCGGGTGGCGGAGCCCCTCGCCGTCGAGCAGCGCCCCGCCAGCCGACGGCCCCGGCGCGATCACCTCGGGGAGCGCGTGGTCGGGATGCTCGTGGGCGTGCGCGCCGAGGGACGCCAGTGCCTCGAGCTCGCCGATGGCGCCCATCCAGCGCCCGAGGTGCGGTCCGTGCTCGGCGCGCCACCGCTCGAGGAGCGCGGCGTGCCCGGGGGCCCAGCCGAGTGCGAAGGCGATCGGCGCGAAAAGCTGATTCCGGCCCCACTCCATCCGCAGGACGAGCGCGACGAGACCGCGCACGGCCTCCGAGGCCGGCGTCTCGCCCTCCCGCAGCGACCGGGCCAGCGCGGCGAGGCGGGGTTCCTCGAACCGCTCATGCTCGAGCCGCTCGAGGAGCAGGGCCAGCACCCGCAGCTCCTCGGACGGCCGCTCGACCGCTCCCAGGACCCGCCCCACGGGCGCACGAAGGGCGCGCGCGAACCCTGCCTGGGCGAGGAGCGCGCCCCCGAGCAGCCAGGGCCCGGCGCCCGCCCACCAGGCGAGCGCGCCCAGCACCGCGCCCGCGGCGAGCGCGAGCGCCCCCGGGCCGGTCCAGCCCGGCAGCGTCCGGCCCCGCTCCCCCCAGGCCGCGAGCTCGGACGGGTCGACGCTCGCCCGCACGTCCTCCCCCAGCACGGCCAGGTCCTCGCGCAGGTCGAGCGCGGGCGCGAGGGTCGCGGCGGCGCGCTGCCGGTCGGCCACCTCGCCGGCCTCGGCCGGCTCGAGGAGCCAGGCCGCGAGCCTCGCCTCGCCGGGCGCGGTGCGCGCGGCGCAGAGGAGCTCGAAGAGCGATTCCGGACCGAAGAGGTCGAGATCCTGCGCATACGGATGCTCGGGGTCCGCGAAGCGTTCGCCGTGGCGCCCTCCCGGCGGGAACCTCCCCTCCATCCTCGCCAGCGCCGCCTCGTGGAACGCGATCGCCCTCCGCGCGCGCGAGCGTGCGCGCAACACGCGGTCGTGGACCACGGCGAGCGCGAGGAAGGCGAGCGCAGGCGGCGCGAGCCAGCCGGCCGTGATGCGGGGGCCTGCCAGGACGGCCCACCCGACGCCGGCGGCGGCGAGGAAGGCCACGAGGCGCGCGAGGGCGAGCCGCGCGTCGTCGCGGTCGAGCGCGGCGGCGCGGGCGCGCCGGGCGTCGAGGCGGGCCTGGACCTCGCTGCGAGGGTCGATCACGTGCCGTGCAAGGTACTCGAACGTGGAGCCCGGAGGGTTCCGGTCGCGCCGCCGGCCGGACACCCGAGCGCGCGGCCCGGGGATCGTCCCTCCGGAGGGGCCCCCATGGAGGACGTGGTAACGCTTCGGCCGACCGGGGGACCCGTCCGTGTTGAGCATCGCAGGGGAGGAATCCTTAGGTGGTCTGGATGGCCGGCGAGCGCGTGGTGAGGGCGGCGGCCGGTGAGGCCAGGGCGGAATCGGTCGGCGCGCGGCTGAGCGCGGTCCGCCGCGCCACGTCCGCCCTCGCCGCGCCGCTCTCGCCCGAGGACGCGATGGTGCAATCGATGCCGGACGCGAGCCCTGCCAAGTGGCACCTCGCCCACACCACCTGGTTCTTCGAGGCCTTCGTCCTCGCGCGGGCCGAGCGCCGGCACCGGCCCTTTCACGAGCGGTACGCCTACCTCTTCAACTCCTACTACGAGGCGGTCGGTCCCCGGCAGCCGCGGCCCGCGCGCGGGCTCCTCTCCCGTCCGCCCCTGGACGAGATCCGTCGCTACCGCGCCCAGGTCGACGAGCGCCTCCAGGTGGTCCTGCCGGGGCTCCCGCCCGAGCTGCTCGACGTGGTCGAGCTGGGCATCGCCCACGAGGAGCAGCACCAGGAGCTCCTCCTGACCGACGTGAAGCACGCCTTCGCGTCGAACCCGCTCCGCCCGGCCTACGCGGCGGGCGCCGCGCCGGCCTCCGGCCGCGCCGCGCCTCCGCTCGCCTTCCTGACCAGGCCCGGCGGGACGGCCGAGACGGGCGCGGGACCCGACGGGTTCGCCTTCGACAACGAGCGCCCGCGCCACGCCGTGCTGCTCGCCCCGCACGCGCTCGCCTCGCGCCCGACCACCGCCGGGGAGTGGCTCGCCTTCATGGCCGACGGCGGCTACCGGCGCCCCGAGCTCTGGCTCTCGGACGGCTGGGCGGCGGTGCAGCGGAACGGCTGGGAGGCTCCCCTGTACTGGGAGCGAGACGGCGACGGCTGGACCACGTTCACGCTGGGCGGAATGCGCCCGGTGGATCCGGCCGAGGCGGTGGCGCACGTCTCCTTCTACGAGGCGGACGCGTTCGCCCGCTGGTCGGGGGCGCGCCTGCCCACCGAGGCCGAATGGGAGCGCGCGGCGGCGGGCGCCCAGCCGGACGGCACGTTCGTCGAGGACGGCCGGCTCCATCCGGCCGCGGCGCCGGACGCGGACGGCATCGTGCAGATGCTCGGGGACGTCTGGGAGTGGACCCGGAGCGCCTACGAGCCGTACCCCGGCTTCCGGCCGCTGCCCGGTGCGCTCGGCGAGTACAACGGCAAGTTCATGGTGAGCCAGCTCGTCCTGCGCGGCGGCTCCTGCGCCACCCCCCGCGCCCACGTACGGCCGACCTACCGCAACTTCTTCCCGCCCGACGCGCGCTGGCAGTTCAGCGGCGTCCGGCTCGCGAGGGATGCCTGATGGAGCACTGGATGGGGTCGGCTGCGCCTGCGCTCGAGGTCAACCCGGAGCGGGAGCGATTCCTCTCGGAGGTCTGGGCCGGGCTCTCGCGCCGCCCGAAGACGCTCTCGCCGAAGTGGCTCTACGACGAGACGGGCTCGGAGCTCTACGAGCGGATCACCCGGCTGCCGGAGTACTACCCGACCCGCACCGAGATCGCGATCCTCGAGGCCCGCGCGACCGAGATCGCGGACGCGGTCGGGCCGCGGGCCCTGGTCATCGAGCCGGGGGCCGGCAGCGGGCGCAAGACGGAGATCCTCCTCGCGGCGCTCCACCGGCCCGCCGCCTACGTCCCCCTCGACATCGCCGCGGGCGCGCTCGCGGGCGCTGCCGCCCGCATCGCCGCGCGCTTCCCGTCGCTGCCGGTGCGCCCGGTGGTGGCCGACTTCACCGGGCCGGTGGCGATCCCCGCCGCCGACCTCAGCCCGGCGAGGCGCCTGGCCTTCTTCCCGGGCTCGACCATCGGGAACCTCGACCCGCCGGACGCGGTGGCGTTCCTGCGGACCCTGGCGGCCGACGCCGGGCCGGGGGGCGCGTTGCTGATCGGGGTCGATCACCCCAAGGAGCCGGACACGCTGGTGAGGGCCTACGACGACGCCGCGGGGGTCACGGCGGCGTTCGACCTGAACCTGCTCGTGCGCATCAACCGCGAGCTCTCCGGGGACTTCCGGCCGGACCGGTTCCGGCACGAGTCCCGCTTCGACGCCGACCTCTCGCGCGTGGAGATGCACCTCGTGAGCCGCGTGGCGCAGCGGGTCCGCGTGGCGGGCCGGGCCTTCACCTTCGAGCGGGGCGAGTCGCTCCACACCGAGAGCGCGTACAAGTGGGAGGCCCGCAGGTTCGACGCGCTGGCCGCGATCGCCGGGTGGAGGCCGGACCGGGCCTGGTCGGACGAGCGGGCCTGGTACTCCGTGCGGCTGTACGTCCGCTGATCGCCCTCAGGCGACCGGGGCGGCCTTCCCCGCGGCGGCCCGCTTCTCGCCCGCCGCCGGAACCGCCGGCTCCCTCGATTCGCCGGGAACGCGCGGCCTGAGATCGTCGACCGAGTAGCCGAGCCCGATGACGCCCTGCTCGAGCCAGTCGTGCCGGCCGGCCAGCACGTCGCGGCCGAGCGCGTAGGAGCGCGCGTCGTCGTTGTGCCAGAGGGCGTCGAAGAGCTGGTCCACCTTGCGTGCGTGGGTGGCGCAGAAGTGGTCGGCCAGCTTCGCGTTCTGCGCAGCCTCCGGCCGCCCCGCCTTCCGGAGCGCCTCGGCCCGCGTCACGCTGACGGTCATGGCGAGGAGCTCGCAGGCGATGTCCACCACCCGGAACAGGTACGCCTGCCTCCGCTCCGCGCCCGCGCCGAAGACCACCATGGAGTGGAAGATCTCGCGGGCCAGCTTGCGGCTCCGCCGCTCCACGAAGCGGAGGTGGCGTCCCAGCTGGCCGAAGCCGCCGAAGCGCGGCGCGACGAGCCGCCGGAACCACAGCCCCAGGTACCAGGTCACGTAGAAGAAAGCGATGCGGGGCAGCGAGGCGATCTTCTTCCCCACCGGCACCTTCGGATCGATCAGCCCGCCGGCGAGCTGGAGGTGCTTGTCCACGGCCTCGCGGGCCATGAAGAGGTGCATGATCTCGGAGGAGCCCTCGAAGATGAGGTTGATGCGGCTGTCGCGCATCCAGCGCTCGACCGAGGTGGGCGCCTCGCCGCGGGCCTCGAGGGATCGGGCCTGCTCGTATCCGCGGCCGCCGCGGATCTGCATGGCGTCGTCGACGAGGTGCCAGGACTGGACGGTGTTCCACTCCTTCGCGGCCGCCGCCTCGAGCCGGATGTCGTAGCCCTTGCGGTCGGCGAGGGCGTTGCAGAACTCGCTCACCGCCTCCATGGCGTTCACGGTGGAGGCCATGTGGGCGAGCTTGTGGGTGATGGCCTCGTGCTTGCCGATCTCCTGGCCCCACTGCACACGCGCCTCGGACCACTTGCGGCACAGCTCGAGGCCCACCCGCCCGCCGCCGACCACGATCGAGGGGATGGAGAGGCGGCCGGCGTTGAGCGTCGTGAGCGCGATCTTGAGGCCACGGCCCTCCTTGCCCACCAGGTTCTCGACCGGCACCTTCACGCCGGAGAGGCGGATCACCGCGTTGGCGAGAGCCCGCAGGCCCATGAACCGGCAGCGGTGCACGATCTCCACGCCCGGCCACGCCGTCTCCACCACGAACGCGCTGATCTTCTCGGTCTCCGGGTTCCTGGCCATCACCACGAGCAGCTCGGCGATGGTGCCGTTCGTGCACCAGAGCTTCACGCCGTCGAGGACGTAGTGCTTGCCGTCGGGCGTGAGCCGGTAGGTGGTCGCCAGGCGAGCCGGGTCGGAGCCGACGTTGACCTCCGTGAGCGCGAACGCGCTGATGGCGCCCCGGGCGATGCGGGGCAGGTACTTCTTCTTGAGTTCGTCCGAGCCGAACAGCTTGAGCGGCTGGGGCACGCCGATGGACTGGTGGGCGGAGAGAAGCGCGCTGAGGTTGCCGTCGTAGCTGCCCAGGAGCTGCATGACCTTGCCGTATTCGGTCTGGGTCATGCCGAGGCCGCCGTACTCGGTCGCGACCTTCATGCCGAACGCGCCGATCTGCCGGAGGCCGTCGAGCACGCGAGCGGGGTACTCGCCCGTCTCGTCGATCTCGACGGGGTCGACCTCGTCGCGGAGGAAGCGCTCGAAGCGGTCGTACCAGGCCTTGAACTCGGGCCGCTCCGGGCCGGGTAGAGGATAGGGATGGACGAGATCGAGACGCAGCTTCCCGAGGAAAAGCTCGCGCAGGAAGCCGGCGCCCTGCCACTCGGCCTCCCTCGCCGCCTCGGCGACATCGCGGGAGCGCTGCATCTCGGCGTTCTGGGGGGCGTTCGCCATGGCGACCTCGGGTAGCGCTGCCTGCGGTCCGTCCGGAGGTTTCCGGAGGTGCGGCGGGCGGTCGATTCCGTAATCAAAATAACGCAATGCGTTCTGCTTGGGCGAGCCCCGCCTGGGGCATGTGCCTGAAACGAGCCTCTCCAGGGAAGGTCGGCGGCTGATTTCAGGCACTTGAGCCGGCGACGGGCCGCGCCAGCAGGGCGGCGAGGTCGGCGGCCTCGAATGGCTTCCGGGTGCAGCGGTCCCGGGCGCCCTCCGCCGGAGGCCTCGACATCGAGGCCACCGCGCCGGCCCGCAACGCCTTAGATTGCGCGCATGCCACATCCGACCGAGGCGCCGGATTTCCGCCTCCCCACCTTCGTTCGCCCCACCCGCTACGACGCGTCACTCTCCGTCGACGTCGTCGCGAAGACGTTCGACGGCTCGTTGCGCCTGGACCTCGTTCTGGGCGAGAGCACCTCGGAGATCGTGCTCCACGCCGCCGGGCTCGCCGTGGCGCGCGCCACCGCCTCGTCGTCGGGCCGCCGCCAGGAGGCCGCCTCGATCACGCCGGCCCCCGCGAGCGAGACGGTGGTGCTCCGATATTCCCGGCCGCTGCCCGCGGGCGCGTGCACGCTCGACCTCGGCTGGAGCGGGAGGATCGAGCCCGGCCTGCGCGGGCTCTACGACGCCGGCTCGGGGATCCTCGCCACGCAGTTCGAGGCGGCCGACGCCCGGCGCGTGTTCCCGTGCCTCGACGAGCCCGGCTTCAAGGCGCCCTGGCGGCTCTCGGTGGAGGCGCCGCGAACCGCCGTGGTGCTGTCGAACGGGGCCCCCGCGGGCGAGGAGATCCGCGGCGAGCGGAAGCGCATCGGCTTCGCCGAGACACCTCCGCTGCCGACCTACCTCGTCGCGCTCGTGGTGGGCGGCCTCGAGTCGCGCGCCGAGGGCACGGCCGGTGCCGTCCCGGTGCGCACCTGGGCGGCGCCGGACAAGGCGCACCTCGCGGCCTTCGGGCAGGAGGTCGCGCTCGCGGTGCTGCCGCGGCTCGAGGCCTACTTCGGCGTGCCCTACGCGTTCGGCAAGCTCGACCAGGTCGGCCTGCCCGAGTTCGAGGCGGGCGCCATGGAGAACGCCGGGCTCGTCACCTACCGCGAGCTGGCGCTCCTGCTCGATCCGGCCACGGCCTCGCTCGCACAGCAGAAGCGGGTGGCCGAGGTGGTCACCCACGAGCTCTCCCACCAGTGGTTCGGCAACTGGGTGACCATGACGTGGTGGGACGACCTCTGGCTCAACGAGGCCTTCGCCACCTGGATGGCCTTCAAGACCGTGGACGCCTGGCGCCCGGCGTGGCGGGTCTGGCTGGAGTTCGACCAGGGGAAGGCCGCGGCCCTCCAGCTCGACGCGCTCTCGTCGACGCACCCGGTGCGGGCGGAGGTGCGCAGCGTCGCCGAGGCCGGCGAGGCGTTCGACCTCATCACCTACGAGAAGGGTGGCGCGGTCCTCCGCATGATCGAGGGCTACCTCGGCGAGCAGCGATTCCGCGACGGCATCCGCCTCTACATGCGGCGCCACGCGAAGGGCAACTCGGTCGCGGACGACCTGTGGGGCGCCCTGGGCGAGGCTTCCGGCGAGCCGGTGCTCGAGCTGGCGAACTCCTGGATCCGCACGCCCGGCTTCCCGCTCGTGCGGGCCTCGCGCGAGGGCCGGAAGCTCCGTCTCGAGCAGGTGCGTTTCCGCTCGTCCGGGCCCGGTGGCCCCGCGGGCGAGGTCTGGCCCGTGCCGGTGGTGCTGCGCCTCCTGCGCGGCGGTGCCTCGGTGGAGCAGCGCGTCCTGCTCCGCGACCGGTCGGCGACGGTCGAGCTCGCGGAGGTCGGGGGAGGCGAGCCCGAGGCGGTGGTGCTGAACGCCGGCTCGACGGGCTTCTACCGCGCGGCGCCGGACGAGGCGTCGCTGGCGGCGCTCGCGAGGTGGCGGGCGGACCTGGCGCCGGCGGAGCGCATCGCGCTCGTCTCGGACACCTGGGCGCTCGTGCGCTCGGGCGAGCGGGACATCGGCTCGTTCCTGGGGCTGCTCACCGGCTTCGCGGGCGAGGACGACCACGCGGTGCTCGACGAGATCGTGGCGCGGCTGTCCGCGCTGGAGCACCGCCTGCTCGACGAGGGCGACCGCCCGGCCTTCGCGGCGATGGTGGCGACCCTGTTCGGGCCGGCGCTGGCGGAGCTGGGGTGGGACGCCGGGTCCGGAGAGGCCGACGCGGTACGCCTCAGGCGCGCCGCCGCGGTCCGGGCGCTCGGGCTCGTGGCGCGCGGCGCGGGGGTGGAGCGCGAGGCGGCCGCGCGCGTGGAGCGCCTCGCCCGCGGTGAACGGGCGGCGCTCGAGCCCAACCTGCTCGACGCGGCGGTGGCGCTCGCCGCGCGCGGGGGAGACGCGGCCCGGTTCGACCGGTTCCGCGCACTGTTCACCGCGGAGGCCGAGCCGGCGATGCGGCGTCGCTGGCTCACTGCGCTCGCCTCGTTCGAGGACCCGGCGCTCGCCTCCCGCGGCGTCGAGCTGGCGATGGCCGGCGAGGTGCCGCTGCAGGACGCCGCGGCGTTCGCGGCGGCGCTCCTCGCGAACCGCGTCGCTCGCCCGCTCTTCTGGCGGAGGCTGCGGGAGGGCTGGCACGGCTGGCGGGAGCGCCTCCGGAACGCCCCCATGCTGATGCGCCGGGTGATCGAGGCGCTCGGGCTCCTCGTGGAGCGCGCTGAGCTCGCGGAGGCCGAGGCCTTCCTCGCCGCGAACCCGGTGGAGGAGGCCCGGCAGGCCATCGCCCAGACGCTCGAGCGGCTGCGCGAGGACGTGGCGCTCCGGGAGCGGTCGCGCGCTGCAGTCGGCGCCTGGCTCACGGCACGGAAGCGCGGGTAGGGGCCGCGCGTGGACGCGACCGAGCCCGCGCGGCCGCCGGGGCAGTCCGGGCCAGAGGCGGGCCCCGCGCCGGGAAGGCTGGCGCCGGGAGCCCCTCCGCTCTTCTTCCGCTCCCTCCGCGAGTTCCTGGGCGTCCTGCCGCGCGGCGCCCAGCGGTTCTGGATGCTCGTCGTCGCCACCGGCGCCCTCGCCGGCCTCGGGGCGGGGGCGCTCCTGTGGCTGCTCCGCCTGGTGCAGGGGCTCGCGTGGCCCCGGGCCGGGACCTTCATCGAGGCGGTCTCCGCGGCGCCGCCCTGGCAACGCGTGGCGGTCCCGGCCGTGGCGGGCGTGGTGCTCGGCGTCGCCTACCTCGCCTGGCCGAGGCTCGCGGGCGGCCACGGCACGGCCCGAATCCTGGAGGCCATCTGGCATCGCGACCGCCAGCTCTCGCTCGGCGGGACGCTGGCGCGCGGGACGCTCTCGGTCTTCTGCGTGGGCATGGGGGCGTCGCTCGGCCGGGAGGGCGCGCTCGTCCAGGCCGGCGCGTCCGCCGGGTCGTGGCTCGCGAGCCGGCTGGGCGTGGACGAGGAGCGGGGCAGGGTGCTCGTCGCCTGCGGGGCGGCGGCGGGGATCGCGGCCGCGTACGACGTGCCGCTGGGCGGCGCGCTCTTCGGTCTCGAGGTCCTCCTCGGCAGCTTCG
>Ga0335084_10001272_pt1 | contig 23306 bp, 21 predicted proteins | sample Lox_Sample_44_FD_206721 | JGI IMG/M metagenome (GOLD analysis project Ga0335084, IMG submission 206721) | Soil microbial communities from Loxahatchee National Wildlife Refuge, Florida, United States - Lox_Sample_4.4 | ecosystem: Environmental > Terrestrial > Soil > Wetlands | place: USA...
ACTGCGTGGTCGACGAGGAGGAGGACGTCGTTCCGATGCTGCTCGCCGGCCAGACCATGGATCGGATGTGGCCCGATGCGTAGCGCCGCCGTCCGCGCCGCGACCGCGCTCGCCTGGCAGGCCGTCGACGGCCGCGCCGTGCCGCGGCGCTCGACCGCGCTGCTGGCGGCGCGCGCCTGCCCGGTGTGCGACTCGACCCGCGCCCGCCCGGTGCTGACGCTGCGCGACTTCCAGTTCTTCACCGATTCGTCGACCACCCGGAAGCGTGTCGACGTGACGCAGCAGCAGTGTCTCGACTGCTTCGCGCTGCATCTCAACCCGGCCTACTCGCGCCGCGGCTTCGCGGTGCTGTTCCGCGAGGCCGGCCGCTCCTACGGCGCCACGGACGCGCGGCCGACCGAGCAGGCCGGCTGGCTCGCCGAGCGCGGGCTGCTGCGGGCGGGCTCCGAGCTGCTCGACCTCGGCTGCTACGACGGCAGCTTCCTCGCCGCGCTGCCCGGCGACGTGCGGCGCGTCGGCGTCGACGCGGATGCGCCGGCGCTGGCCCGCGGGCGGCGGCGCTGGCCCGGGATCACGTTCGTCGAGGGGGACCCGGAGCGCTTCGCCTACGCCGGGACGCCGGACGTGGTCACGATGTTCCACGTCCTCGAGCACCTGCCGCGGCCGGTGGCGGTGCTGCGGCGGCTCCGGCGCCTCGCGCGTCCGGGGGCGCGCCTGGTCGTCGAGGTGCCGATCCTCGAGCGCGGCCACACCAACGACGTGAACGGCTTCTTCAGCGTCCAGCACATGACGCACTTCAGCCGCGCGACGCTCCGGGCGTGCCTCGCGCGCGGCGGCTGGGCGGTCGTCGAGTGGAGCGAGATGCCGGGCTACAACGGCTGCCGCGTGCTGGCGGCGCCGACGACCGAGGCGAGCGCCGTGCGCGGCGACGCCGACGACGTGGCCGCGCTGCACGCGTGCCTCGCGAGCTGGCACGGCGCGGTGGCGGCGGTCGAGCGCCGGCTGTCGGCGGTCGGGGACGCCCCTCGCATCGTCGTGTGGGGCGCGGGGCTCCACACCGAGCTGGTCCATCAGCTGACGGCGCTCTTCCATGCGTCGCCCGAGCGGCGCTGGGCGCTCGTCGACGGCGATCCGATGAAGCAGGGGCGGAGCTGGCGCGGCCTCCGCATCCATCCGCCGGAAGCGCTCGCGGGGAGCGACGTCGGCGAGGCGCCGCTCGTGATCTCGAGCTACGGCAGCCAGGAGGAGATCGCCGCCGGCGCGATGCGCCTCGGCGTGGCGCCGGGGCGGCTCGTCCGGCTCTACGCGGACGTGGCGGTGTACTGAGACCATGCCCGACCTGTCCATCGTCGTCCCGACGCATCGACGGCCCGAGCAGCTGGCGCGCTGCCTCGAGCACGTCGCCGCGCAGCGCGCGCTCGCCGAGGTGGCGGCCGTGATCGTGGTGCAGGACGGCGCCGACCCGGCAGTCGATCGCGTGCTCGACGCGAGCGGCCTCGGCCCACGGCTGGTGCGCCTCGCGCACGAGCGTGTCCGCGGCCCCGCCGCCGCCCGCAACCTCGGTGTGGCGCAGGTCCGCACGCGGGCGACGCTGCTGCTCCACGACGACGTCCTCCTGGCGCCCGACGCGATCGGGGCGCTGGTCGCCGCCGGCCTTCCGATCGACGTCGGGCAGCCGTCGCTGCTGGGCCACCTGACGTGGCGGCCCGACGAGGGCGTCTCTCCGTTCATGTACTGGCAGGAGCATTGCGGCGGCTCGCCTCCGCTCGACGCGCTGCCGGCCTCGGGCGAGGGGCACTGGCGCCGCTACGGGACGTCGATGGTCGTCACCGCGACGGCGCTCCTCCAGAGCCATCGCTTCGACGAGCGCTTCCGCGCCGCCGGCTACGAGGACATGGAGCTGGGGTACCGGCTCGAACATGCCGTGCGGCACCGGATCCGGCCGGTGCGCGGCGCCGTGGGATGGCATCTCCAGCGCGTGAGCCTCGTCGACTGGCTGGCGCGGATGCCGGCCTTCGCCGACGCCGCCTGCCGCTTCGCGACCGTGGCGGCCGCGGACCCGAGCGTGGCCGACGCGATCGGCGTCACGGCCGCGCAGGCGGTCGACCGCTTCGTGTGGCGCGATCTGGAGCTGGCGGCGACCCTCACCGGCGCGCTCGAGCCGACGGTGCCGATCCCGCCGGGCGCGACCGCCGTCTACGGACAGCTGTGGGAGTGGGAGTGTCTCGCCACCGCCTACCGCATGCTCCAGCACTTCTTCTTCCTGAGCACGGTGCGCGCGACCCTCGGGCTGCCGGCGGCGACGGCGGTCGACGCCGCGCTCACCGCCAACGAGGCGCAGGTCCTGCTGCTCGAGCGCTTCGCACGGCGTGCCCGGCACACGCGGGCAGCGGGCGCGCCGCACGAGGGGGAGCACGCATGAGGACCCGCCGGGTGGCGCTCGTCACGGGCGCGAGCCGCGGCATCGGGCGCGGGATCGCGCTCGCGCTCGCGGCCGACGGCGTGGCGGTCGGGGTCGGCTACCACGGCCGGGCCGACGCGGCCGCGGCGGTCGCCGACGGGATCGTCGCGGCGGGTGGCCGCGCACTCCCGGTGCAGCTCGCGGTCGAGGACCGGGACAGCGTCGCGGCGGCGCTGATCGCGCTGCGCGCCCGACTCGGGCCGGTGACGATCCTCGTGAACAACGCCGCGGTGGCGCACGAGGTGCCGTTCGCGGCGATCACCGACGCCGACTGGGACCGCGTGCTGGGCGTGAACCTCCGGGGCGCCTTCACCTGTACGCAGGAGGTGCTGCCGGACATGCAGGCGGCGCGCTGGGGGCGGATCGTCAACGTCACCTCGATCGGCGGACAGATCGGCGGTGTGAACCAGGTGCACTATGCCGCGGCCAAGGCGGGGCTGGTGAGCCTCACGCGCTCGCTCGCACGCCTCTACGGACCGGAGGGGATCACCTGCAACGCGGTGGCACCCGGGCTCGTGCCGACCGACATGTCGGCGCGCGAGCTCGCGTCGGAGGGCGGGCAGGCGAAGCTCGCGACGCTGCCGCTCGGGCGCGCGGGGACGGTCGAGGAGGTGGCGAGCGTGGTGGCGTTCCTCGCCGGCGACGGCGCCGGCTACGTCACCGGGCAGACGGTCAACGTGAACGGGGGCGCCTACCTCGGTTGACGGGCGGGTCGGCAGAATCTGCCGGGTCCGGGACCGGGGGTGCCGCACCGGATCGGCCGCCGGCCCTGGCACCACGGTTGCTTTCGGACGCACGGAGCAGGACCAGGATGACGCGGAGCGAGCAGGAGATCGTCGACATCGGCTTCGACTACCGGTCGTTGCGGCTGACGCTCGCGTGCCCGCGCTGCGCCGCGCCGCACACCGAGACGATCCCGTCGGTGATCATGGTCGTGCGCCCCCGCTGCCCCGGCTGCGGGTACGAGGCGCCGCTCGAGCCCGACGCGATCGCGGCCGCCTGCGCCCGCCTGATGCCCCCCATGGCGAACGACGACGCCGAAGCACTGGACGTCGCCGCCGCGGCGCTGGTCCGGCGCTGGCCGGCCGCGGTCGAGGGGGACGCGCTGCTGACGCACGCCGGCGTCGATCTCGGGGCGGGCGCCGCCTTTGCGCTGATGCCGGTCGTGCTGCTCGGCTACCTCGCCGCGGTGCGGGCGGAGGAGGCATCGTGAGCGCGCGCCCGGCGATCTTCGTGTGCGGGCTCGGCGACCCGCTCTACGCGCGGCTGGTCGCCGCGCTGGCGCCGGAAGACGACGTCGACGTGATCGTCTCGGACCCGATGCTCGCCGCCGCGTGCACGGCCGAGGGGGTTCCGCACCGGACGCTGAACGACCTCGCGCTGCCGTTCCCGGCCGCGCAGATCGCCGGCGCTCAGGCGCGTGCCGCCGAGCTGGTCTGGCGCGCCGACCTGGACGCGCGCTCCGACGCGCACTTCCGCACCGCGGCCGGGACCGGCTTCTGGAGCAGGATCCGCGGCGAGCTCATGGTCGAGCTGGAGCGCGCGATCGGCGACGGCGTCCGCGGCGCCGAGCTGGCGCGGCACCTGCTGCGCGTGTGCGACCTCCGGCTCGCGATCGTCGGCTTCGACATGACGCCGTGGGCGCGCGGCTTCGTCGCCGCGCTCGACGCGGCGGGGGTGCCGTCGTTGCACGTGCCGCACGGGTTGTTCGCGCGCACCAACGGCATCGTGCTGCCCGGGTGCAGCGAGATCCACGCCAGCCGGGTGGCCGTCGGCGGCGAGTTCTCGCGCGACGTCTATGCCGAGAACGGTCAGCCGCTCGAGCGGGTCGTGATCACCGGCGTGCCGCGCTGGGACCTCCTGCCGGCGCTCCGGCAGACGACGCCGGCGGCGGCGCGTGCGACGCTCGGCCTGGATCCCGCGCGGCCGCTGGTCGTGTACGCGACGACGTGGGTCGAGCTCTCGCGGACCAACGTGCGGTTCCACTGCATGGCGCTGGCCCCGATCTTCCGGGCGATCCTGCGCGGCGTGCGGCGGACGGACGGCCCGCCGCCGCAGCTCGTCGTCAAGTTCCATCCCACCGAGGTCGGGGCGGGGAACCACGCGCAGGTCTGCGAGGGATACGCGGCGCTCTGCCGTGCCGAAGGGGCGGGGGAGGTGCGCTTCGTCGCCGGCGACCGGCTGCCGTGGCTCGCGGCCGCCGACCTGGTCGTCAGCGTGAACTCGACGATCGCGCTCGAGGCGGTGCTGGGCGGGCGGACGGCGCTCAACGTGATCGCGAACCCGAACGACCGCGGCACGCTCTACGACGACGCCACCGCGATCCCGACGGTCCACGGCGAGGAGGTCGAGCACGCGATCGGGCCGCTGCTGCGGGACGCGGGACTCCGCTGCGCGCTCGCCGGCCGCCGCCCCGCGACCATTGCGCGCTACAACCATGCCGACGACGGCGGGGCGTCGGCGCGCGTGGCGGCGGAGGCGCGGCGTCTGGTCGCGACGGCGCAGCCGAGCGGGCGCATTCCGGCCCCGGCTCCGCTGGTCTCGGTGCTGGTGCCGGCCGGCGGCCACGCGCTCCGCCTGCCGCTCCCGGTCGACGTCCCGCACGAGGTCCTGCGTCCCGCCGACGCCGACTTCACGACCGCCTGCAATCGCGGCGCCGCCGCCGCGCGCGGCCGCTTCCTGGCGATCGTCGACGACCGGCTCCGGCACGACCCGGGCTGGCTCGACGCGCTGCTGCGCGCGGTGCAGTCGAGCGGCGAGACGATGATCCTGGGCGGCACGCCCGCCCCGTGGGTCGCGCTCCGGCGCGCGGACTGGGAGCGGGTGCACGGCTTCGCGCCGGGCACGCTCGCGCGCCATCCCGACGGCGGGCTGATCGTCGGTGGCGCGGAGGCGGCGGCCTGATGCGCGTCCTCGAGCTGCACGCGCCGTACTTCCGTGATCGCTGGCGCCGCGACCACGAGGTCCTCTCGTGGGGGCGGACGGCCGCCGCCGACGTGCGCCTGACGGCCCCCGCCGCCGACCTGGGACAGATCCTCTCCGCCCTGCCCGCCGGCTGGACGCCCGACGCGATCTTCCTCGGCGACGACTGCCAGCTGCTCCGCGTCTTCGGCCTCGAGGAGGCGCCGTGCCCGGTCGTCTTCCTGTCGGTGGACGCCCAGCACCATGCGAGCTGGCACGGGCTGGTCGGCAGCGCGTGCGACGAGGTGCTGCTGGCGCAGCTCGACTACATCCCGGGCTATGCGGCGGCCGGCGTCGAGAACCTGCACTGGATGCCGCTCTGGGCGCCCGACGACGTCCCCGCGCCGTCCGCGACGCCGGTGCACGACCTGGCGTTCGTCGGGACGCTGGATGCGCGCCTCAACGCGGAGCGGGTGGCGTTCGTCGACGTTCTCAGGCCGCGCCTGCCCGGGTTTCACGCGTCGAGCGGGGCCTGGCAGGAGGTCTACGCGCGGAGCCGCATGGTGCTCAACCAGACGGTCGGCGGGGACCTCAACTTCCGCGTCTTCGAAGGGCTGGCGAGCGGCGCGCTGCTGGTCACCGAGCGGACCGGGAACGGCCTCGAGCATCTCTTCACCGACGGCGAGCACCTGGTGACGTACCCGCGCGGCGACGTCGACGCGGTGGTGGGGCTGGTCGAGCACTATCGCCGTGCCGACGCGGAGCGCCGGGCGATCGCCGAGCGCGGGCGCGCGCGCGTGCTGGCGCAGCACTGCGAGCACCACCGCGCCGACGAGGTCCTCGGCCGCATGGTCGCGCCCGGGGCGCGGCCGTCGGCACGGCAGCGGCACACCGGGCTCGCACGGGCGTACTGCGTCCTGGCGCACGGCGCCGGCAACCTGGCGCGCCGCCTCCGCGACTCGCAGCTCTACCCGCGGCTGCGCGAGCTCTACCTGTCGGCGGCGACGGTGCTCGCGTACGGGCGGCACGTCGAGGAGCCCGACCGCTCGGCGGTGCTCGGCATGGTCGCGATCGAGCGCGGCGCGGCGGAGCGCGGCCTGGCGCTCCTCACCGCGGCCATCGAGGGGGGCGGCCGGCCCGAGGATCACCTGCTGCGGATCGAGACGCTGATCCGCATGGGAGACTTCCCGAAGGCGAGGGTCGCGGCCGAGTTCCTGGCGACCAGCCACCCGAGCTACGAGCTGGGATCGCCGCTGGTGGCGGCGCTCGGCGTGCTCGAGCAGGCGAACGAGCGGCTGGAGGTGCGATGAGCGCCCACCTCGAAGCGAACCTGCGGGCACTGGCGGCGGCCGACCCGGATCGCGCCGTGCGCGTCCTGGCGGCGGCCCCGCTGGCGGCGCTCCCGGTCGCCAGCCGCACGGGGGCGCCGACGCTCGAGGTCGACGGCGTGCTGCTCCACAACCGGCACGATCCCGTCCGCGAGGCGACGCGGTGGGCGCAGGCGCAGGTCGAGCGGCTGGCGGCGGCGCGCGCCACGACCGCGGTCGTGCTCGGCTTCGGGCTCGGCTACCACGTCGAGGCGCTGGCGGCGGCGTGGGAGGGACGGATCGTCGTGGTCGAGCCCGACGACGCGTTGCTGCGGACGGCGCTCGCGGCGCGCGATCTGCGCGGGCTCTTCGGCCGCGCGACGCTGGCGCCCGAGCCGCTCTCGCCCGAGGCCATCGACGCGTGGGTTCCGGTCGCGATCCTCGCGCACGCGCCGTCGCTGCTCCGCGAAGGGGCGGGCCTCAGAGCCGCCCGCGAGCGGATCGCCGGGCGGACCGTGCTGCGCGAGCGCCGGCTGCGCGTGCTGGTCGTGTCGGCGGTCACCGGCGGCTCGTATCCGATGGCGCAGTACTGCGGGCGGGCGATCCAGGAGCTGGGGCACGAGGTCGCGGTGCTCGACCTGGCGCCGTTCGCCGGCGGCCTGCACGCGATCCCGACCTTCTCGCCGAAGCGGCCGGCGCGGCGCGCGCTCCAGGAATCCTTCACGCGCTTCCTGGGCTCCGGTGTGGTCGCGACCGCCGAGGCCCTGGAGCCCGACCTGGTGCTCGCCCTCGCCCAGGCGCCGCTCGATCCCACCACGCTCGCCGATCTGCGCGCCCGCGGCTTCCTCACCGCCCTCTGGTTCGTCGAGGACCACCGCCTGTTCGAGTACTGGCGCGAGGTCGCGCCGCACTACGACCACGTCTTCGCGATCCAGCAGGGCCCGTTCCTCGACGAGGCGCAGCGGCTGACGAACGGACGCGCGGGGTATCTGCCGTGCGCGGCCGACCCGCAGGTGCATCGCCCGCTCGTGCTGACGGCGGCGGAGCGCGCCGAGCTGGGAGCGCCGGTCGGGTTCGTCGGCGCGGGCTACTTCAACCGGCGGATCGCGTTCCGGCCGCTGCTCGAGCTGGGCCTCAAGATCTGGGGCACGGAGTGGGACGGCGGCGGGCAGGTCGAGGCCGCGGTGCAGCGCGCGGGCGCGCGCATCTCGACCGAGGACAGCGTCCGGATCTTCAACGCGACGGACGTCAACCTGAACCTGCACTCGTCCACCTACGTCGACGGCGTCGACCCGCGCGGCGACTTCGTGAACCCGCGCACGTTCGAGCTGGCGGCGGCGGGCGCATTCCAGCTCGTCGATCGCCGCACGCTGCTCCCGCCGCTGCTCGTGCCCGAGACCGAGGTCGTCACCTTCACGGAGGCCCGCGAGCTGCCCGAACTCGTCCGCTGGTGGCTCGCGCATCCCGAGGAGCGCGCGCGGGTGGCGGCCGCCGGGCGCGCGCGCGTGCTCGGGGCCCACACCTACCGCCATCGCATGGAGACGCTCCTCGAGACCGTCTGCGCGCGCGACGTGGAGCGCCTCCAGGCGCGGCCGCACGCCGAGACGGTGGGCGACGTCGCCGCGGCCGAGGGGGACACGCCGCTCGGCAGGCTGCTCGCCGAGCTGCCGCCCGCCGTCCCCTTCAAGCTCGACGACGTCGTCGGCGCGATCCTCCGGCGCGAGGGGGACCTCTCCGACGCCGAGAGCACGCTGATGTTCCTCCAGCAGTTCGACGACATGTTCGTACGGGAGCACCGGACGTGAAGAAGATCCTGATCGTCAACCTGACCCGCTTCGGCGATCTGCTCCAGACGTCGCCGACCATCGCCGGCCTGAAGGCGCAGCACCCGGACGCGGCGATCACCGTGGTCGTCGACCGGAACTTCGCCGACGTGGCGCGCGGGCTGCCGGGCGTCGACCGGGTGTGGCCGCTCGATCTGAACGAGCTCGGCCGGACGATGATCGGGGGCACGGGCGCCGACCTCCGCCGGGCGTACCACTGGGCGGAGGAGCAGATCGGCGCGCTGCGCGCCGAGGGCTTCGATCTCGCCGTCAACTACTCCAGCTCGAAGATGAGTGCGGTGCTGCTCAAGATGATCGGCGCCCCCGACACCCGCGGCTGGACGATGGCGGCCAACGGCTACCGGATGATCGCGCACCGCTGGTCGCAGCTCTTCGCGGCCAGCGCGCTCACGCGCCGTCAGGCGCCGTTCAACCTCGTGGACTACTACAAGCGGGCGGCGGGCGTGCAGGGCGGGCCGGAGCGGCTCTTCTATCGCGTGGCGCCGGAGGCGCGGGCGCGGGCGGCCGCGATCCTCGCCGACGCGGGCGTCACCGACGAGACGCCGGTGGTGGCGCTCCAGCTCGGCGCCAGCCGCGCCGTGCGGGTCTGGCCGGTGGAGAGCTTCGTGGCGCTCGGACGCGAGCTCGAAGCGCGGATCGGCGCGCGGCTGCTGCTGTGCGGCGGGGGCGGGGACCGGCCGCTCGCGGATCTCGTCGCCCCCGGGCTCGGCGCCGCGGCGATCGACGTGTGCGGGCGGACGTCGGTGGAGGAGCTGGGGGCGCTGCTCGAGCGGAGCTGCATCCTGGTCACCAGCGACACCGGACCGATGCACATGGCGGTGGCCGTCGGGACGCCGGTGGTGTCGCTGTTCTTCGGCCCGGCGCTGCCGTTCGACACCGGACCCTACGGCCGCGACCACCTCTGTCTGCACGCCGAGGTGCCGTGCGCGCCCTGTGATCACCACATCACGTGCCTCCAGCCGTTCTGTCGCGAGACGCTCGCGCCGGGTGCGGTCGCCGAGGCGGTGATCGCCCGCCGGGCCGGCGACTGGGCGGCGCTCGCGATGGCCTCCGACCGCTGGCCCGAGATCCGCTGGTACCGCACCGGCTTCGACGCCGAGGGGCTGTTCGACGTGACGCGGATCGGGCTCCGGCCGCCGACCTGGCGCGAGACGCTGCGCCGTGCCGTCCGCGCGGTCTGGAAGGCGACGCTCGACGGTACCCGTCCCGAGCGGCCACGGACGACGCTCCCGCGCGAGGCCGCGGTGCTCCGCAACCTGGTGCCGCTGGCGCGCGCGGCGACCGTGGAGGCGGCCGCGGTCGAGACGATCGCGCGCGAGCGAGGGGAGATCGAGCGCCTGACGGCCGCGGCGCGCGCGCTCGAGGAGCGCGACTTCGAGCTGTTCCGCTTCGGCGCGATCCACGAGCCGGCGGCGCTCATCCTCCAGATGTTCCGCTTCGAGAAGGAGAACGTGGGCGGAGAGGACGTGGTCGCGATCGCGACCGCGACCCGCATCCTGCACGAGGCGCTCGAGGTCCAGATCGCACTGCTGATCGACCTGCTCGACCCGCCGCCCACCCGACCGGACACGGCCGAACGAGGAGACGACGACCATGCGCATCTCGCTTGATGGACGAGAGCTGGAGATTCCCGCCGCGACGACGCTGGGAGAGCTCATCGAGGGCATCGCTCCCGAGATCGATCCGACCCGGATCGTGACCCGCCTCGAGGTCGACGGCACGGCCGCCGATCCGACCGACGTGCCGGCGCTGGCGGTCTGGCGGCTCCTCGGTGAGGAGCAGATCGCGATCGAGAGCGTGACGCCGGCCGAGCTGGCGGCGACGCGCCGGCGCGAGATCGGCGACTACGTGCACCGCATCGCCGACCTGCTCGAGCTGGCGGCGAGCGGTCTGATCGCCGGCGAGACCATGGACGCCAACCGGCTGCTCGCCACCGGCACCCGCGAGCTGGGGCTGGTGCTGGAGCTGGACCATCAGGTGGCGGTCCTGGGGAACATGCCCACGACCTGCGACGCGGTGTGCGAGGCGGTGCGCCGGATCGGCACGCAGCTCACGGAGGCGGAGCGGGACCGGCGCTGGCCCGAGGTGGCGACGCTGCTCACCTCGGAGCTCGTCCCGGCGCTGCGGGCGAGCGCGGCCGCGTAGACGCGGCGCGCGAGTCAATTGCCTGGCCCATCCGTGTCAGACGGGCAGGCGCCGCCGACCGGCAGCTTCCGCCCCGGCAAGGATTGCCGCGTGGCATATCGCTTGCTGCCTAGCCGCCCGTGCGGTGGTGGCGTGGAGTGGAGTGGTGCGGGCTCGCGACGGCGATGGTGGTGGTCGTGGTGGTGGGTGCGAGCCACGCAGAGGAGGTGTCGCGGTCCGAGGGTACGGGCCGGACGGCGACTGCCGATCTGTGGCAGCCGCTGGACGGAGACCAGCCCGCGGCAGCGAAGCCCCCACCGGCACGCGACGTCGAGGAGGGGCGGGACCGTGAGGTCCCGACCCTCCGCGTCGAGCAGCTCGCCTGCGACGCGGCCGGCGTGCGGCTGGCGCTGTCGGGCCTGGCGAGGCCGGTCGCGCGGATCCTCCCGGCCGCCGGTGGGATCGGTCCGCGCATCTACGTCGACGTCCCGGGCGCGGTGCTGGAGCCGCGCGTGCCACGCGAGGTCGCGGGGCGGGGCGCCATCCGGCGCGTGCGCGCCGCGCAGTTCGACGGCGACACGGCGCGGATCGTGATCGAGCTCGCCCGCGTCACGCCCTACACGGTGCACGTGTCGGGGCGTGCGCTGACGATCGCGCTCGCGGGCGTGCCCCAGGAGCCCCGCGCGCGCGCCGCGGAACCCGTGCCGAGGCGGACGGCGCGAGCGGCCAGGACGAAGCCGCGCGCGATCCTGGCGGCGATCGTCGCGGTGCCGCCCGCGGCGCCGGCCGACGCCGAGGCGGCGAGCGCGCTCGTGCCGCACCCGATCGAGGAGACGGCGCTCGCCGCGCCGGCGGAGACGCCGGACGGCGGCATGAGCCCGCTGGAGCCGGCGTCGGCGCTCCCGTCGGCTCTGCCCGTGCCGGTGACGGCCGTGGCCGCGACGACGCTCCCGCCGGTCGCGGCGGTGCCGGCTTCAGCTCCGGCGCCGGTTGCGGCTTCAGCTCCGGCTCCGGCTCCGGTTCAGGCTGCGGCCCCGGCTCCGGCCGTGCGTCCCGCGGCCCCGTCGGCCGCGATCGTCACCGTGAACGGGGTCGTGATCGCGTGGCCGGATCTCGCGGCCCCGGAGTACTCCGATCCCGAAGCCGAGCCGTATCGCATCGCCCTCGAGCGCTGGCGCGACGGGATCGCGCCCTCGGGCCCGACGCTGGTCGACCCGCGCGACCCGGGGGCGATGTACCTCGCCGCCGACCTGGCGGCGCTCCGCGCCGCGGTCGGGCTGGAGGACACGCTGAACGCGCTCGGCGCCTACGAGCGCGCGCTGCGCGTCGTGCCGGAGTTCCCGGACGCGCTGCGCGCGCAGCTCATGCTGGGCTACCTGAACCTCCAGCTCGGCTTCGCGCCCGAGGCGACCGCCGCCTTCGCGGTGACGGCGAAGAAGGGCGGGGCGAGCCCGCTCGCGCCGTACGCCAAGCTCGGGCTCGCGACCGCGCTCCGTCTCCGCCATCGCCCCGAAGAAGCACGGAGGGCGCTCAACGAGGTGCTCCCGACGGCCCAGGGGGACATGGCCTGTCGCGCACGGCTCGAGGAGGCGCGGATCGCGAGCGCCGCCGGCGAGGTCGGCGCGGCGGCAGAGCTGTACCGGCGGCTCGCGTCGAGCTGTCCGGGCGCGTTGGCACTTCCCGGCGCGCTCGGCGACCACGCCGAGGCGATCGCCGCGAGCGGCGCGGTCGACGAGGCGCGCCGGCTGCTCGCGCAGGAGCGCGAGCCGCGCGCCGCCGAGGAGGAGGCCCGCCTCCAGCTGCTGGCCGGTCGCCTCGCGACCGAAGCGGGCGACGTCGACGGGGCGCGCACCTGCTACACCCGCGTGCTGCGGATGGCGGGGGTGCAGGGCGCGAAGCTCGAGGCCCAGATGCGCCTGGCGCTGCTCACCGCCGGCGCCGACCCCGGCCGCGCCGCGGCGGCGCTCGCGCCGCTCACCGAGAAGCCGGCCTCGCCCGGGCTTCGCGCCACCGTGCTGAGCGAAGCGGCCGACGCGACCGCGCGCAGCGGCAAGCTCGCGGAGGCGCTGGCGCTGCTCGACAAGACGGCGGCGCTCGGCCCGGAGGCGGAGGCGCAGGCCGACAGCCGTCGCGCCGAGCTGCTGGGTCGTCTGCTGGCGCAGGCGGTCGAGAGCCACGACGCGATCGGCGTTGCGACCGTGTACGCCGCGTACGCGACCCAGGTGAACGCGCTCGCCCCGGCCGACGATCGGCTGGCGATCGCCGGCGCGCTCGGGCACTTCGGCCTGCACGACGCCGCCGCGCGGCTCCTCGGTCAGGGCCCGGACGCCGCCAAACCGGCGCTCGCGGTCGCGCGCGCCGAGGCGCTGCTCGCGGCCGGCGAACCGGCCGCGGCCCGGAGCGCCGCGCTGCCGTTGCTCGCGCGCAGCCCGCAGCCCGACGTCGCCGCCCGGGCGCAGCGCGTGGCGGTCGAGGCCGCGGTCGCCGCCGGCGACCTCGACGGCGCCGTCGAGCAGGTCGGGAAGGGCGGCGACCCGGCGCTGCGCGCCCTGGTCGCGCGGGCGCTCGCCGACAAGGCCGGGAGCGGCGAGCAGGTGCGGGCGCTGATCGACCCGCTGCTCGTGCCCGAGGCGCACAGCGCGCCGCCCACGTTGCTGGCGGTCGGGGATGCGGCGCTTGCCGCCGGGCTCGCCGAGCAGGCGGCCGTGGCCTACGGGCGCGCCATCGACCAGGGAGCCGAGGGGAACGTGCGGACGCGCGCGGCGGCGGGGCTGGCGCAGGTCGCGTCGGCGCGCGGCGATCGGGAGACGGCGCGCAGCGCGCTCGCGATCGTCGCGGAAGCCGATCCGCTCGCCAAGCGCGCGCTCGCCGCCCTCGACCGCACCCGCGTCCTCGATGCGCGAGAGGCCGATGCCCGGTAGCGCCGCCGCCACCACCGCGGCGCCCGAGCTGGCGCATGCCTTCGCGACCTTCACCGCCGCCACCGCGCGGCTGGAGCAGGAGTACGCGGCGCTCCGGGCCCGCGTCGCGGTGCTGAGCGGCGAGCTCGAGGAGAAGAACCGGCTGCTCGCAGCGAGCCTCGCGCGCGAGCGGGCGCTGGAGGCGCAGGCGCTCCGCCAGAGCCGTCTCGCGGCGATGGGGGAGATGGCCGCCATGCTGGCGCACGAGGTGCGGAACCCGCTGGGGGCGATGGAGCTCTTCACCGGGCTGCTGCTCCAGGACCTCCGGGCCCAGCCCGACCCGCTCCGGCTGGCGCGCGAGGTCGCGCGCGGGATCACGGACCTGAACCACCTGGTCACCAACCTGCTCGAGTTCACGCGCACGCAGGCCCCGCGCCGCGTGACCGTCGACCTGGGCGCGCTGGTCGACGACGCCCTCCGCCATGGCGCCGATCTGCGCGATGCGTACGGCGTCGGCGTCGAGCGCCGGCTGGCGGCGGCCCCCGCGCTCGGCGATCCCGACCTGCTGCGCCCGGTGCTGACGAACCTGGTCCGCAACGCGTTCCAGTCCATGCCGGACGGCGGCACGCTCACGGTCGCCGCCACGTACGACGACCGCACCGTCCGGCTCGCGATCGCCGACACCGGCCCGGGCATCGCGCCCGCCGAGCGCGAGGCGATCTTCCGGCCGTTCTACACCACTCGCGCCCGCGGCACCGGCCTGGGGCTCGCGGTCGCGCGCCAGCTGGTGACGGCGATGCATGGACAGCTCGACGTGGAGAGCGAACTGGGATGCGGCGCGACGTTCACAGTCACACTGCCGCGCGATCACGACGCCCATCGGAGCACGGCGCCGGAGGCGCCGCGCGCACGGGGGCAATCCGGGGTGGAGAAGGTATGAGCAGCATGAAGAAGATTCTGGTCGTCGACGACGAAGCGGGGATGCGGGCGGGGCTCGCGGAGGTCCTGAGCCGCGGCGGGCTCTCGGTCGAGAGCGCCGCGACCGGCGAGGACGGGCTCGCACGCCTCCAGCGGGGTGGCGTCGATCTCCTGATCACCGACCTGCGGCTCCCGGGGATGAGCGGGCTCGAGCTGCTGCGCGAGGCACGCGCGGCGGGCGCCGAGACGCCGGCGATCGTCATCACGGCGCACGGCACCGTCGAGGATGCCGTGGCGGCGCTCAAGCTGGGGGCGCTCGACTTCCTCCAGAAGCCGTTCTCGCCCACGGACCTGCTGCACCTCGCGACCGGCGTGCTCACGGAGCGGGCGAGCGCCGACCCGAGCACCCGGGGCCGGACCGACGCGCCGCCGCCGCGCCGCCCGGTCGTGTCGCGCGACCCGGCCGTGCTGCGCGTCTTCGAGATCGCCGAGAGCGTGGCGTCGAGCCGGGCGCCGGTGCTGATCGAAGGGGAGAGCGGCACCGGCAAGGAGCTGCTGGCGCGCTTCCTCCACGAGCGCGGCAGCCGGCGCGCCCGGCCGTTCGTCGCGGTGAACTGCGCGGCGCTGCCGCGCGAGCTGCTCGAGAGCGAGCTGTTCGGCCACGAGCGCGGGGCGTTCACCGGCGCGATCACGCGCAAGACCGGCAAGTTCGAGCTCGCCAACGGGGGCACCATCCTGCTCGACGAGGTGAGCGAGATGGAGTTCGGCCTCCAGGCCAAGCTGCTCCGCGTGCTCCAGGAGTACGAGGTCGACCGGGTGGGCGGCAGCGCGCCGGTCCCGGTCGACGTCCGCGTCGTCGCCACGACGAACCGCCGCATGCGCGAGCTGGTCGACCGCGGCAAGTTCCGCGAGGACCTGTTCTACCGGCTGATGGTGGTGCCGCTCACGCTGCCGCCGCTCCGCGAGCGGCGCGGCGACGTCGACCTGCTGGCCGACCACTTCCTCCAGCGCTACGGCAGCGGGCATCGCCTCGCGCCCGAGGCGCGGGCCGCGCTCCAGGCGCGCGCCTGGCCGGGCAACGTGCGCGAGCTGGAGCACACCATCGAGCGGGCGGTGCTGCTGGCCCGGGGGGCGGTGATCGAGCCCACCGACCTCCAGGACGCCGGCGCGGCGCCGCCGCGGCTCGGGCTGAACTCTCTCACCGGCCTCACGATGCGCGAGATGGAGCGGCGGCTGATCGTCGAGACGCTGCGGCACACCAACAACAACCGCACGCAGGCCGCCAAGATGCTCGGCATCAGCATTCGGACGCTGCGCAACAAGCTCGCCGAGTACCGGCAGCGCGGCGAGCCGCTCGACGCGCCCGTGGAGGCGGGAATTTGACCCGGCACCGGTTGCCGGGTCCCGTCGCACCTCGGGTCTCCGGGGAACGGAACTTGCTCGAAATCGGAGGACACCATGCCGAGCCTGCTTTTTGACCCGACGACGCGCGGTCTCGCCGCCGCGCTCACGCTCCGCGAGCAGCGCCACGAGGTGCTGGCGGGGAACCTCGCGAACGTCGAGACGCCGGGCTACCGGGCGAAGGACCTCGACTTCCAGAACGCGCTCAAGGAGGCGTTCGTCACCACGGATCCCGAGGTGACGACGCCGCACGTCTCCGCGACCGAGGACGCCGACGGGCTGCCGCGCGCCGACGGCAACACCGTCGACCTGGACATCCAGATGGCGAAGCTCTCCGAGAACGGCACCAGCTACGTCGCGCTCGCGAAGGTGCTGTCGAACCGCGTAGCCCTGCTCCGGCAGGCGATCGAGGGACGTTGATGGAGATCATGGGGACCACGCTCGCGGTCGCGGCCAGCGCGCTCCGGGCGGAGCGGCAGCGGCTCGACATCATCGCCTCGAACCTGGCGAACTCGAACACCACCGAGACCGCGGCCGGCGGGCCGTACAAGCGGCGCAACGTGATCTTCACGGCGCGCGAGGTCGGCAACAGCGACTTCGGCGACACGCTGGTCGCGCTCGCGGACAAGCCGCAGGGGGTGCAGGTCACCGACGTCATCGAAGACCAGACCCCGCCGCGCCAGGTGTTCGACCCGGGCCATCCCGACGCGAACGCCGAGGGCTACGTCCTCTACCCGAACATCAACCCGGTGACGGAGATGGTCGACCTCCAGACCGCGACCCGCGCCTACGAGGCCAACGTGCAGGTGGTGAACGCCACCAAGAAGATGGCCGAGTCGGCGCTCGCGATCGGGGCCTGAGGAGACGGACGATGGACGTCAAGAGCATCCAGAACCTGCTCCCGAAGATCACGCCCCCGACGGAGGTCCCCGGGGCCGCGCCGGCGGAGGGCACCAAGTCCTTCGGGGCGGTGCTGAAGGACTCGCTGTCGCAGGTGAACCACCTCCAGCACGAGGCCGACCAGGCGATCCAGGAGCTCGCGACCGGCGGCAAGGCCACGCTCCACGACACCATGCTCGCGCTCCAGAAGGCCGACCTCTCCTTCAAGCTCATGATGCAGGTCCGCAACAAGATCGTGGAGGCGTATCAGGAAGTCCTCCGCATGACGGTCTGATCCGACGGAGTGACGACGAACGATGGGCGCCCGCGTACAGCAGCTCTTCTCCCAGCTCCTGGCCTTCTTCATGTCGCAGCCGCCGGCGCGGCGGGTGGCGATCCTCGCGGTCGGCCTGGGCTCGATGGCGGCGGTGCTGGGGGCCGCGTGGTGGGTGCAGCAGCCGCTCTACCGCCCGCTCTTCACGAACCTCTCGCAGGGCGACGCCGCGTCGATCGTCGAGGCGCTGCGCGCCGAGAAGGTGCCCTTCCAGCTCGACGACGGCGGGCGCGCGGTGCTGGTGCCGGCCGAGAAGCTCTACGAGCTGCGGCTCACGCTCGCGAGCCGCGGCCTCCCGGAGGGGGGCGGCGTCGGCTTCGAGATCTTCGACAAGCAGAGCCTCGGCCAGACCGACTTCCTCCAGCGGCTCAACTACCAGCGCGCCCTCCAGGGCGAGCTCGGCCGCACGATCGGCACGCTCGGCGGCGTCGAGTCGGCGCGCGTGCATCTGGCGCTACCCGAACGCTCGCTGTTCGTCACCGCCGACCGCAAGCCGTCGGCCTCGGTGGTGGTGAAGCTCGCGCAGGGACGGACGCTCGCCCGCAGCCAGATCGACGGCATCGTGCATCTGGTCGCCTCCAGCATCGAGGGGCTCGACGCCGACGACGTGACGGTCGTCGACGAAGGCGGTCGCATCCTGACCACCGACCGGCGCGGCTCCGAGCCGGGCGGGACGTCGAGCGCCTCGCTCGAATATCAGCAGAGCCTCGAGCGCACGCTCGGCGAGCGGGTCGAGAGCATGCTGGGCGCGGTCGTCGGTCGCGACAAGGTGATCGCGCGGGTCGCCGCCACGCTCGACTTCGCGCGCAGCGAGCGCACCGAGGAGACCTACGACCCCGACAAGACCGCGCTCCGCCAGCAGCACAACGTGCGCGAGCAGACGACCGGCGGGCGCAGCTCGCAGGGCGCGCCCGGCGCGCAGTCGAACCTCACCAACGACGCCAACGCCGGCAGCACCGAGGGCCCGAAGACCGACCGGCGCGACGAGACCCAGGCCTACGAGGTCTCGAAGGTCGTGTCGCGGACGGTCGCGCCGGTGGGCAGCGTCAAGTCGCTCTCGGTCGCGGTCGTCCTCGACGGGACCTACAAGGAGGAGAACGGTCAGAAGACGTTCGTCCCCCGCCCGCAGGAGGAGATCGACCGGCTGAAGGAGCTCGTGAAGAACGCGGTGGGCTACTCCGAGGACCGCGGCGACAAGATCGAGGTGACGAGCGCGCCGTTCCAGACCGAGACCGCGGGCGTCGGGGAGGGCGGCATGCTCGCCACCGTCGGACGCTGGGCGCCGGTGGTGCTGACGCGGCTGCTCGGCGTCGGCTTCGCGGCCGCGATGCTGCTCTGGGTGGTGCGGCCGCTGGTGTTGTCGCTCGCGGTGCGCAACGGCAGCGACGAGGCCGGCGCCGGCCCCGGCGGCGTCGAGGGGGCGATGGCACGGATCACGCAGGACAACCTCCAGATCACGCAGCAGAACCCGGAGCGGGCCGCGGCGCTGGTCCGGGAGTGGCTCGAGACCAGCCACGAGGCCTAGCCGATGGCCGACACGTCCCCCACCCAGATTCCGGCGCTGATCGCGCCCAACACCGCCGGCATCGAGAAGGCGGCGATCCTGCTGCTGACCCTCGGGCCCGACGCGGCCGCCGGCGTCCTGGCGCACCTGAGCGAAGCCGAGGTGCGCGCGGTCTCGACCGCGATCGCGCGGCTCCGGAACATCCCCCGGACCCGCGCCGCCGCGGTTCAGGAGGAGGCCTGGCGCTTTCTCAGCGGCCGCGACGCCATGGCCGTCGACGGCGAGCAGTTCGTCCGCAAGATCGCCGAGGCCAACAAGTCGGGGGGCGGCGACCAGCAACAGGCGCTGCGCGAGATCGCGCGCCAGGCGCACACCGGGACGGATCCGCTGGCGGGGAGCCTCGAGCCCGTGCCGGCCAAGGTGATCGCGCAGGTGCTGTCGGGCGAGCATCCGCAGGCGATCGCGTTCGTGCTCGGGCGCCTCGCGCCCAAGCAGGCGGGCGAGGTGCTCGGCCTCCTGCCCGAGGACATGCAAGCCGATCTCGTCATGCGCATCACCGATCTCAAGCCGGTGGCCGCCGACCTGGTGGCCGAGGTCGGCGCGCTGCTCGAGGGGCAGGTGCGCGGGCTCGGGGGCGCGGTGGCTGCCGGGTCGACGGGCGGCACCAAGCTCGCGGCCGACATCCTCAACTGCGTCGACAAGAGCGTCGAGCAGCGCGTGTTCGCCGCGCTGGAGGAGACCGAAGCGCCGCTCGCGGAGAGCATCCGCAACCTGATGCTCACCTTCGAGGACCTGCACGTGCTCGAGAACCGCGACATGCAGTCGCTGCTGAAGGAGGTGCCGCGCGAGGACCTGATGCTGGCCCTCAAGACCGCGACGCCCGGCATGCGCGACAAGATCTTCGGCAACATCTCCGCGCGCGCCGCCGAGATCCTCCAGGACGACATGAGCTCCATGGGGCCGGTCAAGCTGAAGGACGTGGAGAAGGCCCAGTCCAACATCGTCGGGATCGCCCGCCGCCTCAGCGACGAGAACAAGATCACACTGGGCGGGCAGGGCGGCGATGCTGTCGTCTGAGTTCGAGCCGCTGGCGCAGGGGGAGCCCACCGCGCCCGACGAGTTCCGTCCCTTCGGCTCGGAACGCGAAGCCGCGGAGGTTCCGGCCGAGGACCCGGCCGTCGCCGCCGTCGACGACGGCCGGGAGGCCGCGTTCGAGGAGGGGCGCGCCGCCGGGCTCGCGGAAGCGCGTGCGGAGCTGGCGCCCGTGGCGCAGGGGTTCGTCGATGCGGTCGCGGCGGTGGCGGCGTTCCAGCAGGCGGCCCGCGAGCGCTACGAGCGGGAGCTGCTGCTGGTGGCGCTCGGCGTCGCGCGTACGGTCGTGCAACGCGAGCTCACCGAGCGCCCGTCGCTGTGGCTCGACATGCTGCGCGCCGCGATCCAGCGCACCGTCGACCGCGAGCGGGTCGTCGTCCGCGTGCCGGCCGCGCTCGGTGAGTTCCTGCGCGCGCACGCGCCCGAGCTGAAGCTCGCGCTCGCCGAGGTGAAGGAGATCGAGGTCGTCGACGATCCCGGACTGCCCCCCGGCGGCTGCGTGCTCGAGAGCCGTTTCGGGGAGATCGACCTGGGCGTCGAGACCCAGCTCGAGCACGTCGAGCGGACGCTGGTGCGGACCGAGGAGTGATGGAGCCCGCTGCGCTCGACTTCTCCGCGATCCACGAGCGACTGGCGACGCTCGACCCGGTGCGGGTGAGCGGCCGCGTCACCGACGTCGTCGGACTGGTGGTCGAGGCGAGCGGGCCGGGCGCGCCGGTGGGCGCGCTCTGCCACATCGGCACGCCGTCGGGCGCGGCGATTCCGGCCGAGGTGGTGGGCTTCCGCACCGGCCGCGTGCTGCTGATGCCGCTCGGCGAGCTGGCGGGCGTGGCCCCCGGGAGCCGCGTCGAGCTGGTGCGCGAACGTCCCGGCGTCCAGGTGAGCGAAGCGTTGCTCGGGCGCATCGTCGACGGCCTCGGCCGCCCGCTCGACGGCAAGGGGCCGATCGACGGCGGCGTCGAGCGGCTCCTCCAGGGGCACCCGGTGAACCCGCTCGAGCGCTGCCCGATCGACGAGCCGTTGGATCTCGGCGTGCGGGCCGTGAACGCGCTCCTCACCTGCGGGCGCGGGCAGCGCCTCGGCATCTTCGCCGGCTCCGGCGTCGGCAAGAGCGCGCTGCTCGGCATGATGGCGCGCTACACCCGCGCCGACGTGAACGTGATCGGGCTGGTGGGCGAACGCGGCCGGGAGGTCCGCGAGTTCGTCGAGCGCGACCTGGGGGACGGGCTCGCGCACTCGGTCGTGGTCGCGGCGACCTCCGACCAACCGCCGCTGGTCCGCATCCGGGGCGCGCTGCTGGCGGCGACCATCGCCGAGCACTTCCGCGACCGCGGCCAGGACGTGCTGCTCATGATGGACTCGCTGACGCGCGTGGCGATGGCGCAGCGCGAGGTCGGGCTGTCGGTGGGCGAGCCACCGTCGTCCCGCGGCTACACGCCGTCCGTGTTCGCGCTCCTGCCGCGTCTCCTCGAGCGTGCCGGCCGCGGCGCGCTCGGCAGCATCACCGGCCTCTACACGGTCCTGGTCGAGGGCGACGACATGAACGAGCCGATCGCCGACACCGCCCGCTCGATCCTCGACGGCCACATCGTCCTGTCGCGGAAGCTCGCGGGCGAAGGCCACTACCCGGCGATCGACGTGCTCGCCAGCCTCTCGCGCGTGATGGTCGACATCGCGTCCCCCGAGCACCTGGCATGGGCGACGCGCATCCGGACCTGGCTCTCGACCTACCGCGACGCCGAGGACCTGATCCAGATCGGCGCCTATCAGCGCGGCGCCAGCGCCGCGATCGACGAGGCCGTCGACCGGCTGCCGGCGATCATGGGCTTCCTCCGCCAGCGGCTCGACGAGCCGGTGCGGTTCGACGCCAGCGCGGAGGCGCTGCGGGTGCTGGCGAAGTAGCGATGGGGGTGCGCTTCCGACTGGCCCGGGTGCTGCGTCTCCGCACCCAGCTCCGCGAGCAGGCGGAGGACGAGCTGGCGCGCGTCCGCGCCGAGCTGGCGGCGCTCCGGGCCCAGGTCGCCGACGCCCGCGCCGCCCGCCTGGCGACGCGCGCCGCGGAGGAGGAGGCGGCGGCGGGCGCGGTGCTCACCGGCGCGCAGCTCGCCGAGTACCGCGGCTACGAGGCGGCGATCGACGCGCGCGAGGTCGCGCTCGAGCGCAAGAGCGCCGAGACCGCGACCGCCGTCGGCACGGCGCGCGACGCGCTGCTGACCAGGCGACGGGAGGAGCGCCAGCTCGAGCGCCTCGCCGAGCGCACCGAGACCGCGGCCGCCGCCGACGAGGCGCACCGGATGGACACGTTGCTCGACGAGCTCGCGCTGCGCGCGCGGCGCGAGCGGAGGTGAGGGGAATGCGTACGCTGAAGACGCTCGCGCTGATCGGGCTGCTGGTGAAGGCCGTGGTGGTCGGCGTGCTGTGCACGGATCGGGTGGCGCGCGCGTCGGCGGAGCCGGCGGGCAAGGCGAAGGGCGAGGCCGGGAAGGCGGCGCCGGCCGCGGTGCCGGCCGAGGTGCTGGCGCGGAGCCGCGGCTTCCGGGAGATGCTCGACGCCCTCGAACGGCGGACCGGGGTGCTCGATCAGCGCGAGCAGGCGGTCGTGACCCGCGAGGCGTCGCTGAAGGCCCTCGAGAAGACCCTCGCCGACGAGATCGCCCGCCTGGAGCAGCAGGGTGGCGGGCGCGCGCCGGCGCCGAAGGCGGCCGCCGGGGCCGCCCCGACCGCGGCTGCCGCACCCCCGGTCGTCACCGGCAGCGCGGCGGTCACCAAGATCTACGAGAGCATGAAGCCGGAGGAGGCCGCGCCGATCCTCGACAAGCTCGACGACGCGACCGTGAAGTCGATCTTCGGCCACATGAAGGAGAAGCAGATCGGCGCGCTCCTCGCCGTGATGAACCGCGAGCGGGCGGTGGCGCTCACCAAGGCGCTGGCGGACCAGCACTAGGAGCCCGACCCGGGACTCCCGGGTCGCTTTCGTCCTACCCCGGCGGAGATTGCCGGGTCCGCGTCGGGCGGAACCACGGCCAGGCTGCGTCGGGCCGTGGCACCTCGCTTGCTGACTGCCCCGACGTGCCCACGCTGCCCGCGATCGTCGCGCCGAACACGCCCGCTGCCACCCCCGGCCTCGCGCCGGGGATCGGCACGCCGGCGGGCGGTGCCGGCTTCGGCTTCGAGGCGCTGCTGGCGCTGCTGCTGGGCGTCGGACCCGCGCCCGCGGCGGACGCGCCCGCCGACGACGCGACCGCGGGCGAGACTGCGAGCGAGACGGCGGGTGCGGCGGCAGCCGGCGCGCTGGCGGCCGGGGCGCAGGCCGCGTCGGCGACCGCCGCGGGCGCCGAGGCCGGGGCGGCGGCGAACGCCGGCCAGGCCGCGACGGGTGCGACGCCGGCGGCCTCGTCGACCGCCACCACGGCAGTCGCGACGACCCAGGTGACGCAGGCGAAGGCTGAGGTCCCGCCGACCAGGTCCGAGGGGGGAACGCTCGGGAGCAGAGCTGCGGCCGGTGTGGTGGTGGAGGAGAAGGCCGGCGACCCGCTCCCCGAACAGGGGGTGGGTACCGGAAAGGGTGCTGCTCCCTCTGCCCCGAGCGATCTCCCCTCGAACGCGAAGGTGACGACCCCCGAGCCCGCGGCGACGGCGGC
>Ga0335084_10001273_pt1 | contig 23297 bp, 16 predicted proteins | sample Lox_Sample_44_FD_206721 | JGI IMG/M metagenome (GOLD analysis project Ga0335084, IMG submission 206721) | Soil microbial communities from Loxahatchee National Wildlife Refuge, Florida, United States - Lox_Sample_4.4 | ecosystem: Environmental > Terrestrial > Soil > Wetlands | place: USA...
CACGAGTTCTTCGGCATGAAGAGCCGGCGCGTCGTCCGCAAGGAGGCGACCGGCGTGGTCGGCTGCATCACGCCGTGGAACTTCCCGCTCCAGGTGAACCTCGCGAAGGTCGGCCCTGCCCTCGCGGCGGGCAACACGATCGTGCTGAAGCCGGCGCCCGACACGCCGTGGACCGCGACCTTCATCGCGAAGGTCGTGGCCGAGCACACCGACATCCCGCCCGGCGTCTTCAACGTCGTGACGTCGCAGGATCCGGCGCGCGTCGGCGAGGTGCTGTGTGCGGACCCGCGCGTCGACATGCTCTCCTTCACCGGCTCGACCGCGGTCGGGCGCCGCATCATGGCGGCGGGCGCGGACACGGTGAAGAAGGTCTTCCTCGAGCTCGGCGGGAAGTCGGCGAACATCGTGCTCGACGACGCGAAGCTCGAGGCCGTACTGCCCGGCGCCAGCATGGTCTGCATGCACGGCGGCCAGGGCTGCGCGATCGCCACGCGCCTGCTGATCCCGCGCGCTCGCTATGCCGAGGGCATCGCGATCCTCGAGCAGGCCTTCCGCGCGGTGAGCTACGGCGACCCCACCGACCCGAAGAACATCCAGGGCCCGCAGATCAACCGGCGCCAGCAGGACCGCGTGCTCGGCTACGTCGAGAAGGGCATCCAGGAAGGCGCGCGCGTGGTCGTCGGCGGCAAGCGCCCGGCGCACCTGCCGAAGGGCTTCTTCGTCGAGCCGACCTTGCTCGCCGACGTGCGCAACGACATGACGGTCGCGCAGGAGGAGATCTTCGGCCCCGTGCTCGTGGTGATCCCCCACGACGGCGACGACGACGCGGTCCGCATCGCGAACGACTCGCTCTATGGGCTCTCGGGCATGGTCGCCTCCGCCTCGGAGGAGCGCGCGTTCGCGGTCGCAAGGCGCCTCCGCACCGGCACGGTCGGCGTGAACGGCGGCATGTGGTTCGCGCCCGATTCGCCCTTCGGAGGCTACAAGCAGAGCGGTGTCGGCCGCGAGATGGGCGTCGAGGGCTTCGAGGAGTACCTCGAGACCAAGACGATCGGCCTGCCCGCTGCGAAGGGCTGACCCGCTGCAGCTCCGCGTGGACCCGCACATAGTCCTCCGTGTACCGGTCGAGGCCGACGCGGAGCCGATATTCGAGCTCGTCGACGCGAACCGCGCACACCTGCGGCGCTGGCTCCCCTGGGTGGACGGAACCACCAGTGCCGCGACCGTCCGCGCATTTCTCCACGGCGTGCTCGAGCGCACCGCGGAGGGCACTGCGCTCGAGTTCGTCATCGAGCACGACGGTCAGCTCGCCGGCCTCTCGGGCTTCCGCATCCTCGACCCGACGAACCGGATCGGAGCGCTCGGCTACTGGCTGCGCGAGGACTTCGGCGGGCACGGGATCATGACCGCGTGCTGCCGGACGCTCGTGCGCCACGGCTTCGAGTCGCTCGATCTGAATCGCATCTCGCTCGCGGCCGCGGTCGAGAACACGCGCAGCCGCCGAGTGGCGGAGAGACTCGGATTCCAGCTCGAAGGGGTGCTGCGAGAAGCGGGTTGGCTCTACGACCATTTCGTCGACATGGCCGTGTACTCGATCCTGCGCAGCGAGTGGCAAAAGTGAAGCTGCAGCGATGGATGTCGGACCGTGCATCCTCGGCCCGCCCGACGGGCGACGGTGTGGGGACGCCCGAGCGGAAGTCGAGCGCAGGCCGCGGCTCCGCGTGCGCTCCAAACTCCGTACATGCCCGCAGCCGAGCCATGGAGCGAGGGCGCCACCCGAGGAGCCCGTCGGCCACGCGAGATCGCGCGCGGCGAGCTCGGATCTCTCTCTAGATCGTAGGCAGCGAGCGCGGGCGGGGGCCGAGCGGAAAGGCCTGATCGATCTGCCCGAGCTCGGCGGTAGACAGACGCAGCTCGCCGGCCGCGGCGTTCTCCTCCACGTGCCGCAGGTCGGACGCCTTCGGGATCGCGAAGAGCGGCGGCTTCCGCACCAGGAAGGCCAGCGCGACCTGTCGTGGCGTCGCGCCGTGCGCGTCGGCCACCTCCTGCAGCGCGCGTCCGCCGCGGCTACGCGCCGACGGGAAGCTGCCGCTGCCGAAGGGGCTGTAGCCGACCACCGCGACACCGCGCCGTTCGCACCACGGCAGCACGGCGTGCTCGATCGCGCGCTCCTCGAGGTGGTACAACACCTGATTGCAGGCGACCCTCTCCACCGGAGCGAGCTTCGCGAGCTCGTCGAGGTCCGCCACGTCGAAGTTGCTGACGCCCCAGGCGCGGATCTTTCCGTCCGTGCGGAGCTGCTCGAAGGCCGAGACGGTCTCCTCGAGTGGCACCCCTCCGCGCCAGTGGAGGAGATAGAGATCGAGATGGTCCGTCGCGAGCCGCTCGAGCGAGCGCTCGCACGCGCGCAAGGTGGCGACTCGTGACGAATTCTCCGGCAGCACCTTCGAGACCAGAAAGACCTCGTCCCGCCTGCCGGCGATCGCCTTCGCGACGCGCCGCTCCGCCGCGCCGCGGCCGTACATCTCGGCCGTGTCGATGTGCGTCATGCCGAGGTCGAGCCCGCGGCAGAGCGCTGCGACGGCCGACCTCTCGTCGCCGCGCTCGAGGTTCCACGTGCCCTGCCCGATCAACGGGACCGTGCGGCCCGTATTCGCGAACGCACGCTGCTGCATCGCCGGCCTCCTCACCGGCATGTAGCACGGGACCGAGCTCTACACGCCGAAGTCCCAGGACTCGCCGCGGTGGTACGCGGCCAGCACGTTCTTCGCGATCAGGATGCGGTGCACCTCGTCGGGGCCGTCGGCCAGCCGCAAGGTGCGCGCGCCGCGATACATCGCCTCGAGCGGGAGGTCCGCGGACACGCCGAGCGCGCCGTGGACCTGGATGGCGCGGTCGGCCACGCGCGAGAGCGCCGCCGGCACGAACACCTTGATCGCGGAGATGTCGGTGCGCGCGTCGGCCCCCCGCTCGATCTGCTCGGCGCAGCGGATCGTCAGCAGGCGTGCCGCCTGGATGTCCAGGTAGGAGTCGGCGATGAAGCCCTGCACGAACTGCTTGGTCTCGAGCAGCCCTCCGTGCACCTCTCGCTCCATCGCGCGACGCACCATCAGGTCGAAGGCGCGCCACATCTGTCCCACGCAGTTCATGCAGTGGTAGACGCGACCGGCGCCGAGCCGGTCCTGCGCGGCGCGGTGACCGGAGCCGCGCGCGCCGAGCTGGTTCTCGAGCGGCACGCGCACGTGGTCGAGGATGATCTCGCCGTGGTGGCCGTTCTCCTCGCCCCACACCGGCACGTCACGCACGACCTTGAATCCGGGCGCGCGCGTCGGCACGATGATCTGCGTCATGCGCGCGTTCTCGTCGCCGTCTCCTTCCTCGGTGCGGCACATCACGATCGAGAAGTCGGCGCGGCTCGCGTTCGAGACCATCCACTTGTGCCCTGTGATCACCCACGACTCTCCATCGCGCACGGCGCGCGTGCGAAGCGATCGCGGATCCGAGCCGGCGCGATCGGGCTCGGTCATGGCGAAGCACGACTGCATGCGCCCCGCGACCAGTGGCTCGAGCCACTCCTTCTTCTGGGCGTCGCTGCCGTACTGCACCAGGATGCGCGCGTTGCCCGAGTTCGGCGCCATGATCCCGAAGAGCGCGCTCGAGTAGGGGCTCCACGCGAGGATCTCGTACATGTAGGCGAGCTGGAGGAAGCCGAGGCCCATGCCGCCGTACTCGGCGGGCAGGTGCGGCGCCCACAGCCCCGCCTGCTTGACCCGCGCCTGGATGCGCGCGAAGTGCGCCGCCGCGTCGGCACCGCGGCGCAGGAAGTGCTCGTTCGGGATCACCTCCTGCGTGACGAGCTGCGCGGTCAGCGCGCGGATCTGGTTGGTCTCGTCGTCGAGCATCGGGATCGGGGAGATCTGCATGGTCGACACCTCGGCCGAGGCGTGTGCAACGCACGTGCCTCGCTGCGCCGGAACGTTGTGTCCGGCCATGCAACGCGCGCGAGGCTGCAAGCCCCGTCACTGGAGCGCGACGCCCCGCTCAGAAGCGCGCCGTCACCGCGGCGCGCACCGAGATCGGGTAGACGGGGTGGAACTCGAGGTCGTTGATGCCGCCGCTCGCAGTGCACGTCCCGGATAGGACATTCAAGCGGGGATACCAATGCCCGAGAGCCGTCGTAATCGCCAGCCCCCTGTGGCGGCTGGTGGAAAAGGACGCTCGAACCCGGTATCTCGACGCGCGTGGATCGGATCGCCCGCATCGTCACGCGCCACCCGCGCTGGGTGGTCGGGGCGGTGCTGGCGCTCACGGTCGCGCTTGGCGCAGCACTCCGCGATCTCCGGCTCGAGGTGCTGCTCTCCGACGAGGTGCCCGCGGGCCATCCCTACACGCGGATCGACGACCGGCTCGCCGAGCGGCTCGCGCAGGGTCAGACCGCGATCGTGGCGATCGGCGTGCGCGACGGCGACGTCGTCGATCCGGTGACGCTCGGGAAGATCCGCCGCATCACCGACGGCGTCGCGCAGCTCCCGGGCGTGAAGCCCTCGGGCGTGCTGTCGATCACGGCGCCGCGCGTGAAGGCGATCGACGCGGACGGCGAGACCGTGCGCGTCGACGCGCTCGTGCCGGCCGAGCCGCCGTCCGATCCCGCGGCGCTCGCCGCGCTGCGCGCGCGGATCCTCTCGTACCCGATGTACGTCGGCACGCTCGTCACGCCGGACGCGCGCGGCGCGATGATCCTCGCCGACTTCGCCGAAGACGCGCCGACCGAGCGCATCACCGCGGGCATCGAGACGCTCGCTGCCCGCGAGCGCGACCCGCGCACCGAGATCTGGGTCGGCGGCCAGCCGTCCGCGCTCGCGGCGCTGAACGACGCCACGCGCCGCATCGTGCCCCTCGTGCTGCTCGCGCTCGCGGTGATCGCGGTCGTGCACTTCGAGGCATTCCGCACGCTGCAGGCGGTGGTGCTGCCGCTCGTGACGGCGGGCCTCTCGGTCGTCTGGGCGATGGGCATCACGGCGGCGCTCGGCTTCAGGTTGACGCCGTGGACGGCGATCACGGCGGTGCTCGTGCTCTCGGTCGCGGCGGGCCACGCCGTGCAGATCCTGAAGCGCTACTACGAGTCGTATCACGAGCTCGGCGAGAACCGCGCCGCGGTCGCCGCGTCGCTGCTGCGGATCGGGCCCGTGATGGCGATCGCGTGCGGGATCGCCGCGACCGGCTTCGCGTCGCTCGCCACGTTCGGCATTCCGGCCGTGCGCGACTTCGGGCTCATGGCGGCCTTCGGGATCCTCTCGACGCTCGTGCTCGAGCTCACCTTCATCCCGGCGTGTCGCTCGCTGCTGCGCGCGCCGCGCTCGGCGGAAGCGCTCGCGGAGCGGAGCCACCGCTTCCTCGATCGCGCGTTCGAGGCCATCGCGCAGCTCGTGCTGGGACGGCCGCGCGCAGTCCTCGTTGTGGCCGCCGTCGCGGTTGGCGCGGCGGCGGCGGGCATCGCGCGTATCGAAGTGAACAGCGCCTTCCGCTCGTGGTTCGATCGCGACGCGCCCGTGATCGCCGCGGACAACGCGATCCGCGCCCGCTTCACGGGCACATCGACGATCCGCGTGCTCATCGAGGGCGACGCGCCCGACGCGCTGCTCGATCCCGCGGTACTGCGCGGCATGCTCGCGCTCGAGCGCGCCTTCCGCGAGGAGGACGCGATCACCGGGACGCTCTCGCTCGCCGACTACGTCGCGGTGATGAACCGCGCGCTCGAGGGCGGACGCGACGAGGCGCTCGCGATCCCCGACTCGCGCGAGGCGGTCGAGCAGATGATGCTGCTCTTCCAGCCCGACGACCTCGCCCGCGTGGCGAGCGCCGACCGCGCCACCGGAGCGATCCACGCGCTCTCGCGCATGGACCGCGTCGCGTGGGTGGAGCGGCTCTTCGCGAAGCTGCGCGCGGTCGCGGCACGCGAGTTCCCGCCCGGCGTGCGCGTCCTCGTCGGCGGCGGCGAGCTCGGCCAGGCGGCGGCCACCAACTCGACCGTGGTGCTGCACAAGCTCGAGAACATGGCCCAGATCGCGGCGGTGATCTTCGTGCTCTCGGCGCTCGTCTTCCGCTCGCTCGCAGCGGGGCTCCTCGTGCTCTCGCCGCTCGTGTGCTCCGCGCTCGTGAACCTCGGCACGATGGGCTGGATCGGCAGCTGGCTCTCGTTTGCGACGGCGAGCTACACCGCGATGGGCATCTCGATCGGCGCGGACTTCGCGATCTACCTGCTCTTCCGGTTGCGCGAGGAGGTGCGCACCGGGCACTCGCTCGAGGCGGCGATCGCGTCGACGCTGCGCACGAGCGGCCGCGCGATCTTCTTCGTGGCGTCGGCGATCGCGGCCGGGAACCTGACGCTGTGCGCCAGCGACTTCGCGCTCTGGCGCCAGCTCGGCGGCTACGTGGCGTTGATGATGACGACGAGCTGCCTCGCGACGCTCACCGTCGTGCCGGCGCTCGCGCTGTGCACGCGGCCGCGCTTCCTCGCCGCCAAGACCATCCCGGCGAGCGGCGCCGCGCCCGGCTGAGGGGGGCTACTCGAGGATCCGACCCGCGAGCGCGCAGAACGCGAAGACGATCCCGAACGCGATCCCGCCGAACAGGATCGGCGCTAGTAACACCTCCGGGAAGATGATCCGCGCGAGCACGGGAGCAAGCACGCAGAACATCGCGATCACCGTGTAGACGAGCGGATAGGACAATCGCGGCTTAGGACATTCGAGCGGGGAACCGAATGTCCGTGAGCCGTCGTTATGTCAGCCTTGCCAACCCCATGTGCGGAAGACTCTGGGGGCTGAACCCCAGGGGCCTCCGTCCCGTCACTGGAGCGCGACGCCCCGCTCAGAAGCGCGCCGTCACCGCGGCGCGCACCGAGATCGGGTAGACGGGGTGGAACTCGATGTCGTTGATGCCGTTGTCGGGCGCGCGGCAGGTGCCCGTCGGCGGCGTCTCGTTCTTGAGACACGAGGCGTAGTAGTAGTCGATCTCCGCGTCGTTGCGGTCGAGCAGGTTGAAGATTTCGGCGGACACGCGCCAGGTCGGGTTGATGTCGTAGGCGAGCAGCGCGCCGAGCAGGATCGTCTCGTGCGAGCGCTCGCTGTCGTCCTCGATCAGCGGTCGCGGGCCGAAGTAGCGCAGCCGCAGCGAAGCGAGCAGGCCGTGGAGGTCGTGCACGGTCACCCCGGCGGCGATCACCTGCTCGATCGATCCTGGCACGTAGTCGCCCTCCGGCTGCGGCGGGCCGATGTGGTCGGTGAAGCGCGTGTGCGACCAGGACCAGTCGAAGTCGAGCGTCAGCCAGTCGAGCGGGCTGTAGTAGTTCGCGAGCTCCACCCCGTAGCGTCGGCTCGGCCGTGTCGCCTCCGTGGTGCCGGCGTCACCCGCGAACACGAGCTCCGAGTCGGAGTCGAGCCACCAGAAGGCTGCCGTGCTCTGGAGCTGCGGAATCGCGGCGGTGCGGACGCCGACCTCCGCGCCGTAGGTGCGCACCAGCGGGTCGGCGGAGTCGATCTTGGCGGTGACTCCGCGCGCGTCGTTGCTGTGGAAGCCCATGCCGGCCGAGAGGTAGAGCTCGGAGTTCCACCAGGGGCCGAAGACCAGGTTGCCCTTCGGGCTCGCGATCACGTCGTCGTGCTTGCCGGAGTCCGCGTGCACGACGCCGTTCACGTCGAAGTGGAAGTAGTCGAGCCGCGCGCCGACGACGCTGCGCACCTTGTCGAGCCATTGGATCCGGCTCTCGATGTATGGCGCGAGGCTCGCCTCCCAGATGTCGTCGTTGCGAGTCGTGGAGGGAATCGGATTTCCATCCCAGTCGACCTTGGCGGTGCGGTTGCGGTCGACGGTCTGGAAGAGCCCGTTGTCGATCGAGTCGCTGCGGACCTGGAAGCCGAGGGTGCTCTGCATCTCGCGCCCGAATAGCGAGTGGAAGAACGTCTGGCTGGCCGTGCCGCCGCCGACCCAGCGGCGATCGGTCTGCTCGATCTGGTCGCCCTGCGGACTCGTGAGGTAGTAGGTGAAGTCGGAGTAGAGCTCGAGGTTCTGGTAGAAGCCATAGAGCAGAGCCTGCGTCGCAGAGTTCTCGTCGGCGCGGTGCCACTCGCCGTAGAGCATGTACTTCTGCGAGCGGCCGCCGTCGCTCTTGTCGAGCGAGTCGAAGCGGCCGAAGTCGGGGAGATTCAGCGCGCGCCGCGCGATCTGGTCGGTCGCGTCCCAGTCGCCCGAGTAGGCTGACGCCGTGACGCTGTAGCCGCTCTGCGCGGCGCCGGCGCTGAACTTCGCCACGGCGTTGCCCTTCCAGAAGTCGTCCTCGTGCTCCCAGGGTCCGTCGTCGTGGTAGATCTCGAGCGCGAGCAGCGCATTCCCCGGTCCGATCGGCTGCGATCCCGCGACGAGACCGCGCCCGTAGCCGTACATGCCGGCCTCGGCCTGCACGATCTTCGTCGGCAAGGTGTCGACGTACTCGATGTTCGCGGCGCCGGCGGAGGAGAAGTCGCCGAGGTCCGCGTAGTAGACGCCCTTGCGGTAGTCGACGCGGTCGATCAGCTCCGGAATCATGAAGTTCAGATCGGTGTAGCCCTGGCCATGCCCGTGCGACGGCAGATTGATGGGCACGCCATCAATGAAGGTCGCGAAGTCGGTGCCGTGATCGAGGTTGAAGCCGCGCAGGAAGTACTGGTTGGCCTTGCCGCCGCCACTGTGCTGCGTCGCGATCAGGCCGGGCACGGTCTCGAGCACCTCGCCCGGTCGCGCGAGCGGGCGCTCCTCGATCTCCTCGGCGCCGATCGTGCCCTCGGAGGCCGAGTCCGCGACGCCGACCTGGCTGTCTGCGCGCCCGCGGATCACCACCACGTCGGCCTTCGGCGGCTGATCGCTCGGCGCCTCCGTCTGCACTTCGTCCACCTGCGCGTCGGGCGCCGCATCGTCCGGCGCGTCCTGGGCCGCGGACGGCGGGGCGCTCGCGAGCAGGAGCGCGAACACGAGGCGGACGAGCAGTCCGCGCGGCGTCGCGAGAGAATCGCGCCAGTCGCGACACCGGATGGACACGGGCGCGCACTCTATGCGTAGCACCCGAGACCGACCATAGATCGGTTTTCGTCAGAGCACGCTGAGAAGCCAGCCGAGCCAGCGCTCCGTCAGGTGATGCAGTGGGTGCGCGAGACACACGGCGCCGATGGCGAGCGCCGTCCCCAGCCACCAGTGCAGTGGGGACGCAGGCTCGGCGGGCGCCGGCTCGAGCAGGCTGCGCACCCGCTCCGCCACACCGCCTTCGCCGAAGCCGACGAGACTCGGATGGGGCGTGGCCTGCGCGATCAGGCGCTCCACCGCGAGCACCGTCTCCGCGACCGCCAGCCGGTCCCCCAGGCGCGCGGCCGCTTCGTCGCAGGCCTGTTCACAGGCAAGCGCGAGCTCCGCCAGCACGCGACGCCGGACGGCGGGAAGCTGTGGCAGCGAGAGCACCGCGGCGACGAGACGCCGCAGCGAATCCCGGCGCCGCACGTGCGCTCGCTCGTGCTCGAGCACGATTGCGAGCTGCGCACTGGGCAGCGCCGCGACGAGAGCGCTCGAAACCCAGACCTCGGGACGCCAGAGACCGAGCGTCACCGAGAAGGGACGCAGCGATTCGATTCGCCGCGCACCGGCCGCGAGCGGCTCGCCTCCGACCAGGCGCAGGCCCGTCAGCTCGCGCTGCCAGCGCGCGAGTCGCCGCGCGCCGCGCACGCTGCCCGCGACGAGCACGGCGATCGCGGCCGAGAGCACGATTCCGAGCGGAAGCGTGAGCGCCAGCCTCGGATGGGCGAAGCAGAGATGCGCGCGGTCCGCCTGGCGCAGGCAGTGATCCTGGCTCACGCCGATCAGGGCCAGGAAGCCCGGCGCCAGACACAGGCACAGCAGCAGCAGCGGCAGCCAGGTCGCGGCCGTCGCGAAGGCGAAGAGGCAGCGCGCGCTCCGCTCGGGGTGGCTACGGCGCAGAGCGTGCCGCAGCGCGGGCCACGCGAGCGCCGAGCCGAGCGACGTCGACACTCCGAAGCCCAGCAGTGCGACGAGAGAGAGGGCGAGGGTACCGAGCTCGGCGCTCATGCCGGATCTCCTCGCTCGCGACGCCGCCTGCGCACCAGCGCCTCCAACGCCTCGAGGTTCGCTTCGCCGGTTCGTTCGGCGAGATCGACGAACGCGGAGAGCACGAGCGCGGAATCCGCTCCGGGTGTCGCGTCGAGCAGCCGCGAGAGCGACTGCGTCAGCCACTCGCCGCGCGTGAGACGCGCTCGGTACTCGTAGGCGCGACCGCGCTTGTACCGATCGGCGAGGCCCTTGCGGTACAGCCGCTCGAGCGTGGACTGGATGGTGTTGCGCGTGAGCCGGCGTGGCTCGCCGACGCGCGCATGCATCGCGGCGACGTCGGCCGCGCCATGGGCCCAGAGCTGATCGAGCACCACCGTCTCGAGCCGGCCGAGCGCGAGTCCGTGGCGCTGCGTCAATCAGGCTCTCCCTCGACGGCGCGATCCGCGCGCGCCGCATTCTACGCCATGCTGTGCCCCCATGACGCTCGGACTCCGCCGCGCCCGGCGCGCGGCGTTCTCGTGTCTCGCCGACCGGGCGCGAGCGCGACGGCCTCGGCGCCGGCGCGCTCGGCTACCAGTTCGCGCTCCCGCTCAGCAAGGTGCTCGGCGATCGCCTCGCGGTGCACGCGAACGCGGGCGTGTCGGTCGTGCCGCACACGCAGGGCGCCGTGCTCGACGACTACTGGGGCGGAGCGAGCGCCGTCTTCGCGCTCTCTTCGAGCACGTACGCAGTGGTCGAGTGGCTCGCCGGATCCGACCAGACGCTCGACGGCCGGCGCAGCGAGCGCGACTTCACTTCGCGCATCGCGCCGGGCGCGCGCTACGCGATCTCGCTCGCCGGAGGTCAGCTCGTGATCGGCGCGGCCGCGCCGGCCGGAACGACCTCCGAAATCCCCCGACTGGGGCGTGTTCCTGTACCTCTCGTTCGAGCGGCGTCTGTGGGGATCGGAACCGAGCTCGCCCGATTCCCACTGAGCGTTCGTCTGCATTTCTAGCCGGGCCTCGCGACGAGACGGGCAAGGAGGCCGACGCGAGTCAGCCGACGCGCAGCGAGGCGAAGCCGAGCGAAGGCCGGCAGCCCGAGCGCGAGCGATTAGCGAGCGCGAAGGCCCGGCAAAGCTAGGATGCCGCCCGTGGCCCGAGACCTCTCCCGCTTCCCGCTCGCGGAAGTCCGCAGGCTGCTGGCGGACGGCCCGCTGACCGCGCAGCTGGTGGAGGGGCTGAAGCGCGACCCGCGCAGCGGCGTGCGCGCGCTCTACGAGCCCGCGCGACGGCGCTTCGAGCGCGAGCGCAGCGAGCGACTGCGCCTCGACGCGATGCTGAACTTCGAGCGCGTGCTCTGGCGTCAGGGTGTCGCGCGCATCGCGGGCGTCGACGAAGCCGGCACGGGGCCGCTTGCAGGACCGGTAGTGGCCGGGGCCGTCTGCTTCCCGCCGCACCGCGAGCTCGCGGGCATCGACGACTCGAAGCGCCTCGACGCGCCAACGCGCGAGCGGCTCGCCGAGGAGATCCGGAAGCACGCGTCGGTCGGCGTCGGCGTCGCGAGCGTGGCCGAGATCGACGAGCACAACATCTACCGCGCCGCGCTGCTCGCGATGCGGCGCGCCGTCGAGGCGCTGCCGGAGCGGCCGGAGCACCTGCTCGTCGACGCGCGCACGGTCCCCGGGGTCGAGCTGCCGCAGAACACCTTCCAGAAGGGCGACGGCATCAACTACTCGATCGCGGCGGCCTCGATCATCGCGAAGACGCACCGCGACGCCTTGATGGACGTGCTCGATCGCGAGCACCCGGGCTACGGGCTCGCGCGTCACAAGGGCTACGCGACGCCCGAGCACCAGGCGGCGATCAAGCGCCTCGGCCCGTCGCCGATCCACCGCAGCTCGTTCCACTTCATCCGCGAGCTCTGCGGCGAGTACTCGGCGCTCTTCTACGAGCTCCAGGCGCGCCTCGCGGCGGCGCGCTCCGGTCCCGAGCTCGAGCGCTTCGGCTCGGACCTCGAGGAGCGCGCGGCCGCGCTGCACGAGGTCGAGCAGCGCAAGCTGCGCCTCTCGCTCTCGCGCCGCTGGAAGGCCCTCTAGCCGCCACCCGGCCGGTCGGCGTGGTGACGCGAGCGCGCCGCTCCATACGCCCCGTGCCCCACGACCTCCGGCCCGCGGACGCGCGGACTCTTCCTCAGCGGGATCACGTCCGCGCCGTGCTTGCTCGTGCGCTCGAGGCCTCGCAGCGCCGCTCGCGACGCTTGCCTGCGTCGCCGGGCCTCGCGGACCCGCCAGGACTCGCGGGGGGCGAACGCGCGCTGCATCAGGCGCGCGGAGGCGGCGATCAGGCCGAGGCCGAGGACGATCGCGAGCAGCAGGAAAGGATCCCAGGTCATCGACCCGTCGAACGGCAATCGCCGTGCCTCCGCAGCTCCGCGACGCGCCCCGAGCCGCTGCGAGGGTTCGGACCTTTGCAGAATGCGCAGCGTGGAGTCATCGGCAGACGTCAGCCGCCGCGCAGCACTTCGCCCGGCAGCGCGCCCGTGTGGACGCCGTCCTCGAGCAACACGACGCCGTTCACCGCGCAGAGCGCATAGCCCCGCGCGTCGGTGACGTAGCGCTCCGTGCCGCCGGGGAAATCGCGCGCGAGCCGCGCGTCTCCGGCGGCGAGCCTGGCGGGGTCGAAGAGCACGAGGTCCGCCTTCGCGCCGACCCGCAGGAAGCCGCGGTCGACGAGCCCGTGCACGGTGGCCGGCATTCCGCAGAGACGCCAGATCGCCTGCTCGAGGCTCAGCGCGTCGGGCACCCACTCCGCCAGCAGGCGCGTGCTGTAGTCGGCGCCCGTGAACGACGCGAGGTGCGCGCCGCCGTCGCTCGAGCCGGCCATCACGAGCGGGTCGCGCACGCCGGTCTCCACCACGTGTCGCATGAACTTCACGCCGATCTCGGGCGTGCGCGTGCGGAAGCCGGTCTCGAGGCCCTCTTCGAGCGCGAGCTCGAGGAAGGTGTCGAAGGCGTCGCGGCCGCGCTCCTGCGCGAGCTCGCGCACGCCGCGCCCGACCCAGCCCGCGTGCGCCGCATCGCGCACGCTCTCGACCTCGAGGTCGCCGAGGTCGAACGCCACCGCGCGCTCGGCGGGATCGTCCCAGGCCGCGCGCAGCCGCGCGCGCACCGCGGGGTCGCGCAGGCGCTGCGAGCGCATGGGCTCGGGCTGCGTCAACACCTCGCGCCACACGGGCATCTCGTCGAACACGAATGTGTCGGCAAGCTTCAGGTGCAGCTCCAGCCGGTTGGTCGTGAACTGCGGGTGCAGGCGCACACCCTGCCGCCACGACTCGCGCACGAAGTCGAGGATGCTCTGCCAGCCCATCGGGTGCGCGGGGGTCGGCGTCAGCACGTTCAGCTCGATCGGGCGACCCGACACGCGGTACATCTCGAGGATCAGCGCGCGGTCGGCCTCGTCGTAGCCCTGCGCGAGCGAGCGCGGGATGAACTCGATCGCGCCGCGGTCGAACTCCGCGAGCACCGCGCACAGCGCGACGATCTCCTCGGGCCTCGCGAGGTTGCACGGAACGCCGCGCCCCTGATCGTCGTTGTGGATTTCGAGCTGCGAGGTCGAGAAGCCGAGCGCGCCCTCGCGCATGGCCGCGCGCACCAGCTCCTGCATCGCCGCGATCTCGGCCGGCGTCGCGGCGCGCTCCGACGCGGCCTCGCCCATCACGTGGCGGCGCACCGCGCAGTGGCCGACGTACGAGCCCGCATTCACGCCGAGCGCGCCCTCGTGTCGCTTCCAGAAGTCGCCGAAGCCGCCACCCGCGAAGCGGAAGCCCTCGGCGAGCGCGGCGGCCGGCATGCCCTCGACGCGCGACAGCATGGCCGCGAGCCACGGCACGTCCTCGGGCTTCGCGGGCGCGAGCGTGAAACCGCAGTTGCCCGTGATGACGGTCGTCACCCCGTGCCAGCACGACGGCGTCGCGAGCGGATCCCAGTCGAGCTGCACGTCGTAGTGCGTGTGCACGTCGATGAAGCCCGGCGCGAGCACGCGGCCGCCGGCGTCGATCACGCGTCGAGCGCGCTCCCGGATACGGCCGATGCGCGCGATGCGCGAGCCCGACACCGCGACGTCGGCGGCGAACGCCGGCATGCCGGTGCCGTCGACCACGCGCGCGTCCCGGATCAGGAGATCGAAGGCCATCGTCGCGTCCTCCCACGCTCGTTGCTTGGATCAGTATCGTTACAGCCAGCTTTACCCGTCAAGCCGCCTGTAGTAGTTTGCGCCCTCCCATTCCTTCTTGGGGGCGATCGGAGGCGCCGTGCAGTTCGCGCTCTTCTACGAGATCCCGGTACCGAGGCCCTGGTCGCCCTCCGCCGAGTACGAGGCCTACCAGCACACGATCGAGCAGGCGGTCTTCGGCGAGAAGATGGGCTTCCGCGCGTTCTGGACCGTCGAGCACCACTTCCTCGAGGAGTTCTCGCACTGCTCGAACCCCGAGGTGCTCTACGGCGCGATCGCCGCGCGCACGAAGACGATGCGCATCGGCTACGGCGTGCGCCTGCTGCCGAAGCCGTACAACCACCCCGTGCGCACCGCCGAGTCGGTCGCGGTGCTCGACCTCGTCTCCGGCGGCCGCGTCGACTTCGGCACCGGCCGCTCCACCACGCGCACCGAGCTCGAGGGCTTCGGCATCCGGCCCGACGAGACGCGCGGCATGTGGCGCGAGGCGCTCGAGCACGTGGTTGGCTGCTGGACGCACGACGAGTACGAGTTCCAGGGCACGCACTGGTCGATGCCGAAGCGCCGCGTGCTGCCGAAGCCGCTCCAGCAGCCACACCCGCCGGTGTGGGCGGCGACCGGCAGCGAAGAGGGCCACGCGATCATGGGCCGCCTCGGGCTCGGGCTCCTCTCCTTCACGGTCGGCACGCCGCCGGAGGAGCTGGCCAAGCGGATCGCGATCTACCGCGCGGGCATCGCCGAGTGCAAGCAGCCGCTCGCGGGCTTCGTGAACGACCGCGCCGCCGCCTTCACCTTGGTCAACTGCGCGCCGACCGCGCGCGAGAGCTACGAGATTGCGCGCGAGTCGTTCGAGTGGTACCCGAAGCGCAGCGCCGAGCTGGTGTCGTCGGTCGCGCGCTGGCTCCAGGAGGAGAAGCGCGAGCTCGGAAGCTACGAGTACCTGACGGGCGCGCAGCAGATCGTCGAGAGCGGGCTCCACGAGAAGCTCACCTTCGACATCCTGCGCGAGATGAACGCCTGCGTGTGTGGAGATCCCGAGGAGGTGCTGCGCCGCTGCCGCGCCTACGAGGCCACCGGCGCCGATCTGCTCCTTTGCCTCGTGAACCCGTACCGCATGTCGCACGAGCACGTGATGCAGACGATCGAGCTGATGGGGAAGCACGTGATTCCCCACTTCGATCCCCGATGAGCGTCTCGGCTCAGCAGGGCGGTGGCGAGACGCGGCGCGAGCGCCGCAAGCGCGAGGTGCACGACCGCATCGCGCGCGCCGCCACCGCGCTCTTCGAGCGACAGGGCTTCTCCGACACCACGGCGCTCGAGATCGCCGAGGCCGCGGACGTCGCGGAGAAGACCTTCTACAACCACTTCCCCACCAAGCAGCACCTGATCGAGGAGCTCGCGCGCGATTCGCTCGCGCGCCTGATGCAGATCCTCGGCGAGGCGCGCAACGCGGGCGCGTCGCCGCGCGAGCGGTTGGCTCGCTTCTTCGAGAGCGCGGCGGCCGAGGCGGAGAGCGGCTCGCGGCCACTGGCCCGCGAGCTGATCCTCGAGTGGATCCGGGTCTCGCAGGTCGACAACGCCGAGGACCGCCGCCTGCACGAGGCCTTCGCGACGCTCTTCGCCGGCAGCGGCGATCGCAGCGAGCGCGACTTCCTCGCCGACATGGCCGTCGCCATCTACACCGGCATCCTGATCAACTGGGTCTCGCGCAGCGACTACCCGCTGCGCGAGCGCCTGCTCGCGGGGGCGCGCCTGCTCTCCGGCGCGCTGCCGAAGAAGGAGTCCCAATGAAATTCGCGCTCTTCTACGAGATCCCGGTCGCGAGGCCCTGGACGCGAGAGAGCGAGCACCGCGCCTACAAGGAGGTCGTCGAGCAGGCGGTGCTCGGCGAGCAGGCCGGCTTCCACAGCGTCTGGACCGTCGAGCACCACTTCCTCGAGGAGTTCTCGCACTGCTCGAACCCCGAAGTGCTCTACGGGCACATCGCGGCGAAGACCTCGACCCTGCGCCTCGGCTACGGCGTCCGCCTGCTGCCGCGCCCGTACAACCACCCGGTGCGAACCGCCGAGTCGGTCGCGGTGCTCGACCTGCTCTCGGACGGCCGCGTCGAGTTCGGCACCGGACGCTCGGCCACACGCCTCGAGCTCGAGGGCTTCGGCATCGACCCGCGCGAGACGCGGCCGATGTGGCGCGAGGCGCTCGGTCACATCGTGGATTGCTGGACGAAGGACGAGGTCGAGTTCCAGGGCAAGTACTGGTCGCTGCCGCGACGTCGCGTGCTGCCGAAGCCGCTCCAGCAGCCGCACCCGCCGATCTGGGGCGCGACGACGTCGCTCGAGGGCCACACCGAGATCGGTCGCCTCGGCATCGGGCTCTGCTCGTTCTCGGTGGGACTGCCGCCCGAATCCTTCAAGGAGAAGGTCGACGCCTACCGCGCGGGGCTCGCCGAGTGCAAGCAGCCGGTCGGGAAGTTCGTGAACGGGCAGGCTGCCACCTTCACGATGGTCCACTGCGCCGACACCAACGAGCGGGCCTTCGCCGACGCGGCCGAGTCGATGGTCTGGTACCCGATCGTCGGCGCGAAGCAGATCGCCGCGGTCGCGGACTGGCAGGCCGGCAAGGACCTCGGCAACTACGCCTACGCCGGCGACATGAAGACCGCCCGCGACAGCGGCGGCCTCGACCAGCTGAACTTCGACTACATCCGCGACTCGGGCGCGGCGATGGTCGGCGACCCCGCGCGCTGCGTCGAGATCGGCCAGCGCTACGCGGCGTCGGGCTGCGACATGCTCTTCTGCCTGGTCAACCCCTACAAGATCCCGCACCGCGCGGTGATGCGGTCGATCGAGCTGCTCGGCGAGAAGGTGATCCCGGCGCTGTCGTAACCGCTGACACCACGACTCGCTTGACTCGCTCCGCGCGCGAGCGGATGATCGGGCCGCTCGCCGGGATGTTGGCTCGCAGGGGTGTTGGGGTGCGGTTGGCGCGGTTCGGTCGTTTCGGATTTCGCTTCACGATCCTGGCAGCGCTCGGAGCACTTTCCCACGCGGCACCGGCCGCCGCACAGCTCGCGCTCGCCGTCGAGGCGAACCCCGGTGTCGCCGTTCCCGGCGAGCAGCTCGAGGTTCAGGTCACCGTGTCGAATCCGACGGTGGCCAATGTCGCCGCGGTCGTGCTGAACGTCGCCATCCCCACCGACATCGACCCCTTCAATCGGATCCTGTCGACGAGCGTCTCGGGCGGCTGCAACCAGGTGGTCAACGACTCGATCTGTCAGAGCGGCGAGACGATCATCTGGAACCTCGGCACCATGCTCGCGGGCCAGAGCTTCACGGTCAGCCTGCACCCGACCGTCGCCGCGGCGGCAGTCGGACCGATCGCGTTCAATGCGACGCTCAGCACGGGCGGCGCCGCCAGCGCGTCCGTCTCGGTCGATGCGGCCCGCACGGTCCAGCTCGCCGTGCACGAGCTCCGCGATCCGGTCGCCGCGGGGGACGAGATCGCCTACACGCTCCACTTCGGCAACTCGTCGACGACCAACACGGCTCCGAACGCCTCGCTCTCGCTCCCGCTGCCGGCGGGCACCACCTTCGTCAGCGCCTCGGACGGCGGCGTCTTCGGCGCGGGCACGGTGACGTGGGCGCTCGGCACGCTCCAGCCCGGAGACTCGGGAACCCGCACGCTCGTGCTCGATGCGAATGCGGGCCTCGCGCGCGGATCCCTGCTCCTCGTTCAGGCCGAGCTCACGGACACCTCGGGCCAGCTCGCGCGCGCACGAGCGGTCACCGAGATCGACGGCGCCGAGCCGCTGTCCCTCGGGATGGCGCTGCGCCCCGATCCGGTCCGCGTCGGCGAGCAGATCGACCTCGAGCTGACGCTGACGAATACGAGCCTCGTCAACGTCGGCGGAGTCGGGCTCGTGCTGCGCTGGCCGCAGGAGATCGCGGCGTTCAACCGGATCCAGGCGACGAGCGTCTCGGGCGGCTGCAACCAGATCGTGAACGACTCGGTCTGCCAGGGCGGAGAATTCATCGTCTGGAACCTCGGCACCATGACCGCGGGCCACAGCATCACGGTCACGATCGCGATGGACCTCGCCTCCATCCCGGACGGCTCGGTCGTCGACTTCGACGCGTTCGCGCTCTCGGCGGGCGAGGATCGCGTGGCGGTCGATCGCGCCCTCGTGGTCGACTCGGCGCGCCAGCTCGAGCTCGGCGTGCACGAGCGCGAGGATCCGATCGCGGCCGGCGGCGAGCTCGTCTACACGCTCCACTTCGGCAACGCATCGACGACCGACACGGCTCCGAACGCAACGCTCGCGTTCCCGCTGCCGGCCGGCACCACATTCGTCAGCGCCTCCGATGGCGGCAGTCTCAACGCAGGGACGGTCAGCTGGTCGCTCGGAACGCTCCAGCCGGGGCAGTCGGGCACGCGCACGCTCGTCCTCGATGCAGATGCGGGGCTCGCGCGCGGCTCGCTGATCCGCGCGCAGGCCGAGCTCTCCGATACCTCTGCGGTGCCCCAACGCGCGCGCGTCCGCACCGTGACCGAGGTCGACGGCAGCGAGCCGCTGGCGCTCGGGATGGCGCTGCGCCCCGATCCCGTCGGCGTCGGCGAACAGATCGACCTCGAGCTGACCCTGACCAATACGAGTCTCGTGGACGTGGGCGGCACCACGCTGATGCTGCGCTTCCCGGAGGAGATCGCTGCCTTCAACCGGGTCCTCGCGACGAGCGTCTCGGGCGGCTGCAACCAGATCGTGAACGACGTGCTCTGCCAGAGCGGAGAATTCATCGTCTGGAACCTCGGCACCATGACCGCGGGCCACAGCATCACGGTCACGATCGCCATGGACCTCGCCTCCATCCCGGACGGCTCGGTCGTCGACTTCGACGCGTTCGCGCTCTCGGCGGGCGAGGATCGCGTGGCGGTCGATCGCGCCCTCGCGGTCGACTCGGCGCGCCGCCTCCAGCTCAGCATGCACGAGGAGCGCGATCCGGTCGCACCGGGAAGCCAGTTCGTCTACACGCTCCACTTCGGGAACAGCTCGACGACCGACACCGCGCCGAACGCAACGCTCGCGTTCCCGCTGCCGTCCGGCACCACATTCGTCAGCGCGTCCGATGGCGGCAGTCTCAACGCAGGGACGGTCAGCTGGTCGCTCGGAACGCTCCAGCCGGGGCAGGCGGGCACGCGCACGCTCGTGCTCGATGCGAATGCGGGGCTCGCGCGCGGCTCGCTGATCCTGGCACAGGCCGAGCTCTCGGATACGTCCGCGATTCCCCAGCGCGCCCGCATTCGCACCGTCACCGAGATCGACGGCAGCGAGCCGCTGGCGCTCGGGATGGCGCTGCGCCCCGATCCCGTCGGTGTCGGCGAGCAGATCGACCTCGAGCTGACCCTGACCAATACGAGCCTGGTGGACGTGGGCGGCACCACGCTGGTGCTGCGCTTCCCGGAGGAGATCGCTGCCTTCAACCGGGTCCTCGCGACGAGCGTAACGGGCGGCTGCAACCAGCTGGTCAACGACGTCGTCTGTCAGGGCGGAGAATTCATCGTCTGGAACGGCGGCACCCTGCTCGCCGGCCAGAGCTTCACCGTCTCGGTGCCCGTCAGCCTGGCCGCCATCCCGAACGGCGCGATCGTCGACTTCGACGCGTTCGCGCTCTCGGCGGGCGAGGATCGCGTGGCGGTCGATCGCGCCCTCGCGGTCGACTCGTCGCGCACGCTCCAGCTCGGCCTCGAGGAGAATCGCGATCCGGTCGCACCGGGAAGCCAGTTCGTCTACACGCTCCACTTCGGGAACAGCTCGACGACCGACACCGCGCCGAACGCAACGCTCGCGTTCCCGCTGCCGTCCGGCGCGAGCTTCGTCGACGCCTCCGACGGAGGCAGCTTCAACGCAGGGACGGTCAGCTGGTCGCTCGGCACGCTTCCGACGCAGAGTACGGGGTCGCGCAACGTCACGGTCGCAGCGGATGCGGGGCTCGCGCGCGCATCGCTGCTCCTCCCAAAGGCCGAGCTCTCCGACGCGTCGGCGATCCCACGGCACACACGCTCCAATGCAGTCACCGAGATCGATGGGGCCGAGGCCCTCTCGACGCAGATCGGGTTCCACACCGCGACCTCCTTCGACGTCTTCGTCACGAACACGACTGCCGTGAACCACACCGGCGTCACCCTCTCGCTGCGCCTGCCCCAGCAGATCCAGACATTCAGCCGCCTCACGATTCCGAACTCGGGCGGCTGCAACCAGCTGGTGAACGACACGCTCTGTCAGGGAGGTGAGTACGTCCTCTGGAACATCGGCACGGTGCTGGCGGGCCAGCACCTCCAGTTCGCGGTTCCCAGCCTGGTGCCCACGGGCCCCGCCGGCTCGCTCTTCGAGCTGAGCGCGATCGCGCTCGGCTCCACCACCGAGGATCGCGCGGTCGACAAGGTCGTTCCGGAGCCCGGCTTCGCCGCGTCCCTGTTCGCTGGAATCGGTCTGCTGGTCGTGCTGGCGAAGCGCCGTTCGCGGTGAACACGCGGGGCTGATCGCCGCCCGCCTCGCGGCGTTGTCGTCGCACGGCGGGTATCGTGCGCGCGCGCTTCAGCCGAGCCGGCCGTCGACGCGCGGCCCACACAGGATCGGCGCGTAGAGCACCGCGTAGAGCGCGAAGGCTCCCGCCCACGAGACCCCGGCGGCGACGAGCAGGGCCGGCGGCGAGGTCGGGATCGCGGCGGCCGTCACACGCAGCAGCGCCCCCAGATGGACCAGCACATAACAAAGGGCTGCGCCGCGCGGCAGCACGAGCGCGCGACCGGTGTGGCCGAGCGCCACCCGCGTCATCACCGCCAACACCATCGCACCCATCGCGCCGGCGGAGAGCGCGTGGAGCCCGGCCTGCGGCGGCAGCGCGCCGGAGAGGTCGGAGACGGCGACCAGCCCGAAGCCGACCGCGACCCACGCGAGCCCCGCGTGCAGGGACCACAGCAGCGGATCGCGTCGCGTGCGAAGCGTCTGCCAGCCGAGCATGCGACCCGCGAGCGCGACGGCGGCGAGACCCGCGACTATTCCAGTCGCGCGCGTGCGCGGAGCGAGAAGGTCGGCGACAGCGAGCCCCACCGCCGCCGCGATCGCCACGCGGTCGAGCCACGGCCGGGAGCGAACGACCGCGTCGACACCCTCGCGAAGCAGCGCGTTGCGCGTGAAGGCAGGTGTGATGCGACCCCCGATCACAACGATCAGCACGACCACGAGATCGACTGCGAGGCGAAGCGCCTGCGCAGCGGGCCAGGGGAAGCCGAGCGCCTGCGCGTGCACGGCCGCGTTGCAGAGCCAGAGCGCGGCGAGGACGGGCAGGAAGCCGAGGTTTCGCGGCTGGCGCGCGGGCACCAACGCGCGCGCCAGCACGAACGCGAGCGCCGGCAGGAAGGCCAGATCGAGCGCCGCCACGGGCCCGGCGCCCACGCGTCCCGCGAGCGCCATCGCGACACGGCCCGCGAGCCAGATCCCGAAGAGCGCGGCGAGCGGCCCGCCCGCGATCGCGCGCGTGTTCGTCCACACGGGAACCGACGTGGTGAGGAAGCCCGCGATCGCGGCGGCGACGACCCCGAATAGCATCTCGTGCGCGTGCCAGGCGGAAGGCCAGAGCCACGCGGGACTCGACACGACCGACAGCCAGATCGCGAGCCACGCCGGGACGACGACGCCCGCGTAGAGCGCCGCCCCCAGGAAGAAGGGCCGGAATCCGCGACCCCAGAGCGCGCTGCTAGCGGCCATCGGTGTAGAGCGCGAGCGTCGCCTCGAGGCGCGCGACGCTGTCCGCAAGGCCGCCCTCGCGGCTGCGGAGCCGCCAGCATGCGCGCTGCTCCTCGACGGCTTCCTCGAGATCGCGCCGTGAGGCCGCGTCCGACGGCGCGGCGCCGCCCGCCTCGCGGAGCATGCGCCAGGCGCCGTGGCGCGCGAGCCGGATCGCCTGCGCGAGCTCGCGCACGACGGTGTCGGCGTCGGCGCAGCGAGGGCGCGCGTCGACGAGGCGCTCGCGCGCGGCGTCGAGGCTCGCCGCCACGCGCGCGAGCTGCGCCGCGTCGCCACGCCCGAAGACGCTCACGTTCGCGGACGGCACGAGCGCGGCGAAGAGGGGGCTCGCGTTCAGCGCGCGGACTCCGGTCGCGTCGCCCGCCGCGCCGATCGCCTCGCAGAGCGCGCCGAGAACGCGCGCCTCGTCCGCGAAGACGTGCGCGTCGAGAGCGGCCGCGACGTCGAGATCGCGGTGCGCCGCCGGATTCCACGCGACGGCCGCGGCGTAGAGCAGCGGCGCGAACGAGACCGACGGCGGCTGGAGATGGCCGTGGTCGCCCCAGTCGGTCACGAGGAAGCCCTGCGCGCCGTGCGCCGCGCCCTGCTCCGCCGCATCGAGGCAGTTGGCGCGCGCGTTCGGCCAGCGGCCGACGAGCGAGTTCCAGCTCGACGTGCCGGGGCACACCCAGAAGGGTCGGCCCGCCTCGGCGAAGGGCCGCAGCACGCCGGAAAATCCGCGCAGCACCTCGTCGGTCATGCCGAAGCGCGCCGCGATCTCGCGCACTGCGTCCGGCAGCGACGCGGGATCCTGCGGCGCCTCGTAATGCCAGGCCAGCGCGACGAGCCCCTCGCGCGGAAGCTCGGGCACGAGCTCCGCGTGCGCGCGCACGATGTCGCCCCAGAAGAGCACCTCGCAGCCCTCGGCGCGCAGCGGCTCCATCAGTCGCATCAGGTGATCGAAGTAGACGCGCCCGCGACCGCGCACGGCGACGTCGTCCCGGCTCTTCCCGCGCCCGAGCTCGAAGGTCTCGTCGCAGCCGATGTGGACGCGCCGGCTCTTCAGGTTCTGCATCAGCTCGCGCACGAGACCCAGCGCGAACGCAGCGTTTTCCGCGGTCGGCGCGAGCACGGCGGGAGACCTGCGACCGAGGCCCGGCAGCTCGAAGCCGTCCGGCGCCTCGGCGCGCTCGCGGTAGCGCGCGTGGCGGAGC
>Ga0335084_10001274_pt1 | contig 23280 bp, 30 predicted proteins | sample Lox_Sample_44_FD_206721 | JGI IMG/M metagenome (GOLD analysis project Ga0335084, IMG submission 206721) | Soil microbial communities from Loxahatchee National Wildlife Refuge, Florida, United States - Lox_Sample_4.4 | ecosystem: Environmental > Terrestrial > Soil > Wetlands | place: USA...
CTGCTTGCGCAGCGGGGCATGGATTTCACGGCTCAATGCCCGGCCTGCACGTACCCCTGTCAACGCTTCGCCCCCGCCCTTGCGGGCAGAGACGCATGACTCGGGGCCGATGTGGGTGGCTAGCCCTTCAACGTATGACTCTTGCATTCACAACACTTTGCCGGTTTAACCGGCGCACGGAGAACCCATGATCAAGGGCAAATCGGCGCTCGTCACCGGCTCGACCAGCGGCATTGGCCTCGGCATCGCACGCGCGCTCGCGGCCGAAGGCGCAAACATCATGCTCAACGGCTTCGGCGACGCCGGCGCCATCGACCGGCTCCGCCGCGGCCTCGCCGAGGAGTTCAGGGTGAAGGTCGGTTACAGCGGCGCCGACATCTCGAAGCCGGCTGAGATCCACTCGATGGTCCGGGCCGCCGCCCAGGAGCTCGGCGCGGTCGACATCTTGGTGAACAACGCCGGCATCCAGCACACCGCTCCGGTCGAGAGCTTCCCGCCCGAGCGCTGGGACGCGATCATCGCGATCAACCTCTCGTCGAATTTCCACGCGATCCAGGCGGTACTCCCCGAGATGAAGCGCCGCGACTGGGGCCGCGTCATCAACATCGCCTCAGCGCACGGACTCGTGGCCTCGCCGCAGAAGGCGGCCTACGTCACCGCCAAGCACGGCGTAGTCGGCCTCACCAAGGTCGTCGCCCTCGAGACCGCGACCACCGGGGTCACCTGCAACGCCATCTGCCCGGGCTGGGTCCTGACGCCGCTCGTCCAGAAGCAGATCGACGACCGCGCCGCCCGCGAATCGATCCCCGCGGAGAAGGCGAAGCTCGAGCTCGTCTCCGAGAAGCAGCCGTCGCACGAGTTCGTCACGCCGGAACAGATCGGTGCGCTCGCCGTGTTCCTCTGCTCGGAAGCGGCCGCTCAGATCCGGGGCGCTGCGCTCTCGATCGACGGCGGCTGGACGGCGCAGTAGCGCTGCGCCCGCTACCCGCCGGCGAGGAAGCGCTCGACGAGCTGCAGCTGGTCGGGCGCGTTCAGCGCAGGCGCGTGCCCGCAGCCGGGGATCGTCACCACTACCGCGCGCGGGCCGCGCGAGCGCATCTCCTCCGCCGTTTCGGGCAGCAGAAGATCCGAGCTCTCGCCGCGCAGGCAGAGCGTCGGCACGTCGATCGAGTCGTAGGCTTCCCACAGCTCGTAGTCGGCGGCGTGGTGGACGAACTGCAAGACGATCCCCGGGTCGTAGTGGGGCGTCACCCTGCCCTCGGCGGTGCGGCGGACGGAGGTCTCGGTGAGCCGGCGCCACTGCTCGTCCGACAGCGAGCCGTAGGGCTTGTAGACCGTTCGGAAGTACTGCTCGAGCTCGCTGAGGCGATCGAACTGCGGCGGATCGCCGGCATAGGTGAGGATACGCTGGACGGCGGCGTGCCCGAGTTTTGGCCCGATGTCGTTCAGCACGAGGCGCCGGATGCGGCCTCTCAGGCGGCCGGCGGCGAGATGGATCCCGAGCGCGCCACCCATGGAGGTACCCACCCAGTGCGCCTCGCGGATGCCGAGCTGGTCGGCGAGCGAGACCGCGATCCGGCCGTAGGCCTCGAAGCAGTAGTCCCGCGCCGGTGCCCGGCTCCACTCCGAGAGGCCGCGGCCGATCGTGTCGGGGCAGATCACCCGGTACCGGCCCGCGAGGTGAGTGGCGAGCTCGTCCATATCGCGGCCGGTGCGCGCGAGCCCGTGCCAGGCGATGACAGCCGTACCGCCCGGCGGGCCCCACTCCGTGTAGTGAACCTCGTGGCCGTCGCAGACAAGGTACCGCGAGGCGAACCTCACCGCTGCCTCCGCGGGGTATCGCGGCCGAGGCGCAGCCGTCCCACGATGCCGTACGGGAAGTAATAGACGCACACGACGAAGAGCACCCCCAGCCACAGCAGCCAGCGGTCCGGGTGCAGCAGGTTCGGCAGCAGCGGCACGCCCGCGGTCGCCGCGCTCGCGACCTTCATCAGGTCCTGCAGGTAATTCTGCGCCACGACGAAGATCGTGGCGCCGAGCACCGCACCATACATCGTGCCCATGCCGCCAATGACCACCATCAGCAGGATGTCGATCATGATGCTGAAAGAGAGCGTGGTCTCCGGCCCGGTGTACCGTAACCAGAGCGCGTAGAGGATCCCCGCCGCGGTCGCGACCAGGGCGGCGATGCAGTTGGCGGTCGTGCGATAGGCGACCGTGCGATAGCCGATCGCCTCCGACCTGAATTCGTTCTCCCGGATCGAGAGGAGCACCCTACCGAACGGGGCGTTGACGATGCGCAGCAGCAGCAGGAAGAGGCACAGCGTGCCGGCGAACACAATGTAGTAGCTGAGGATCCGCCCGTTCAGCTCCACGCCGAACGGCGTCGCCTCCATGAGCTTCGTGCCGGGGAGGAGCACCGCGGGGAGCTTGAAGTCGAGCCCGTCCTCGCCGCCGGTGAAGTGCGACAGCTGCGAGGCGAGGATCTGGAAGAACGACGCGACCGCCAGCGTGATCATGGCGAAGAAGATCGCGCGCACCCGCAGACTCAGCAGCCCGATCGCAAGCGCGAGCACGGCCGAGCAGGCGAGCGCGACCACGGCGCCGAGGACGAGGCTCGCCCAGGTCGGCGCGAGCTTTGACGCGGCGATCCCGATCCCGTAGCCGCCGATCCCGAAGAACATGGTGTGCGCGAACGACACGATCCCGGTGTACCCCAGCAGCAGGTCGTAGCTCGCGACGAGCAGGATGAAGACGAGCACCTTGGCCGCGACGTTGAGCGAGCGGGTGCCGGGGAAGAGGAACGGCGCCAACGCGAGCGCCGCCAGCACGAGGATAAGCGCGGCCGCGAGCGCCCGGCTGCGCGGCATGTCCCCGGAGAGCACGGTCGTGAACAAGGTCATGCTCTTCCGACCGGATACAGCCCGCGCGGGCGCCAGAGGAGGACCAGCACCATCAACAGGATGTTCGAGCCGAGGGCGAGCTTGGGGGCCACGTAGCCGGCGTAGTTCGCGACCAGTCCGACGAGCAGCGCGCCGACGAAGCAGCCACCGACCGATCCCAGCCCGCCGATGATGATCACGATGAAGATCACGACCATCACCTGCATTCCCATCTGCGCATTGACCGACTCCTGGTACATCGCCCACATCACGCCCCCGAGGCCGGCGAGCGCCGAGCCGGCGACGAACACGCCGACGAAGAGCCGGCGGATGCGGTAGCCGAGTGACTCCACCATCTCGGTGTTCTCGACGCCGGCCCGGATGAGGAGCCCGAACTTCGTGCGGTTGAGAAGCAGCCACATCGCGGCGAACACCGCGAGTCCGACCGCGACCGCGAGCAGCCGGTAGCGCTCGATCGCCGCGTCGCCGAGGAGGATCGCCCCGGTGAAGGTCGCCGGCCGCGGCAGCGGAATGATGTCCGGGCCCCAGATCACGTGGATCAGCTGCTCGCACACGATCAGGCCACCCATCGTGACGAGGATCTGCTTCAGGTGGTCACCGTACACCGGGCGGATCACCACGCGCTCGAAAAACCAGCCGAGCAGCCCGGCGAGCGCGATCGCGGCGAGCACGGCCGGCACTATCGCGGCGAGGTTGGCGGCGACGCTCGCCGCCTGCATCGAGCCGGTCATGGCGACCAGGACCGACGCCGCGGCGTAGGCGCCGACCGAGATGAACGCACCGTGCGCGAAGTTCATGACGTCCATGAGGCCGAACACGAGCGTCAGGCCCGAGGCCATGACGAAGATCATCATGCCCATCGCGAGGCCGGCCACGGTGAGGGTCAGCCAGGTGGGCGCGCTCGCGACTAGCGGCAAGCCCCCCGCTGCAACGGCGACGACGAGCGCGAGCGGGATCCAGTCGATGCGCGCGCGCGTCACTGGTGCGACTCGAGCGACAGACCGAGGAGGCGCGTCTGCAACGCCTCGTCGGCGGCGAGAGCGGCCATCGTCCCGGCATGCGCGATCCGGCCCGAGTCCATCACCGCGACCGTGTCGCCGAGCGCGCGCGCGAAATGGAAGTTCTGCTCCACCACGAGGATCGTCGTGTCGGTTCGCTTGAGCTCGGTGAATGCCTTGATCAGATTGGCGACGATCGCCGGCGCGAGGCCTTTCGAGGGCTCGTCGATCAGCAGCAGCCGGCGCGGCTCGACGATCGCGCGCGCGATCGCGAGCATCTGCTTCTGCCCGCCCGACAGATTTCCGGCGTAGCCGTGAAGGAAGGTCTTCAGCGCCGGGAAGAGCGCGAAGATCCAGTCGAGCCGCTGCGGGTCGAGCGCGCGCTCGCGCGCGGCGAGCACCAGGTTCTCGCGCACCGTCAGCCCGGCGAAGATGCCCATGTTCTCCGGCACGTAGGCGATGCCTAGCCGCGCGCGCTCCGGGGTTCCGAGGTGTGCAACCTCGCGGCCGTCGTAGCGGATGCTGCCGCTGGAGGCGCGCCACAGGCCGATGACGGTGCGCAGACACGTCGTCTTGCCCGCACCATTGCGTCCGAGCAGCATGGTGAGCCCGTTCTTCGGCACCTCGAGATCCACGCCCTGGAGGATGTGGTACTGCCCGATGCGGGTGTTGACGCCGGCGAGGACCAGCATCGGCTCAGGCATCGCCGCTCACCCCAAGGTACGCCTCCTGGACGATCGGCGAAGCGATCACTGCGGCCGGCTCGCCGTCGGCGACGAGCTGTCCCTGGTGCAGCACGATGATGCGGTCGGCGAGCGACCGCACCACGTCCATCTTGTGCTCGACGAGGAGGATCGTCTTGTCGGCCTGCGCCTTGATGTGGCGGATGAGGTCGAGGATCACCGGTACTTCGTCCACGCTCATGCCCGCGGTCGGCTCGTCGAACATGAACACGTCCGGCTCGAGCGCGAGCAGGATCGCGACCTCGAGCTTGCGCTGGTCGCCGTGAGAGAGTGCGGCTGCGGTGGCATCGCGCCGATCGGCGAGCGCGACGCGGTGCAGGTAGTGCTCGGCCTTCTCGATCACCTCGACGTGCCGTCTCCACATCGAGAACATGTCCCGGCCGAGCCCGGCGTGCGACTGCACGGCGAGATGCACGTTCTCGAGCACCGTTAGCCGGGGAAAGAGGTTGGTGAGCTGAAACGCGCGTCCCATGCCGCGCTTCGTTCGTTGCGGAGCGGAGAGCGCGCTCACGTCCTCGCCAAACAGCGAAACCCGACCGCTCGTAGCCCGAAGCTGGCCCGAGATCAGGTTGAAATAGGTGGTCTTGCCCGCGCCGTTCGGCCCGACGATCGCGGTGAGCGTGCCCGGGCGGAAGGCGCACGAGACACCGTCGACCGCCACGTGGCCGCCGAAGCGGATGGTGAGGTCGTGGGTCTCCAGGACCGGGTGCTCGGTCGCCATGGACAGGAAGCGGACCCGGAGGCGGTCGCGGACCCCGCGAGCGGTGCGGGGCCGAGGTTCCCCCGCTGCTCGGCGCGGACGCCCGGTCAGTGCTTGACCCGGATCGGGACCTTCATCTCCTCGGGCTTGATCTCGCGCACGAGCTCGGGGATCGCCCACGCGACGTCTTTGTCCACCTTGATCTTGAAGTGGTACATCGACTGCATCGCCTGGTGATCCTCCTTGCGGAAGGTCATCGTCCCCTTGGGCGTCTCGAAAGACATCCCTTCCATCGCAGCGATCAGCTTCTCGGTGTCGGTCGAGCCGGCCTTCTTCAGCGCCTCGACGATCGCGATGCCCGCCGCCATCCCGCCGGCGGTGAAGAAATCCGGTGGCGTCTTGTGGCGTTTCTGGTGCTCGTCCACCAGCCATTTGTTTACCGGGTTCTTCGGGATGTCGTAGTAGTAATAGGTCGCGCCTTCCATACCGGGCATCGCCTTGTACGCGGCAAGCGCCGCGAGGATGTTGCCGCCGGAGGCAATCTCGATCCCGTAGCGCCCGGGGTTGAGGTCGGCGATCTTGAACGGGTTGCCGCCGGCCCAGATGATGAAGATGACCTTGCGGCCCTTCTTGTCCTTGAGCGCGTTGAAGAGACGCTCCGCCGGTGCGGTGAAATCGGTCGTCTGCTGCGGCGCGTACTCCTCGTGCACGATCTCGGCGCCGGTGCCGGCGAGCGCCTCCTTAAAGGCCTTCACCCCGTCGCGCCCGAACGCGTAGTCCTGCGCGAGCGTGGCGATGTACGTGTTCGGCTTGCCGAGGGCCACCGCGTTCGCGACCGCGTCCTGGGTCGAGGAGCGGCCGGTGCGAAAGATGTAGCGGTTCCACCGCTCGCCGGTGATCGCGTCGGCGACCGCTGGCTCGACCAGCAGGACCTTCTTGTACTCCTCGGCGACCGGCAACATCGCGAGCGCCACGCCGGAGTTCACCGGGCCGACCGCGAGGTCCGCTTTGTCGTCGCCGAACGCCGCGGCGAGCTGCGCCTTGCCGACGTCGGGCTTCGACTGGGTATCCTTCTCGATGACCACGAGCTTGCGTCCGAGCACCTCCATCTTTCCGCCGGTGGCGTACTCGAGGCCCATCATCAGGCCGATGCTCGACTGCTTGGCGTACGCCTCGAGCGGCCCGGTCTTGTCGTACACATGGGCGATCTTGATTTCCTTCGCTTGCCCGAACGCGGCCCCGGCGGACGCCGCGACCGCGACGGCTGCGAGCCATCTCAAGCTGCGCTTCATGATCCTCTCTCCCCTGCGGTGCCCGCGATGGACGTCTGCGGCTAATCTACCATACGCATCGTGACGTACCGCCAAAGCGCGACCGGCCGCATGTGAACCTCGCACGTCTCCTCGTCCGCTCGGCCCGGGTCGTCCCCGACCGGCCTGCCGTGGCCTCCGGCGAACGTGTGCTGGCCGACTACGGCACGCTCGCGCGGCGTTGTGCGGCGATGGCGTCGGCGCTCCGCACGGGGCTTCGCCTTGACCCCGGCGATCGCGTCGGGCTGCTGATGACGAACTCGCCCGAGTACGTCGAGATCCTCTGGGCGGCGTGGTGGGCGGGGCTCGCGGTGGTGCCCGTCAACGCAAAGCTCCATCCGAAGGAAGCCGGGTACATCCTCGACCACTCGGGCGCGCGCGTCTGCTTCGTGACGCCCGACCTCGCGAGTTCGGTCTCGGGACCCGCCCGGGTCATCGTCGCCGGAAGCGGGGAGTATCGCCGGCTCTACTCCGGCGACGACTGCGCGGCGGTCGCCGAAGCGGCGCCCGACGAGCTGGCCTGGCTCTTCTACACGAGCGGCACGACCGGGCGGCCCAAGGGGGTGATGATCACGCATCGCAACTTGCTCGCGATGACGCTCTGCTACTTCGCCGACGTCGACGGGGTCGGTGCGGAGGACTGCGTCGTGCACGCTGCGCCGATGTCGCACGGCTCGGGGCTCTATGCCCTGCCGCACGTCCTGCGCGGCGCGAAGCAGGTGATCCCGGCGAGCGGCGGGTTCGACTCGGCAGAGATCTTCGAGCTTGCGCGCGCGCATCCGGGCATCGCAATGTTCGCCGCCCCGACCATGGTCAAGCGTCTCGTCGACCACGCGCGCGCGGCGCACCCCTCGCTCGACGGGCTCAAGACCATCGTCTACGGCGGGGGGCCGATGTATCTCGCCGACATCCAGGACGCGCTCGCGGTGATGGGCCAGCGCTTCGTCCAGATCTACGGGCAGGGCGAGAGTCCGATGACGATCACCGCGCTCGGCCGCGAGCACTTCGCCGACAGCGCGCATCCGCGGCACCTGCAGCGCCTCGCGTCGGTGGGCGTCGCCCAGTCCGGGATCGAGGTCCGCATCGCGGACGAGAACGACCTGTCACTGCCGGCCGGGACGCCCGGCGAGGTGCTCGTGCGGGGCGATGCGGTAATGAAGGGCTACTGGCGCAACCCCGAGGCGACCGCGGCTGCGCTCCGCGGCGGTTGGCTGCACACCGGCGACGTGGGTGCGCTCGACACCGACGGCTTCCTCACCCTGATGGATCGGTCGAAGGACCTCATCATCAGCGGCGGCTCGAACATCTATCCGCGCGAGGTCGAAGAGGTGCTGCTGCGCCATCCCGACGTGCACGAGGTGTCGGTGGTCGGTCGGGTGCACCCTGAATGGGGCGAAGAGGTCGTCGCGTTCGTCGTCGCGCGGCCGGGAGCCGCTGTGACCGCGGAGGCGCTCGACCGGCTCTGCCTCGAGCACATCGCGCGCTTCAAGCGTCCGAAGGTCTACCGGTTTGTCGCCAGCCTGCCGAAGAACAACTACGGCAAGGTGCTCAAGACGGAGCTGCGCGAGCAGTTGCGGCGCGAGTCCTGATCGATCCGCGCGATCAGGACCGCAGCGTCGCCACGAGCCGCAACGGCCATAGCAGGAGATCGAGCGCATCCTCGATCGTCGGGACGACGACGTCTGCCGCCGCGATCGTCTCGGCCGCGGCACCTTCGCGCTGCACGACCGCGATACCGAGCCGGACCGCCGTCAGCATCAACCGATCGTTGCGCCCGTTGCCGATCGCCGCGACCCGCTCTGTGCCGAGCGATTCGACGAAACGCAGCTTCGCCTCGGCCTGGTCGGGCTGCCCCACCACGCAGAGCGCACACGGCAATCCCGCGAGGGCGCGCTTGGCGGTGCCGTGCGTGTCCGCGGTCAGCACGTGGATCGAGAGCCGGGCCGCCGCGGCCGTGAGCCGGTCTCCGAGACCCGCCAGCAGCTCACCGTCGACGGCGAGCGTGCCGTTGAAATCGAGAACCAGGTGCTCGAGCGCGAGCACCCCTAGCCCCGGAACGTCGATCGCGAGCACTACCCCTCCCACCAGGCTCAGCGCACCACCATCACGGCACGCTCGGCGTACTGCACGACCTCCTTCGACACCGACCCGAGCAGCAGGCGCGCGAACTTCGAGCGCCCGCGGTCGCCGACGACGATCAGGTCGACCTCGTTCTGGTCGGCATGGTAGATGATCTGCTCGGCAGGATGACCGACCGCAACCTCGTAATGCGCCTTCACGCCCTTCGCAGCGACCGCGGGTCGCAGGCTCGTCAACAGGCCGTGATGGTACCGCCGGGAGTTCTCGATCACCGCCTCGGTCTCGACGTCGTCCCCGATTTCCGGCGGGCGCGCAACCGTGAGCACATGGAGCTCGGCGCCGTGCCTGGCTGCCAGCTCGAGCGCGGCATCGAACGCCTTCCTGCCGGGCGCGGAGCCGTCGTAACCAACAAGGATCTTCCGGTACATGGTCAACCTTTCTCGGCCGGCGCCTCCGCGGGCGTGTGAGCGACCACGCCGCTCTCGGCGCCCCGTGCGCCGGGCAACAGGTGCCGCGGCATGAACCATGCGTTCGCGATCAGCGTCGGCACGACCGCGCTTGCGATGACCGCGGCAACCAGGGCCGAGTACTGCGCCTGGTCCACGATGCCGTGCGACAGCCCGAACAGTGCCGAGATCGTGCCGAAGGTGAGCCCGGTGGACATGAGCAGCGTCGTGTACATGCCCTCCTTCTTCGGGGTCCGGAAGCCGCGGGTCACGGGATATACGCCTGCGATCTTGGTAAGCACCTTGACGACCAGCATCAGCACGAACGCGCCCGGCGCGGCGATCAGCGCAGGAACCGAGACGAATGAACCGGCGCGGATGAAATAGAACGGCGTCAGCAGCCCGAAGCACAGCGTGCGCAGCCGCCGCACCAGGACATGGTCCCGGCCGACCGTACCCGCGAGGACCATTCCGACGAGGTACGCGGGGAGGACGGCCTCGCTCTCGGCCCAGGAGGCGAGTGCGCCGAGTGCGAACAGGAGGAGCAGGAGATACTTCGCCTCGAGCTCGGAGGGCCGTCCGCCGAACCGCCGGAAAAAGCGCGGGGTCAGCCACGGCAGGACGAGGCACGCGAGCGTCATCGCGCCGATGAACAGAACCGTCTTCAACGTGAACGGCGCGAAGATCAGCCCGAGTGCGACCACCGTTCCGAGATCGGTGACGAAGCAGGCGGCGAGCACCGTCTTGCCGTAGTCGGTTGCGTTGAACCCGAACTCGATCATCACCGCGTACACGACGGCGACCGAGGTCGTGGACATGGCGATCCCGGCGAGCCAGCTCGCCATCGGATCCCAACCGAGCACCCAGCGCGCCGCGGCGGCGCAGCCGAGAAACGGCGCGAGGAAGCTGATCAGTCCGATCGCGCTCGCCTCCTTCCACTTGCGGCGGAAGACTTCGGGGTCGAGCTCGGCGCCGGCGAGGAAGGTGAGCACGATGGCGCCGGTGCCGGAGAGGAACTTGATCCAGGACTGGTCCGCGCCCAGGAACGCCGTGCCGAGCAGCGCCCCGATCACGAGTTGCGCGATCGTGCCCACCACGATCTCCGACAACGCGGTCGCGATCCGCAGCAGGATCGAAGCAAGCGTCGCAATCAGCGCGAGCCCGAGCCACAACGCCGCGAGCGTCCAGATCTCGGTCACTGGCAGCCTCCGCTCCGTCCGCCTGGCGGCTGCGGCGAGCGCGCGCGGTGGCCCCCGGGCCACGGCGCGGCTCGACTCGGCTCGATTCGGTTCATCAGGGCTCCTCGTGCCGGACGCGGCCTACCGCGCGTAGGGGGAGCCAGGGGTGGCGTGCACCGGATGCCTACAAGGCCCCCTCGCGGGGCGCGACTCGCAGGCATCATCAGCCTCGGGGCGGTTTGTCACGGGAGGAATGCCATCTCCCGACGCGGACTATGTTAGCCGCAAGGTTCGCCCGGGTAAAGCGCGCTGCGTCCGGCCGCGCACCGCGGGATTCACTCCTCCGACGGATCCGCCGGCACCCAGCCGTAGACGACCTCGGACTGGACGTAGAAGACCTTCGCACGCTCGGCGCGCACGAGCTCCAGCACCCGCTCGGCGAGCTCGGGCGTCGTGACGAGCCGCACTTCGACTGGAAGGTGCCTGCTCGCCTCCTCGAAGAAGTGGCCATAATGAAGGTGGCCGTGCCGGCCGAAGCCGGCAATCGCGCGGAACGCTGCTCCGCCCTTGATCCCGCAGTCGCGCGCGGCCTGAAGGAGCCACTCGTGCATCAGGTGATGCCGGTGCCGCGCACCCTCGGGAAAATAGAACGACAGCCGCACGCCCTTTCGCATGTGTCACCTCGTCAGCAGGCGAAGTACCGCCACACCCGCGATCGTCATCGAGATCGAGCCGGCGAGATGCAGCCCGATATGCAGCGCCGCCCACGCGTACTGCGCACGCGCGAGCAGCGTGACCGCCTCTGCGGAAAACGTCGAGAACGTGGTGAGCGCGCCGAGGAAGCCGGTGATCAGCGCGAGTCGCCATTCCGGCGCGACGCCTGGATAGGCGGCAAAGAACTCGACCGCGAGGCCGATCACGAATCCTCCGGCCAGGTTCGCGACCAGCGTGCCGAGCGGCACCTCCGGCAGCACCGGGTTGAGCCAGATCCCGAGCCCCCACCGCAGCCACGCCCCGAGCACCGCGCCGATGCCGACCGCCGTAAGCCCGAGCGCGGTCATCGTGCTTCTTCAGGCGACGTCCTGCTTGCCCGGTGTCCAGCGCTCCGCAGCGTCGTCGTCCGAGGCGCGCGCCTCGACCCAGCGGCTGCCCTGCGGGGTCTCTTCTTTTTTCCAGAATGGCGCGCGGGTCTTCAGATAGTCCATGATGAACTCGCACGCCGCAAACGCTTCGCCGCGATGTCCGCTCGCAACGACGACGAGGACGATCTGATCGGTCGGCTTCAGCTCGCCGACCCGGTGAACCACCGTGACATCGATGATGTCCCAGCGCGATCTAGCCTCCGACACGATCGCCTCGATCGCCTTCTCGGTCATGCCGGGGTAGTGCTCGAGCGTCATCCTGCCGACGCTGTCGGCGTCGTTGAGATCGCGCACGACGCCGACGAAGCTCGCGACCGCTCCGACCCTCGGGTTGCCACCGCGCAGCGCGGCGATCTCCGCGCCGACGTCGAAGTCCCCGGTCTGGACGCGTACCGGCACGCTCTAGCCTCCGGTCACCGGCGGGAAGAACGCGACCTCGTCGCCGGGCTTTATCGGCGTCGTCGGCTGCGCCATCTCCTGGTTGACCGCCACGCGGATCGCCTTGCCCTGCGCGAGCGTGGCGCCCCAGGCACCGCCGCGCGACGCGAGGTGCGCGCGCAACGCCGCGACGGTGCGAACGCCAGCCGGCAGCGCGATCTCTTCGGCTCTGGTGCCGAGGTCTTCGCGCAGGCGCGCAAAAAACACGAGCTTCAGGCTTCCGTTCAATTCAGCAGCTCCGCGAATGGCAGGAACCGGACCGTGTCGCCGCGACGAATCGCGTGCTTCGCCGGGTTGTCGACGAGGCCGTCGCCCCATACCGTCGAGGTCAGCACGCCAGAGCTCTGGTTCGGGAAGAGATCCAGCCCGTCCGCCGCGTTCGATTTTACGCGCAGGAACTCGCGCCGCGCGTCGGGTTTCGGCCAGTCGAAGTCCGCCCGCATCGCGAAGCCGCGCGGTTCGACCGCGGTCGCGCCCTGGAGACGCAGCACGAACGGCCGCACGAACAGCACGAACGTCACGAAGCTCGACACCGGGTTCCCGGGCAGGCCGATGAAGCTCGCTTCGCCGCCGCCTGCGCGCCGCACCGCGCCGAACGCGAGCGGCCGGCCCGGCTTCATCGCGATCCGCCACAGGTCGAGGCGGCCCTCTGCGTCCACCGCAGGCTTGACGTGATCCTCCTCGCCGACCGACACGCCACCGGACGTGACGATGATGTCGCTCGTCGCGGCTGCCTCGCGCAGCGCTGCGCGCGTCGCTTCGAGCGTGTCGGGCACGATCCCGAGGTCCTCGACGTCGCAGCCGAGCATGCGGAAGAGACCGGTGAGCGTGAACCGGTTCGAGTTGTAGATCGCGCCCGGCGGCAGCGGCTCGCCGGGCATCACGAGCTCGTTGCCCGTGGAAAAGAGCGCCGCCCTCACCTTCCGGTACACCGGCAGCTGCGCGATCCCGACCGATGCCGCGAGCCCGATCTCCTGCGCCCGCAGCCGCGTGCCGGCCGGGAGGATCGTCGCGCCCGCCCGGATATCCTCGCCGGCGTGCCGGATCCACTCGCCGGGCTGCGGTTTGTGCTTGATGACGACGCGATCGCCCTCGACTGCAGTCTGCTCCTGCGGCACGACGGCGTCTGCGCCCGCCGGGATCGGCGCGCCGGTAAAGATCCGCGCCGCGGTGCCCGGCTCGAGCGGCTTCCCGATTGCGCCCGCCGGGATGCGCTGCGCGATTCGAAGGCGGGCCTCGCCGGAGGCGCAGTCGACCGACCGCACGGCGTACCCGTCCATCGAGGTGTTGTCGAGCGGCGGGACGTCGAGCGCCGATGATTGCGCCTGCGCGAGCACGCGTCCGGTGGCGGCAAGCGTCGCGACCGTTTCGGTCCCGCTCATCGGCTGCGCCCCCGCCATGAGCCTTCCGAGCGCTTCGTCGACGGACAGCAGGCCGTTGCTCATCGTCTTGTCTCGCTCCGCGTAAGGATGAAATCCGCGATCCGATCGTACGCGTCGAGGGCGAACTGCGGCAGGGTCGTCGGGAGCGGCACGTCGGCCGCAACGCCGATGATGTGGGGGTCGTCCGGATGGAGGAGCGGCTTGCCGTTCGCCTCCCGGTAGACCTCGAGCTTCGGCATCGGATAGCGCTTGTAGCCCTCGATCAGCAGCAGATCGCACGGCGAGATCCGTTCGATCTGCTGCTCGAGCCCTGGTTCCGGATCGCCGCGCAACTCGTGCTGGATGACCCAGCGCTTCTCCGAGCTGACCAGGACCTCCTTGCAGCCGGCTTCGCGGTGGCGGTACGAATCCTTGCCCGGCTGGTCGACGTCGAAGCTGTGATGCGCGTGCTTCACGAGCGATACCGTGAGCCCCGCCCCGGTGAAGCGGGGGATGAGCTGCTCGATGAGCGTGGTCTTCCCGCTGCCCGACCAGCCGGCGAAGCCGAACACCTTCATGTGCGGGGACGTAGGGCACGGGCCCGCACCTTCGCCGGCCCTCGCCAAACCTCTTGATTGGAAAGGATGAATTCTAGCAGGCGGCTAAGACCGGACCCGCGGGGCGGTGTCGCCGTGTAGCCGCGTGCCGCGAAGACCCTCTCGGCGGTCGTGGTGAGGAGATAAAGGGCTTGGACGCCGAGCGCGCCTGCTTGCGACTCGGCGTGGGCGAGCAGGGCCCTGCCGACTCCCCGGCCCTGCCCGTCGGCGCGGACGGCGAGCGAGCGGACGAGCGCCGCACGGCCATGCGCCTCGAGCCCCGCGACACCTAAGAGCCCGGCCGCGTCTCGCTGGATCCAGAACGAGCCGAGGTGCGCCGGGGTGAGGTCCTGGCCGGGCCGCCCGCTCGCCGCGAGCAGTCCGCGGATCGCCGGCAGGTCGGCCGGCTGCGCCGCTCTCATACCGGTCTTCCGCCCATCGGCAGGCACACCCGTCGCCGCGTCCCGTTGGCGAGCGACGCCTCGGCCACCTCCACGTCGACGCCGTAGAGCTCCCGCAGGCGCTCCCGGGTCAGCACTTCGCTTGGCGAGCCGTGCGCCATCAGCGCTCCCCCGCGCAGCAGCGCAACCCGGTCGGCGCATTGGAAAGCCTGGTCCGGATCATGCGTCGACAGTAGCACCCCCATGCCCGAGCGCGCGAGCGCGGTCACCTGGTCGAGCACGCGCACCTGGTTCCCGAAGTCGAGGCTGGCCGTCGGCTCGTCCATCACGAGCAGCGGCGCCGCCTGCGCGAGGGCCCGCGCGATCAGCGTGAGCTGCCGCTCGCCGCCGGAGATCTGCGTATAGATCGCGTCAGCCAGTCGCGCGAGCCCGAGGCGCGCGAGGGCCTCCTCGGCGAGCTCGCGATCCCGCCGCGACGGTCCCGCGAACGCCGCGAGATGAGCGGTCCGCCCCATGAGCACCACGTCGCGGACCGTGAACGGAAAGTAGCCGACGTGCGCCTGCGGCACGTAAGCGATGCGCTTGGCCACGTCCCGGCGCGGAAGCGCTCGCAGGTCCGCGCCGTCGAGCGTGACGGTTCCGCCCCGCGCGGGCAGCAGGCCGAGCAGCGTCCGGAAGAGCGTCGTCTTGCCGCCGCCGTTGGGCCCGAGCAAGCACATGATCTCGCCCGCCGCGAGGGCGAGCGAGACGTCCCGGCCCACCGGATGGCGGCGATACCCGAACGCGAGCCCGTGCGCCTCGAGCTTCATTGCCAGCTCCTGCGCGCAGTCGCGAGCAGCCAGAGAAAAAGCGGTGTGCCGACGAACGCGGTGAGCACGCCGAGCGGGATCTCGATTCGCGCGGCCGTCCGCGCCAGCGTGTCGACCCCGAGGAGAAAGCCGGCACCGAGCAGCACGGCGACGGGGAGGAGCCGGCGGAAGTCCGGGCCGACGAGCAGGCGTGCGACGTGCGGCACGATCAGGCCGATCCAGCCGATGATCCCGGAGATCGATACCACGGCGGCGGTGACGAGCGTCGCGGCGGCGATCACGATCGCGCGGATGCGACCGGCGCGGATGCCGAGGGAGGCCGCCTCCTCGTCGCCGAGCGACAGCACGGTGATGCGCCAGCGCAAAAGCCAGAGCACGACGAGGCCCACTGCCACCGGAACCAGGGTCGAGCGCACGTCGCCTGGATTCGTCGCCGCGAGGCTCCCGAGCAACCAGTACGTAATCGCCGGCAGCTGATTGTATGGATCGGCAAGGTACTTCACGAGCGCGATGCAAGCGCCGAGCAGCGCGCCGAGCACGACACCGGCGAGCACGAGAACGAGGATCGGGTCGTGGCCGCGCAGGCTCGCCGCGATCGCGTAGGCCGCCCCGACCGCCGCCAGGCCGAACACGAACGCGAGTCCCTGGATCGCCCAGACGTCGAGCGACAGGAAGATGCCGAGCACCGCGCCGAACGCGGCCCCGGCCGAAACGCCCAGGATGTCGGGGGAAACGAGTGGATTGCGGAACAGTCCCTGGTACGCGGCGCCCGAGGCGGCGAGCGCAGCGCCCACGAGCAGCGCGGCGAGGATGCGCGGGCCGCGAATGCCGAACACCACCGTCTCGACGGTCGCCGGCAGCGCGTGCGCGGTGCCGAAGAGCTTCGACTGCATCACCGCCACGAGTTCGGCCGGGCTCACCGGGTAGCGCCCGACCGCGAAAGCGCCGACCACGAGCGCTGCGAGCAGCGCGATCGCGCCCGCGATCGCGAGCCCCGTCCTTCGCATCGTCAGCCCCGTCGCGGCTCGGCCGTCCGCACCAGCGCGTCGAGCTGCTCGGGCGTCGGCGTCTGGTGGTAGGCGCGGGTGTAGAACTCCCGGACGAATGGCCGGAGATCCTCGCCGAACGCATCGGGGTACAGGCACCGGCCGAGCCAGCGCAGGCCGACCAGCCGGTTGATCGACGGCGGGAAGTCGATCCAGCCGTAGGGGACGTTGGGCGAGAGGTAGACCCGGCCCGCCTGGACCGCCTTCAGCCCCTGCCATAACGGATCGCGCCAGACGCCCGCGTAGAACGTCGGGTCGATGGTGACGATGGCGTCCGGATTCCAGGCGAGCACCTGCTCGACGGAGACCTGAACGAGCCCGCCCTTGCCGAGCGCCGCGGCGACGTTCGTCGCGCCGATCCGCTCGATCGACTCCATGTTGATCGACCCGCCGAGACCGGTGTCGAGGCCGCGCGGCCCGCGGCCGTAGTACACGCGCGGGCGGTGCTCGGGCGGAATTCGGGCGACGCCGGCCGCAACGTCCTCGAGGATACCCTGCGCGTAGCGCGCCCACTCCTCGCCGCGCGCCGGCTCGCCGACGATCTCGCCGAGCCTACGGAGCGACTGCGGAATCCGGTCGAACGCACCGTCGAGGAGGAGGTACGGGATGCCGGTCTGCGCCTGCACCCGCTCGGCGAGCGAGACGAAGGTCTCGCGCACCGAGCCGTAGTCGACGATGAGGTCGGGCTTCGCCGCGAGCACCACTTCGACGTTCGCAGTGTTCCCGCGTCCGGTCAGCCGGCCGAGCGTGGGAAGGTCCGCGTACTTCACGGGGACGAACGGACGCTCCTCCGGGCGGAACGGCGAGGTCCAGCCGAGCAGCTTGTCCGGCGCGAGGGCGAACACGAGCATCGACGCGGGCGGACCCGCCGCGTAGACGCGCGCGATTTTCGCCGGGACCTCGGCGTGGCGCCCGGTGTCGTCGACGACCGTGCGCGTCGCTTGCGCTCGCGCGAGCGAGGGTGCCAGCACGAGCGCGGCGGTGCCGGCGAGGAACGCGCGACGCGATCGCATGGACCGCTCTACTTGCCGACGATCACCTCGGACGCCTTGATGATTGCCGACACCTTGTCGCCGACCTTGAGCGCCAGGTCGTCGACGGCCTCGACAGTAATGGACGCGCTGATCGTGTTGCCGCCGCCGATGTCGATCTTGACGTGCGCAGTGGTTTGACCGCGATTCACCGCCTTGACGGTTCCGGCGATGACGTTCCGTGCGCTGAGTTTCATTCTGGGTCCTCCAAAGTTTGCACGGCGGCACCCCGGTCGGACACGAGGCTCCGGGTCAGCCGGCCTTGTAATTCGGGAAGAAGAGCTGCTCGCCACCGACCTTGTAGTCGGAAATCGCCTTCTGCCCCGCGGGCGATACGACCCAGTTGATGAACGCGTTCCCGAGGTCCTTCTTGACGTGCGGGTGCTTCGCCGGATTGACGAGCATGATCCCGTACTGGTTGAAGAGCTTCTGATCGCCCTCGACCAGGATCGCGAGGTCGCCGCGGTTGTTGAACGCGAGCCATGTACCGCGGTCGGCGAGAATGTAAGCGTTCATCGACGAGGCGGTGTTGAGCGCCGGCCCCATCCCCGACCCTGTTTCCTTGTACCAGGGTCCCTTCTGCGAGTCGATGTCGACGCCGGCCGCCTTCCAGTAGCGCAGCTCCGCGGCGTGCGTGCCGCTCTTATCGGCGCGCGAGACGAATGGCGCCTTGGCGGACTCGATTTTCTTCAGCGCGGCAAGCACGTCCTTGCCGCCCGCGATCCGCGCCGGATCCGACTTCGGGCCGATGATCACGAAGTCGTTGTACATCACCTGCTTGTAGTTAACACCCGCGCCCTCGTCGAGGAACTTCCGCTCCGCCGCCGGGTCGTGCACGAACACGACGTCGGCGTCGCCGCGCCGGCCGAGGTCGAGCGCCTGCCCGGTGCCGAGCGCTACGACCCGCACCTTGATCCCGGTCTCCTTCTCGAAGATCGGCAGCAGGTAACCGAAGAGCCCCGACTGCTCGGTGGAAGTCGTCGACGCGACGATGATGAACTTCTCCTGTGCCGCGAGCGGCAGCGCGGCGGCCGCGAGCGCGGCCGCGAGCACGATCCGTCGTTTCAGGTCCATGGGAGTTCTCCTTTGATGAACGCCTTCGCCTCCGGGGAAGCCGGCTGGTCGAAAAAGCGGTCGACGGGCGCGCGCTCCGCGAGGCGGCCCTGGTGGAGGAACAGGATCTCGTCGCCGAGGCGGCGAGCCTGCCCGAGGTTGTGGGTGCACATCACGATCTTGGTGCCGGCGGCGTGGATCGCCTCGACGATCCGCTCCACCTCGGCGCTCGCACCTGGATCGAGGCTCGCGGTGGGCTCGTCGAGGAACAGCACTTCGGGCCGTAGCGCCCACGCGCGCGCGAGCGCGAGGCGCTGCTGCTCGCCGCCGGACAGCACGCGCGCCGATCGTTCCGCGAGGTGCCCGAGCCCGACGCTGCCAAGCGCATCGCGCGCCTGACGCGTGCGCTCGACCGCGAGGATCCCGGCGAGCCCGAGTGCGTACTCGACGTTCGCGATCGCCGACCGCCTGAGCATCACCGGCCGCTGGAAGACCATCGCCTGGCGACGCCGTTCGCCCGGCCGCTCGCGCGACGCCCACTCGATGCGGCCGGACGTCGGTGCCAGGAGACCGTGACAGAGACGCATGAGGACGCTTTTGCCTGCGCCGTTCGGCCCGAGAATGACGGTCCGGGGGCCGGCGTCGAGCACGAGCGAGATCCGGTCGACGATCGGGCGTTCGCCGGCGACGAACGAGACGTCGTGCAACCGCAGCGGCAGGATTGATGTCGGTGCGCGCACCGGTTCTTTACCCATAGCGCCGCTGGGCGGCTTCCTTGAGCGCGTACGCCGCCGCGTTCAGGACGAGCACCAGCGTCACGAGGATGACGCCCAGCCCGAGCGCGAGCGCGAGATCGCCCTTGCTCGTCTCGAGCGCGATCGCGGTCGTCATCACCCGCGTGACACCGTCGATGTTGCCGCCGACGATCATTACTGCACCGACCTCGGCTGCCGCCCGGCCGAGCCCGGCGAGGACGGCGGTGAGCAGCGAGAAGCGGATATCCCACACCAGCGTGAGCGCGGCGCTCCAGCCGCCGGCCCCGAGCGAGCGGAGCTGCTCCCGGTACTCGCGCCAGGCGTCCTCGACCGCCTGCCGTGTGAGCGCGGCGATGATCGGCAGGATCAGGACCGTTTGCGCGATCACCATCGCCGTGGGCGTGAAGAGCAGCCCCATCTCACCGAGCGGCCCGGCGCGCGAGAGGAGCAGGTAGACGAGCAGGCCGACGACGACCGGCGGCAATCCCATCGACGCGTTGAGGACGACGATCACCGTCTGCCGGCCGCGGAACTTCGACACTCCGATCGCGGCCCCGAGCGGCAGGGCGAGCGCGGTCGCGAGCACGACCGCAGTGAGGCTGACCTCGAGGCTCAGGGCGACGATCTCGACCAGCTTCGGATCGAACGCCGCCACTAGGCGAGAAGCGTCGCGGAGAGCGTGCAGGATCGTCTCCATGGCGCGTCAGCAATGCGCTGATTGCCCGCCTGTCGCGGGCTGGTCTAACATGCGAGTATCTGCATATTGATTGATCATCGCCTAGATGGTAACCGTCGACGTGTAGCGAGCCAAATATGCGATCGCCTGCAACTTTGCGGCTCGAGCCCGCGATCAGCTGGCGCGCCGCCGGGCGCGCCGCGCCGCCCTTCGACCGCCGCCTCGCCCCGCTGCTCGCGGCAATCCGCGCGCACGCTACGCTGCGTGCTGCAGCGCAGGAGGTGGGGCTTTCGTATCGCGCGGCGTGGGGCCTTCTAAGCGACACTGGGCACGCCTTGGGCGTGCCACTGGTCGAGCTCCAGCGCGGGCGTGGCACGCGGCTCAGCACCGCGGGGGAACAACTCGTGGCTGCGGATGCGCGGGCCATGCGACGCCTGCGCGAGTCCGCCCTCGAGATCGATATCGGTCCGCAGCGCGTGCCGCGCGGCTCGGCCCGCGGGCTCTCGGTCGTCGCGAGCCACGATCTCCTTCTCGCCGCGCTGTGCGACCACTGGGCTCGGCCTGAAGGGCTCGTCGGCGAAGTCGCGTTCAAGGGCAGCCTCGAGAGCCTCGGCGCGCTCGCCCGCGGCGAGGCCGACATGGCGGGCTTCCACGCCGGCTCATCGCCCGGCAGCGATGCAACGACGCCGCTGCGGCGGTTGCTCGACCCGCGGCGGGACGTGCTGATTCGCTTCGCCGAACGGGAACAGGGGCTGATGGTGAAGCGCGGCAACCCGAAACGCCTGCGTTCGCTGGGAGACGTTGCGGCGAAGGACGCCCGGTTCGTCAACCGGCAGCGCGGATCGGGCACGCGCCTGCTGATCGATCAGCTGCTGGGCGATGCGAGCATCGCCCCAGGGACGATCCGGGGCTACGAGACCGAGGAGTTCACCCACCTCGCGGTTGCAGCGACCGTAGCCGCAGGCCGTGCCGACGCCGCCTTCGGCCTGAAAGCGGCCGCACACCGATTCGGTCTCGACTTCATCCCGGTGCGACGTGAGGTATATTGGCTGGCGCTGCGCTGGCGTCGGCTCGGCAGCGAGGCCGTACGGGCGCTGTGCCGGGGCCTTGCCGGCGAGCCGTTGCGGCTGGCAGCCCGCGGCCTCGCCGGTTATTCGATCCGCGGTGCCGGCTCGGTGACGCCGGTCGGTGCCGCCCTGGCATGACCGCGCCGAGCTCGTCCCGGCATCGGACCCACCGACGGCCGCGACGGAGTGCCCGGACGCAGACGGAGGTACGATGCCTGCCTACATCATCGCGATGATGACCGTGACCAAGCCGGACGCGTACGAGGCGTATCGCACTCTCGCCGGCCCGGCGGTGGCCAAGCACGGCGGCCGGTTCCTCGTGCGCGGCGGGAAGCACGAAGTGCTGGAGGGCGGTTTCCCCGGTAGCCGCGTGGTGGTAGTGGAGTTCGCGAGCTTCGAGAGGGCGAAGACCTTCTACGACTCGCCCGAGTACCGGACGGCCCGCGAAAAGCGCCAGGGCGCCGCGGCGTTCAACCTGCTTCTCGTCGACGGCGCCTAGACGCCGCACCTCAAGCCTGCTGGATCACCCCGCAGGCGATGCGCGCGCCGGCATTGCCGGTCGGCTGTGTCTTGTAGTCGTCCGGCTGCGCGTGGACGATCAGCCCCCGGCCGACGACGCTCGTCGGGCCGTCGGTCACCGTGATGACGTCGAGCTCCACCGCGACGCTCGCGTTCCCGGAGGCGTCCGCCCTGAGCGCGGGCATGTCGCCCGCGTGGCGGTCAGTCGTGGTGAAATGCGCGTGCGGCTTGTTGAGCGGATTGAAATGGCCGCCGGCGCTCATCCCATCCCCGGAACTGCAGTCGCCCTTCTCGTGCACATGAAACCCGTGCTCCGCGCCGGGCGCGAGGCCGGAGACCTTCACTTCCACGAGCACCTTTCCGGTCCGCTCGGTGAAGGTGGCCGTGCCGTTCGCGGTGCTGCCCTTGGTCGGCTGCAGCTGCGCCGTCGCCTTCGCGCCGCTCTGCGCCCACGCGACTCCGGCAGCCGCCAGCGTTCCGGCCGCCGTGAGCGCAATCACGCGCCTCGTCATGTCTTGCCTCCCAAAAAAAACGCCCGGTGCCCGGGCGCCGAATCCCTACCTTACCCTCCTCGCTATTTCTTCGCTGCCGCCGCCTTTGGGCCAGCGGCCGCGGCCGCTTTCGGCTCGTGCATCTTCTTGTACTTCTCGGCGGTCAGATCCTGATACTTCGTGAGCAGCTCGGCTTCCTTCTTGGTTGTCTCCGCGGCCTTGGCGGCTTTCGCCGCGGCGGCCGCCTTCTGCTCCTCGGTCATCGGTGGCGGCGCGGGCAGCTTGGCCCACAGCGGGCCGCCGATCAACGCGAAACAGATCGCAGCGACGATGCCTGCTCTCATCCTCGAGCCCTCCTCAGTGTTGGACCTGCGCGGACTGTGGGGTGCCGGTTGCGGTGCCGGCCTTGACCTTGCCCGACTTGACGTCCTCGTACCAGAGCTGGTGGTGCTCCTTCGCCCACGACTCGTCGACGTAGCCGTTGCGCATCGATTCGTACGCGCCCTCGACCCCGATCGTTCCCATGTAAATGTGGCCGAGCCCGGCGGCGATGACGAGCACTGCCGCGGTCGCGTGGATGAGGTTCGCCTGGATCATCACCGCGCGCACCTGGTCGAAGTTCGGGAAGTTGAGGATCAGACCGGTCACGCTGATGATCAGGGACAGCCCGACCACGCCGATCCAGAACCACGCCTTCTCGCCCGCGTTGAAGCGGCCCGACGGCACGTGCTTGCCGCCGAACATCCCGCCGAAGCTTGCGAACCACTTGAAGTCGTACGCCTTCGGCAGATTGTCCTTGACGTAGAGGACGATGAAGAACAGGAGGCCGATCACGAAGATCGGCCCGACGAAGTTGTGGAGATTCTTCGACAGGCTCGTGAGCCAGGCGAACAGGGTGTAACCGATCACCGGCAGCAGCACGTACTTCCCGAGGAAAATCACGATGCCAGTGATGCCGAGGATCACGAAGCTGATCCCCATCACCCAGTGTGCATAGCGCTGCACGGGCGTGAACCGCTCGATGAGCCGGCCGGTGGGCTTCTCGTGCATCTTTATGGGGCCCTTCCACGCGTAGAGCGCCCCTATGACCACCACGACTGCCGCGAGCAGCCAGCCGCCGATCGGCGTGATCACGCCGTTCCGGAAGAGCCGCCACGCCTCGCCGCCGGTAAGCGCCGGCTGTCCCGGCAGCTTCATGGTCGGCTGGATCAACACGTTCACCTCCTGGCCCTTGATGGAGGTGTAGGCCGGATCGCCGGACCGGACGTCGCGCCACACTGGGGCGTTGTTCCCGGGCTGGGTGACCTGGCGTTCGGCCTGCTGCTTGGCGGTATCGTCCTGGCCCTGCGCGCCGCTTGCGAGCGGCAGCGCGAGCGCACCGGCTAGAACGATCCCGCCCGCGAGCTCGATCAGGCTGCGGGACATGGGTTTCATCCTCTATTGAGTACGGACGTACTCGTTCTGGTTCTGCGTGCGGGTCTGGATCGCACGCTCCCACTCGGCCTGCTTCCCGCCGAACTGGGGGCTGTCCCAGGGCG
>Ga0335084_10001275_pt1 | contig 23275 bp, 21 predicted proteins | sample Lox_Sample_44_FD_206721 | JGI IMG/M metagenome (GOLD analysis project Ga0335084, IMG submission 206721) | Soil microbial communities from Loxahatchee National Wildlife Refuge, Florida, United States - Lox_Sample_4.4 | ecosystem: Environmental > Terrestrial > Soil > Wetlands | place: USA...
GTCAGGGCAGCCGCCGCCAAGGCCCGGGTCATGGTGTCGTCAGGTGCGGCTGCAGTCAGCCATGGGGCAGGCGTGGCAGAACGGGGGTCGGAGGACCCCCGCATGGCTGCCGAGGAATCGTTGCTGGCCGAAGTTCCCCTCTTCCAGGGGCTGGACCCGACGGAACGCGCCACGCTCGCTGCAGCGATGCGGCTGCGCGACTTCCCCGCTGGCGGCCGCATCTTCCGCCGCGGCGATCCCGGCGCGGCGCTCTACGTCATCGCCCAGGGAGCGGTGGAGATCTCGGTCGACACCACCACCGGAAAGCGCGTGCTCCTGGGCCTGCTCGGGCCAGGTGACTTCTTCGGCGAGCTGTCGCTGCTCGACGGACGGGAGCGGACCGCGGACGCTGTGGCGGTCGAGGCCACGCGGGCGGTGGAGATCGACCGTGCGGCGCTGGAGGGGCTCTTCCAGAAGCACCCCGGCGCGGCGCTCGACGTGCTCACCGTCATCGGCAAGCGGCTGCGCGAGGCGGACCGGCTGCTCCAGTCGCAGTCGAGCGTCTCGCCCAACCAGGAGGTGGAGCAGCAGCGGACACGCGTCCAGCGGGTGGCGGAGTGGCTGGCCGAGTTCAGCGGGAGCATCCCGTTCCTGCTGCTCCATGCCCTGCTGTTCGTGGTGTGGATCATCTGGAATCTCTCATTGCTCCCCCGCGTGCCACCGTTCGACCCCTTCCCCTTCGGGTTTCTGACCATGGCGGTCTCGCTGGAGAGCATCTTCCTCAGCTGCTTCGTGCTCATCGCCCAGAACCGCCAGGCCGCCGGGGACCGGATCCGCAGCGACGCGGAGTACGCGGCCAACATCAAGGCCGGGCTCGAGGTGACGCAGCTCCACGCCAAGCTGGACACCCTCTACTCCGAGACCATGGCCCGGCTGGCGACGCTCGAGCGTGGGTTGGTGCCGCGCCCATAGACAGGGATCTCCCGACCCTTCACGGGTTGCGCTGTGACCTGGCTGGAACACGGCCTTGGCGGCGCTGGAAGGCGGTGAGGCTCCGCTGTAGGGTGCGCGCCTTTCTCTTCGGGGGTCCCTCCATGGCCGCTCCAACGGACACCGAGGTCGGAGTGCTCCGTGTTCTCGACCGGATCCAGCGCGCCTGGCGCGTGGGACCGCTGGAGGACATGGCGCCGGTGCTCGCGCCGGACATCACCTTCGTCTTTCCCGGCTTCAGCATGCGGCTCACCGGGCGCGATCGGCTGCTCGAGAGCTACCGCGAGTTCACCGCCGGCGCAGGCCTGCGCTCGTACCGCGAGGACCGGCGGAGTGTGGAGGGTGGTGCTGCCGCGGCGCTGGCCGAGGTGGCGTTCGACATGACCTACGCGCGCGGGGGCCGCGAGTGGCGCGCGCACGGCGTCGAGCTGTGGGCGCTCGAGCGGCGGGGCGAGGGCTGGATCGCCTTCTGGCGCACGATGCAGGAGCTCACCGAGGAGCCAGCGGAAACGCCCTCGGCGGGCCACCAGGGCTCCTGAATCCTCACGGCCGCGCAGGGAACGCAGATCGCCCCCGACTGATCCGGGAACCAGGTCGCCCGGAGCCTCACCGCTTCTCGAGCTTCTTCAGCGCTGCACGCGCCGCCGGTGCCTCGCACGCGTCGGTCAGCCCGAGCACCGCCCTGCGCTGCGCAAGCTCGCGCAGTGGCTCGATCGCTCGCGCCTCGCCGAGGTCGGCCAGCTTGCCCGCGGCGCGAACCACCACGTTGCAGTCGCGGACCCGGAGGTCGGCCAGGTAGACCTCGCGCATCTCGACCGCATCGTCGGCGTGTGCGCGCCGGAGCGCCTCGACTGCCGCCCACCGCTTCCGGTACGCGTCCGACCGGGTGGCCTCGATGAGCACCCGCCGTCCCGGGTTTCCGGCGCGCGTCAGGAGATCTCCCGCCGACTGGGATCGGGAGCCGCCCAGCTCGTCGGCGAGCAGGGCCAGCACCGGTCCGCTCGTCAGCGCCTCGGGGTCGAGCTTTGCCGCCTCCTCCCAGGAGGCGAGGGCTTCACCCGGCCGATGGGCAAGAGCCTGGGCGCGTCCGCGCAGGACGAGAACCTCGGCCGTCCGGTCGAGCGGCTCGAGCAAGGCCAGGGCCGCCTCGGAATCTCCACGGGCCAGGGCCCGCTCGGCGCGCCCGAGTGGTCGAGAGGCCAGGATGGCGTCGAGCGCTGCCAGCAGCACGATCGCCACGCCGAGTGCCGCGAGCCCCCGCCGCACCGCTCGCCTCGCGCCGGGCGACGACCGGACCGTCGTCAGCCAACCGCCCGCGCTCCGGAGCGCCGGCGCCAGCACGGCACCGCCCCCGAGCATGCGGTCGAGCAGGCGAGGGGAGGTCCTGGCTCGGGCCAGCGCAGTGCCGCCGTAGGGCAGCGGGCCGGCCACCTGGCGCACACGGTGGATGAGGACTGGCTGCGAGACGCCACGGAGCTCGCGCGTGCCAACCCCCTCCAGCTCGACCTCGGCACGATTCATCGAGAGCTGCACGGCGTCGGTGAGCCAGACCTCGCCAGGCGGCGTCTCGTGCTCGAGTCTGGCTGCAACGTTGACCGCCTCGCCGAACACGTCGCCGCGCTCGACTCGCACCTCGCCGAGGTTGATGGCCACGCGGATCACCAGCCGCTCGGAGCCTGGGTGCTCAATGGCGTGGCGCGCGAGCCGGTCCTGCATCGCCATGCCGCACAGGACCGAGTCGGTGGGGGACCGGAAGGTGAGCAGGAGCGCATCGCCGATGGACTTCACCCGCCGCCCCCCGAAGGCTCGGACGATCGGCAGGAGGAGCCGATCGTGCTCGGCGAGGAGCCGGGCGTTCTCCTCGCGCGTCTGGCGCGACGTCCGTGCGGTGTAGCCGACGATGTCGGTGAAGACGATCGCCAGGTTCTCGGTGTGCAACGCCGGCGTGGCGCGCGCCACGGGATCGGAGACCGCGGTGTGGGAACCGGGCGGGGCGTCGTCGCGGGGAAGCGTCATGGAAGGAGCTGCACTCGCGGAGGCCGACGGTAGCAGGGGCGCGGGATGCACGGGACCTGTGGGCGCGACGGTCACATCCCGTTCGGGGCGCCAAGAAGCACACCTCGGCGGCCGGCGGGCCCTGGATCGCGCTCGCGACTGCGCACGAGATCTGCTTCCCTTTGAGCATGGCCGGGAAGCTGGTCCCGAAGGTGATCCTCGAGGGTACCCGCCTCACCCAGAAGACCGAGCTGGCCTTCGCGCTGAACGAGCACCCGCGCATCGTCGGACCACGGAAGTACCGGTACCACTCGCCGCTCATCTCGGCGGAGTGGTGTGCCTTCACCAACTTCCCGTGGGGACGCGGCCTCATCAATTTCGATGGCCCGGAGGAGGAGGCGCGGGCGATGGAGACCTACGCCACCTGGGCCCGGCTCTTCGAGCTCCAGCGCTACTACTCGTGGATCGTCGATCGCTTCCATCTCTCGACGCAGGTGTGGCAGGGGTTTCACCGGGCGAAGCAGCTCGACTTTCGCTGGCTGGAGGCCCGGCTCCAGCCACTCGGGTTCCGCATCGTGCTCTGCACGGGCACCCCGGAGTCATTCGCCGACGCTCGCGCTCAACGTCTCCCGGTGTCCGGCAACCCGCGGCAGTACGACGATCTCTCGGTGTTCGTCCGGGAGCAGGACGTCTTTCGTGCTGCCGCCCGCCGGTCGATCCTTCCCGTGCTGGAGCTCGATGTCTCCGATCGAGATGTGGCGCGGGCCGCTGACCGGGTGGCCGAGTGGCTCGAGTGCACCGGCGGGCTCACCCTGGACCGCTAGAGAGCAGCCGGGTCCGAGCGGGGGCCTCCGGCGTCGGGCGGGGCTCGCCGCGGCCCCTCAGGTCGCCATCGCCGGTGCGAGAACGACGACGCTGTACCCCACTGCGGGCGTCTGACCAGGGTTGGAGTAGGCGTGGCGCTGGTCGCCCCGGAAGACCACCACGTCTCCGGGAGCGAGCTCCCAGCGCTGACCGCCGGCGGCGAGCCGGATCTTCCCGCGCTCGCAGGTGAGGTACTCGCGCGTCCCGGGCGTGTGGGGTACTCCGGTCATCGACGCCCCGGCGGGGAGCTCCAGCCGTTCGATGATCATTCCCGGAATCGGATCGGGCAGCAGTGACCGCAGCTCCACCGGCCCGCGGGAACGGGTGGGCAGCGCTCCCTTCGGGTAGTGCCGCGCTCCCGCCCGGGGAGAGGCGAGCAGCTCCTCGATCGAGACCTGGAACACCATCGCCACCCGCTGCAGGACGGCGAGCGTGGGATTGGCCGCTCTGGACTCGAGATTTGCCCAGGTGGCCCGGGGGACGCCTGCCAGCCGGGAGATCTGCTGCTGGGTCATCGAGCGGAGGAGCCGGAGCTGGCGGACGTTCTCGCCGAGTCGGGTGGCCACGTCTTCGGGAGGAGCGCCCATCGGGTGACCTTCTGCCAAAAGACGGGAGCCCCGGTCAATTTCCTGGAGCAGCCCCGCTATCGCTGCGGCCTGGAGACATCGATGAACCTTCGGAAGGCAGCAGTGATCGTGACCGGGGCGAGCCGGGGCCTCGGGGCCGCCATGGCCGAGCAGCTCGGGCGCGCTGGAGCCCGCCTGGTCCTGGTGGCGCGGGACCGGGAGGCGCTCCAGGGGGTCGCCGAGCGGATCCAGCGTCACGGCGGCGAGGCGCATCCGGTGGTCGCCGACGTCGCGGCACCCGACGCTGCGGCGAGGATCGCCGGGACGGCCGGAGCCCTGGTCGGTCCGGCCGAGGTGCTCATTCACAACGCCGGGAGTCTCGGCCCGGTCCCCCTGGCTCCGCTGGCGGACACGGCGGATGCCGCCTTCGAGGAGGCGCTGTCCACGAACCTCCTCGGCCCGTTCCGGCTCACCCGGGCGCTGGTGGGGAACATGGCCCTGCTCGGCCGGGGAGTGGTGGTGCTGGTCAGCTCGGACGCGGCCAGCACCGCGTACCCCGGCTGGGGCGCCTACGGCGTGTCCAAGGCGGCGCTCGAGCACCTGGGGCGGATCTGGCAGACGGAGCTGTCCGGCACGGGCGTGAGGTTCCTCACCGTGGACCCGGGAGAGATGGACACCCGGATGCACCGCCAGGCGATGCCCGAGGCCGATCCGGCCAGCCTCGCCCGCCCCGAACAGGCCGCGGCGCGTGTGCTCTCCCTGCTGGAGGCGACGGGATGAAGCACCTCGTCGAGGACTCCGCGGCCCGGGTGCGCACGGGCAGCGAGCGTCTCCTCCACGTGGACCCGACGCATGGGACCCTGGTGGACCGTTCGCTCGACTCCCTGTCCGAGCTGCTGGCCCCGGGAGACCTGCTGGTGGTGAACGACGCAGCGACGCTTCCGGCGTCGCTCACCGGAACGACCGGCGACGGCGCCCCGGTCGAGGTTCGCCTGGCGGGGGAGGAGCGCGGTGGCACCTGGCGGGTGGTGGCGTTCGGGGCCGGTGACTGGCGGACTCCCACCGAGTCTCGCCCTCCGCCCCCCGTTCTCGTTCCGGGAGACATGCTTCGTCTCGGCCCGGGACTGAGAGCGAGGGTGACCGCCCGCTCGGAGATCTCCGGCCGGCTCCTCTGGGTGCGGTTCGAAGGCACCCGACACCAGACGTGGGCGGCGCTCTACCGGTGTGGTCGTCCGGTCCAGTACGCCTACCAGCCGCTTCCGCTCTCCCTGGCGCGCGTGCAGACGCCCTACGCCGCACGGCCCTGGGCCTCGGAGATGCCGTCCGCGGGCCGGCCGCTGCGGCTTCCTCTCCTCGGGCGTCTCCGTGCCCGCGGGGTGGGGCTGGCCTGGCTCACCCACGCCGCCGGGCTGTCCTCCACCGGGGATCCGCTCCTCGACGCGGCCCAGCCGCTCCCCGAGCGCTACGACATCCCGTCGGCCACGGTGGCGGCAATCGCCGAGACCCGGCGCCGGGGCGGACGGGTGGTGGCGGTGGGGACCACGGTGGTCCGTGCGCTCGAGGGCAGTGCGCAATCGCGAGGGGGCGAGCTGCTCCCTGGAGAGGGAATCACCGACCTGCGGATCGCCCGCGGATTCGCTCCCCGGGTGGTGAACGGGCTCCTGTCGGGCATTCACGCCAGGGACTCGAGCCACTTCGAGCTGCTGGCCGCATTCCTCCCCGGCTCGCTCGAGCCCCTCTACGCGCTCCACGTCGCGGCCGGCGGGTATCGCGGGCACGAGTTCGGAGACTCGACGCTGGTCCTCGGATGAGCGGGCCGGCGGGCTCAGCGCCCCGGTGCTCCGTCCATCGACTCGGCGACCAGCTCTGCCACGTCCTTCACCACGATGCTCTCGCGCCCGGTGTCGTTCGCTGCGTCGCGGAGCATGGTGCTGCAGAACGGGCAGGCCACCGCCACCGTTCCCGCGCCCGGGCCCTTGTAGTCCCCCACCTTGCCCGGCCGGTCCCTGTCCGTCGCCGAGGGGAACGGCACCGACGGGTCCTTGGCGTGGGCCAGGGTCAGCGCCACCTCGTTCATCCGGTTGTGGTTGATGCGCGTGCCGAGGTGCTCCTCCATCCACATCCGACCGCCGCCCGCGCCACAGCAGAACGACTCGCGCTTGCTCCGCTGCATCTCGACGATCTGCAGCCCGGGAATCGCCGCCAGGGCCTGTCTCGGAGCGTCGTACACTCCGTTGTGACGGCCCAGGTAGCAGGGGTCGTGGTAGGTGAGGGTCGCGTCCTTCACCCGTGACAGCTTGATTCGCTTGTCACGGATGAGCTCGCTGATCAGCTCGGTGTGGCTCAGGACGCGGTAGTTGCCGCCGAACGCCGGGTACTCGTTCTTGAGGGTGTTGAAGCAGTGCGGGCACTGGGTGATGACCGCCTTCACCCCCAGCCCGTTGAACGCCTCGACGTTGGTCTTGGCCAGGGTCTGGTACAGGTACTCGTTCCCCAGCCGCCGGGCCGAGTCGCCGTTGCACATCTCCTGCTTGCCCAGGGTGGCGAAGGAGACGTTGGCCTCCCGGAGGATGCGCACCAGCGCCCGGCTGACCTTCTTCTGCCGGTCGTCGTAGCTTCCGGCGCAGCCGACGAAGAACAGGTACTCGTACTTCCCCGGCCCGTCCCAGACCGGGAGCGCGAGGTCCTCGGCCCACTCGTCGCGCCGATCCTGGCCCACCCCCCAGGGATTCCCCTGGCGCTCCATGCCCTCGAAGACCCGCTGGATCTCCTGGGGGAAGTCCGCCTCGACCTGCACCTGGTAGCGGCGCATGTCGATGAGCCGCGGCACGTTCTCGATGAACACCGGGCAGGCACGCTCGCACCAGCCACAGGTCGTGCACGCCCAGACCGTCTCCGCCTCGAGCGCGCTGCCGATGATCGGCGGCAGCTCGGCGGCGGTTCCCGGGGCGAGGTGGTCGTTCGCCACCTGGTCCTGGTGGTCCCAGATCCAGTGCTTGAGATCCTGGTTCACGCCCTTGTGGGTCAGCGGCTTGCCGGTGATGTACGTCGGGCAGTGGGTCTGGCAGCGGCCGCACTCGGTGCAGCTGTAGAGGTCGAGCCCGTTCTTCCAGCTGAGGTCGCGCACGGTCCGCGTGCCGAACTGCTCGGCCTCGAGGTTCGGGGTGGGCAGCGCCTTGCTGCCGTCCAGCGTCTGGAAGAACACGTTGGGAAGCGCGGTGATGACGTGGAAGTGCTTCCCCAGCGGGAGGAAGTTGAGGAACGAGAGGATGATGGTCAGGTGGATCCAGAACATCGCTCCGCCCAGCGCCCACACCACGCCCCTCGGCAGCGGTGAGAGCAGCATCGCCACCGCCGAGGTGACGGGCTCCCAAGGCGTCGAGCCCTCGCCCTGCAGCACCATGCGCGAGGCGCCGAAGACGTACTCGCTGATCATCAGCCCGGCGATGAAGCCGAGGATCAGGTACGCCTCCCAGGAGCGGGTGAGCCGGGCCGGCTTCACCTTCGCCCGGAGCCAGACGAAGTAGCTCACGCCGGCGATCGCACCGAGTGCCACCAGGTCCTTGGCCAGGAGGTAGAGGTCGAAGAGCGTCGCCGCCGCGGGGTGATCGGTCCAGAACGGGTCGGTGGCCGTGGAGAGGACCTGGAGCAGCGTCTCCGAGAACCCCATCGCGAACAGCATCACGGTGCGCAGCGCCAACACCAGGAAGGCCACGAAGATGAGGACGTGCGCCACGCCGGGCGTTCGCTCCTCGGGGTCCACCATCCGCTTCTGCCCGAGCCCGAAGCGGAGCAGCGCCCGGGTCCGCTCTGGTAGCCGGTCGAGCCGGTTCGCGGGTTTCATGGCCAGCAGCGCCGAGCCCCGGCCGTACATGATGTAGGTGAAGACGGTGAGCCCGACGAAGACCAGCAGGCTGGTGATGACCGGATTCATGGGAGCCTGATTCGAGAATCAACCTACGGGAGAGCCGCCGTGCTCGGCAACGCCGGCGATGGAAGCTGCGCTTCTGGGACCGTCGAGCAGGAGCACCGGCTTGAACCCCGCCGCGTCGCACGAGGCGAGCACGTACCGGACCCCGCCGTGCTCGCCCTGGAACCCGGCGGCGATGCCCTCGGCGCCGTGGAGGTGGCCGTAGACGCAGGTCAGCGGCTGGAAGGCCTCGATGAGGGTGGAGAACACGGTGGGTTTCCGGTTGGCGTAGAGCGGCGGAAAGTGCACCGCCATCACCGGCGTCAGCCCCGGAGTGGCGCGCATCGTCTTTCGTGCGTCCTCGATGGACAGTGCCAGCCGCCGCGCCTCCCGCTCCACCAGCGCGAGGTCCGCCTGCTCGTCGCCCATCTCGCCGCCGGGCATGGGCGGTGCCTCGGGTGCGGTCCACAGCCGGGAGCCGGCGATCAGGTAGGGGCCGAGCGTCACCGACGAGTTCTGGAGGAAGCCGACCAAGCTGCGGTACGGCTCGAGCAGCCGGCGCAGCTTTGCCGCCGAGTCGCCCCACCAGAAGTCGTGGTTTCCCCGAAGCAGGACCTTCTTGCCCGGGCGGGCGTCGAGCCAGGCGAGATCGCCCGAGACCTCCGCCGGCCTCGTGGCCCAGGAGATGTCACCGGCGACGATGACTCCATCCCCGGGGGTGACCATCCGGTCCCAGGCCTCGGCGAGCGGCCCGGGATGCCCGCTCCAGCCGAACCGGTCCATCGTCTTCCCCCGCGTGGACGGCAGGTGCGTGTCTCCGATGGCGAACAGGCGCATGAGCGGAGGCCGCACCCTAGGGCAGAGCGCAGTCGGCCGGAAGCGCTGGCCCTCCCCGCGCGCAGGAAACACCCAGAGGCGGGCGTGGCTTCCCGACCATCAGGGCGAGGTGTTGGGTGCTTCCCGGTCGTGCAACCGCAGCCCGAGCCTGAAGGTGAAGGGGCCGGAGATGGTGTTCACCCCTGCCCGGCCCACGAGGTCCCGCCGGTCCAGGACGTTCTCCACCGCGGCGTAGACCTCCACCGCCCGGCCGAGGGTCCGGGCGACGTAGGCGTCCAGCCGGAACTGGGTGCCGAGGGGGAGCGTGTTCTGGTCGTCCTCGTACTGCACCAGCGCGGCGATGCCCTCCACCCGGGCCGTCCAGCCCGGAGCGGGCCGGGCCTGGATCGCCCCCGCGATGCGGTGCACCGGGTCCTGCGGGAGCCGCTTGCCCACGGTCAACGGGGCCAGGTCCGCCTCCAGCACCTTCGAGTCCACCAAGGTGTAGCCCGCTCGGATCTCCCAGCCACGGGCAGGCCGGATCTCGAGCCCCACCTCCAGCCCCTGCACCCGTGCGACTCCGAGGTTCTGGCGCTGACGGGTGGCTCCGCCGGGCAAGGGCATCGCGATGGTGACGTTGGTGATGGGGTCCTCCAGCCGGTTCCAGAAGCCGGTCACCCGGGACCGGAAGACCGGACTCGGAGCCCACTCCACCCCCAGCTCGGCGCCGAGCAGCGTCTCGGCCGAGAGATCGGGATTCGCTGCGGTCACCACGGTGCCGACCTGGAACCAGCGGTACAGCTCTCCCAGGGTCGGCGCCCGGAACGCATGGTTGACCGAGCCGCGGAGCGCGAGCGAGTCCAGCACCTGCCAGAGCACGCCGAGGCGCGGGCTGAGCTGTGTCTCGTGCCGGAGATCGAAATCCTGGACCGTCTCTCCGCTGGGCGTGGTGGTCTGCTGGTGCCCCTGGTCGTTGTGCCAGTGGTCCAGCCGGAGCGCGGGCACGAGCGTCACTGGGCCCAGGCGCACGGTGTCCTGGACGAACACCCCGGCAGAGAGCTGCAACCCGCCCCCGACGCGCTCCAGCGGCGTCGTGGGGGTGACCGCGGCCGGGAAGAGCCGCTCCGAGGCGGTGCCGGAGATTCGGCGGAGGTCCGCGCCGACGTCGAGGCGCTGCACTCCCCACGGTGGCGCGTGCCAGAGCACCGAGAAGCTCGTCGTCCGCCGGCACGCGCTGCTCCCCGGCCAGTGCCTCCGAGGCCCGGTCCGGCCCGATGCGTGCGCGCTGCTGGCGGAACACCTCGTTGCGGAACCAGGCCGCGAGCTCGACGTCCGGCGCTTCCGGGGCGCCCAGCCCGAGGGTGGCCGAGATCGACCGGACCTGGGCCTCAGCGTTGGTGAACTCGGTCCCGCCGTTCTGGTGCTCATCGAAGAAGCCCAGCTTCACTCCCAGCCGGGTGCGCGCATCGAGATCCGCCTGCACCCGGCCCTGCAGGGAGACGTGAGTGCTTCCAGCAGCCACGTCGATGGGCCCGCGCTGCTCCGGGGCGACGACGATGTAGCCGTTGCTCCCCAGGAACTCCGAGGTGAGCTCCACCGCCACCGGCCCGGCTCGCTGCACGCCCCGCAGCCCGATTCCGAGCGAGGGAAGCGTGTCGCTGAACACGTCGGCCTCCACGCCGGCCGTGTCCAGGGGCCGGGAGCGCACGTTGACCACTCCGCCGAGCGCGGCGCTTCCGTAGAGCGCAGAGGTTCCGCCGGGCACGATCTCCACCGTGCCGATCGAGAGCCCGGGCAGGGATTGCCAGTACACCCAGCCGCCGAACCCCTCGTTGAGCGGGAGCCCATCCACGAGCACCAGGGCGCGCGAGACCGCCGAGGGCCCCACGCCGCGGAGGTTCAGGCCCTGGCTCGACGGGTCCGCCACCCGACTCGACGACCGGCGGAAGGTGCCGACGTCCGGGACGCGCCGGAGCACGTCGTCCAGCAGCGGTGACGCCGACTGCTCCAGGTCCGTTCGGTCGAGCACCGTGACGTCCGCGGGCACCTCGCTCCGCGGTCTCGGTGCCCGGCTGGCGGTCACCACCGTCTCGCCCACCAGTGGCGCCTCACTCGTCGCGGTTGCGCCGGTGCTCCGATCTCCGCCGGAAATGCCGCCGTCGCCCGCCGCCGTCGCGTCGCCGGAGCCGGCCACGCCGGCATCGGCCGGACCCGGACTCGCAGCGACGAGCGCCGCCGCGAGCGCAAGGGCGAGCCCGGTCACGGCCAGGTGTCGCGCGCGGCGGCCATGTCATCGGCCTCCTGATCGGGGACGCCCGCTCCGGGCATCACGTTCCCGTCGACCATCGTCCCCTCGCCCAGCATCCACCCGCTCGGCCCGGTGGGCGTGTTCTCCAGTCGACTGGTCCTGACCCGGGCGCCCGGGGCTGTCCGTCAGTGGACGAGCCGCTCGAGCGCCGGCGTACGGGCCCGCTCCAGCTTGCCCACGCAGGCCAGCAGCAGGTCCCGGTACTCGCCGGTCTCCCGGGGCCCGGAGATCATCCACCGGTTGGCGATGACCAGCGTCGGGACGCGGCGGACGCCACGGTCACGGGCCAGCCGGTACTCCTCGCGGATCAAGCGCCGGGTCTGCGGCGAGCCGAACGCCGCGGCGAATCGATTCATCTGCAGTCCCGCCCGGGCCGCGAGCTCGAACACCACGTCCGGCCGGGTGACGTTGAGCCCCTGCTCCAGCGCCGCCTGGCGGAGCCGGGTCTGCAGCTCGAGCCGGGCCGCCTCACCCTGCAGCCGCGCTGCCTCGAGGGCGGCGAGCGGCTCGATGCTCGAGCGGGGTGGGTCCCCGGAGGTCCACAGATCGGGGAGGAGCGGCAACGCCTCGCGCTCCTTCGCCGCCGACTGGAGCTCGCGCACCGCGCGGGCGATCTCGTCCTCGCTCGGCAGCGACTCCATCGGTCGGAGTGGATAGGGGCGAGGAACGAATCGGAGTACGTCGGCCAGCTCGCGCTGCAGCGGCGCCAGACGCAGCTCGGCAAGCCAGGACCAGGGGCAGAGCACGTCCTGGTAGACCAGCACCTGACTCTGCTTCGGAGTTCGGCTCATGCGGTGGGGTGAGGCCGAACTGTAGAGAACGCGGCCGACGGACGACAACGGTGTCGTCGACGCCCCGTCGCAAAGCATCCAGGCTGCCCCGGCAGGTCGCTGTGGAGCGCACACCGGAGACTGAACACCACGCTCGCCTGCATGGCGTACTGGCCCGGGCTCAGAGCGCTCGACGCGACACGACATCCGCTTGTGGGGACAGCGTCAGCGCCCGCTCGACGATCGCCCCCGCGGCGTCCAGCCCGGTTGCACGCTCCAGGCCCTCGAAGCCGGGGCTGGAGTTCACCTCCAGCAGCGTCGGCCCGTCCTTCGTCTCGAGCAGATCCACGCCCGCCACCTCGAGCCCCACGACCGAGGTGGCCCGGAGCGCCGCCTCCACGTACGCCGCCTCCAGCTCGACCGGCCGCCCCCGTCCGCCGCGGTGGAGGTTGCTCCGGAACTCGCCCCGCTTCGCGCGCCGGCGCATCGCCCCCACCACCCGTCCGCCCACCACCAGGGCCCGGATGTCGCGCCCGCGGGACTCGGCGACGAACTCCTGGAGGACGATCTCCTGGCCGAGCCCCTGGAAGGTGTCCAGAATTCCCTGGAGCTCGGGGATCGTGGAGGCGAGCATCACCCCCACCCCCTGCGTCCCGCGCACCAGCTTGACGATGGCCGGCAGGCCACCCACCTCGTCGACGAGCCGGGGCACGTTGCTCGCGTCGCGGGCCATGACGGTCCGGGGAATCCGCAGCCCCGAACGGGCGAGCAGCTGCAGGCAGCGCAGCTTGTCCCGGCTCCGGGCGATGGCCTGCGCCCCGTTGAGGGCGGGGACGCCCATCATCTCCAGCTGCTCGACCACCGCCAGGCCGTAGCCGGTGATGGACGCCCCGATGCGGGGGATGACGACGTCCAGGCCTCGCAGCTCGACTCCCCGGAAGACCATCCGCGGGGCACCCGCGGTCAGCACCAGGTTGCAGCGGAGGGTGTCCAGCACCAGCGGACGGTGGTTGCGGGCCCGGATGGCCTCCACCAGGCGCCGGGTGGAGTACAGCGAGCGCTTCCGGCTGAGGATGGCCACCACCCGCCGGTCTGCCGGCCCGGACCGCCTCGGCGGGCGACGGTCCCGCGACTTCGTGCGCTGTCTCCTCGGCGAGGCCACGGCGGGCCGCGGACCCTAGCACCGTTGCGCCGTGTGGTTTGCGCGGCGGGACGGAGGGTGCTAGCCGAGCGGACTTTCCCCTCTCGTCACGCCATGTCCGACGCCTCGGGCGACAGCCGCTGGAAGCAGACCCTCAACCTGCCGCGCACCGACTTCCCCATGAGGGGGAACCTCACCCAGCTCGAGCCGCGCATCCTCGCTCGCTGGGATGCCGAGGACACCTACCGGGCGCTGCTCCGGAAGAACGCCAGCGCACCCCGCTTCGTGTTCCTGGACGGACCTCCGTACGCCAACGGCGAGCTCCACGCGGGGCACGCGCTCAACCACGTGCTGAAGGACATCGTGGTCAAGTCGCGGAGCATGGCCGGCCTGCTCTGCGCGTTCCGGCCCGGCTGGGACTGCCACGGCCTCCCCATCGAGCAGGCGGTGGAGAAGCGGCTGCGCGACCGGAAGGTGGACCGGCGCAACCTCTCGCGTGACGAGTTCCTCGAGGCCTGCCGCGCCTACGCGCTGGAGTACATCGGCATCCAGGCCAGTGTCCGCAAGCGGATGGGCAACTTCGCCCTCTGGGACGAGGCGTACCGGACGCTCGACTTCGCCTACGAGGCGCAGGAGCTCCGGGAGCTGGCCCGCATCGCCCGCCGCGGCCTCATCTACCGCCGGAAGAAGGCGGTGTACTGGTGCATCACCGACCAGACCGCGCTGGCCGAGGCCGAGGTCGAGTACGAGGACCACCGGAGCCCGTCGGTCTACGTCGCCTTCCGGACCGAGGCTGGTGCCCCCGGCCTCATGCCCGAGCGCCGCCGGGAGTCGCTGTCCGACGCCTTCCCCGCGCTCCGGGGCAAGGCGGTGGACCTCGTCATCTGGACCACCACGCCCTGGACGCTGCCCGCCAACCTGGCGGTCGCGGTGCACCCCGCGCTCGAGTACGTCCTCTACGACCTCGGGCCGCGGGTGGTCGTGGTCGCCAAGGACCTCCTCCCGCGCGTTCTCGGGGAGATCGCCCCGGATCAGCTGGCGGTGAAGACGGTGGCGGCGGCCGGCGGTGAGCTCTCCGCGGCCTCGCTGGTCGAGCCCAGGCGCATCCTCGGGTACGCCACCGGGAAGGACCTCGAGGGCTTCGCCTACCGGCACCCGTTCGTGGACCGTCAGGGCCTGGTGGTCCTCGCCGAGCACGTGACGCTCGAGCAGGGCACCGGCCTGGTCCACACCGCGCCGGGGCACGGGCAGGAGGACTACGAGGTTGGCCTGCAGTACGGGCTGGACATCTACAACCCGGTGCGGGCCGATGGTCGGTACGACGACACGGTGCAACCGCCCGAGCTGCGCGGGGTGAAGGTGTTCGACGCCAACCCGCGAATCGTCCAGCTGCTGGTGGACCGCGGCGTGCTGCTCAACAAGCCCACCGACAGCGTCGAGCACAGCTACCCGCATTGCTGGCGCTGCCACAACCCGATCATCTTCCGCGCCACCCCGCAGTGGTTCATCGCCATGGACCGGCCGCTCGACGCGACCGGGGGGCTCGACGCGACGCTTCGGGGGCGGGCGCTGAGCGAGATCGACCAGACGGTGCGCTGGGTGCCGGAGTGGGGCCGCTCGCGCATCCGGGGAATGGTGGAGAACCGGCCGGACTGGTGCATCAGCCGTCAGCGGACCTGGGGCGTGCCCATCCCGGTGCTCCTCTGCGACGGCTGCGGCGAGTCGGTGGTGAGTCCCGAGCTGATGGAGCGGGTGGCGGACGCGGTGGAGAAGGAGGGCACCGGGGTCTGGTACTCGGCGCCGCTCGAGCGGCTGGCCCCGCCGGGGCTCCGCTGCGAGGCGTGCGGTGGGAACGCCCTCCGCAAGGAGACGGACATCCTCGACGTGTGGTTCGACTCGGCCTGCGCCTTCGCCGCGGTGAGCGAGCGCCATCCCGACATGGGCCTGCCGGGGGACCTCTACCTGGAGGGCTCGGACCAGCACCGCGGCTGGTTCCAGTCGAGCCTCCTGGTGGGCGTGGGCAGCCGCGGCCACGCCCCGTACCGGGAGGTACTCACCGCCGGCTTCGTGGTCGACGGCGAGGGAAAGAAGATGTCCAAGTCCGTCGGAAACACGGTGAAGCCGGACAAGCTCATCCAGCAGTCGGGCGCGGAGATCGTCCGGCTGTGGGTGGCGGCGGCGGACTACCACGACGACGTCCGGCTCTCGGACGCCATCCTGCGCAACCTCTCCGAGGGGTACCGGAAGATTCGCAACACCCTTCGCTACGCGCTGAGCAACCTCTACGACTTCGACCCGGCGAGGGACGCCGTGCCGGAGGCCGAGCTGCTGCCGCTCGACCGGTGGGTGCTCGCCCGGCTGGACGAGGTGGTGGCCCGCGTGCGCCGGGCCTACGACGAGTACGAGTTCCACCTGGTGTACCACGCGCTGGTCGACTTCTGCGGCAGCGACCTGAGCGCAGTGCACTTCGACGTCTCCAAGGACCGGCTCTACACCTGGAAGGCGTCCGGACATGCGCGGCGGAGCGGGCAGACGGTGCTCCACCGCATCCTGCTGGACGTGACCCGGCTGCTCGCGCCGGTCACCTCGTTCACCGCCGAGGAGGTCTGGGAGTATCTGCCGGGCCGTCCCACGCCCTCGGTGTTTCTCGCCGGGCTTCCCGAGGCCACCGGGCGGCAAGACCCGGCCTTGATGGAGATGTTCGAGCGGCTGTTCTCGGTGCGTGCGGCGGTCCAGCAGCAGCTCGAGGCGGCACGGCGCGACAAGCTCATCGGTAGCTCGCTGGAGGCGAGGGTGGTGCTCCACGCCGACGCCGAGGGCCACGCCTTCCTCGCCAGGCATCTGCGCGAGCTGCCCCAGCTCCTCATCGTGAGCCAGGTGGCGCTCGAGGCGCAGCCGACCGAACGGATGGTGCAGGCCACCGCCTCCCTTCCCGGCGCGGGGCACCTGGGCATCGAGGTGCGCAAGGCCGCCGGCGCCAAGTGCCCGCGGTGCTGGACGTACGCGCCCGAGGTCGCCGCCGGCGCCGAGGTGTGTCCCAAGTGCCAGGAGGCGCTCTCGTGACGGGTCCCGGGGTCGAGCAGGTGGCAGCGTCCCGTTCGCCGGGAGCACTGGCGCGGGATCCGGCCCTGGTCCGGAAGCTGGTCATCCTCTACGTCAGCGCGCTGGCCCTGGTCCTGATCGACCAGTGGGTGAAGTACGAGATGGTGGCGGCGCTCACCACGCGCTTCGACGGGCTCCCCACCGTCGGGTCCCGGCTCGGAGCGCTCTACGGTCCGGCCCCGGCCCCGGGTTGGGACGGCCTGCATTTTCGCCCGCGGCGGCCCATCGTCCTCAGCGAGAACTTCCTGATGCTGCGCTACGCGGAGAATCCGGGCGCGGCGTTCGGGCTGTTCCGGAGGCTCCCGGCGGGGGCGCGGGGGCCGCTCTTCCACCTGGTCTCCATCGGCGCGGTGGTGCTGATCACCCTCTATTACCTGCGGCTGAGCGGGGCGAGGGAGGAGCGCTGGGCCCTGGGCGGACTGCCGCTGGTGCTCGGCGGGGCGATCGGGAACTGGGTGGACCGGCTGGCGCGCGGCTTCGTCATCGACTTCATCGAGGCGCACTGGAAGAACGTGTACACCTGGCCGTCCTTCAACGTGGCCGACAGCGCGATCGTGGTCGGGGTCCTCCTCCTGCTCGTCGATGGCATCGTTCGCCGCGAGCGGAAGACGGCGCTGGCGCCGTAGGTGATAGGAATTCGGCCGTGCTGCCCACGCTGATCCAGCTCCGCTTCGACACTCCGCTGTCCCAGGCGCTCCTCCACCTGGCCGCCGTGCTCCTCCTCGGGTACGGCATCTGGGCCGGGTGGAGGAACGCGCCTGGCTCGGTCGATCCCAAGACCCGGAAGGAGCTGCCGCCGACGCGGGAGCAGCGGACGCAGCGCGCGGCGATCTACGGCGTGCTCTTCGCGGTGCTCATCTACTTCGGGCTCCACTACGCGCTTCCCCCCACCGCCTTCCTCGGGAGCAAGGGCGAGGGCCTCCCCCTGCACACCTACGGGCTGATGCTGATGGCCGGGTTCGTCGCGGCGATCATGGTCTCGGCCCGGCTCGCCGAGCGCGAGTGGGGCGGTGCCGAGGGGGTGAAGCGGCGCAACGACGTGATGGATCTCGCGGTGTGGGTCGTGGTCAGCGCCTTCGTCGGCTCGAAGATCCTCTTCATCCTGGTCACCCCCAGGGACTTCCTGGACGGGCTGGCCCACGTCTTCTCGGAGCCGTCGCGGCTCATCGGGGCGCTGGGCGGGGGCTTCGTCTTCTACGGCGGCTTCATCGGCGCGGCGTCGGCGGTGTGGTGGTTCTGCCGCGAGCGGAAGATCCCCTTCCTCCGCCTCGCCGACGTGATCGCCCCCACCGTGGCCCTGGGCCAGGCGTTCGGTCGGCTCGGCTGCTTCGCGGCGGGCTGCTGCTGGGGGAAGCCGGCGTCCATCCACCTGCCCTGGGCGGTGCGGTTCCCGGGAGCCTCGCGGGCGCTGGACATCTTCGGCCACCCCACCGCGGGAGCCATCGCCTGGGACAGCCAGGGACAGGAGCTCCGGCGCTGGGTGATCGAATCCACCGGGCAGGTGTTCGACCATCCGGTGCCGGGGGCGATCCGCATCTCGGAGTGGGTCGCGCAGCACGGGACGACGCTGCCGATCCACCCGACCCAGCTCTACGAGTCGCTGGCCCAGCTGCTGCTGTTCGTCGCCCTGATGATCGCCCGGCGGTACCGGCGCTTCCACGGGCAGATCCTGGCGCTGTACCTCATCGGCTACTCGATCATCCGGACGACGGTGGAGCTGTTCCGGGGCGACTTCGAGCGCGGCACCCTCCACAAGCTGATCGACCAGGTTCCGCTGGACGCCTGGTGGAACATCTCCACCAGCCAGCTCATCTCGCTGGTGATGTTCGCCCTGGGTGTGACGCTCCTCGTCCGGCGCCCGGGCGGCAGCCGCGAGCTTCCCTCGGCGTCGGGGGCCCAGCCGGCCTGAGTCGCCGTGGGGCGGGGGGCCGCCCACCTGCGCCGACTTGCGCCGCGTCCGGGTGACTTGAAATCCTGAGGCTGGCGATGCCTCCCCCGCCGAGCCCCGAGGACAGAGAGAAGGCGAGCGGCGCTGCCACCGCGGCGAGCTGGGCCCAGGTCTCGCTGGAGGTGGACGCAGTCGAGGCGCAGCTCCACGCGCTCCGGGGGCTGTACGAGCAGTTCTTCCTCGGGATGGAGAAGCGTCCGCCGACGAGGGTCCACGAGCAGTTCAAGAAGCGGATGGCAGAGCTGAAGATGGTGCCGTCACGGAACTCGGCGATCTCCTTCCGGATCCAGGCGCTGCAGGCCACCGCGGCGACCTACGAGCGACTCTGGACCCGCACGCTCCAGGAGATCGAGGACGGCAGGTACCGGCGCGACCTGTACAAGGCGCGGCGCCGCCGGAAGAGCTCCTCCCCGGAGGTGCCCGCGGCCCCCGGGACCGAGCCGGCAGCCGCGGCCCGGCCGCCCGTGCCCGGCAAGAACGGACCGGGGGCACAGCCCGCATCGCCGCTGGCACCGCCCACGGCCTCCGATCCCGTCGTCCACATCGCCGGGACCCCGCCACCGGATCCGCTGTCCGAGAACCGGCTGCGGAGCGTGTACCGGGCGTACGTGGAGGCGAAACGCCGCTGCAACGAGGACACCGCGCGGCTCTCCTTCGACGCGGTCGTCGCCAGCCTCAAGAAGCAGGTCCCCGAGCTGCTGCAGCGGCACAACGCGCGCGACGTCGAGTACCGGGTCTTCGTCAAGGACGGGAAGGCCGTCCTCCGGGCGGTGCCCAAGGTCTGAGCCCCACGACGGGGCTTCGTGCCGACCCGAACGAGGTGTCTGACACCTCCCCGGAGACTTCGCGCGGGTCGGTCCCCTCACCACGTCCGCACTTTCCCTTGCCGGCCCAGCGGACGCTCGAGGGGACCGACCTCAGCGCTTCGCTGGCTTAGCACCCCGGACTGAGCAGGGGCCGGATTCCGACCGAATCGTCGTTGCGTCGGCTTGCGTCACGGCTGCTGCCCCGCTGCGTCGACCACATCGCGCAAATGCCCGCCCCCGGGTAATTCGGTACCCGGGGCGTCGCCCCGCTGCGTGCGCTCAAAGCATCCAAGCAGTCGGACGCCCGTCGTTCTGGCCGTTCACTACGCGACGTTCAGGGCCCCTTGAGTCACCTCCCTGCCACCTCGGAACACGAGGTGGGGTGCGAAGGGCCAGTGTGCCCCCTAGCTTTAGACCGACTCCATGCGGACCGTCCTCCTCCTCGCGCTCACCACCTCTCTCGGCTGCGCCATCTCGCCGGCCGAGGAGCGCGCGCGCCGTGAGGCCCTTGCCGCCGAGGGCCGGGCGCTCGAGCTGGCCGCGGACGCGGTCGAGGCCCGGCTGCTCGCGGGTGAGGCCCGGCTCGTGGTGTGGAACGAGCTCGCGGCCCGGCGCGAGCAGGTGACCGAGGTGGCCTGCCGCGTGGGCGATGCCCACTTCCAGGACATGGCCCGGCTCTTCGAGGAGCAGGCCGAGAAGGGCCGCGACAGGAGGCGGCACCCCCGCGCATGGGCGAGCGCGGGCGCGGGAGTCGCCGGCCTCGGCGGACCCCGCGTGCCGATCATCGACGAGCGCTGAGCCGTGGGGTGTGGTGAACGGCGCACCCTTCGTGCTCAAGTGGCACGCGGTGCGTCCTCGCCGCGCGGTCCACGGTGCGATCCTTGCCGGTGCTTTCCTCCTGGGCTGTGATGGCGGCCCGTGCAAGGCGACCGTGTCGGCCGTGACCGGCCTCGATGGAGGACAGGTCCGCTGCGTGCGGCCCGAGGACTGTCCGTTGACCGGAAATCTCGCCATCTGCGCCGACACCGGCGAGCCGAACCTGCCCACCCAGTCCTGCGTGCGCTGCGAGCAGATCCAGTGTGTGAAGTACGCCTGCTCGCAATAGCGCTCCTGGTCGCGATCGCGGCCGGCTGCTCCCGCTCGGGCCCCGAGCATCTCGCCCGTGCGCGCGAGCTGGTCTATGCCCGGAAGCCGCAGGCCGCCCTGCGCGAGTACCGCGCGGCGTTGGACACCGTGGAGAAGTCGGAGGGCCCGGAGGCGGCGCACATCCGCGCGGCAGCGCTGCGGGGTGCCGCGGACGTGTACTGGCTCGAGCTGCACGACGTGCCCAAGGCGGTCAGCGTCTACAAGGAGCTGGTGGCGCAGGTGCCGGACGCGCCGGAGACGGCCGAGGCGCACGTGGTGCTCGCCAGCATCCTCGAGTCCCACTACCGCGACCTCCGCGGCGCGATCTCCGAGCTCACCGCCGCGCTGGCACGAGATCCGCCGACCGCGCCCGATCTGCGCTACCACGTGGCCAAGCTCTACTTCGAGCTCGGCGACTACCAGCAATCCGAGCTCGAGGCCCGGACGCTGATCCAGAAGTTTCCCTCCAGCCCGCTGGTCGACGACGGGTGGATGCTCGTCGGCCAATCCCTCTCCATGCGGGAGGGGATGCGCCCCGAGGCGATGACCGCCTACGCGACGCTGATCCAGCAGTTCCCGGCGTCGGAGCTCGTGCCCCATGCGCTGTTCGAGCTGGGCAAGCTGCGCGGAGAGGCCGGTGACGATGCCGGGGCCATCCAGGCCTGGGTCCAGGCGCTCGAGCGGCACCCGGATCCCCAGATCGTCCAGAGCGCGATCGCCCGGACGCGGAAGCGGATCGCCCAGACCACCCCGCGCGGCGTCGGCGTGCGTGAAGCCTTCCAGCGCCCCGAGCCGCACCGCGTGGTGCAGGCCCGGACCTCGCTCGAGGCGGCCGGCGGGACGGCGGAGCAGGCCGCGCGCGAGCACGGAGACTGAAGGCGGGGGCTCCGTCCGCGGTCACACGCTCTGTCGGTCCTCGAGGCCACCTGGGTGCGAGCATCCCGTGGCCGGGGTCTGTTATGCCGGGCGCGAGCTGTCCATCGACCCGCTCCGGAGGAATCGCCTCGTGAAGCGACACCTGGCCCGCGTCTTCGTCGTCCTGCTCTCCTGCATCTGCCCGGTGGCCGCCGCGCAGAACGCGTCGTCCTCGGTGCCACCCCAGGTGGCTGGCCCCACCAAGACGCAGCTCACCTGGTACGGACACGCGGCCTTCAAGCTCGTGACCCCGTCGGGGAAGGTGATCCTGATCGATCCGTGGATCACCAACCCGCTCAACCTCAGCGGGAAGCAGGATCTCGCGGATCTCAAGAAGGTCGACCTGATCCTCGTCTCGCACGGCCACTTCGACCACGTGGGCGACACGGTGGAGATCGCCAAGAGGACCAAGGCCCGGCTGGTCACCAGCTTCGATCAGGCGCAGGCCTACGCCCGTTACCTGGGGTTCCCCGCCGACCAGTTCGGCTTCGACTCGGCGGGCAACATCGGTGGGACCGTCAGCTTCTTCGAAGGCGAGGTGAAGGTGACCTTCGTCAACGCCATCCACGGCTCGACGCTCACCGCCAAGGAGAAGGGCGGCGACGCCGCTTACCCGGCGGGCACCGCGATGGGCTTCGTCATCGCCGTCCGCAACGGCCCGACCATCTACCACACCGGTGACACCGACGCGTTCACCGACATGCAGCTGCTGAGGTCGATGAAGATCACCCTGATGCTCGCCTGCATCGGCGATCACTTCACCATGGGTCCGGAGCGCGCCGCCGAGGCGGTCGCCCTGGCCCAGCCGGCAAAGGTGGCACCGATGCACTACGGCACCTTCCCGGTCCTGACCGGCACTCCGGCGCAGTTCGCCGCCGCGCTCAAGACCAAGGACCTCCTGTTACGGTATCAGCCGCTGCAGCTTCGCGAGACCCTGGACCTCTGATGAGCATCGAGCGGACCGGCAGTCAGCGCCTCTTCGACCGGGCCCGCCGGGTCATCCCCGGAGGCGTGAACTCGCCGGTCCGCGCCTTCCGCGGCGTGGGAGGCACGCCGGTCTTCTTCAAGGAGGGCCGTGGCGCCTGGCTCACCGACGTCGACGGCCACCGGTACGTGGATCACGTCGGCAGCTGGGGCCCGTTGATCCTCGGGCACGCCTACCCGCCCATCGTCGAGGCGGTCGTCGCCGCGACGCACGCCGGAACCAGCTTCGGTGCCCCGCACCCCGCCGAGGTCGAGCTGGCGGAGCTCATCTGCCAGCGCGTGCCGGCGGTGGAGGAGGTCCGCCTCACCTCGTCCGGCACCGAGGCGACGCTCGCCGCGCTTCGGGTCTCCCGCGCGTACACCGGGCGCGAGGTGCTGGTGAAGTTCGAGGGCTGCTACCACGGCGCGGGCGATCCGTTCCTGGTGAAGGCCGGGAGCGGCGTGGAGACGCTCGGGCTGCCGGACTCTCCCGGGGTGCCGAAGGAGCTGGCGGCGCTCACCCTCACTCTGCCCTTCAACGACCTCGGTGCGGCCCGGATCCTGTTCGCCCGGCGGGGGAAGGACATCGCCGCGGTCATCGTCGAGCCGGTGGTGGGGAACATGGGCGTGCTGATTCCCCGCGCCGGTTTCCTCGAGGGGCTGGGCGAGCTGTGCCGCACGCATGGGGCGCTGCTGATCTTCGACGAGGTGATGACCGGGTTCCGGCTGTCCAGGGGCGGGGCGCAGGAGCTGTTCGGCCTCACCCCGGACCTCACCTGCATGGGCAAGGTCATCGGTGGAGGCCTGCCGGTAGGGGCCTACGGAGGCCGCCGGGCCATCATGGAGACCGTCGCCCCGGCCGGGCCCGTGTACCAGGCGGGCACGCTCTCCGGGAATCCGCTGGCGGTGGCCGCCGGGCTGGCTTGCCTGAGGGCGCTGGGCGAACCGGGCGTCTACGAGAAGCTGGAGAGCATCTCCCGCGGGCTCACCGACGGGCTGGTCGCCGAGGCTCGGGCGGCCGGCGTTCCGGTGACGCTGAACCGGGTGGGCAGCATGTGGACCCTCTTCTTCACCGAG
>Ga0335084_10001276_pt1 | contig 23274 bp, 22 predicted proteins | sample Lox_Sample_44_FD_206721 | JGI IMG/M metagenome (GOLD analysis project Ga0335084, IMG submission 206721) | Soil microbial communities from Loxahatchee National Wildlife Refuge, Florida, United States - Lox_Sample_4.4 | ecosystem: Environmental > Terrestrial > Soil > Wetlands | place: USA...
CGAAGCACATGCGCTGCTCGAGGTCCGAGATCCCCGCGAGCCCGTCCTCGCTCCACCGGTACGCGCGCGAGCGCGCGTGCTCGTGCGGGAAGTACTCCCACGCGCGCCCCTCCGCGCTGTAGTCCTCGCGCACCGTCCCCCACGCGCGCTCGGACAAGTACGGCCCCAGCAGCTTCCACTCACCGGGCCCACTCTCGAGGGAGGTCGCGATGCGGGAGTGCTCGGCGGTGCGGGGCGGGGGCACGCCGGGATCGTACCGCAGGGGCAGGGCGGGCTCGGGTCGCGGTGGCGCCCGGCCCTGGGCGCGCCTCACTCGGCCCGTCGGTCCCGGCTTCGGAACTCGATCGCTTCGCTATCCTGGGCGCACGGGCCCTTAGCTCAGCTGGCAGAGCAGTGGACTTTTAATCCATCGGTCCCCGGTTCGATCCCGGGAGGGCCCACGAAGAAGTCCTTCCAGTTCGCTGCGCGTGCGCTAGCAACTGGACCAAACCTCCCTGCCTTGGTCCAAGGGGCGGGTGATGGCTGGGTGGTCACCTGCACACCGCCACGCTTCGAGGGGGGGGTGCCCTCTTTTTCCAAGGCCTCGATATTGACGACCTTGGGTCGCGCTAACTCCGCGACTTGTAGCTCCCAGTGTCGCGCCGTTCCGTTTTCCCGTGCTCTCTTGAGCAGCAGGTCGTGCGTTCGAATCGCGCCGGGGACGCAAGGCGTGGTGCGAACGAGACCCGCTGTTTGCGCATGGTCTCGCCACGTCTCCTGCCCGCCGCCCGCTCCGCTTCGGTGTCGCATACGACTTCCGCAACGCGCTCGGCTTCGACCAGATCTGGCTGACGGACATCCCGCCGCCGAGCGAGGCCGGGCACATTTTCGCGAAGCACGCGTGCCTTGACACCGACGTCGCAAGGAATTCAATTGCGGGAACGAACCTCGAAGAGGTGCGCTCCATGGCGCGTTGGTTGTTCCTGGCGATCGGGGTCGGCGCTCTCGCGGCGGTGGTCGCGCTCACGGCGAGCCGCGAAGAGACCTTGCTCTGGTGTCGGTCGAAACTCGGTGTCGCGTCGGCGGGGTCCGATGCCTTCGCGGACGAGAGCCGCGCGGCCATGCAGAAGATGATGGCGGGCATGGAGTTCCGCCCGACGGGCGACGTCGACCGGGACTTCGCGGCCCTGATGATCGCGCACCACCAGGGCGCGATCGACATGGCGCAGGCCGAGCTGCGCCACGGGAGCAACGACCTGCTGCGCCGTATGGCGCAGGAGATCGTCGTCGAGCAGTCGTCGGAGATCGCGGCCATGAACGTGGCGCTCAAGTGACTCGCACCGGAGTCGCCGCAACCCTCGCTGTCGCAGCGCTCGCCGTGACGGCTCGGGCCGGCCAGCCGCCGGGATCGGACACGGCTCCGGATGTGCCGATCACTCACCGGGACCGTGTCTACGCCGCGGAGCAGTTCTCGAACACGGTCTCGGTCACCGATCCGGTCGACAACAAGCTGCTCGGGGTGATCCGGCTCGGCGAGCCCCAGCCAACGAGCTTCACGCCGCTGTACCGCGGGCAGGTGCTCGTGCACGGCCTGGGCTTCTCGCCCGACCACCGAACGCTCGTGGTCGTGTCGATCGGCTCCAACTCGGTCACGTTCATCGAAACGGCGACCAACGCCGTGAAGCACACGACCTACCTCGGGCGCGCGCCGCATGAGGCGTTCTTCACGCCCGACGGCAAGGAACTCTGGGTCACCGTCCGCGGCGAGAGCTACGTGGCGGTGCTCGACGGCGCCACGTACGAGGAGAAGACTCGCATTCCGACGCCCAACGGTCCGGGCATGCAGATCTTCTCGCCCGACGGCAAGCAGGGCTACGTCTGCTCCTCGTTCACGGCCGAGACGCTGGTCGTCTCTGTCGACGATCACCAGGTGGTCGGCCGGATCCCGCAGGCGAGCCCGTTTTGCCCGAACATCGCCGCAACGCCCGACGGCTCGCAGGTCTGGTTCACGCTCAAGGACACCGGCAAGGTGCAGGTGTTCGAGACGAAGCCGCCCTTCAAGGTGCTGGCGACGCTCGACACGGGCCCGATCACCAATCACGTGAACTTCGCGCGCAACGCGCACGGTAGCTTCGCCTACGTGACTGTGGGCGGTCTGAACGAGGTGCAGGTATTCCGCACGAGCGACTTCGGCAAGGTAGCTACGATCGCCGTCGGCAAGCTTCCGCACGGCGTCTGGCCCTCGGGCGACGGCACGCGCGTCTATGTAGGGCTCGAGAACGACGACCGACTGCTTGCGATCGACACGCTCGGGAACACCGTGCTCGCGAGCATTCCGATCGGCCAGGCTCCGCAGGCGGTGGTGTACGTGCCGGGCGCGGTACCCGAGGGCGCGGGCACGGACGGGCTCCAGTCACTCGGCGTGGCCGGCAAGGCGATCCATCTGGTCATGGCGCCGAAGGGATTCGACGCGAAGTCCGGCGCGAAGGCGCCCACGAGCGTGGCGCTCTTCGAGCAGGGACTCATTCAGGTGCTGCAGGCTTCGGTGACCGGCCTCGAGCCCAAGCAGGAGTACGTGCTGGCGTTCGCCAAGAATGCGGATGGAGTGGGCGAGCTCGAGCCGTTGGCCCGCTTCACGACCAATCCCGCAGGCTCCGCCATAGTCGACGCTTCCGGGCCGATCCGGCAGATCGTGCAGACGGGAGCGGAGCTCCCCCGACGTTACCTGGTCATCGCGCCTGGACCAGCCGCGCAGCCGGGTTCTCCCGTGCAGTGGCAGGTGGAAGAGCAGGCCGGGAAGTAAGCGCCGCCTTCGCAGAACACGTTGCAGGGTCGACCTTGGTCTGAGAGAGTTCTCCCAAAGGTGACCCGGGATGAAGCGGATCGCTCTCTGCTCGATTGCGATCGCGTCGCTGCTCGGCGCGACGTCGGTCCAGCGAGCCCAGCAGGACGGCGCTGCGATCGACTCCGGCAGGCTTCCCGCGGAATACCGCGATTGGCGGCTCATCTCCGTCGCGCACGAGGAAGGGGACCTCCACAGCTTCGCGGCCGTTCTCGGAAACGACGTCGCAATCCAGGCCTTCCGCGACGGAAAGCTCCCGTTCCCCGACGGAACGATCATCGTCGCGCTGCACTGGAAGCACGTCCCGTCGGAGGAGAACGACAAGATCTTCGGCCGTGCTCAGTCCTTCGTCGCCGGTCTGCCCACGAACGTCCAGTTCATGGTAAAGGACTCGACGAAATACGCTGAGACGGGCGGGTGGCGTTTCGCTCACTTCGTGAATGGCAAGCCCGACCCAGCCGTGTCGCTCGACGCGTGCTTCGCCTGCCACAAGGCCGAACCACGCGACTTGGTCTTCACACGCTACGCGCCCTGAGGTGCTCGTCTCTCAAGATCGGGCGGACCATGCCCCCTCTTTCGAGGGCATGGCGTCGACCAAGTGCGCGGCCGGCTCCCGGCGGGCCGCGCCGGGCCGCGGTGATTTCTTCGAGATGGCCGGGGGCTCGCGAACCCGGACGTCGCGAGGGGAAAAGGTAGGCGTGGGACGAAGCCAGCCAGTTCAGGACCGGATCACGGGCTTCTGGAGCACGGTCGCTCCGGAGTACGAGGCGCACGGTGGCAACGTGCCGGCGCGCGGCAGCGCGGAGTTCGACGCCTGGGTCGCGGCGATCTCGCGGCTGTTGCCGGCACCGCCCGCGGACGTGCTCGACGTCGCGACCGGCACGGGCTTCGCCGCGTGCATCGCCGCGCGGCTCGGCCACCGCGTGATCGCGATCGACCTGGCGGAGCCGATGCTGGCCGAAGCGCGCAAGGCGGCCGCGGAGGGCGCGCTCGAGATCCGCTTCGAGCTTCGCGACGCCGTCGCGCCGGCACTGCCGCCGCAGAGTCTCGACGCGATCCTCTGCCGCCACTTCATCTGGACGCTGCGCGAGCCGGAGACCGCGCTGCGAAGCTGGCTCGCGCTGCTGCGGCCGGGCGGCCGCGTGGTCGCGATCGACGGATGCTGGTTCCGCGACGCTGCGCCGACCGAGACGCCGGATCCCGGGGCGCCCAACCTGTTCGACCGCTACTACACGGCCGAGACGCGCGAGGCGCTGCCCGCGATGGGCTTCCGCAGCCCGCGCTCGGTCGCCGCGCTGTTCGAGCGGGCGGGGTTCGCGCGGGTCGAGGTCGGCGACCTCGCGGACGTGCACGCGCTTGCCGACGCGCCGCCCAGCCCCGAGCCGTGGTACGTGGTGGTGGCTCGGCGCTGACCCGCCCTTCGGGTTAGCCTGTCTGGCGCAGGCAGGTCCGATGAAGCCCGCGAAACCCTCGTCGAACCTGTTGGGCGTCAGGGGTTATGGTCGCGGCATGTAGACGTCCAAGGAGGAGAAGCGCATGCAAGACTCCGTTGAGAATCTCGTCACCCTGTTCGAGAAAGGCACGCTGAACCGACAGCAATTGATTCAAGGCCTGCTGGCTGCGATGGCACCGATCAGCATGGTGGCCGCTGCGCCGGCTGAAACGTCAACCTTGTCCACTTTTCGCGGTCGCTCGCTGAATCACGTGACGCTGAGCGTTTCCGACGTTGAAAGATCGCAGGAGTTTTATTCCCGGCTGCTCGGTGGAACGATGTCCTGTAGATCGATTCAAACCGACAAGGGGCCGAAAGTCGAAAATGCAACGCTCGCCTTCCCCGAGGGATTCATAGCGCTCGTCAAACTCGGGAAACCGAAGGTTCATCACTTTTGCGTCGGCGTTGAGAATTTCGCCATTGACGCGGCACTCGAGAAACTGAAGAGCGATTTTCCTGAATCCGAACCAATCACCCACCGCGACGAGGAACTCTACTTTCGCGATCCCGACGGGATTCTCGGGCAGATTTCGGGGATGGACTATCGTGGGGGGCAGCGTACGACACCATGAGTGACGCCCAACAAGGGCTTGCACCTGACTGCCTCCAGCGTGCGCGCGCCGCACGCTTCCAGCAGCCGGTGAAGCACGGGCGTTGGGCGGCATGAAGACATACCAAGGCTCGTTAGGAGTACAGTGAGTGCAACCCACCTCTCGGCGATCTGCGCCTCCTTTCTAGAAGGTACTACCACTGCCCCGGACCAACAGACAGGGCTACCCGCAGGGTCAGTCCTACTCCCCGACCGCAGCGCGAGAGATCGATCCACGCAGCGGTGGCTCGGTGCTGGAAGAAGCCCTAGCGCGCGGACGCCGGGGCCCCCGACCGCTCGAATCTCACTCGATCACGCGCGCTTCAGTGACTGGCGTGGTCGTGCCGCCAGCCCCGCCCCGGCGCCCAGCGCCAGGAGCAGCGCCACAGCCGGCTCCGGCACCAGGCTCGCGTCCGCCGCTGCGAACGAGATCGTCTCACCGGGCGTCTCGCCGCCGCCGTCCCCCACGATGCTCGAGATCAGGGCCTGGTCGAACACGATGGCGAAGTCGGGCTGTGTCTCGGCCGTGATGTCGGTGTACACGAGCAGCGAGGCGCTCGGGAAGAGAACGCCGTTGGCGAGAGCCGCGGCCAGGGAAGGCGAGGTCGCATCGACGGCGCGGTGTACTGAAAAGACGTTGTCGGTAATCGTGAGTGAGTCGATCGGGATCACGCCGGGGCGGCCGGGCGGGGAGGCTGAGCCGTTCGTTCCCGGAAGCGCGAGATAATAGGAGATTGCCGGCGCCGCGAATTGGAAGGAGACGTTTTCTGCGGGCTGCGCGTTGATCGTCGTGGTCATGATGCTGCTCACGATCACGTCGTGGAGCAGGATCTTCTCGTACGGCTCGCTCGCCGTGTTCGGGTCGTTCTTGTAGAAGGCGATCGTGGCGTGGCTGATCGGGTTGCCTCCCAGCAGAGCGGCCTGAAGCGATGGTGAGGTCGAATCGAAGACCTGCGTCTCCGAGAAGGAGCTCTTGCCCAACGAGAGCGACTTGACATGGGTCGCGTTGTCCAGGCCCGGCGGGTTCGATTCGCCGTCCACCCCTTCGAGCTTGAGGTAGCTGCTGTAGGAGGCGTGAGCAGAGTGCGGAAAGCCGCCCGCGAGAGCCAAGACCAAGAGCAACCCGGTGAGCGCGAGAGCGCGGCGCGCGTTCATGGAAAGTCCCCTCCCGTCGAGTCTCACTCTACACCCGGCGATGGGGCCACGAATGAGAAAGTATTCATCGAAGGGACTCTGCGCCTCCACATTTGGGTGTATGGCAGGGTGACCACCACGAGCCCCTTTCCAGGCGGACGGGCTCGGTTTCCCGACGCCCGTGCGCACGGAGGTCGTCCGGGGCTTCAACGTCGCGCTGTGGAAAGCGGGTGACCAGGGCTACGCGCTGGTCTCGGACCTCAACCTGCCCGAGCTCCTCGAGCTGCGCACCCGGATCGCCCCGCCCTGACGCCTTTGGTCCGTCGGTCCGGGCGCCTTGCCGAGATCACGGAAGATCGAAGCGATCCAGATTCATCACCTTGTCCCACGCAGCCACGAAGTCGCGCACGAACACCTGCTTCGCGTCGTTGCATGCGTAGACTTCCGCGAGCGCTCGGAGCTCGGAGTTCGAGCCGAAGACGAGGTCGACCGCCGTGCCGGTCCACTTGAGCTCGTTCGTCCGGCGATCGCGTCCCTCGAACAGGTCCTTCGACTTGGAGGACGTCTGCCACTTGGTGTTCATGTCGAGCAGGTTGACGAAGAAGTCGTTGGTCAGCGTCCCAGGCTTCTTGGTGAAGACGCCGAGGTCGGACTGCCCGGTGTTCGCATTCAGCACGCGAAGGCCGCCGACGAGCACCGTCATCTCCGGGGCGGTCAACGTCAGCAGGCAGGCCCGATCCACCAGCAGCTCCGCGGGCGATCTTCCCTCTCCGCTTCGCACGTAGTTGCGGAAACCGTCCGCGTTGGGCTCGAGCACGGCGAACGACTCCACGTCGGTTAGCTCCTGCGACGCGTCCGTGCGCCCCGGCGTGAAGGGAACCTGCACGTTGTGCCCGGCGTCCTTCGCCGCTCGCTCGACGCCCGCGCAACCGCCCAGCACGATCAGGTCGGCGAGCGAGACCTTCTTCCCCTTGGTCTGCGAGCGGTTGAACTCCGTCTGGATCTTCTCCAGCGCCTGCAGCGTCTTCTTCAGCTCGGCGGGGTTGTTGACCTCCCAATCCTTCTGCGGTGCGAGGCGGATGCGCGCCCCATTCGCCCCACCGCGCTTGTCGGTGCCACGGAACGATGCCGCCGATGCCCAGGCGGTCGAGACCAGCTGCGAGACGGACAGTCCCGAGGCGAGGATCTTGGCCTTCAGGTCGGCGATGTCCTGCGCCCCGATCAACTCGTGATCGACGGCGGGCACCGGGTCCTGCCACAAGAGCGCCTCTTTGGGAACCAGCTTGCCGAGATACCGGGAGCGAGGGCCCATGTCGCGGTGGGTCAGCTTGTACCACGCCTTGGCGAAGGCCTCTGCAAGCGCCTTGGGGTTCTCGAAGAAGCGCTTCGAGATCGGCCCGTAGATCGGGTCCATCCGGAGCGAGAGGTCCGTCGTGAGCATCATCGGAGCGACCTTCTTCGACGGGTCGAACGCATCCGGCACGGTGGTCGCCGTCGCGGCATTCTTGGGACGCCACTGCGACTTGCCCGCAGGACTCTTGGTCAGCTCCCACTCGTGGCCGTACAAGTTCTCGAAGAAGCCGTTGTCCCACTTCGTGGGGTTGTTGGTCCAGGCGCCCTCGAGGCCGCTGGTGTTCGAGTCACCGGGCTTGCCGCTGCCGAAGTTGTTCTGCCAGCCGAGGCCTTGCTCCTCCAGGCTCGCACCCTCCGGGTCCGGGCCGATGTGGCTGGCCGCAACGGCACCGTGCGCTTTGCCGAACGTGTGTCCGCCGGCGATCAGCGCGACCGTCTCCTCGTCGTTCATCGCCATGCGGCGGAACGTCTCGCGAATGTACTTGGCCGCGGCGAGCGGGTCCGGTTTGCCGCCCGGGCCCTCGGGATTCACGTAGATCAGGCCCATGTGGTCGGCGCCGAAGGGTCCCTGGAGTTGCCCGTCGCGGTTGTGGCGCTGGTCCGCGAGCCAGGTCTTCTCCGCGCCCCAGTCCGTCTCGTCGGCCTCCCAGACGTCCTCGCGCCCGCCGCCGAAGCCGTACGTCTTGAATCCCATCGACTCGAGAGCGCAGTTGCCCGCGAGGATGAGCAGGTCCGCCCACGAGATCTTCCGGCCGTACTTCTGCTTGATCGGCCACAGCAACCGCCGAGCCCGGTCGAGGTTCTGGTTGTCAGGCCAGCTGTTGAGGGGCGCAAAGCGCTGGTAGCCGGAGCCGCCACCGCCGCGACCGTCGCTGATCCGGTACGTGCCCGCAGCGTGCCACGTCATCCGGATGAAGAGGGGCCCATAGTGGCCGTAGTCGGCCGGCCACCAGTCTTGCGACGTCGTCATCACTGCCTCGATGTCCTTCTTCAGCGCATCGAGGTCGAGTGTCTTGAATTCCTCGGCGTAGTTGAAATCCCTGCCCATCGGGTCTGACAAGGAAGAGTTCCGGCGGAGAACCTTCAGGTCCAACCGATTCGGCCACCAGTCTTGATTCGAAGGCATGTCGTTTCTCCTTGGTACTTACTGAATGTGGCGTTCGCACGACTCGCATAGACCGTAGAAGTCGATCCGGATGCGCCGCGCCGACCGGCCGCGCGCGCGCCGCAGCTTGCGCGCGAGCTCCGGCGGCGCCTGCAGGTGCAGGTCGTCGATCGAACCGCAACTCTCGCAGATGAAGTGGTGGTGCGGCTTGGAGTTGCCGTCGTAGCGCACGACTCCGCCGGCCGACGGCACTTCCTCGATGACGCCCTCCGACACGAGCACCTCGAGGTTGCGGTACACGGTGCCGAGCGACAGGTTCGGCATCTCGCGCACCAATGCCTCGTGCGTCTGCGCTGCGGTCGGGTGCAGATCCGTTTCGCGCAGCCAGGCGAGAATGCGCGACCGCTGACGCGTCTGGTGCCGGCGGGTGGGCGGCTCGGGGGCGCCGGACTTCATGGCCGGCACGATACTCCCGCGATCCGGAGGCGGCAAGGAAATTCAGGAATTGTTCTCACTTGGGCCCGCGGGGCCCTCGAGCGGTTCCTTGTGCGACCCTCGGGGCAAGCGTGGTGCCCGGGTCAACACGATCAGCCCCGGAATCATCATCACGCCGCTCGCCAAGGACGAGCTGACCGGCCCGCGCGGCGAAGGGTACCGACCGATGATCGATCTGTGCCCCGCCGGTCGCGCCGGTACCCCGGACGAGGTCGGAAACGTCGCTGCGCTCCTCATGGGCCCGGACGGCGCGTTCATCACCGGCAGTGACTTCCTCATGGATGGCGGAGTCACCGCTTCCTACTGGTTCGGCGAGCTCGCGCCGAAGTAGGCGAATTGATCCCGCGCAGGAGTGCCTTGGTCTGACTCGCCATGATCCGGACCGTACTCCTGCGCGGCAGCAGGCGTGAGAGCAGGAGCTGGATGATGCGATTCGACACGCCCGGAACGAACACCCCGCGCTTGGGCAAGGCGTCCAGGGTTTGCGCCGCCACTGCTTCCGGGCTCATCGCGCGTGGAGCCTTGCGCCCCGCACCCGCGACCAGGCTGACGAACCCTGGCGTCCGGGTGGCTCCGGCGCAGCTCACCACGACGTCGACGCCGCGTTCTCCGAGCTCGTGGGCGAGCGCCTCGCCCAGGGAGAGGTTGAACGCCTTGCTCGCGCCGTAGCTGGCGACCCAGGGCGAGCCCCAGAAGGCGGTGAGTGACGAGACCAGGACGATGCCGCCGCGGCCGCGGGCGGCCATGCGCTCGCCCAGGACGTGCGCCGCGATCGTCGGGCCGCGCGCGTTGACGTCGAGGATGCGCTGCTTGTCCGCGAGCGGCGTGTCGAGGAACGGGGCGACGATCGAGAGCGCGGCGTTGTAGACCACGAGACCGATCTCGTGCCTGCGCGCGAGCGCCGCCAGATGGGTTTCGAGATCAGCGGCGGCCAGATCGAGGGCTACGGTCTCGACCGAGCAGCCCAAGCGCGTGCGCAGGTCGGCTGCGAGCGCTTCGAGCGGCTCGGGGCGACGCGCGATCAAGACCAGGCTGAAGCCGGCCTCGGCCAGGGCGCACGCGAACGCGGCGCCGATGCCCTCGGAGGCGCCGCAGACGAGCGCCCACGGGCCATAGCGAGCGAAGAGCGACGTCATGACTGCCAACGTCCTAGTATGAGGCATGGTCGTCGGCGCGCTGTCCCTGCTCGGTGTCTACCTCGCCGTGCTCCTGCTGAACGCGATCCTGCCGGGCCGCTGGGTCGAGGGCTACGTCTTCGACGCGGCCGGGCGTCGCCTGCGCTACCACTTGAACGGCTTGCTCGTGTTCGCGCTGGTGGTCGGCGGGTTCGCGGCGCTGGCTGCGAGCGGCGCTCTTCCCTGGGACTTCTTCTACCTCCACCGGGTGCCCATGCTCGCGACTGCATTCGTCGTCGGGCTCGTCTTCAGCTTCGCCATCGTGTTGCCCGGCCCGAGGACGGGCCAGCCATGGCTGACCGATCTCTACCTCGGTCGCCTAGAGAACCCGCAATGGCATGGCGGGCGGGTCGACACCAAGATGTTCCTCTACCTGGTGGGCGCGGTCATGCTCGAGCTGCTCGTGCTCTCCTTCGCCGCGCATCACTATCTCGTGTACCCGAGCGACCCCTCGCCTGGAGTCCTGCTGTACGCGGTGCTCTTCAGCTTCTTCCTCGTCGAGTACCTGTTCTTCGAGCGCGTGCACCTCTACACCTATGACTTCGTCGCCGAGCGCGTGGGCTTGAAGCTCGGTTGGGGTTGTCTCGTGTTCTATCCGTTCTTCTATTGCGTCGGCCTCTGGTACGCCGCCGAGCTGCCGAACCCGCACTCGCATCGGCTCTTGCTCCTCGGCTCCGCGGTACTGTTCTTCGCAGGCTGGGTTCTTGCTCGCGGGGCCAATCTGCAGAAGTTCCATTTCAAGACGCAGCCATCGCGAGCGTCCTTCGGTCCACTGTCACAGCGCGCGCTCGTCGACGGCGACAAGCGCGTGCTGATCGGCGGATTCTGGGGTCTGTCGCGGCACATCAACTATCTCGGCGAGCTGCTCATGGCGTCCGCGCTCGCACTCTGCTTGGGCTACCCGGGCGCCATCTGGCCGTGGCTCTACCCGATCTACTACCTCGCGCTGCTGTTGCCGCGGCAGATCGCCGACGACAAGCGCTGCGCGCAGAAGTACGGCGCGACGTGGGACGAGTATCGGCGGGCGGTGCCTGCGCGCATCGTGCCCTGGATCTACTGAGCCTGGAGTTGCCCCGAGCCCAGACTGCCGCCCGCCCCGATTGATTCGTCCGCTGCGGCCGATAGCGTCCGACCGAGGGGGGCGAGGACGATGGTCCACGGGACGCCGCTGCCAACGATCGCAAGCGTGTCCGGCCAGCCGAGCGCGAGCTACGCCGCGCGCTCCGCGAAGACGAGGCTTCTCGCTGGGGCATCCTGCGAGGGCCCGGAGTAGCGGGGCGCGCATGTACGTCTTGCAGCTGGCCGGCTGGATCGTGCTGTCGTGCATGCTGATGTCCTTCGTCGAGCATCAGGTGCACCGGAAGCTGATGCACCGGAGGAGCTTTCTCGCCGCGCGCACGGCGTCATTCAAGCGAATGTTCGAGGCTCACGTTCTGATCCATCACAAGCACTACAGCGAGATCTTCAGCGATGAGCCCGTTGCTCCCGGTGAAGACCGGGAGATCCGGCTGACGGTGCGCAAGGCGCCGATCAAGGCGCTTCCGTTTGCCGCGGTGATCGCATTGGTCTCCTGGGAAGGGGCAGCGAGCTTCGTGGCGGTGATGGTCTTTCATCACTGGGCCTGGAACAAGATTCACCTGGAGATGCACAAGCCGGAGCAGAGGGCCTTCAGCAACTGGCGGGTCTACAGGTTCCTGGCGCGATACCATCGGCTGCACCATCGGCACCCGAACCGGAACTTCAACGTCGTGTTCCCGCTGGCCGACTACGTTCTCGGAACGAGTGTTCGGGCCACCGAAGCCGATCTCAGATAACTGAAGGCCTGGATCGATCGCTCGGTGAGGCGTGCGCGGACGCTTCATCACACGGGCCGCGGCACGGCCGTCGAGGAAGAAGTAGGATGGCCTGGACGCGAGCGCTCGAGGACGTGACGCTCGACGACGTCGCCGTCGTCGGCGGCAAGAATGCATCGCTCGGCGAGATGCTTCGCGAGCTCACGCCGCTCGGCGTGAAGGTGCCCGATGGCTTCGCGGTCACCGCCGCTGGCTACCGGCACTTCTGCCGCGCTGCCGGCCTCGATCGTGCCATCGACGAGGAGCTGCGCGGCCTGGACAAGCGCAACGTCGACGACCTCGTCCGCCGCGCGGAACGCCTCCGCGATCGGATCGCGCATGCGCCGATGCCGGCCGATCTCGCCGGCGAGATCGAGGCGAGCTACCGAGCCCTCTCGCGGGGCTACGGCGAAGACGCGACCGACGTCGCCGTGCGCTCGTCCGCCACCGCGGAGGACCTCCCCGGCGCGAGCTTCGCCGGACAGCAGGAGAGCTTTCTCAACGTGCGCGGCGCCGCCTCGGTCGTCGACGCCGTGCGCAGGGCGTTCGCGAGTCTCTTCACGGCGCGCGCGATCAGCTATCGCGAGGACATGGGCTTCGCGCACACCAAGGTCGCCCTCTCCGTCGGCGTCCAGAAGATGGTGCGCTCCGATCGCGCCAGCGCTGGCGTGATCTTCACGCTCGATCCCGACACCGGCCATCGCGGCATCGTGCTCGTGACGTCGAGCTTCGGACTCGGCGAGAGCGTCGTCCAGGGGCGCGTCGCGCCCGATCAGTTCGTGGTCCACAAGTCGACTCTGCGCGAAGGGTTCACCCCGCTGGTGTGGAAGAAGCTCGGCACGAAGGAGGTCCGCCTCGTCTACGACGAGGAAGGCCACAAGCAGGTGCGGAGCGAGTCCGTCGCCAGCGGTGATCGGGCGCGCTGGTCTCTCTCCGACGCCGACGTGCTCGCGCTCGCCAGGTGGGCGCTCCAGATCGAGGACCACTACTCCAGGAAGCACGGAGCCGACACGCCGATGGACATCGAGTGGGCGAAGGACGGCGTGAGCGGCGAGCTCTTCTTCGTCCAGGCACGGCCCGAGACCGTGCACAGCGGGCGCGCGCGACCGATGCTCCGTCTCTACGCGCTGAAGGGACACGCGCCGGCGATCCTCGAAGGGCTCGCCATCGGCGACGGCGTCGCGACCGGCAAGGCGCGCGTGCTTCGCGATCCCCGCGCGATCGGCGCGATGAAGCCCGGCGAGATCCTCGTCACCGAGATGACCGATCCCGACTGGGAGCCGATCATGAGGACTGCCGCCGGCATCGTGACCGATCGCGGCGGGCGCACGTCGCATGCGGCGATCGTCGCGCGCGAGCTCGGCATCCCGGCGCTCGTCGGAACCAAGGACGCGACCACGCGTCTCGGCGACGGCGCAGCGATCACGCTCTCGTGCGCGGAGGGCGAGACCGGGCGCGTGTACGAAGGGACGGTCCCGTTCGACGTGCAGGAGATCGATCCGCGCGCGATGGCGCGGCCGCGCACGCAGATCATGCTCAACGTCGGCAATCCCGAGCGCGCGTTCGGCCAGGCGCTGCTGCCGAGCGACGGCGTCGGGCTCGCGCGGATGGAGTTCGTGTTCGCGAGCTGGGTCGGCGTGCACCCGCTCGCGCTCACGCGCTACGCGACGCTGCCCGCGGACGTGCAGCGGCTGATCGACACGCTGACCGCCGGCTACGCCGACAAGACGCGCTACTTCGTCGAGCGCCTCGCGCAAGGCATCGGGACGATCGCCGCTGCGTTCCACCCGCGCCCCGTGATCCTCCGCTTCAGCGACTTCAAGACGAACGAGTACGCGAAGCTCGCAGGTGGCGCGCCGTTCGAGCCGAGCGAGGAGAACCCGATGCTCGGCTGGCGCGGCGCGAGCCGCTACTACCACCCGAGCTACAAGGAGGGCTTTCTGCTCGAGTGCGCCGCGGTGAAGCGCGTGCGGGAGGAGTTCGGGCTCACGAACCTGAAGCTGATGATACCGTTCTGCCGTACCCCCGAGGAAGGCCGGAAGGTGCTCGAGACGATGCGCGAAGCCGGGCTGGTGCGCGGCGAGCGCGGGCTCGAGGTGTACGTGATGGCCGAGATTCCCTCGAACATCCTCCTCGCCGATCGCTTCGCCGAGATCTTCGACGGCTTCTCGATCGGCTCCAACGACCTCACGCAGCTCACGCTCGGCGTGGATCGCGACTCGACGACGGTGGCGCCGCTCTTCGACGAGCAGAACGAAGCCGTGAAGTGGTCGTGCGCGCGGCTCATCGAGGTCGCGCACGGCGCGCAGCGCAAGGTCGGCATCTGCGGCCAGGCGCCGAGCGACTACCCGGACTTCGCGGCCTTCCTGGTCGCGCGCGGGATCGACTCGATCAGCCTCAGCGCCGACGCGCTGGTGCGCACCACCCTGCGCGTGCTCGCCATGGAAGCGGAGCTCGCGTCGAAGCGCTCGCTGGCTGCGGTGTGACGCATCGCGACGCATGCGTACGGAAGTCCCGCGAGATCGGCCCGGTACGCGGCCTGCGTGCGTCTGGATCGGCATCCCTCGTGCACGTAGCAGAGCGCAAAGGGACGGAAGTGAGGTCCTTGCCCGCTCAGCCATCGCTCTACCAGATCAGGCCAAGCGGATCGGGCGGCGCCTCCTTCCCGTGGGCCTTCGGCCTGCTCTGTGTCTCGAGCATGCTCGGCCTCTGCGGGTGTGAGGCGCTGGCCGACGCGAGAAGTCTGCTCGTCCCCCACTTTCAGCGATCCGAGGTCCTCGGGCTGGTGGCTGGCTTCGGGACGACCTTCGCCGGCGTGCCAGACCTGATCTCCATGCTCAGGCGGCGCTCCAGCGAGGGCATGAACCCGAGAATGTCGGCGATCATGGGCACCTTCCAGATTCTGTGGGTCTACTATGGGTTGCTGATCGTCTCGAGACCCGTCGTCCTCTGGAACCTGATCGCCGTGCTGACGAACTTCTTCAGCGTCGGCGCATATCTCTACTTCTCGCGGCGCGAGAGGTCGAAGGCCGCTCGGCGCTGAAGCCTCCGATCCGCTAGCGGCTACCCCCAGCGTCGAGCGCGCTTGCGCTGCTGCCGGCGAACGAGCACGAACGCCGCCACGCCGAGCGCTCCGATCGTCCACGGCACGGGCCGGCGGCGAATCCGACGCGGCAGGTTCAGCCCGAGCAACACCGAGAGGCCGAGATCGCGGAGCGCGCGTCGCAGCTCGGTCCGGTCTTCCTCGATGTTGCGGGTGATTCGTTCCCGCTCCGCCTCATGTTGCATCGCTCTCGGCTCCTTTCGAGCGCCGCGCGGCGACGAGCATCGCGATGGCGATCAGCAGCTGCGCCACCGCCGCGCCGCCGATGCGCCAGGCGAGCGGCACGCCGTCGAAGGCGACGATCGCGGTGGCGAGCAGCCCGAGCCACGCGGTGAAGAGAAACAGGAATCCAACCGCGGCGATGCCGAAGCGGGCAGCGGCGGCCGAGAGCTGCTCGCGCGATTCCAGCCGCACGAGCTCTGCCCGATCGAAGAGCAGGCGCTCGCCGGCCTGGAAGACGCGATGCACGCCCGTCAGGACCGAGCCGCCCCCGATGCCATTCGCCATCGCGCGCTCAGACTCCCTCGGCCTGGTCGTGGCCGTTTGGTGCCGCGGGCCCGCCCGCTGTGCGCATGTACTCGTCGATGCGGTCGCCGATCCGGCTGCGCAGCTCGCTCCCGCGCGCGGGCGCGAACAAGAGAGCGAGGCCCGCCCCGATCAGCGCGCCCGCGAAGCCGTACATGATGAGCTGCGCTCGGGCCGGCCGACGCAGCGAGCCGACGTAGCGCGCGATTCGCACCAGATCCTCTCCCGGCGGCAGGTGATCGACGATCTCTTTGATGCCCATGGGGGGTCTCCTTCACGTGTAGGTGCAGTTCCCACTGGGGGAGGAGGAGCAATCCGCGTGCCGCCCGCATCGCCGTCGGGCGATTCGGGCGAGACTTCTGCTGCGTTCGTGTGGGGCTGGCTGCCGCGTTGGAGACGCGGAGACACAAGTGCGCCGAGCGGACTCCTCGGACTGCGCTCGTTCCAGGTAGCATGTCGAACGGGGCGGCTCGCGGAGTGCGGATGCCAGCGAAGAAGCCGAGCAGGAAGCCGCGACGGGGCAGCCAACCCCGGCGGGTCGTGCCAGCCGCCGGCGAGCCGGCAGCGGCAGCGCCGACCTCTTCGCGCGCTCCCTTCTCCGTCGTCGGCATCGGCGCGTCGGCCGGCGGCCTCGAGGCGCTCAAGGCCTTGTTCGGCGCCATGCCCGCGAAGCCCGGCCTCGCTTTCGTCGTCGTCGTGCATCTCGACCCGACGCGAGAGCCTGATGCCGGAGCTGCTCGCGAGGACCACCTCGATGAGCGTCGCGCACGCGCGCGACCGCCAGCCGCTCGAGGTCGATCACGTCTACGTCATCCCCCCGAACCGCTCGCTGACCATCGAGGGCGGCGCCATCCGCGTCCAGGCCCCGGAGGACCGGCGGAGCTTGCGCGGGACCATCGACCGCTTCCTGCGCTCGCTGGCCGAGGACCAACGCGATCAGGCCGTCGGCATCGTGCTCTCCGGCACGGGAACCGAAGGAGCGCTCGGCGTGCGCGCGATCGAGGCCGAGGGCGGCATGGTCATGGTCCAGGCGCCCGAGACCGCGTCGCAGCCCGGCATGCCCGCGAGCGCCATCGCCACCGGCGTCGTCGACCTGGTGCTGGCCCCGGACAAGATGCCGGGCGCGCTGCTCGACTACGTTCGCAGAGGCCATCCCAGGCGGGGGGCTGCGCCGGCGGAGCTCGACGAGAAGGCCCCGAACGGCCTGCAGTCGGTTCTCGCGCTGCTGCGCGCACGCAAGAAGCACGACTTCCGCGGGTACAAGAAGGGGACGCTGGAGCGGCGCATCGAGCGCCGCATGGGGCTGCAGCAGATCAGAAGCATGGCGGAGTACGTCGACTTCCTGCGCTCGCACTCCGCGGAAGCCGACGCGCTGTTCAAGGACCTGCTGATCGGCGTGACGTCGTTCTTCCGGGATCCGGCCGAGTTCGAGGAGCTGTCCGCCAAGGTCCTCTCCGCCCTGGTGAAGGGGCGAGACCCTGACGCGCCGATTCGCATCTGGGTGGCCGGGTGCTCGACGGGCGAAGAGGCCTACTCGATCGCGATCGCGCTCGCCGAGCAAGCCGCGGCCGCGCAGTCGGCGTGTCCGGCGCAGATCTTCGCGACCGACGTCGACGAGGACTCGCTCGAGATTGCGCGCACCGGCACCTATCCCGAGAGCATCGCGCTCGACGTGTCGCCGCAGCGGCTCGCGCGCTTCTTCACGCGCCAGGACCATCACTACACGATCGCCAAGCCCCTGCGAGAGTCGGTCGTCTTCGCGACGCAGAACGTGATCCGCGATCCGCCGTTCTCGAAGCTCGACCTGGTGAGCTGCCGCAACCTGCTGATCTATCTCGAGCCCGAGCTGCAGGAGAAGATGCTGACCATGTTCCACTTCGCCCTGAACCCGGGCGGGTACCTGTTTCTGGGCAGCGCGGAGAGCGTCGGCCCCTTGGAGAGCCTGTTCACGCCGCTCTCCAAGCGGCGCCGGACGTTCAGGCGGACCGGGCCGGCCACCCGACCTGCGTTCGACTTCCAGCTCTCGCCGCGCGGCGTCGCGGAGGAGGCGCCGCCCGCGAGGGCCAGGGCCGAGCCGAGCGCGGCGACGCTGGCGGACCAGAAGCTGCTCGCGCACCTCGCGCCGGCCGCCGTGGTCGTCCAGCGCAACGGACAGATCGTCCGTCTCTACGGCGCGATGGACCGCTACATCAAGCTGCCGACCGGCGATGCGACGCTCGACCTGTTGCTGGTCGCGCGCGACTCGCTGAAGCCGACGCTTCGCGCTGCCCTGCACGAGGCGGTCCGGCGCGGCCGTCGGACGGTGCTCGACGCTCCCGAAGTGAAGCGCGACAAGGGCCGGGCGAGGCTGCGCGTGACCGTCGAGCCCGTCGGCAAGCCGAAGACGGTTGGCGACCTCTGGCTCGTGGTCTTCGAAGAGGTGCCCGCGTCGGCCCGCGCGGTGGGACGGCTCGCGGCGGGCCGGCCGCCGGACCTGGTGCGGAGGCTCGAGACGGAGCTGCGCAACACCAAGCGGGAGCAGCAGCAGCTGATCGAACAGCTCGAGAGCGGCACCGAGGCGCTCAAGGCCGCCAACGAAGAAGTCCTGTCGATGAACGAGGAGCTGCAGTCGACGAACGAGGAGCTCGTCACCTCCAAGGAAGAGCTGCAGTCGATGAACGAGGAGCTGACCACCCTCAACGCCCAGCTCCAGGACAAGGTCAGCCAGCTCACGCAGGTCAACGACGACCTCGCGAATCTCCTGGCCAGCACCGACATCGCCACGGTGTTCCTGGATACGGAGCTGCGCATCAAGCGCTTCACGCTGGCCGCGGCGGGGCTGCTGAATCTGCAAGCCTCCGACGTCGGGCGGCCGCTGACCCACATCGCCTCGAACCTGGTGGGGAGCGATCTCGCCGAGGACGCGCGCTCGGTTCTCGCCGGCTCGACACCGGTGGAGAAGGAGATCGCGGCGCGCGACGGCAAGCAGTACTTCGTGCGCGCGCTGCCGTATCGGACCATGGAGCAGCGCGTTCAGGGAGTCGTGCTGACGCTGGTCGACGTCACGATCGTGAAGCAGGCCGAGCGCGAGCTGCGCGCGACCCGCGAGCGGGTGTCGGCCGACCTCTTGCGCATGACGCGCCTGCACGAGGTCGGGACGCGGCTCGCCGGATCGGGTGAGCTGATCGCGCTGCTCGATGAGATCCTCCGCGCGGCGATGGAGATCACCGGCGCCGACGCCGGCGGCACGATTCAGCGGCTCGAGGCCACGGGTGTCCTCTCGATCGCGGCTCAGATCGGCTTCGGGCCGGCGTTTCTCGAGGAGTTCGCCGAGGTCGGCCCGGAGACGAACAGCGTCTGCGCGCTCGCGTTGTCCCGCTGCGAGCGCGTCGTCGTCGACGATGTGACGCGGAGCGCGATCCTCGCGGGCTCGTCCGAGCTGGACGCGCTCTCCTCGGCAGGCGTGGTGGCCGTGCAATCGACGCCGCTCGTCGATCGCACCGGGAAGGTCCTGGGCATGCTCTCCACGCACTACCGCGCTCCCCACCGCTTCGATGCGGACGAGCTGCGCTGGCTCGATCTCCTCGCTCGTCATGCGGCGGACATCATCGATCGCCGGCGCGCGGACGAGGAGCTCGCCCGAGCGCACACCGCGCTGGAGACGCGCGTCGCCGAGCGGACGCGGTCGCTGGCGCTCCTGCACGAGGTGACCCGCGCCATCAGCGACGCGCCGACCTGGGACGAGGCGCTGAATCGCGTGGTGCGGCATCTCTGCGACGCCCAGGGCTGGCAGATCGGCTACGTGTATCTGCCCGACGCCGCCGCGCCCGGCACCGTCGCCCCGGTCGTGAGCTTCGGGGACGAAGGCTTCCGCCCGTTCCACACCGCGTCGGTGCGCCGGCGCGAGCTGGGTGGGCCGAGCCTGCCGGGTCGCGTCTACGCCGACGGGGTTCCGCGCGCGGCGAACGGGGAGCGGGAGCTTCGCGCGCTGCTGCGGGAGCGAGCCGAGGCCGCGCTGCAGGTCGGCCTCGAGTCCGCGCTCGCCTTGCCGGTCCGCTTCGGCGACGAGGTGATCGCCGTGCTGGAGCTGTTCTCGGATCAGCCGCACGCGCCCAGCGACGAAGTCGCGATGCTGATCAGCGACATCAGCGCTCAGATCGGGCGCGTTCTGGAACGCGAGCGCTCGACCGCCCAGGTGGCCGATCTGATCTGGCGCGAGCAGCAGGAGCTGCTGCACACGCTGCACGACGCGTTGGGCCAGACCCTGATGGGGCTCGGGATGCTCGGCTCCGGCTTGAGCCAGCGCCTCGGCCGTGGCGAAGTAGCCGAAGCCGGCGAGACGGCGCGCCAGATCTCCGAGCAGGCGCAGCAGGCGCTGCAGCAGGTCCGGCGTCTGGCAAAGGGCCTCTTTCCGATGGAGGTCGAGGCCGATCGTCTCGCGGACGCTCTGCGCGAGCTGGGCGCGACGACGGAGTCGCTCTACAAGCTCCGCGTGCGCGTCGCGGGCGACGACCACAGCTCGATCCGAGACGGCCGCGTCGCGACGCAGCTCTACAGGATCGCGCAGGAGGCGGTCACCAACGCGGTGAAGCACGCTCGGGCGAGCGCGATCGAGATCGAGATGCACAGTCGGGCAGGACGAACCACCCTGCGCGTCAGCGACGACGGCGTCGGCATCCCCAGCCCCATCCCGACGCAGAATGGTGTGGGTGTCCGGATCATGCACCATCGGGCTACCTCGATCGGCGCGGCCCTGTCCGTCGGGCGGGGGCCGGATGGCGGCACGGTCGTGACGTGCACCGTGCGCGATCCGAGAGCCCCGAAGGCGCAAGGGGGCTGATCGGCATGCCCGCGACGCGCATCCTCGTGGTCGACGATCATCCGATCGTCCGCCTCGGCATCCGCCAGATGTTGAGCGCCGACGCGAGCCTCTCGATCTGCGGGGAAGCCGAATCCGCGAGCGACGCGCTCCGCCTGGCCCGGAGCGCGAAGGCCGACCTCGCGATCGTCGACCTGTCGCTGGGGCAGGGAAGCGGGCTCGAGCTGATCAAGGCGCTGCACGCCGAGCTGCCGCAGCTGCCGGTGCTGGTGCTGTCGATGCACGACGAGGCGCTCTTCGCGGAGCGCGTGCTGCGCGCGGGCGCCCGCGGCTACATCATGAAGCACGAGGCGATCGCGGGCCTGATCGGCGCGATCCGGCAGGTGATGTCCGGACGCATCTACGTGAGCGAACGGATGGCCCAGCGCCTGCTCGAACGGCTCGGCAGCAACCAGGAGCTCGCGGGAGGTCGTCTGGGAAACCTCACCGATCGAGAGCTCGAGGTGTTCCAGCTGATCGGCCGGGGTCTGGGCACCGCGGCGATCGCCGTCGAGCTCGAGATCAGCATCAAGACGGTCGAGACCTACCGCTCGAACATCAAGACCAAGCTCGAGCTGAAGGACGCGGCGGATCTGATCCGGTACGCCGTGAGCTGGACCGAGGAGCGCTGAGCTTCGCTCCCGCCGGCGGAGTTCCCCCGAGCGCGGGCCGCCGCACGCCCCGATTGATCCAACCTCCAACGTTGGAATAGCGTCGAGCGGAGAAGGAGGTCCCGCGATGCGCGACGGAGCTCCCGTGCTTCTGATCGCGAGCGTGTCGGCCTACGAGGCGGAGCAGCTGGAGCGCGCGCTCGAGCCGGCCGGCTGGGGCATGGCTCGCGTGGGGCGCGCCGACGAGGCCAGACAACTGCTCGACCGGTTGCGCGAGGGCGTCGCGGTGCTCGTCATCGACGCGGGTGTCCTCGAGATGCCTCACGACGGGCAGTGGCGCCGCCTGCGCGAGTCCCGCCCGGCGTTGGGGACGATCGTGCGCTGCCTCCTCCCGCAGAACGGGCTCCGCGAGCGACGCGACGACCGCACCTACGAGGTGGATCCCGACGACATCGACGGACTCTGCACGGCGGTGCGCGGCTTTTGCGTTCTGTTCCGGTCGTCCCGTCCCGAGCCGCTCCAGGAGATTCGCGCGTGAGGCCGCGAAGCCGGCTGCCCCCGCACGCGCGTGCGCTGCGCTCGCCGGCGCGGCCCGCGACGCGGGCGCAGAGAGTGCTCATTCGCGTGACGCTCGGCCGGCTCGTCGAGGTCGTCGGATCGACGACGGTCGACCTGGCCGAGCAGTCCGCGGTCCTGCACCACGTGCTGCGAACCTGCGACGCGCGGCGTCTCGAGGTCGAGCGATGAAGTAGCGGGGTCGAGACCGGTTGCGCTCCCACCCCCCACGCGCGGGTCACCAGCGACCCGCGCCGCAAGCGGTCTCGGCCCCAAAATGAGGAACGCCGTGGCGGCGTTGACTCTTCGTGGTGTCGCGTTCCAACATCGTCGGCGTGACCCTCGACGGCCCAGAGATCCTGGAGCGCGCGCGGGCCCTCGCGCCGGCGATCGCCCGGCGTGGCGACGAGATCGCCGGGCTGCGGCGTCTGCCGGCCGACCTGGTCGCGGAGCTCAAGGCCGCCGGCGTGTTCCGCATGCCCATGCCCGCGGTGTGGGGCGGCCCCGAGATGTCGCCGCGCGCGCAGAACGAGGTGGTGGAGACGCTCTCGGCCGCGGACGCGTCTGTGGGCTGGTGCGTGATGATCGGCTCCGACACCGGCTTCTTCGCGTCCTTCTTCGACGAAGCCGTCGCGCGCGAGATCTACCCCGACCTCGACATGGTGACCGCAGGACTGGTCCAGCCGGTCGGACGAGCCTTGCGCGTCCCGGGCGGCTACCGCGTCTCGGGGCGCTGGGCTTTCGGCAGCGGCTGCACGCACGCCGACGTGATCCTGGGCGGCTGCATGATCTTCGACGGCGATCAGCCCGTGCTCGGCGCGAACGGCGTGCCCGAGACCCGCGTGCTGATGGCGCCCGCCAGCGCGTTCGAGGTGCTCGACACCTGTCACACGACCGGGCTCGCGGGCAGCGGCAGCCACGACTACACGACGAACGACCTGTTCGTGCCGGCGGAGCACAGCTTCAGCTTCTTCGAGCCCCCGAAGCGCAAGGAGCCGCTCTACCAGTTCGCGGGCATGTTCATCACCAACATGCACGGCGTCGCGCTGGGCATCGCGCGGCGCGCGATCGACGTCGTGCGCGCGCTCGCCGAGTCCAAGCTGCTGGTGCCGGAGATGACGTTGATGCGCAACGCGCCGCGCGTGCGCATCGGGCTGGCACGCGCCGAGGGCATGCTGGGCGCGGCGCGCGCCTACACCTACGACACGATGGATCGCGTCTGGGAGGCGCTGCACCGCGAGGGCGGCCTGTCGCGCGAGCTGCGTCTCCACTTGACGCTGTCGCGCATGGCGGCGTTCGACATGGCGCGCGACGTGGCGCAGCTCATGATCGATACCGCGGGATCGAGCTCGATCTACGCGAGCTCGCCGCTCGACCGCCTGCTGCGGGACGCGATCACGGTGCGCACCCACATCGGCGTCCAGAGCCGACTGATGGAGATGCTGGCGCCGCTCGTCGTGAACGAGGAACCGCCGATCCCGTTCCTGTAGTCCCGCGGCAGGCGGACCGCGCGTGGTACTGTGCTCCGGGGACGAGGAGCTCCAAACGATGGCGAACGGCAGACGGCGAACGGCGAGCGCAGCGACCTCGCGCGAGAAGCGCGCCGCATACGGCGAGATCAAGCGGGGCGTGGCGCACCTGGAGAGG
>Ga0335084_10001277_pt1 | contig 23274 bp, 21 predicted proteins | sample Lox_Sample_44_FD_206721 | JGI IMG/M metagenome (GOLD analysis project Ga0335084, IMG submission 206721) | Soil microbial communities from Loxahatchee National Wildlife Refuge, Florida, United States - Lox_Sample_4.4 | ecosystem: Environmental > Terrestrial > Soil > Wetlands | place: USA...
CCCGCATGCGGCTCCCAGCGGTAGCCGTGGCAGCAGATCTCGTAGCCGCGCGCCGCGGCGTCGGCGCCGACCCACGGCGTCGCCTCGAGCGCGCGCGCGCAGGCATTGAGCGTGAGCGGCACGCCGAAGACTCGCGCGGTCTCGCAGATACGCCAGTACCCGGCGCGCGAGCCGTACTCGAAGTGGCTCTCGATGCAGAGATCGGGAGCGCCCTCGACCTTCTGCACCGCCTCGTGGATCGTCTCGTTCCGCTCGTCGCCGGCGGAGATCGCGAGCTCGGCGCCCTCCTCGATGTTGAGGACCACCGACACCGCCACGCGCGCGCCGCCGGGCCAGCGCACCTGCGGATAGCGGTTGCCGTAGCCGTGAAAGTCGCGCGCCATCGCGTCGTCTCAGAAGAGCCGCGCGGTCATGCCGCCCGCTTCCACAGCCGGTCGAGCACGCGCCGCGCGTCCGCGAGTACTTGGTCGAGGTCGACGAGCGTCGGACGGCCGTCGTCGACGACGCAGCGGCCGTCGACGAAGACCTTGACGATGTCGCGGCCCTGCGCGACGTGCACCAGGTTGCCGACCGGATCGACCGCCGGCACGAGGTGCGGCCGCCGGAAATCGAACACCACGAGGTCGGCCTTCTTCCCCGGCGCGAGCGTCCCGAGGTCGGCCTCCAGGCCGAGCGCGCGGGCGCCGTTGATCGTCGCCATGGCGAAGACGTGCTCCGGCTGCCACGTGTCGTCGACCCCGCCGTTTCGGATGCGCACGGTGGCGAGTGCCCAGCGCATCAGCTCGACCATGTCGCCGTGTTGCGTGTCGGTCGCGAGCGTGAGGTTGAGCCCCGCCCGGGCGAGCGTCGGGGTCGGCGCGAGCCGGCCCGAGGCGGCGTTGCACTTCGGAATGTGCACGACGTGCGCGCCGGCACGGGCGAGCCGGGCGATCTCGGCGTCGTCGACGTAGATGCAATGCCCGCAGAGGAGCCGCCGGTCGAGGAGACCGGCATCGGCGAAGACCTGCGCCGGCGTCTTGTCCGTGCGCGCGCGGACGCGCTCGACCTCGACCTTGCTCTGGCCGAGATGGGTGTTGACGACGGCCGAGCGCCGGTGGGCTTCGACGGCGATGCGCGCGAGATACGGCTCGGAGCAAGTGTCCGCAGCGTGTGCGGCGAACTGCACCGCGATGCGGCCGTCCTCCTTTGCGTGCCACGCTCCGTAAGCCGCGACGTTCCGCTCGAGCAGGTCGTCGCCGATCGCGGCATCGAAGCGCCACTCGCCCGCTGCCGCGACCGCGCGGAAGTCCACGTCGTGCAGGCGCAGGCTCGCGTGCACGCGCAAGCCGAGCTTCGCGAGCTCCGGCAGGCACGCGTCGAGGTGGACGAAGTGCTCGCCGATCAACGTCGAGCCGAAGCACATCGCCTCGACCGCGCCGAGCCGCGTCAGCGCCGCGGCCTCCTCGGGCGCGAGATCGAGCGCGTTGGGGATGCCTTTCGTGTAGGACGGTGCGAACCCGAGATCCGCCGCGACGCCGCGCACCATCGTGAGCGCGCTGTGGGTGTGCAGGTTGACGAAGCCCGGGGTCACGACGTGCCCGGCGAGCTCGAGCGTGCGCGCAGCCGGCGGTGCTCGCTCCGCGGCGTTGCCGAGCGAGGCGATCCGGTCGCCCTGCACCGCGAGCCAGCCGTCCCGCACGACGGAGTCGCCGGTTACGAGCGTGGCGCCGCGGAGGAGCAGATCGTAGGATTCCGTCATCGGGAACACAGGTGGCGATGGCCGGCGGCTGATAGCCGAATGTCCGCGGAACGAAGGATGCGGAGCATACCGCCACGCGGCTAGCCGGTGGTGCCCAGGATCCTCTCGCCGATCTGGGCCGACCTCAATCCGTCCATCCCCGAGGCGTTCGGTTCTTCCCCGCGCGCCACCGCTTCGGCGAACGCCTCGAACTGCGCCGCGTAGAGATCCGGCACGGGAAGCGTCGCATCTGCCAGCTGCTGCCCGGTCGTCCGCCGCAGCAGCCCTGATGGACTCATGCCCAGCGTCCCGACCCCGCTCGCGGTGCCCTTCGTGCCCCACACGTTGATGCCGTTGAGCGGCCACAGCGAGCGCCGCGTGAAGGTCGCGGTACCGATCGCGCCGTTCGCAAAGGCGAGCGTGCAGGCGATCGTCTGATCCTGTCCGGTCGCGGCCGAGCGATCGACGAGCGCCGAAACCTCGCGCACCTCCGCGCCGGCGAGCCAGCACATCAGGTCGAGCACGTGCACGCCGATCGCGCCGAGCACGTCGGAGCCGGCGCGCCTCGGATCGGCGCGCCAGTTCTTCCACGGGCCGTACGACGAGTGCCACTCGCCGCGCACGAGCACGACGTCGCCGAGCTCGCCTGCGGCGACGAGCTCCCGGATCGCGCGGTGCACCGGGTGGTGCCGCGCCTGGAACCCGACGCCTAGCCGCACGTTCGCCCTCTGCGCGGCATCGATCATGGCGCGGCAGTCCGCTTCGCTCAGCGCCATCGGCTTCTCGACCAGCACGTGCTTGCCGGCCGCGGCGACGATCTCGGTCTGGCGACGATGCAGATCGTTCGGCGTGGTGATGAAGACGGCGTCGATCGCGGGATCGGCGGCGAGCGCCTCGATCGACGCGTAGGCGCGCGGCGAGCCGACGCGCTGCGAGAACGCGACCGCGGCGGCCTCGCTGCTGCCCACGACGCCGTGCAGGCGCTCGGCCTTCGTCTTCGCGAGCGCCGGCACGATCCGCTGCTCGGCGTGCAGGCCGGCGCCCACGATTCCCCACCGCATCGATTCCCTCCGCCGCCTCAGAACTTGAGCACCGTCGTCGCGCCGCCCTCCACGGGCAGCGCGGCGCCGGTCGTGAACCCCGACAGCCCGCTCGCGAGGAAGAGCATCGCCGAGGCCACGTCCGCCGGGGTGCAGAGGCGACCGAGCGGAACGGCCTGCTTCATCACCTGCGCCCGCCGCTCGAGTTGCCCGGGCTGCAACTGCGACAGCCGGTCGAGCGAGGGCAGCTCGAGCCCGCTCGGGCAGACGCAGTTGGCGCGGATCCCCTCGCGCGCATAGTCCGCGGCGATCTGGCGCGTGAGCTGGAGCACGCCGGCCTTGGAGACCCCGTAAGCGGTCATCGCCGGCAGCGTGAGCAGGGCGCCTTGCGAGGCGACGTTCACGATCGCGCCGGCGCGCTGCGCCTGCATCACCGGCAGCACGTGCTTGCAACTCAGGAACACGCCCTTCAGATTGACCGCCATGATCCGGTCCCAGTCGGCCTCGCTCGTCTCGTGCGCCTTCGTCGCGGTCGGCGGATCGATGCCCGCGGTGTTGCAGAGCACGTCGATCCCGCCGAGCGCGGCAGCCGCCTCGCGCGCCATCCGCTCGCAGTGCGCCGCGCTGGTGAGGTCGGCCTGCAGGACGCTCGGCGCCGGCACATCGTGCCCGGCCGCGCCCACGGCCGCGTCCCGCGCCCGCCCCGCATCGAGGTCCGCGAGCGCGAGCGTCGCGCCGTGCTCGGCGAACAGCGCGCACACGGCGCGGCCGACGTTCGATCCGGCGCCGGTGACCAGAACCCGCTTCTTCTCGAGAAGTCGCATCGCTACCCCATGCTCGCGCCGCCATCGACGCGGATCACCTGGCCGGTGACGAACGCACCGCCGTCCGACGCCAGGAAGACGACGGCGCCCGTCGCGTCTTCCACGCCCTGCACCCGCTGCAGCGCCTGATCGCTCACCATCCGGTCGATGGCCTCGGCCGGGAACCGCGCGCGCACGCGGTCGGTTGGCGTGAAGCCCGGGGCGACGGCGTTGACCGTGATGTTCCAGCGCCCGAGCTCGCGCGCGAGCGCGGTGGTGAGCCCGAACACGCCCCCTTTCGCCGCGATGTAGGGCACGAGGTTCGCGCCGGCGTCGCCGCGATAGAGCGACGCGGTGATGCCACTGAAGACCGATGCCGAGGCGATGTTGATGATGCGTCCCCCGCCCTGCACGGTCATCAGCGGGACGACCGCACGGGTGCACAGAAACTGGCTCGTGAGATTCAGCCGCAGCGTCTCGTCCCACTCGGCAAGCGTCGTGTCGGCGAGCGTCTTGGCCGATAGCGCGCCGCCGGCGTTGTTGACGAGCACGTCGACTCTTCCGAACCGCCTCCGGATCTCGCGCATCGCATCGCCGACCGCCGCCTCGGCGCACACATCCGCGACGATCGCGTGGACGTGGAGCCCTTCCGATCGCGACGCGTCCTCCACCGCCCGCGCCGCGCCGGCCTCGCGATCGAGCGCGACGACCGTGAAGCCTGCGCGGGCGAGCCCCAGGACGTGCGACCGCCCCATGCCCTGCGCGCCCCCGGTGACGAGCGCGACCCGCGCGGGGCTCACGTGCGTGCGCCTACTTCTTGTAGGGGCCGAATTCCTTCTTCGCGACCTGGAGCCGCTGCAGGACGAGGATGACCTCGCGGTCCGGGTCGACGGTCACCGCGCCGATGATGCCCTGGTAGCCCTTGGTGGCGGCAAGCGCGTCGCGAACCTTCGCCCCGTCGGTCGACCCGGCGCGCTTGATCGCGTCGGCGATCATCAGCGTCGCGTCGTAGCTGTGCGCCGCGAACTTGCTCGGCAGCGCGTTGTACTTCGCCTGGTAGGCCTTCACGAAGCCCTGCACCGTCGGGTTGGGATCGCCCGGGTAGTAGCTCGAGACGAGGAGCACGCCGTCAGCGGTGTCGCCGGCGAGGCTGATCAGCTGCGGGTTGAAGAGCGATGCGCCCGACATGAACGTGGTCTTGAAGCCCATCTCGCGCGCCTGCTGCAGCAATAGCGCCGCCTCGACCTGGAAGAGCGCGAGCAGCGTCACATCCGGGTTGCGCCCGCGGATCGCGGTGATGAGCGGCTTGAAGTCCTTGTCGGCGGGGTTGATGAACTCGGTCGCCACGACCTCGGCGCCGTTCGCCTTGCTGCGCGCGGCGAAGAACTGGCTCTGGACGCGTCCGTAGTCGTCGTTGCGCCCGATGACCGCGATCTTCTTCGCGCCCATTTCCTTCGTCGCCCAGTCGGCAACCGCGTTCGCCTCGAACTGCGCGATCGGCGTGTTGCGGAAGATGTAGTCGCCGGTCTTGGTGATGTCCGGGTGCGAGGCGGTCGGCGTCAGCATGATGATCTTCGCGCGCTGGTAGATCGGCGCCGCAGCAAGCACCGCGGTGCTCGAGAAGTCGCCGACGACGGCGATCACCTCCTTCGCCGAGGCGAATTTCTGCGCGACGTTCGCGGCCTCCTTCGGGTCGCTCTTCGAGTCCTCGATGACGGCCTCGAACTTCACCCCCGGCACGAGGTCATCCCGGTTGAGCCGCTCGATCGCGAGCTCGAGTCCGCGGCGGAAATCGGCGCCGTACTGCGCCTGGTCGCCGGTGATCGGCGCCGAGAGGCCGATCTTGACGGTCCGCCCCTGGGCCGCCGCCAGCTGCGGGGCGACAAGCGCGACCGCGGCGACGGCGAGCAACACTCCCTGCAGGAATCTTCGCATCGTATGCATGGCTGCCTCCTTGGTCCTCAAAGCGTGCTCGGTCATCTCGGTCGGTGCGTCCTACGACGCCCGGATCCAGTCGGTCTGGACGTTCACCTTCGCGTCGCGGAGCAGCGCGTGCACCGGGCAGAGCCGCTCCACCTCTTCGCGGAACTTGGCGAGCCGCTCCTCGGGCTCCGAGGTCCTGATGTGGATCTTCTGGATCACCTTGTGATAGTGGTACGCGATCGGCTCCACCTGGGAGAACAGTTTTCCGGTGCGCTTCATCTCGACGCGCCGGACGTCGTGCACGCCCTCGGCCTCGAATTTCACCCCCTGCAGGTCGAACTTCATCTCGCGCCGCAGGATGTGCATGATCATCGCGGTGCACGAGTTCAGCGCGACCAGGATCGACTCGAGCGCGGTCGGCCCCGAGTTCTTGCCGCCGAGCTCCACCGGCTCGTCGAGGTAGATCGGCGGCAGGTCGCGCACCTGGTTCACGCTCTGGTAGCCGCCGAGGTAATCGGTGCTGACGTGGATGCTCTGCAGGCGCTCGTTCGACTTCACGTCCATTGCTGCGGTCTGCGACAGCTCGTTCATTGCGGTCTCCTATTCCGGTTCGCCTTCGTCGATTGCCCAGGGGTCTCGCGGCTCAGCTCCGTCCGAGCTCGCCCCGATCGAAAGTCCAGTTGATCTCCCCGCGCGCCGCGCGTCTCGCCGCGCGCAGGCGCTCGGTCGCCGTCTCGTCCACTTCCGCCGCGGCGGTGAGCACGACGCCGTAGTCGCCTTCCGCGGACTGGCGCGACACGAAGCCGTCGCGCACGTCTTCGGCCACTTCGCGCGCCGGGCGCGCGAGCGGGTCACCGTATCCGCCACCGCCGGCGGTGATGCACTCGATGATCTCGCCCTGCTGCATCTTGAAGCGCTGCCGCGACGGCACCTTGTGCAAGGTGCCGTCGCGCCGGTGCACGACCGACGACCAGCTCATCGCGGGCAGACCGCCCTTGAGGCCCCAGGGCCGGGTGTAGTGGCGGTCGCCGCGGTGGGTCACCTCCGAGGTGCCCTCGAGCACCTCGATGATCTTCTCCATGCCGAGGCCGCCGCGGTGCTCGCCCGCACCGCCGGAATCCTGCTTGAGCCGCATCGAGTGCACGCGCAGCGGGTATTCCATTTCGATCGCCTCGGTCGGTGCGTTCATCATATTGGTGATGTCGGTCTCGATGTAGTTCACGCCGTCCTTCGTCGGCCGTGCGCCCATGCCGCCGCAAAAGAGCTCGAGATAGACGTACGCGCGCCCGTCGGCGGCGCGCCGGCCGGAGAAGCTCACGCCCTGCATGCTGCTCGACGACGCCCGGACACGCTCGGGCGCGGCCTGCGCGAGGCACCCGAAGATGACGTCGGTCATCCGGCAGACGGTCATCGTGCGGGCGTTGACCGCCGCCGGGTGGCGCGGGTTGATGACAGTACCCTCCGGCAGCGAGAAGCTCAACGGACGGAAGCAGCCCGCATTGTTCGGCAGGGTCGGGTCGGTGACGCAGCGCACGCAGTAATAGGCGACGCAGGCGGCGTGCGAGTAGGACGCGTTCGCCGCGCCGAGCACCTGCGGGTCGGTGCCGGCGAAATCGACGTGGATCTCCGTACCCTTGATCGTCATCGTCGCCTGGATCTTGACCTTCCTGTCGAAGACGATGCCGTCGTTGTCGAGGTAGTCCCAGAACGTATAGACGCCGTCGGGAATCTCGGCGATCTTCGCGCGCGTCAGCGCCTCGGCCCGGTTCATGAGCTCGGCGACGATGGCGAGCACCTGGTCGGCGCCGTACTCGTCGCAGAGCGACCGGAAGCGCTCGGCCCCGGTCCGGACCGCCGCGATCTGCGCACCGAAGTCGGCGAGCGTGTGGTTCGGGATCCGGACGTTCTTGAGGATGATGCTCAGCACCTGCCGGTTGAACTCGCCGTTCTCCATCAGCTTCACCGGCGGCAGCACCAGGCCTTCCTGGAAGAGCTCGGTCGCATCCGGCGGCAGGCTGCCGATCACCATCCCGCCCATGTCCTGCTGGTGCGCCATGCAGGAGGCGAGCGCGACGAGCCGCCCACGCCAGAACACCGGCATCAGGATGTTGATGTCCGGGATGTGCGTGCCCCCGTCGTAGGGGTCGTTCATGATGTAGACGTCGCCCTCGGCCATCGTCGCGATCGGGTACTCGCGCAGCACCGTCTTCACCGTCGCCGCGAGCACGCCCAGGTGCTGAGGCAGCGCAACCGACTGCGCCATCGTGTCGCCGGTCGCGGTGAACAGCGCGCACGAGCAGTCGGCGCCTTCCTTGATCACGACCGAGAACGCGCTTCGGATCAGCGCCGATTCCATCTCCGCGGCGATCACGTCGAGCCGATTCCGCACGACCTCCAGCGTCACCGGATCGATCGCCCCGGCGCGCGCTGCCTGTCCGATCACGCGTCCCATCGATCACCCCTCGTCATCTTTGCGACCGCCGCGGGAAATCGTACCTGCCCGCGGAGAACCCGCCGTCCACTACCACCGTCTCGCCGGTGATCCCGGAGGCCTGCGCCGAGGCAAGATACGCGACCGCCGCGGCCACGTCGTCCGGCCGAACCAGGCGGCCGAGCGGGCTGTTCGCGGTGTAATAGTCGGCGATCCGCGCGAACTCCGGCGACGGTTCGCCGGCGCGCGCCACGAGCCCGGGCGCCACCGCGTTGACCGTGATCCCGTGCGCCCCGAGCTCGATCGCGAACGACCGGGTGAGCATCTCGAGCGCCGCCTTCGATGCCGCGTAGAGCGCAGCGTTCGGCCGCGCGTAGCGATAGTTCCCGGAGGTGATGTTCACGATCCGCCCGGCGATGCCCGCGGCAATCATGCGCCGCCCGGCAAGCTGGCTCGCGAAGAACGCCGACTTGAGGTTCGTCGCCATGAGGTGGTCGTAGTCGGGCTCTGTCACCTCGTCGATCGCGAGGTTGAAGTTGATCCCCGCGCAGTTCACCAGCACCGCGATCGTCCCGACCCGCGACTCGACCGCGTCGATCGTCCGGCTGACCTCGGCCGCCGTCCGCAGGTCGGCCGCGAGTTCGAGCACGCGCTCGCCGAAGGATGCGAGGCTCGCCCGCGCGGCCTGGACGCGCTCGGCGCGCGTGCCGACGACGGCGGCGCGGGCGCCGCGCTCGAGGAATGCCCGCGCGATCGCGAGCCCGATCTCGCCGGTGCCGCCGGTCACGAGCACCGGCCCGAGGGTCCAGGGCTCAGCCATTGCGGCCCATGTCGATGATGAGGTTGCCCTGCCGCTCGACCCGCGCGGTCTCGCCCGGGAACACCACCGTCGTCGTGTCTGCCTGCTCGACGATGAAGGGACCTTCCCGCGGCGCGTCGAACGGCAACCGGTCGCGACGGTAGACCGGCGCTTCGACGTACCTGCCCGTTTCGCGGAAGTACATCGACCGCACACCCTGCTCCGCCGCTTCCCACGAGGGCCCGGGCGGCGGCGGGGTCAGGTCGGGCCGCGGCATCGGTGCGTAGTGAACCGTCCGCAGGTTGACGAGCTCCACCTGCTGCCCGGGGTTGTGCTGCTTGTAGACGCGCTGGTGCATGCTGTGGAAACCGGCAACCAGACGGCCGACTGCGCCGTCGTCGACTTCGCCCGTGAGCTCGACCTCGAGCTCGTAGGACTGGCCGACATAGCGCATGTCGGCGGAGCGGCGGAGCCGCACGCGCTCCGGCGCCACGCGGTCGCGGCGCATGTCTTCCGCGCCGAGCCCCTCGAGGCCGCGATAGGCCGCCGCGATCTCCCCGGCGCTCACCGACGCGGCCGGCCGCGGGAACGACACCGCGTGGTCGTGCTCGATGTTCGAGACGAGCAGCCCGAACGCCGACAGGACGCCGGGTGCGAGCGGCACGATCACTCGGGGGACGCCGAGCATGCGCGCGAGCGGCCCGCCGTGCAGCGGTCCGGCCCCGCCGAGGACGATCAGCGCGAACTCGCGCGGGTCGAGACCGCGCGCCACGGTGAGCAGGCGGATCTCGTCCGCCATGTGATTGTTCAGGATCGTGTGGACGCCCGCCGCCGCCTCGACCCGCGAGAGCCCAAGCCGCTTGCCGAGCGCTTCGAGCGCGCGGTGCGCCGCGTCGGGGTCGAGCGGCACGTCGCCGCCGGCGAAGTAGGCCGGGTTGAGGTAGCCGAGCACGATGCTCGCGTCGGTCACCGTCGGCTCGGTGCCGCCCGCGCCGTAGCAGACCGGGCCCGGCACCGCCCCCGCGCTCTGCGGGCCGACGTGCAGGCTCGCCGCGGCGTCGAGCCACGCGATGCTCCCGCCGCCCGCGCCGATCGAGCTCACCTCGATCATCGGGATGCGGATCGGGTACTTCAGCACCTTGCCCTCGGTCGAGGTGAGCGGCTTGCCGTCGACGATCACGCCGATGTCGGCGGTCGTGCCGCCGATGTCGTTCGAGATCAGGTTGCGCTCGCCGCAGAGCTCGCCGACGAGCTGCGCCGCGATCACTCCGGCCGCCGGTCCGGACCGGAGCAGCGTCACCGGCCGCTCGATCGCCGAGGCGGCGCTCGCGATCCCGCCGCGCGACTGCATGACCTCGAGCTTCGCCGGGACGCCCTCGCGCTCGAGCTCGCGCTCGAGCGAGCGGATGTAGCTCGACACCTTCGGCCGCAGGTAGGCGTCGAATGCGGTCACGAGCGTGCGCTCGTACTCGCGGAACGTCGGGTCGATCGCCGAGGAGATCGAGACCGCGAGCCCGGGAAATTCGCGCTCGATGATCTCGCGCGTCCGCCGCTCGTGGTCCGGTGCGAGGAACGAGAAGAGATAGCAGACCGCGACGGAGGTCACCTCGTGGACGGCGCGCAGCTCCCGGACCGCGCGCCGGACCGATTCCACGTCGAGCGGGAGGAGCACCTCGCCCTTCGCCCCGATCCGCTCGCGCACGCCGTACCGCCGCCGGCGCGGCGCGAGAAAGGTCGGCGTCTCCGGGTCGATGAACAGGTTGTAGAGCTCGGAGCGCTTCTGTCGGCCGACCTCGAGCACGTCCTCGAAGCCCTCGGTCGTGAGCAGTCCGGTGAGCGCGCCCTTGCGCTCGACCACCGCGTTCGTCGCCACGGTTGTGCCGTGGATGAAGCGCTCGACGTTCCGCGCCACCGCGCCGCCGCCGGCGAGCTCGAGGATGCGGCGCAACCCGATGACGACACCCTGCGCGGGGTCGGCGGGCGTCGTCGGCACCTTGACGAGGACCAGCCGCCCGCCGCTCGTCGCTGCCACGACGTCGGTAAACGTTCCGCCCACGTCGATCGCGATCGATAGCTGCTCAGCCATCCATGCTCCGTTCCATCGGTGTCACCCCAGGTACGCGCGCATCATCTGCTCGTCCCGCAGCAGGTCCTCGGCCCTGCCCTCGAGCACCACCCGGCCGGTCTGCAGCACGTAGCCGTAGGTCGCCGTGCGCAGCGCCATGAACGCGTTCTGCTCCACGAGCAGGACCGCCGTGCCGGCGCGGTGGATCGCCCGGATCGCGTCGAAGACCGCCTGCACCAGGATCGGCGCGAGACCGAGCGAGGGCTCGTCGAGCAGCAGCACCTTCGGCGCCGCCATCAGCGCGCGCCCGATGGCGAGCATCTGCTGCTCGCCGCCGGACAGCGTGCCGGCGAGCTGGTCGCGCCGCTCGGCGAGCCGCGGAAAGAGCTCGAACACCCGTTCATACCTCGCCGCGCTCTCCTTCACAAGACCGCGGCCGTAGGCGCCCATCTCCAGGTTCTCGACCACCGTCAGCCCCGGAAACACCCGCCGGCCTTCGGGACACTGCACGACGCCGCGGCGCGCGATCTCGTACGGCTTGAGCCCGACCAGCGACGCGCCGTCGTACACGATCTGCCCCCGCGTCGGCATCACCTCGCCGGAGAGCGCCCGGATCGTGGTGCTCTTGCCGGCACCGTTCGCGCCGACGACCGCCACCAGCGCCCCGTCGTCGAGCCGGATCGAGACACCCTTGACCGCCTCGATGTGGCCGTACGCGACGTGTAGATCGGACGCCTCGAGCCCCATGACCCGTCACGCCGCCGCTGCGGTGCCAAGGTACGCCTCGATCACCCGCGGATCAGCCTTCACCTGACCCGGAGTGCCTTCGGCGATCTTGCGCCCGTGGTCCATGACGATCACCCGGTCGGAGATGCCCATGACGACGCTCATGTGGTGCTCGACCAGCAGAACCGTCTTCGTGAGCTCGTCGCGGAGCCGCCGGATCAGCGCGTTGAGGTCGTCGATCTCGGCCGGGTTCATCCCGGCGGCGGGCTCGTCGAGCATCAGGAGGCGTGGCTTCGCGGCGAGCGCGCGGGCGATCTCGACCCGCCGCTGATCGCCGTAGGGCAGGTGACGCGCGAGCTGGTCCTGGACGCCCTCGAGTTCGAGCAACCGGACGAGCGCGAGCGCCTCGTCGCGGAGCCGCAGCTCCTCGCGGCGCTCGGAGGGCAGGCGCAGGATGGCGCTCACGAGCGAGGCGCCGTTCGACAGCGTCAGCCCGACCAGCACGTTCTCGAGCACGGTCATGTTTGGGAAGATCCGCAGGTTCTGGAAGGTGCGGCCGATGCCGCGGGCGCACACCCGGTGCGGGGGCAGCCCGCGGAGGTCCTCGCCGGCGAACCGGATCGCGCCGCCGCTCGGCGGGTAGATGCCGGTGACCACGTTGAACGCGGTCGTCTTGCCGGCGCCGTTCGGGCCGATCAGGCTCACGATCTCGCCCTCGGCGACCGCGAACGAGAGCCCGTCGACGGCGACCAGGCCGCCGAAGCGGCGCTCGAGCGACCCGACCTCGAGGAGCGCCGCGGCGGTCATCGTTCGGCGCGGGCGATTTCGGTCGCCGACGCGGGCTTCGACCGCGCCGCGGCCGCGGCGAGCCGCTTCGGGCTGAACCCGAGCAGGCCCTGCGGCCGATAGAGGACGACCAGCATCATCGCCAGACCGTAGAGCGCCTGGCGATAGTCCGAGGCGAAGCGCAGCAGCTCGGGCAGGCCGGCGAGGAGCGCGCCGCCCACGATCGCACCAGGGATGCTCCCGAGGCCGCCGATCACCACCATCGCGAGGATGCCGATCGACTCCATGACGTTGAAGCTGTCGGGGCTGATGAAGCTCACGAAGTGCGCCCAGAAGCTGCCGCAGGCGCCGGCGATCGCCGCGGCGACGCCGAACGCCACCATCTTGAGATTCCGCGCCTCGACGCCGACGCTCGCGGCGCCGAGCTCGTCGTCGCGCATCGCGCGCATCGCGCGGCCGAAGGCCGACTCCATCATGTGGATCACCACCACCACCGACACGATCAGGATCGCGAGGATCAGGTAGTAGTAACCTGCGCCGTCGATCTCGACGCCGAAGAGCGAGGGCGGCGGGATGGCGCGGATGCCCATCGGGCCGCGCGTCAGGTCGATCCAGTTGAGCATCACGACGGAGATCACGCCGCCGAGGCCGAGCGTGCCCATCGCGACGTAGTGGCCGCGGAGGCGCATCACCGGCCATGCGAAAAGCACGCCGAAGAACCCGGTGACGACGATCGCGCCGATAAATGCCTGCCAGACCGGCAGTCCCACGCGCGTGGCGAGCAGCGCGGACGCGTAAGCGCCGACACCGTAGAACGCGGCGTGTGCGATCGAGATGATCCCGGCGAAGCCGGCGACGAGGTTGAGGCTGAGCGCGAGCGTCGCGTACAGGAGCATGACGGTCATGATCCGGCGCGCATAGGCGTCGGTGACCAGGAGCGGCAGAGCCAGCGCGGCTGCCAGGATCAGCCAGAGTGCCGGGCGGCGGAAGTCAAGCTTGGGGATCGGCGGCAGCGGGAGGACGTTGAGGCTCGGCCGCTCGACCTTCTCCAGCTGCCGGTGGCCGAGGAGGCCGGTCGGCTTGAAGAGCAGCACGACCACGAGCGCCATGAGCGCGATGCCGTCGCGCCAGGCCGACGAGATGTACACGCTGCCCAGCGACTCGGCGACGCCGAGCAGCACCCCGCCAAGGATCGCACCGCTCATCACTTCCATCCCGCCGAGCACCGAGGCGGCGAAGGCCTTGAGCATCGCAGCCGAGCCCATGGTCGGATGCACCGCGTTGTAGAGCGCGGCGCCGAGGATGCCTGCCACTCCACCGAGCGCGGACGAGATGCAGAACGTGACCAGGATCAGCCGGTCGACGTCGATCCCGAGCAGCGCCGCGGTGCGGCGGTCCTCGGCGATCGCGCGCACGGCGGTGCCGAAGCTCGTCTTGCGCAGGAACAGGTGCAGCGCGCCGATTGAAAGCACCGTCACCGACATCGTGATGAGCTCCCACACGCTCACGGTCGCGCCGGCGAAGTGGAACGGCTCGTGGGCAACTCGCGTCGGGAACGGTTGGGTCTCGGGTCCGAAGATGAACTGGATCAGGTTCTCGAGGAAGATGCCGAGGCCAAGGGTCGTGATCAGCGGCATCAGGAGCGGCGCGTCGCGCAGCGGCCGCACCGCCGTGCGTTCGATCACCCAGCCGATCAGGTAGGCGCCCCCGGTCGCGATCGCGAAGGCCAGGACGATGTTCATCCCGAGCGCCTTCAGCAGCACGAGCGCGAGGTAGGCACCGACCGCGAACGCGGCACCCTGCCCGAAGTTGACGATGTTGAGGACGCCGAAGACGAGCGAAACGCCGACGGCCGCAAGTGCGTAGGCCCCGCCGACGGCGAGACCGGTGACGATCACCTGCGGGAGCAACTCCATCGGCAGCGAAGCGAGTTCAGGCGCGGGGTGTCGGGTCGTGAACCCCGGATGATACCCGGGCGCGGTTGGTGATCATCCGCTCGTGGAGCCGGGCGACCGTGCCGCTGCCGGTCCTCACGCACCGGAACGGCAGCAGGGCGTGAACGAGGCGGGCGAGACCGCCGGTGACCATCGCCAGAGCGGATCGGTGACCCGAAGAAATCAGGGGTGATCCGGTCCCGTGCGGCCGTGCTCGATCCGGCCCGCCTCAACGTCGGCGTTACCGTGTTCGTCGCGGTGAAGACCAGCCAGCACAGCGCGGCGGGGCTGGAGAAGCTCGCCCGCGCGGTGAGCGCGGTCCTGGAGGTGGGCGAGCTCTATCGCGCTACAGCGCGACGATCAGCGAGGTCGCTAGCCAGACCGCCGACGCGAGCGCACCGAGCAGGACGGTGGCGCCCGCGATGCGCAGCACCGTACGTTCGATGATGCCGGAGGTGCGGAGATACCACCCGAGGCGGCGGAAAGGCCCTTCGATGGCGCGGATTGCGGCGTCGGTGACCGAGACTCGGTCGACAGCTTGGTCGGTCGGCACGTGATCCTCCTTGAGCTCGTTGCGATCTGGCTCAAGGGTAGCGACGCGCCCTCCCGTGCGGTGTCCATTCCTACCGTCGAGCAGGTGACGAATTCACCCGTGCGGACGGCCTGACGGAAGACTGACGAAGCGACGGCATCGTGCTGCGGCGAGGCAGATGTAACAGCGCGCGGCGCTGAAACTCTGCCGCTGCCAGAGCATCCAACTGGAGTAATGTTCTGGTATCGGTTTCCCACGCCGGTAGCGGGCGCGCGAGTCATGCGGCGATCAAGTGCAGCGTTCGTAGCGGTGGTCTTCCTGCTCGGAACGATCGCGAGCGTCGACGCGTTCGCGCGCGGCGGCGGACACGGCGGCCATGGCGGCCATGGCGGTCGTGGTCACGGGAGCGGACAGGCGCACTTCCACGGGGGCGCTCCGCGGAGCGCCGTCATTGTTACTGCGCCGGTGTTCTTTGGCGGCTTCAGGTCGCCCTACTACTACCCGCCCGCTTACGCCTACCCGGCCGCACCGTATTACTCGGCCGGGCCGTACTACTCCGGTACGCCGTACTACCCCGAGGCGCCGTACTACCCTTCTGGGCCGTACGATTCCGCGCCTTATTCCCCGCCCGAGTACATCGAGCAGGGCCAGGACCAGCCCCCGCCCCCACCCCAGCCCGGGCCGCCGCAGCAACCCGGGCCCCAGCAACAGCCCGCGCCCGCCTATATGTGGTTTTGCCCCTCCGCGAACAACTACTACCCCTACGTCACGACGTGCTCGAGCGGCTGGCGGCCCGTCGCGCCGTTGCCGCCACCGTCGTAGCCCGGGTCCCGCGCGCGATCGGGCCGCTCAGGCTCACGGGCCGCCGAGCACCGCCTGCAGCTTCGCTCCGTCGGGGCTTCCGAGCCCGGTGCACGGGTCCCAGCCCTGCTGGGCGTGGTAAGCGCCGTTGTTCCCGGCCGTGACGTCGTGGAACGCCGGCCGCGCGGCCGGCTGATAGAGCAGCGGATTCACGAAACCGATCGGCGATCGGAGCCGCTGATTGATCCGGGCGATCAAGCCGGCCCACAGCGGGGCGACCGCGCTCGTTCCACCGATCGCGAACTGCTGCCCGTCGACGCGCACCACGTACCCGGTCGCCGGGTCCGCGTCGCCGGCGACATCCGGCACGCCCCGCCCGACACGTCCTCCGGGGTTGGCGGAAGGCGGCACATTCGCGCCGCTCTGCCACGCGGGCGGGGCGAACTGGTCGCTGATGCCGCCGCCGGTCGCGCCGCCGTTCGCACCATCGTTCCAGACCACCTCGCTCCTGATCGTGCTACCGGCTCCCTCCAGATGGGTTCCGCCACAAGCGAGCGCGTGCGGGCTCGAAGCGGGGAAGTCAACGTGCGCGAGCCCGTCGGTTTCGCCGTCCGCGGAGCCGCCGTCTCCGGACGCGCAGCAAACCGTCACGCCGAGCGCGGCCGCATCCTGGAATGCCTGGTCCATGGCGTTCATGGCCTGCGCGGTCCATTCCTTCTCGGCCGCGCCCCAGCTGATCGAGATCACCGAGGGCTTGTTCGCCGTGTCGTGAACGGCGCTCGCGATCGCATCGAGAAACCCGGCATCCGTGTTGGGCGCGAAATAGACGACGATTTTCGCCTTCGGAGCGACCGCGCCGGCGACCTCGATGTCGAGCATCACCTCGCCGTCGGGGCCGTTCGGATCCCCGGTGGGGCGATTCTTGCCCCCGTCGATCGAGCGGCTGCTGATCCTGGGCGCGGGGAGCCCGAGTCGCGCGAAGTAAGCCTTGAGATCGGCGGTCCGGTAACCGCCGCCGAGTTCGATGATGCCGATGCTTTCGCCGTTGCCGTCCCCGCCGGACGGGAAGTCGTAGAGCTTCGCAACCTGGGTCGGCAAATACGAGGTGGCGGCCGCCTTTCCGGCCGCGTCTTCCTTCCTGGCGGCACGAAAGTGCGGGCGCGCCTGCGTCCGGTCGTCGAGCCCGAAGACGCCCTCCACCACCGCCGCCAGATCCTTGGGGACGTACACCGAGCCGACGCGGCCGCGGTAGCTTCCGCCGGGATGCTCGTAGCGCGCGAGCTCGACGCCAAAGGCCTTGCTGAAAGCCGCTACCGTACCCGCGAGCACGACGCGACGCTGTCCCGGATAGGCCTTGACCACCTCCAGGCCGTGCTCATCCGCGAACGATCTGATCTTCTCCAGGTCGTCCGGATGCGCACCGTGCAACGAAGCGAATTCCTTGCGGCTCAGGTGCTGCCGCTCCCGCGGTTGACGGGCACCGAGATCGCGCGACAGCTCGGTCACGGCGTCAGCGGAGCTTCGCCGGCGCACGATGATCGACACCTGCATCCGCTCGTGCGGGTCGGCAGGGCCGGTGATGCGGGCTTTCGGCAGCGGCGCCCGATCGCTGCCGGTAACAGAGACTCGATCTTTGAGTGTAGCCATGGCGGAGGACCTCCTTATCGATGCGGCTTGCGCCCGGGATGAGCGACGACTCGCGTTTCATCCGTTGGCGGATCCGAATGTACGCACGCCTGCGTGAGCGCACAATCGACCGTAGTGCCTAAACGCTCGATGCCGGTCGCGCGGAAGCTGTCACGAATGCAGGCGCGCTGTAAGCTTCGCGTCAGCTCTCGTAGACCGCACGAGACATCGAACCGCTGCCCCAGTCGTCGGCCGCCCTGGCATGCGCCGCTCCGCCCGGCCTGATACAGTCCGCGCGGCCATGCCCCACGCGCCGATCGACATCCACGCGCACTTCTATCCCGACGAGCTGATCGCGCTCTGGCGGGAAGAAGGACCCCGCTGCGGCGGCGAGGTCGCCGACGTCGAAGGCAAGGGCGTCATCCTCAGGGCCGGCGCGCTCGCGACGAATCCGCTCGGGCCGCGGTTCTCGGATCTCGACGCGCGCCTCCAGGCGATGGACGAGCAGGGCGTTGCGGTGCATGCCATGTCGCTCTCGCTCCCGATGGTGTACTGGGCCGACAAGGGGCTCGCGCAGAAGCTCTCCGAGTGCTACAACGACGCGGCCGCGACCGCGCATCTCCGCTACCCGCACCGCCTCGTCGGGCTCGCGATGCTGCCGATGCATTTCCCGGCGGCGGCGCTCGCCGAGCTGGCGCGCGCCCGCACGCTCCCCGGGGTGCGCGGGGTCTACCTCGCGACCTCGATCGCCGGCCGCGAGCTCTCCGACGCGACCTTCTTCCCGGTGTACGAGGCGATCGAGGCGGCCGGGCTGCCGATCTTCCTGCATCCGAACGGCGTGATCGGCCACGAGCGCCTGACCGCGCACTACCTGCACAACCTCCTCGGCAACCCGTTCGAGACCGCGATCGCGGCGGCGCACCTCATCTTCGGCGGCGTGCTCGACCGCTTTCCGCGGCTCACCTTCTGCCTGCCGCACGCGGGTGGCGCGTTCCCGTACCTCGTCGGACGACTGCAGCGCGGCTTCGAGAAGCGGCCCGAGCTCGTCGGCCGCAAGCTCGGCCCGCTCGAGTACCTGCGGCGCTTCTACTACGACACGATCAGCTATCACGAGCCCGCGCTCGACTACCTGAAGAACCTCGTCGGCGCGGATCGCGTGATGATGGGGAGCGACTACTGCTTCCCGATCGCGCTCGAGCGACCGGTCGAGACCGTGACTTCGCACCCCGGGTTCACCGCCGAGGAACGGGCGCTGATCGTCGAAGGGAACGCGCGGCGGCTCCTCGCGCTCTAGCCACGCGAAAGGCCGGGAAACAACAAGGACATGACTGCGAAACCGGAGCTGCTGATCCCGATCACCCTCTTCGAGCAGTGGCATGGCGAGCTCGAGGACGAGTTCACGGTCCGCTACGTCGGCAAGGCGGCCGACCGGGCAGCCGCGATCCGCGCGGTCGCGCCGAACATCCGGGCGCTCGCCACCAACAGCACCGGCGGCGGCTCGCGCGAGCTGATCGCCTCGCTGCCGAAGCTCGAGATCATCGCGCTCTTCTCCGTCGGCTACGAAGGCATCGATCTCGTGGCGGCGGCGGAGCGCGGCATCCCGGTCACCAACGCGCCGGGCGTGAACGCGGGCTCGGTCGCCGATCTCGCGCTCGGCCTGATGCTCGCCGTGCAGCGCGGGATCGCGCTGCGCGACCGGCAGATCCGGCAGGGGCGCTTCGCCGACACCCGCGAGCTCACGCACACGCTCGAGCGCAGGCGGCTCGGGCTGCTCGGCCTCGGCAGCATCGGCCGGGCGGTCGCGACGCGCGCGAGCGCGTTCGGGATGACGGTCGGCTACACGAAGCCCACGCGCGCCGCGGATTCGCCCTACCGCTACTTCGAGGGCGCGGAGGCGCTCGCCGCCGCGAGCGACTTCCTCGTCGTATGCACGCCGGGCGGGCCGGAAACGCGGCACCTGGTGAACGCGCGCGTCCTCGCCGCGCTCGGTCCGGAGGGCTATCTCGTGAACGTCGCGCGCGGCAGCATCGTGGACACGGCGGCGCTCCTCGACGCGCTCGAGCGGCGCACGATCGCGGGCGCCGCGCTCGACGTCTACGAAAACGAGCCCGAGGTGCCCGAGCGGCTCCGGCGCCTCGACAACGTCGTGCTGATGCCGCACGTCGGTGGCTTCACGCACGAGGGGTTTCGCGCCGCGTTCGAGCTGATGCGCGACAACCTGCGCGCGCACTTCGCCGGACGGCCGCTGCTCACGCCGATCGCGCCGGCGCGCTAGAGGCGCGCGCCTCGCGCCGGAACAATCGCTCATTGCCGAGGCGGAGCGCGCAGGAGCGGGGCGAGCGCGATCAGCCCGAGCACCGGGCCGGGCGCGAGCGCGAGGAAGAGCAGCGCCGCGCTCGCCGACGCGGCAAGCCAGTTCAGGAGCTGAATGCTCCCGATGGTGATCGCGAAACCGATGCAGTTTGCGATCGTCAGCGCGGAGCCGACGAGCTCGCGCGGTGCGTTCTGCGCACTGAGCGCCGAGAACTGCGGCGAGTCGCCCACCACCACGATCCCCCAGCAGAGCAGGAACGCGAGGAACACCGGCGTCGGCGCGTGAAAAAGGAGCGGTGACACGACGCAGCACGCGCCGGACGCCGCGAGCTGCACGAACGCCACGCGCGCGCTTCCCGCGCGCAGACTGACGAGGCCGCCGCCGGCGCAGCCGAGGAAGCCGGCGGCGATCACCGCGAACGACCAGAGCGGGACGTTCAGATCCCCGCCGCCGCTCGCCGCGACGTGCGCGGCGATCGCGAACGGCGCGAACGCCCAGAACGCGTACAGCTCCCACATGTGGCCGAAGTAGCCGAACGCCGAGGCGCGAAACCGCGGCGAGCGGAAAATGACCGCCAGCGCCCGCGGGTCGAACTTCGCCGCCCTGGCGAGATTGGGCCCGTCGGGGACGAAGAGGAGCATCAGCACGCCGCCGAGCGCGGCCACCGCGGAGACCGCGACGAGCACCGTCTCCCACGGCAGAGCGCCGCCGAGACCCTTCAGGAAATGCGGGAAGGCGGTGCCGACGACGAGCGCACCGACGAGGAAGCCGAGCGCATTGCCGAGATCGCTCCGGTACCAGCCGGAGGCGATCTTCATCCCGACCGGGTAGATCCCGGCGAGGAAGAGGCCGGTGAGGAACCGGAACGCGGCGAGCGACCAGACCCCGCCCGCGAGCGCGTACACGCCGAGGTTGGCAGCCGCGCCGGCGAGCGAGCAGACGAAGAACACGATCCGCGGCGACACGCGGTCGGAAACGGCGAAGAACGCGAACGCGAGCGTTCCCGAGATGAAGCCGAGCTGCACCGCCGAGGTCGTGTAGCCGAGCGCCTCGGGCGGCAACCCCCATGCCCGCTCAAGGTCCGCGAGCACCGCGTTGCCGGCGAACCAGAGCGAGGTCCCGGCGAACTGCGAGCCGATGATGACCGGCAGGATGCGGCGCGGTGGCGCCATGCCGCTATGCGAAGGCGTCGTCGAACATTCCCTTCGGCCCGCGCCCGCGGTCGGGGCCGAGCATCGAGTAGCCGCCGTCGACCGGGATGTCGGCACCGGTGACCCACGACGCGGCGTCCGAGCAGAGCCACAGCACCGCGTTCGCGACCTCCTCCGGGCCGGCGATCCGCCCGAGCGGATGCAGCGGGGCGCCGACGCGGTCCGCGACCTCCCGATCGTCGCCGCTCAGCGTCTTCAGCGGGTCGGACCAGGTCCACGCCGGCGAGATGCAGTTGACCCGGATCCCGTCGGGAGCAAGATCGAGCGCCTCGTTCTTCGTGATCTGCCGGTTCGCCGCCTTCGCCGCCGGGTAGAGGATCCGGCCGGCGTTCGCGAACTTGCCGGCGATGCTCGAGAAGTTGACGATCGCGCCGCCGCCGCGCGCCTTCATGACCGGCGCGACCAGGCGCACGAGGATCGCGCCGCTCGCGACGTTGACGTTCAGCGCGCGCAGCCACTCCTCCCGCGTCGACGCGAGGCCGTTGTCGAGGAAAGTGACCGCCCCGTTGACGAGATAGTCGATCCCGCCGAGGCGCTTGGCGACCGTCGCCACCAGCGCCTCGAGCGACGCGTCTTCCGTGACGTCGGTGCGCACGAAGAGCGCGCGGTCGCCGAGCTCCGCCGCCACCCGGGTGCCCCGCCCCTCGTCGAGATCGGCGATCGCGACCGCCGCCCCGGCCGCGTGGAACCCCCGCACGATGGCCGAGCCGAGGAGCGACGCGCCGCCGGTGACGAGGGCGACCTTGCCTCCGAGCCTGAACTCCACGTTAGTCATCGCTCGGGTCGCGCTAGCCGGCCGATCGCTTGCGAGCGGGCCGGCCCGGGCGCGCGGCGAGACCCCGCAAGTACTCGGGCATCTCCTGCCGCAAGACCTGGCGCAGCACGGTCTCGGTAACCGGCTGATCGGTCTCGAACATATATTTCCGGAGCGCCTCGTTCATCATCGTCTGATATCCGGTCCCCGCCTTCTCGGCCCGCGAGCGAAACGCCTCGAGCACCGCGTTGTCGATGAAGATGGAGATTCGCGTCTTCCCTTTCTGGGCGATGACCGCGCCACGTCGGCCCTTCGAGAAATCGTACTCAGCTCTCATATTGCTTCCGTTCCGTTCGCGTCGCGCGGCGCGCCGAAGTCGGCCGGCACGCGTCCTTGCGCTCCGTATAGACGACCGCCGGCAGCTCACCGGCGCTTCCGAGCCCAACCGCGTCGAACCGCCGTTCGCCTTCGGCGTCCGGATCCTCGACGGTCACCGCGAGCGGGTCTTGGAACACGCCCTCGGCGTCGGCGAAGGAGACCCTGTGCTTTGCGAGGTCTGCAGTGGCTTTGTCGGAATCGTACTCGCAGCGCACGCCGCGATGATATATATATTGTATGCATCAGACAAGCCGGCCGCGCTGGCGCCGCCGGGAAGGCAGCGCGCTCCCCTCCCTCCGGATCGCCGGCGACTTGCCCCCGGCCGCGCCCGGCGCTATGTTCCGCGTTCCCGAGCGAGGAGAACGCCGTGCTGCAGGAGCGCATCCCGAACCTGAAGGCGCTGGTCGAGCCCGACCGCGTGCACCGCCTCTGCTACGCCGACCAGGACATCTTCGACCTGGAGATCAAGCGGATCTTCGAGCGCTGCTGGATCTACGCCGGCCACGAGTCCCAGGTGAAGAAGCCGGGCGATTTCTGGACCTTCCAGATCGGGCGGCAGCCGATGGTGATGGTCAGGGGTCATCCGGGGGAAGGACAGGGGTCCCCCGGCTCCAAACGGGCGGGCGCAATCCACGTCCTCTACAACCGCTGCCCGCATCGCGGCGTGCAGGTCTGCGGCGCCCGCCACGGCAACGCCGGGGACGCCCTCACCTGCTCCTACCACTCCTGGCGCTTCCACTACGATGGCACGAACGAATCGGTGCCGCTCCCGCGCGGCTACGACGACACCACGTTCGGGAGCTACGACCGCAACATGAAGCGCGCGCCGCGCGTCGAGTCCTACCGCGGCTTCGTGTTCGCGAGCCTCGCCGAGGACGGGCCGTCGCTCCGGGAATGGCTCGGGCCGGCGAGGGTGGCGTTCGACGACATCTGCGACCGGTCGCCGGAGGGCGAGGTCGAGGTCGTGATGAACTGCTACCGCGTCATCCAGCGCTCGAACTGGAAGTTCTTCATGGAGAACCAGCTCGACGCGGTGCATCCGTCGGTGACGCACGAGTCGACCGGACGCGCCGCCGCCGACGTCGAGTTCCAGATCCAGCGGCGCACCGGCGAGAAGCCGCTCCACTACCACATGCTCTCGGCGTTCACGATCCCGTTCGAGAAGTGGGACGCGCTCGAGACGATCGGCTATCCGTACGGGCACACGATCCTCGGCGGGTACATGGGGCTGCGGCCGCAGGATCCCGACACCGTCGCCTACGAGAAGGTCCTCGCGAAGGCGTACGGCGAGCAGAAGAAGGAGGAGTTCCTCTCGCGGAACATCCACCACGTGCTCGTCTATCCCTGTCTCTCGGTCCAGTCGCCGCTGCAGCAGCTCCGCGCGATCCGCCCGATCGCGCCCGACCGCACGCTCTCCGAGATCTGGCACTTCCG
>Ga0335084_10001278_pt1 | contig 23269 bp, 23 predicted proteins | sample Lox_Sample_44_FD_206721 | JGI IMG/M metagenome (GOLD analysis project Ga0335084, IMG submission 206721) | Soil microbial communities from Loxahatchee National Wildlife Refuge, Florida, United States - Lox_Sample_4.4 | ecosystem: Environmental > Terrestrial > Soil > Wetlands | place: USA...
AGCGCGGCGTCCAGGGCGCAGAACACACCGTTCATCACGCCGGACAAGAACAGGAAGGCGGCCATGTACTGCGCCACACGCGTGCGGATCACCTGCCAGCCGGCGATCACCACCAGCACCGTGGTGAAACTGTTGAGCAGGATCAGCAGCAGCGAAACACCGTCGATCCCGAGGTGATAATTGATGTGGAAGCGCGGGATCCAGGACGCCAGCTCTTCGAACTGCATGCCGTGCGCCTGCGGATCGAAGTGGGCGTACAGCGGCAAAGCGACCACGAAACCCAGGACGGCGCCGGCGAGCGCGATCCAGCGCGCGCTCTGCGCCGCGCGATCCGAGCCCGTGGCCAGGACCGCGATGCCGGCCACGATCGGGACCCAGATGACGAGGCTCAGCAGAGGAAGGCCGACCAGCATCGGATGTAGGACTTCGTCAGCTCAGGCACGGGCGAACCACAGCGTCAGCAACACGAACACGCCGATGATCATCATGAAGGCGTAGTGGTAGATGAAGCCGGATTGAAACCGCCGGATGATGGCCGAGGCCCATCCCACCACGCGCGCGGTCCCGTTCACGAAGAAGCCATCGATCACAGCCACGTCGCCCACCTTCCACAACGCGGTGGCGACGCGCCGCGTTCCGTCGGCAAACAGCGCCTGGTAGATTTCGTCGAAGTAGTACTTGTTGACCAGCACGGTATACAGCGGCTTCACGCGCGCGGCGATCAGCTCCGGCAGCTCGCGCCGCCTGAGATACAGGTACCAGGCCGTGACGACGCCCGCCAACGCGAACCAGAACGGCAGGCTGGCGGGGGCGTGCAGGATCATCTCGAACGCCCCGTGGAACTCTTCACCCAGCTTCGCCAGGACGTCGTGCGGCGCGAGCACCACGATCGAGTCGCCGAAGAAATGGCCGAATAGCAGCGGTTCAATGTAATCCCAGCCTGCGTACACCGACGGTATCGCTAGGAGCACGAGAGGTGCCGTCACCACCAGAGGCGATTCGTGCGGTGTGCCGTGGGCAGTGCCGTGCTCGTGCTCTTCGCCACCGGCGCGGCTGCCAGCGTGCCCTGCGGCGTGAAAGCGCTCTTCGCCGTGAAACGTCATGAACATCATGCGGAACGTGTACAGCGCTGTGACAAAGACACTGCTGAGCGCCGCGGCGTAAGCGATCCGCGCACCCGGAGTGGTCGAGAGCTGCACTGCCTCGATCAGGCTGTCCTTGGAGAAGAAGCCGGCGAAAGGCGGGAGGCCGCACAGCGCGAGGGAGCCAATCAATGCCGTGACATAGGTCACCGGCATGTAGACGCGCAGGCCTCCCATGCGCCGCATGTCCTGCTCGTGATGCAGAGCGATGATCACCGAACCGGCGGCGAGGAACAGCAGGGCCTTGAAGAACGCGTGCGTCATGAGATGGAAGATGCTGGCCGCGTAAGCGGATGCGCCCAAGCCGATGGCCATGTAGCCGAGCTGAGACAGAGTCGAATACGCCACGACGCGCTTGATATCGTACTGCACTACGGCGAGCAACCCCATGAAGAATGCGGTGATAGCGCCGATCACGAGAATGAACGACAAGGCGACCGTTGACTGCTCATACAGGATGGACATCCGCGCCACCATGAAGATGCCGGCTGTGACCATGGTGGCGGCGTGGATCAATGCAGAGATGGGCGTCGGACCCTCCATCGAATCGGGCAGCCACACGTGCAGCGGGAACTGCGCCGATTTGCCCATGGCCCCGACGAACAGGAGGATGCAGATCACGGTCACGAGTGACCAGTCGGCACCGGGCACGATCTGGATCGTCTGCTGTGCCAATTTGGACGCCTGCGCGAACACGTGTGCGTAATCGAGGCTGCCGGTATAGACGTAGATGAGCGCGATCGCCAGCAGAAAACCGAGGTCGCCGACACGGTTCACGAGAAACGCCTTCAGGCCGGCGAAGACCGCCGTCGGCCGCGTATACCAGAACCCGATCAGCAGATAGGAGACGAGCCCCACCGCTTCCCAGCCGAAGAACAGCTGCAGGAAGTTGTTGGACATCACCAGCATCAGCATGGAGAAGGTGAACAGCGAGATGTAGCTGAAGAAGCGGGTATAGCCCGGATCGTCGCGCATGTAGCCGATGGTGTAGATGTGCACCATCAGCGACACGAAGTTCACCACCAGCATCATCAGCGCGGTCAGCCGGTCGATCAGAAACCCGATCTCGAAGCCGCCGCCGCCGCCGGTGCTGATCCAGGTGTAGAGGGGCCCGGCGAAGAGCTCGCCCGCACGCACCTCCTGGAACACGACGAAGGAGGCGGCCGTCGACACCAGCATGCCGATGATGGTGGCCCAATGCGCGCCGCGGCGGCCGATCACGCCGCCCAGCAGGCCGGCGATGATAGCGCCGGCGAGAGGGGCCAGCGGGATGATCAGGTACAGAGCTCGCACGATGACGGGAAGGTTTTAGCCTTTCAGGCTGTCGAGGTCGTCGACGTTGATCGTGTTCAGATTGCGGAACAGGCAGACCAGGATGGCGAGTCCGATAGCGGATTCGGCGGCCGCCACCGTCAAGATGAAGAACACGAAGATCTGGCCGGCGATGTCCTGCAGATAGTGCGAGAAGGCGATGAAGTTCATGTTCACCGCGAGCAGATTCAGCTCGATCGCCATCAGCAGGATGATGACGTTCTTGCGGTTGAGAAAGATGCCGACCACGCTGATCGCGAACAATATTGCGCCCAGCACCAGGTAGTGGGACAGCGTGATCACGCCGTGCCTCCGAGGAGTACCCACTCACGCATCTGGCGTCTTCTCCGCTGGCATGGACACCAGCCGCACCCGGTTCTCGCGCCGCACGCGCACCTGGCGCGCCGGATCCTGGTACTTGCTGTCCTTCCTGGCGCGCAACGTGAGGGCGATGGCGGCGATGATCGCGACCAGCAGGATCACCGCCGCAATCTCGAAGGGAAGCGCATAGTCGGTGTAGAGCAGGCGCCCGAGCTCGCGCGTGTTGCTGTATCCGGCCGGTTTGGGCGTCGGCGCGGGAAGGTTCAGCAAGCCGGCGTTCCTCCCGGCTAGCACGATCGCCATCTCGAGCACCATGATCCCGGCCACTGTCAGGCCGGGCGCGAGGTAGTCCCAGTAGCCCTCGCGCAGGCGGTCGATGTTGATGTCGAGCATCATCACGACGAACAGGAACAGCACCATGACCGCCCCTACGTACACCAGGATCAACGCGATCGCCAGGAATTCCGCCTCCAGCAGCATCCACAGCCCGGCAGTGGTGCCGAACGCCAGCACCAGGAACAGCGCGGCGTGCACCGGGTTGCGCGCCGTGATGACGCGCGTCGCCGCGAACAGGAGGATCGCGGCGAACGCGTAGAAGACGAAGGTCTGGAAGGTCATACGGCCGTGATTCGTGATTCGTGACTCGTGACTCGCGTAACTGCGAATACGCGCGGTCGCGGCGCTCGGAGATGAAATTTACGAATCACGAATCACCAGTCACGAATCACGGTTCTCAGCGGTATCTCGCATCTTCCGTCCGGTCCTTCGCGATCTGCTCCTCGTAGCGGTCGCCCACCGCCAGCAACATCTCCTTGGTGTACAGCAGGTCGCCCCGCCTCTCGCCGTGGTACTCGAGAATGCGCGTCTCGACGATGGCATCCACCGGGCACGCCTCCTCGCAGAAACCGCAGAAGATGCACTTCGTGAGATCGATGTCGTAGCGCGTGGTGCGGCGCGTGCCGTCGGCGCGCTGCTCCGAATCGATAGTGATGGCGAGCGCCGGGCACACCGCCTCGCACAGCTTGCAGGCGATGCAGCGCTCTTCGCCGTTGGGATAGCGGCGCAGCGCGTGCAGGCCGCGGAAGCGCGGGGACTGCGGCGTCTTCTCCTCGGGAAACTGGACCGTGATCTTGCGTGCGAACAGATGACGGCCGGTGAGCGCCATGCCCTTCACCAGCTCGAGCAGCAGGAAGGTACTGAAGAAGTCGCGAATGCGCGCCAGCATGTTCACCCCCACAGCCACCACGGCGTCTGCACCCAGATCGCCACCACCACCAGCCACACCAGCGTCACCGGGATCAGGACCTTCCAGCCGAGCCGCATGATCTGATCATAGCGATAGCGCGGAAACGTAGCGCGGAACCAGAGGAACAGGAACAGGACGAAAGCCACCTTCAGCGCGAGCCACAGGAAGCCGTCGGGCAGGAACGGCAGCGGCGAGAGCCACCCTCCCAGGAAGATGACCGCGCACAGCGTGGAGATGAGGATCATGTTCATGTACTCGGCCAGGAAGAACAGCGCGAACGCCATGCCGGAGTATTCGACGTGGAAGCCGGCCACGATCTCCGATTCGCCCTCCGCCACGTCGAAAGGCGCGCGGTTGGTCTCCGCCACGCCGGAGATGAGATAGACGAGAAACAGGGGAAAGAGCGGGAACACATACCACGACGCTGCACCATACGCGCTCTGCTGGCCCTTTACGATGTCGCCCAGATTCAGGCTGTGAGCGGCCAGCAGCACGCCGACCAGAGCAAACCCCATCGCCAGCTCGTACGCCACGATCTGCGCGGCCGAGCGCAGGCTGCCGAGGAAGGCGTACTTGGAGTTCGACGCCCAGCCCGCGATAGTCACCCCGTACACTCCGATGGAAGTCATCGCCAGAATGTAGAGCAGGCCCGCATCAATGTTCGCGAGCACGAGATCGGGGCTGAACGGGATCACCGCCCAGGCGGCGAGGGCGGGTGTGAGCAGCAGAATGGGCGCCAGCACGAACAGAAACTTGTTGGCGCCGGACGGAACGATGATCTCCTTCACCAGCAGCTTGAGCACATCCGCGATCGGCTGAAGCAACCCCTTGGGTCCGACGCGGTTGGGGCCGAGGCGCACCTGCATGTAGCCGATCACCTTGCGCTCGGCGAGCGTGAGATAGGCCACGCTCAGGATCAGCGGAATGGCGATCGCGATGATCTTGAGGAGGGTCCACAGCGCCACGCCTGCCGGGCCCAACGCCTGCTCGAGGAACTCGCCCATCAGGCGTTGACCTCCTGCTCTGCAGGTTCGAGCGCGAGCTGCGCCTCGCCGAACATGGCGCCCAGGCCCGCGGTCGAGGGATGGCCCGCTGGAATCCGCACACAATCCGCCGGCACACGGTCGTCGCGCCTCACTTCGAGCACCGCTTCCCCGCCGCCCTGGGTAATGCGCACGCGTTCCCCTTCACGCAGCCCTAGGCGGGAGAGCAGAGCGTGCGACATGGATGCAACCGGCGCCGCGGCGTCTGCGGTGCGCTGCAGGGACTCCGCCCGCCGCACCAGCGCATCGGCGAAGTAGATGGGCACGTCCGCAATGCGCTGCACCCCGGCCGCGGGCGGAGCAAACGCCGCGATGGGGCCGTCTTCTACAACCTGGTTGGACAGCCGCGCGGCAATGTCGCCGCCGCCGAGCAGCTCGGCGCGGACCTCCTCGGCGGAGGCGAAGTCGAAGCCGGGCGCGCCCACCAGATTGCCGAGCACGCGCAGCACCTTCCAGCCCGGGCGCGTTTCTCCGAGCGGCGGCACGACGCCATTGAAGGTCTGCAGCCGCCCTTCGGTATTGATGAAGGAGCCGGCGGTTTCGGTGAAAGGCGCGATCGGGAGTAGCGCATGCGCGTACTCGATCGCCCGGTGCCGGAACGCGGACAGGGCTACGACGAAGCTGGCCCCGCGCATCGCCGCGATGGCGCGGTACGGGTCGTGCGCGTCCAGCTCCATCTCCGCGTTGAGCAGCAGGTAGGCGTGCAGCGGGTGCGCCAGCATCTGCGCCGCATTGAGACCGGTGGGCACGGGAAACGGCACCGCCCCCGCGACGTAGCCACCAACGCTGTTCGCTGCTTCACCGAGAAAACCGAACTTTGCCCCGCACGCCTGCGCCACCGCGAAACCCAGCCGATGCAGCACCGATCCCTGCGGATGGTGCTGCGCCAGGTTGCCGAGCAGAACCGCCGGGGCGCGTCCTGCCGCGAGACTTTCGGCGATGCCACGCGCCTGCGCCGAGACGTGAACCCGGCTGAACGTCTTGGCAAAATCGGGCGGCAGCGGTTCCTTCTTCAGCTCACATACCGCCTTGAGCACCTGCGCCAGCGCGTCGGGCATGTGCGCCGGCGGCACGATGAGCCTGTGCTGCAGCTTGATGAGCTGCGCGTCGTCGAGCGCGTGAAGGACGCTGATCCGGGCGCCCTTCCGCGCTGCCTGCCGCAGCCGCTGAGCCAGCAGCGGATGATCCTTGCGCAGCTGGCTCCCCACCACCAACACGCCGTCGAGCTGCCCCATGTCCGTGATCCCAAAGCCAAGCCAGGGCGTGCCGGCCAGCTTGCTGTCGAGGGCAAAATCGCTCTGGCGCAGGCGGAAATCGACGTTGCCGCTGCCGAGCGCGCGCGTGAGCTTGCCCAGCAGGTACAGCTCTTCCAAAGTCGAGTGCGCGGTTGCGAGCGTACCGATAGCCTGCGCGCCATGCTTGTCGCGCACTGCCTTCAGACCGCGCGCGACGTGCTCCAGAGCAAGCGGCCAGTCGACCTCTTCCCACTTCCCGTCGCGCCGGATCATCGGCATCGTCAGCCGCTGCGCGCTGTTCAACCCCTCGTAGGAGAAACGGTCCTTGTCCGACAGCCAGCACTCGTTGATCTGTTCGTTCTCGAGCGGCAGCACGCGCAGCACGCGGTTGTGCATCACTTGCACGATCAGGTTCGAGCCCAGCCCGCAGTGCGGGCTCACGGAGCGGCGGCCCGACAATTCCCAGCCCCGGGCTTTGAAGCGGAACGGCTTGGAGGTGAGCGCGCCTACCGGGCACACGTCGATCATGTTGCCCGACAGCTCCGAATCCACCGCCTGGCCGACGAAGGCGGCGATCTCCGCGTGCTCGCTGCGGCCGATCAGGCCGAGCTCCATGACGCCGGCGATCTCCTGACCGAAGCGCACGCAGCGAGTGCACTGAATGCAGCGGGTCATTTCCTCGGCCGCAACCAGCGGACCGAGATCTTTGCTCACCACGACCCGCTTGGCCTCGTGGTAGCGCGACGCGCTGCCCCCGTAACCGACCGCCAGATCTTGCAGCTGGCATTCGCCGCCCTGGTCGCAGATCGGACAGTCGAGCGGATGATTGATGAGGAGAAACTCCATCACGCCCTTTTGCGCCTGCACGGCCGCGGCCGAGTGGGTGTACACCTTCATGCCTTCGGTGACCGGAGTCGCGCAGGCGGGCAGCGGCTTGGGCGCCTTCTCGACCTGCACCAGACACATCCGGCAGTTGGCGGCGATGGACAGCTTGCGGTGGTAACAGAAGTGCGGCACGTAGATGCCGAGCCGGTTGGCCGCTTCTATGATGCTGGAGTTAGCGGGAACCTCGATCGCCTGTCCATCGATCTCGAGATGTACGGCCGGCATCCTGGTTAGTCCATACGGTTCATGCGTACGCGGGTTCTTCCACGAGGCAGCGCTTGCGCTCGATGTGGTACTCGAACTCGTCGCGGAAATGCTTGATGAAGCTTTTCACTGGCAGCGCCGCCGCATCGCCCAGCGCGCAGATCGTCCGGCCGGCGATGTTGTCGCTCACGGACACCAGCGTGTCCAGATCTTCCCGCGTGCCTTTGCCGTGCTCGATCCTGTGCACCATGCGGTAGAGCCAGCCGGTGCCCTCGCGGCACGGCGTGCACTGGCCGCACGACTCCTCGTAGTAGAAGTAAGACAGGCGCATCAGCGCGCGCACCATGCAGGTCTTCTCGTCCATGCAGATGACCGCGCCCGAGCCGAGCATCGAGCCCGCTTTGGCGATCGAATCGTAGTCCATGTCGGTGGCGAGCATGGTCTCGCCCGGCAGCACCGGCATCGACGACCCGCCCGGTATGCAGGCTTTGAGCCGCGCGCCGGCACGCATCCCGCCCGCCAGCTCGAGCAGCTTCGCGAAAGGGGTCCCCAGTTTCACCTCGTAGTTGCCCGGGCGCTGCACGTGACCCGAGACGGAGAAGATTTTCGTGCCGCCGTTGTTGGGCCGGCCGAGCGCCAGGTAGGCGTCGCCGCCGTTCAAGATGATCCAGGGGACGGCGGCGAAAGTCTCGGTGTTGTTGATCGTGGTGGGTTTGCCGTAGAGTCCGTAGCTTGCCGGGAACGGCGGCTTGAAGCGGGGTTGTCCTCGCTTGCCCTCCAGGGATTCGAGCAGCGCGGTCTCCTCCCCACAGATGTACGCGCCCCACCCGTGGTGGTTGTGCAGCTGGAAGCTGAAGTCGGAGCCGAGGATGCTCTGCCCCACATAGCCGGCCGCGTGCGCCTCGCGCAGCGCTTCCTCGACGCGCTCGTACGCGTCCCAGATCTCGCCGTGGATGTAATTGTAGGCGGTGCCCACGCCCATCGCGTAGGCGGCAATGGCCATGCCTTCGATCACGATGTGCGGGTTGTAGCGCAGGATGTCGCGGTCCTTGAAGGTGCCGGGCTCACCCTCGTCCGAGTTGCACACCAGATATTTTTCCCCGGCGAAGTTGCGCGGCATGAAGCTCCATTTCAGCCCGGTGGGAAAGCCCGCGCCTCCGCGGCCGCGTAGGCCTGACCTCTTCACCTCGGCGATGACTGCGTCGGGCGCGATCTTCTCGCTCAAGATTTTCTTGAGCGCCTGATAGCCGCCGCGCGCTTCGTAGTCGCTCAGCCGCCAGTTGAATCCGTTCAGACCTTTGAGGATGATCGCGTCCGGGCCGTAGAGGTCGGGCGCGAAGGGCGGATGCGAAGTCTTCACTGCGACAGCTCCGCGATGAGCCGGTCGATCTTCTCCGGGCTCATCTCGATCAGCATCCGCTTGTCGTTGTGCAGGATCACCGGCGCATCGCCGCAGGCGCCGAAGCACTCGCCTTGCTTGAGCGTGAAACGCAAGTCGGCCGTGGTCTCGTTCCAGCCTATGCCGAGCTTGCTCTTGAGGTGCACCGCGGCATCGGTGGCGCCGGCCAGCGCGCACGGCAGGTTGGTACAGATGCACAGCTTGTGCTTGCCCACCGGCTCCAGTTCGTACATGGAGTAAAAGCTCGCGACCTCGTACACGGCGACCGGTGGCATGCCGAGGTATTCGGCCACGAAATCCAGCGTCTCGCTCGACAGGTAGCCGCGTTCCTCCTGGGCGATCGTGAGCGCCGCCATCACCGCCGACTGCCTCTGGTCCGCCGGGTACTTGGCGATAGCGGCGTCGATGCGCCTCAGCGCGTCCGGGCTAAGCATGCGACGCGCTCACCGATCCACCTCGCCGAAGACGATGTCCTGCGTTCCGATTACGGCCACCACATCGGCGATCATGTGCCCCCGGGTCATCTCGTCCAGCCCGGCGAGGTGCGCAAATGCCGGCGCCCGGATCTTGAGGCGATAGGGCTTGTTGGCGCCATCCGAGATGAGGTAAATGCCGAACTCACCCTTCGGCGCCTCCACCACCGCATAGGTTTCGCCCTCGGGCACGTGCATGCCTTCGGTGAACAGCTTGAAGTGGTGGATCAGCTCTTCCATGTTGGCTTTCATGTCGACCCGCGGCGGCGGCGCCACTTTATGGTTCTCCGTGATCACGGGACCGGGGTTGCGCCGCAACCAGTCGATGCACTGCTTGACGATGCGGTTGCTCTGGCGCATCTCTTCGACCCGCACCAGGTAGCGGTCGTAGCAGTCGCCGTTCACGCCCACCGGGATGTCGAACTCGATGCGGTCGTAGACCTCGTACGGCTGTTTCTTGCGCAGATCCCATTCCACTCCCGAACCGCGCAACATGGGCCCGGTGAAGCCGAGCGCCTTGGCGCGCTCGGGTGAAACCACGCCCACGCCCACCGTGCGCTGCTTCCAGATGCGGTTGTCGGTGAGCAAAGTCTCATATTCGTCCACCAGCCTGGGGAACCGGCCAGCGAATTCTTCGACGAAATCGAGCAGGCTGCCGGAGCGGTTCGCGTTGAGGCGTTTGACTGCGTCTCGGCTACGAAACGGCGAAGGCTCGTACTGTGGCATGCGCTCGGGCAGATCGCGATACACGCCGCCGGGCCGATAGTAAGCGGCATGCAGGCGCGCGCCCGACACGGCCTCGTAGCAGTCCATCAGGTCCTCGCGCTCCCTGAAGCAATACAGGAAGACGGTCATCGCGCCGATGTCCAGGCCATGTGCGCCGAGCCACAGCAGATGGTTCAGGATGCGAGTGATCTCGTCGAACATCACCCGGATGTACTGGGCACGCGGCGGCACCTCGATGCCGAGCAGCCGCTCGATCGCGAGACAGTAGGCGTGCTCGTTGCACATCATCGACACGTAGTCGAGCCGGTCCATGTACGGCACCGACTGCAGGAAGGTCTTGTGCTCCGCCAGCTTCTCGGTGGCGCGGTGGAGCAGGCCGATGTGCGGGTCGGCACGCTGGATCACCTCGCCGTCGAGCTCCAGCACGAGCCGCAGCACGCCATGCGCCGCAGGGTGCTGCGGCCCGAAGTTCATCGTGTAGTTACGTATTTCAGCCATTTATATTAGAGCAACCACCCCGTTTACCACGAAGGACACGAAGGAATACAAGTCCGGCAAGTCGCTATCCCTGAATGCCTCGAAAGCTGCCGCATTCCACGAGGTTCTCTGTTTCTTGTTCGTCCTTCGTGTTCCTTGGTGTCCTTCGTGGTCAATGCGGTTGCAGCTCTGTCTTAATGCTTCTTCTCCGTATCGGCGTAATTTTCCTCACGCACCACACGCGGCACGATCTCGCGCGGCTCGATGCTGACCGGCTGATAGATGACGCGCTGCTGGTCCGGGTCGTAGCGCATCTCCACGTAACCGGACAGAGGAAAATCCTTGCGGAACGGGTGCCCGACGAAGCCGTAGTCGGTCAGGATGCGCCGCAGGTCGGGGTGCCCGCTGAACACGATCCCGAGCAGATCGAACGCCTCCCGCTCGTACCAGTTGGCCGACGGCCACAGGTCGGTGATGGAGTCCACCGCCGGCACTTCGTCATCCGCGGCGAACACGCGCAGCCGCAACCGCCGGTTGTGCGTCAGAGATAACAAGTGGTACACGACGGCAAAGCGCCGGCCCGTGCGTGCCCCGTCCTTGTAATTCAAGTAGTCCACGCCACACAGGTCGACGAGCTGCTCGAAGCTGAGCTCCGGCGTGTCCCGCAGGATGCGCCCGACGGCGAGTAGGTGAATCGGCTCGATCTCGGCGCTGAGCTCATCGCCCCGGCGCACCACGCTCACCAGGCGCGTGCCCAGATGCTCCTCAAGCTGACGGTGGAGCTCGTCGATGCGCGCGGACATGCTCGGCGGCTCGCGGTCCTAGCGTCCTGTTCCAGTGATAACTTGCCGAAAACCCGACGAGAATCGGCGCCATGCTGTGTTGCGAATCCTCACGAAGTGTTCAACCTCGTTCCGGTTCGCGCCTTGCCTGACGCCAATTTCGCAGGTTTTCAGACCATCGGTGGTGCGCAAATGCAGTCCCACTCCAGACATAGGTTCATGCCTAGGAACGGTCAAGATATCAATGGGACAGGACACTAGCGGGCGATGGTGTTGGTGCGGCGGATCTTGTTCTGCAACTGGATGATGCCATACAGCAACGCTTCCGACGTCGGCGGGCAGCCGGGCACATAGATGTCGACCGGAACGATGCGGTCGCACCCGCGCACGACCGAGTACGAATAATGGTAATAGCCGCCGCCATTGGCGCACGAGCCCATCGAGATCACCCAGCGCGGTTCGGCCATCTGGTCATAGACCTTGCGCAGCGCCGGCGCCATCTTGTTGCACAGCGTGCCGGCTACGATCATGACGTCCGACTGTCGCGGGCTGGGACGAAACACGACGCCGAAGCGGTCCAGGTCGTAGCGGGCGGCCCCGGCATGCATCATCTCCACCGCGCAGCACGCCAGGCCGAAGGTCATCGGCCAAAGCGAGCCGGTGCGAGTCCAGTTGATGAGGTTATCGAGCGTGGTAGTGACGAAGCCCCGCTCGGCAATACCCTCGATGCTCATGTGCCGCCTCTCGTCCCGCCCATCTCGCGCAACACTCCCTTCCTGACCAGACCGGCCTGGGGCAGCAAAGGTTTCACTCCCACTCGAGCGCGCCCTTGTTCCATTCGTAGATGAAACCGACCACCAGGATGCCAAGGAATATCAGCATGGACCAGAAGCCGAACCAGCCGATTTCGCGCAGCACGACGCCCCATGGAAACAAGAAGGCGATTTCGAGATCGAACAAGATGAACAGGATCGCGACCAGGTAGTAGCGGACGTCGAACTTCATTCGCGCGTCCTCGAACGCCTCGAAGCCGCACTCGTAGGGCGAAAGCTTTTCCGGATCGGGACGGTGCACGCCCAGCGCGCGGCTCGCGCCGCCGCCGATCAGCGGTAGCGCCACGCCGATCGCAAGGCCGACGCAGATGAACATCAGGATCGGAAAGTACTGTTGCAGCATGTGCCTTTCAGGGCCGATCCCGTTTGAGAGGAAGGCCGCTGTCCGAATTCCGCGAGAGCGGTGCAACCGCGCAACGCCCGCTGTCAGAGCCCCTCCACGTCGCCGCTGCGCGAGCGCGCCTTCATCTCAACCGCGCCAGAAGCGACGCACTCAAACCAAAGCCCCGCATTCCCGCAAGCTCCTGGTGCCGATGGTGAGACTCGAACTCACACGGCTTTCGCCACCGCCCCCTCAAGACGGCGTGTCTACCAATTTCACCACATCGGCCTGGCTCTCGCCGGTCGGAGTGCGCCGGTCGAAGACCCCGGTGACGCCGGCCCGCTTTACTTCGGAATCTCCTTGGCCTTCGAATCCCCTGTCGCTGGTGCGGGTTCAGGCGCCTTCGCCGGGACCGCGGGAGCTTCGCTGGCTGGCCGCTCGGCCGCCGCCGGTGTGTCCATCACGCTGGCCGCCTGCGGCTTGTGACTGATCAGGTAGGTGAGACCCATGCTGGTCAGAAAGAACACGGCAGCCAGCACTGCCGTGCTGCGGCTGAGAAAGTTGGCCGAACCCGACGCGCCGAACAGGCTGCCCGACGCACCGCTGCCGAACGCGGCACCCATGTCGGCGCCCTTGCCGTGCTGCAGGAGCACGAAGCCGATGACTCCGGCCGCGGCCAGCACGTGCACCACCAGAATCAGACCCTCGATCATCATTCCCTCAGTGTGCGGCCGCGTGGCAGATCGCGACAAACTCACCCGCGACCAGCGATGCGCCACCGATCAGGCCGCCGTCGATATCGGGCATCCCAAACAGCTGTGCCGCGTTGGCCGCTTTGACGCTGCCTCCGTACAGGATTCTCAAACCCTGAGCTACCTCCGTCGCCTCATCCGCCACCCGGCCGCGAATGTGAGCATGCACCGCCTGCGCCTGCTCGGGGCTCGCCGTCTTGCCGGTACCGATCGCCCACACCGGCTCGTAGGCCACCACTCCGGAAGCGAGCCCAGCCACCCCGACGCGCGTCATTACCGCGGCCAGCTGGGCGTCCACCACCGCCTCGGTTTCGCCGGCGTCGCGCTGCGCAAGGGTTTCCCCAACGCACAGAATGGGCGTGAGGCCCACCTCCAGCGCTGCCTTGTATTTCAGCGCTACCGTCGTACTGTCCTCGCCATAGAGGGTGCGCCGCTCGGAGTGCCCTACGATCACATAGGCGCATTCGAAGTCGCGCAGCATCGCGCCGGACACCTCTCCGGTGTACGCTCCCGAGCCATGCTGGCTCAGGTTCTGCGCGCCCCACGCGACGGGGGTGCCGCGCAGCGTGCTCCGCGCCTGTTCCAGATAGGGGAACGGTACGCACACCGCAGGCTGCATCTGAGTGAGCTTCCCGCAGCCCTCGACGACCTCGACCAGCAGCTTCGCGTTGCCTGAAAGAGCGCCGTGCATCTTCCAGTTGCCCGCGACCAGCTTTGCTCGCATCCTTGGAACGGACCGGGCCGTCGTCTGAAGTCAGACGAACCGATGCCCGGCAACCCAGCGTAAAAACTTGCGAATGTTACTCTGGCCAGGAGGGCGGGTCAATTTGCCCTCCGCTCGCGGCGCGAGCAAAACAGCGCGCAGCCTCAGCCGAAGCGCCCGGTGATGTAGTCTTCCGTGGCCTGGTTCTTGGGCTTGATGAAGATCGTGTCCGTCGTGTCGAACTCGATCAGCTCGCCAAGGTACATGTAGGCCGTGTAGTCCGAAACGCGCGCGGCCTGCTGCATGTTGTGGGTCACGATGACGATGGTGTAGTCCTGCGTGAGTTCCGAGACCAACTCCTCGATCTTGGCGGTCGATATGGGGTCGAGCGCGGAGGTTGGCTCGTCGAGCAGCAGCACCTCGGGCTTGACCGCGATGCCGCGCGCGATGCACAGCCGCTGCTGCTGGCCGCCCGACAGGCTGAGCCCGCTCTGGTTCAGCTTGTCCTTCACCTCCTCCCACAGCGCCGCCTTGCGCAGCGCCCACTCCACCCGCTCATCCATGTGCGCCTTCGGCAAGTGCTCGTATAAGCGCACGCCAAACGCGATGTTGTCGTAGATCGACATCGGAAACGGGGTGGGCTTCTGGAACACCATCCCGATCTTCGCACGGAGCAGATTAAGATCCTGCTTGGGCTTCAGGATGTTGTCGCCGTTGAACACGATCTCGCCCTCGGCGCGCTGGCGCGGATACAAGTCGTACATGCGGTTCAACGTGCGCAGCAACGTCGATTTGCCGCAGCCGGAGGGACCGATGAACGCCGTCACCTCTTTCTCCGGCACATCCATGCTGATGTTCTTGAGCCCCTGGAAGTCGCCGTAGAAAAAATTGAGATTACGGATGCGGAGCTTGGGCGCCGTTGCTGTCTCCTTGCGCTTCGACTCCAAGCTAACTGTCGTTTCCATGTTCATTTTCGTCGTAATGTCCTCGAGGCTGCTCACGCCGATATCTTCTGGCGGGTGAGCACGCGTGCGACGATGGACAACACCAGCACGCTGAAGGTGATGAGCAGTGCCCCGACCCACGCCAAGTGTTTCCAGTCCTCGTACGGGCTCATCGCGAACTGGAAGATGACCACCGGCAGGTTGGCGATGGGCGCGTTCAGATCGCTGCTCCAGAACTGGTTGTTGAGCGCGGTGAACAGCAGCGGTGCAGTCTCGCCGCTGATGCGCGCCACCGAGAGCAGAATCCCGGTGAGCACCCCGGCGCGCGCAGCCCTGAGTGTGACTGAGACAATGATCTTCCAGCGCGGAGCACCCAGCGCCGCGGCCGCCTCCCGCAGGCTGTTGGGCACCAGCGAGAGCATGTTGTCGGTGGCCCGCACGATGACCGGGATGGCGATGAGCGCAAGCGTAAACGAGCCGGCCCAACCGGAAAAATGCCCCACGTGCGCCACGTAGATGGCGTACACAAACAGTCCGAGGATGATGGACGGGGCTGACAGCAGAATGTCGTTGACGAAACGCGTTACGGGCGCAAGCCAGCTGCGCTGACCGTACTCTGCCAGGTAGATGCCGGCGAGGATGCCGGTTGGAGTCGCTATGAACGTGCCCACGGCGACCATCAGCAAGCTGCCGTAGATGGCGTTGAGCAGCCCGCCGTCGTTGCCGGGGGGCGGCGTCATCTGCACGAAGACCTTCGGGCTCAGGGCGCCCACCCCCATGAAAAGGAGCGTGCCCAGGATCCAGACCAGGGCGCCGAGGCCAATCGCCATCGCGACCATCGACATCGCGAGACCGACTTGATTCACCAACAGCCGCTTCTGGTACCGGGCCATCCGGAGTCCTTGTTCAGCGGTTCAGGTGCGCTCGCCCTCACGCCGGGCGACCCGCAGGAGCAGCAGCTTCGCCGCCGCCAACACGATCAAGGTGATTACGAACAGCAAGAGGCCCAGCGCGAAGAGCGCGCTGGTATGCCCCTCGGTGCGAGCCTCGGCGAACTCGTTGGCGAGGCTCGAGGCGATGCTGTTGCCAGGGCTGAACAGCGACAAGCTGAGGTCATAGGAATTGCCGATCACGAAGGTGACCGCCATGGTTTCACCCAGCGCACGTCCCAGGCCCAGCATGATGCCACCTACCACTCCGGCCTTGGTGTAGGGCAGCACCACATGCCACACCACTTCCCAGGTCGTCGAGCCGAGCGCGTAGGCTGACTCCTTCAGGATCGAGGGGACGATTTCGAACACGTCGCGCATCACGGCCGCGATGAAAGGAATGACCATGAACGCGAGAATGATGCCGGCGGTGAGAATCCCGATCCCCATAGGCGGCCCCTGGAACAGCCTCCCGATGAGTGGGACGTGACCGAGCGTCGCCTGCAGAAACGGCTGCACATGATCCGCGAACAGCGGCGCGAACACGAACAACCCCCACATCCCGTAGATGATGCTCGGCACGGCGGCGAGCAGCTCGATCACGATGCCGAGCGGGGTGCGCAACGCAGTGGGGCACAGTTCGGTGAGGAACAGGGCGATCCCAAAGCTAAGAGGAATGGCGATGAGCAGGGCCACCGCCGAGGTCGCCAGCGTGCCGAAGATCGGAACGAAGCCGCCGAACTGCTCCGTAACCGGGTTCCACTCCGTGTCGACGATGAAGCGCAGCCCGAACTTGTGGAACGCCGGCGCGGCGCCCATCGCCAGCGAGACGATGATAGCTGCGAGAAGGATCAGCACCAGCACTGCAAACAGCTGCGTCGTCCGCCGGAACAAAGCGTCCTGCCGCGCCTGCTTGATGGTGTTGTTGCGGGCGGTCGGCTCTTCCGTCGTCACTGTGAGCGCATCGCTGATCGAAGGCGGACTCAAATTTACTCCGGTTTCAGCCAAACTGAAAACAAGACGCCGCCGTGCCACGTCGGCCGGCGGCGGGACCCGGAACGCTCGCCCGGGCTTACAGCTTCATCGGTTCCAGACCAGCTCGCCGCCGGTGGTCTTGATCTGCGCGCGCCACGCGCTTTCGATCAGCTTCACCACGCTGGCCGGCATGGCGACGTAATCGAGCTCGGTCGCCATGTTGCCGCCGTTCTTGAACGCCCAATCGAAGAAGGAGAGCACGGCCGCCGTTTTCGCCGGATCGGCCGGAACCGTATGCAGCAGAATGAAGCTGGCGCCCGTCATGGGCCAGCTCTTGGCTCCAGGCTGATCCGTCAATACCTCGTAGAAGCCCGGTGCCTTGTCCCAGCGGGCGTTGGCTGCGGCCGCAGCGAAGCTGTCGTCGTCGGGCTGCACGAACTGACCAGCGCGGTTCTGCATCTGGGTGTGCGCCATCTTGTTCTTCTTCGCGTACGCGTATTCGACGTAGCCAATCGAGCCTTTGATGCGCTGGACGTAAGCCGAAACCCCTTCGTTGCCTTTTCCGCCCACGCCTGTCGGCCAGGATACCGCCGTGCCCTCGCCCACCCGGCTCTTCCACTCGTTGCTGACCTGTGAGAGATAGTCGGTGAACACGAACGTGGTCCCCGATCCATCGGCCCGGCGCACGACGGTAATGGCGGATCCGGGCAGCTTCATGCCCGGGTTGAGGGCGGCTATGGCCGGGTCATCCCAGGTCTTGATGTTGCCCAGGAAAATGTCCGCCAGTAGGCGCCCGTTCAGGCGCAGCTGCCCAGGCGCAACGCCCTCGAGGTTCACGACGGGCACGACGCCGCCGATGATCGCAGGAAACTGCAGCAGCCCCTCTTTGTTGAGCTCTTCCGGTGTGAGCGGCATGTCCGAGGCGCCGAAATCGACCGTCTTTGCCTTGATCTGCTTGATCCCGCCACCCGAGCCGATCGACTGGTAGTTGAGGCCAATGCCGGTCTGTGACTTGTACGCATCGGCCCACTTGGCGTAGATCGGGTAGGGGAAGCTCGCCCCCGCACCTGTGATGTCGGCCGAGTACGCCAGCGGCGCGAGCGCCGACCCGGCCAGCAGAAACATGATTCCAACCAGCCTTCTGACCATGAGAATCCCCTCCGGATGATGAATGCGCAACAGCCGCGCGTGCCTTGTCGTTGCGACGCGCCAAGGCAGTCTAGACCGGCTAAATGACAGATCCGTTACACGCGCAGGCGGGCTTCAGCCCGCGGAACGGCTTGTTTCCAGCGCGCGGATCGATGCAGCAACCGATTCCGCCAGGTCGCGTACCAGGCTCTCCGGCTCACCCTCGACCATCACGCGCATCACGGGCTCGGTTCCAGAGGGGCGCAGCAGCACACGCCCCCTTCCCGCCAGCGCCGCCTCGGCCTGCGTTATAGCGGCCTGCACCTCCGGGTTTTGCCGCGGATCGGCGCTCCGGCCGATGCGAACGTTCACCAAAACCTGCGGGTACAGCGACAGGCCGGATGCGAGCTGGTCCAGCGCCGCGTCACTCGCGCGCAGCGCGTGCAGCACCTGAAGCGCCGAAACGATGCCGTCGCCGGTCGTGTGCTTGTCCAGGCAGACGATGTGGCCGGAGTTCTCTCCGCCCAGCTGCCAGCCAACCTCGCGCAGCTTCTCCAGCACGTAGCGGTCGCCTACTGCCGCCCGCGCGAACGGGATGTGGAGCGCCTCGAGCGCGCGCTCCAGGCCAAAATTGGTCATCAGCGTGCCGATGACCCCGCCCCGCAGCGCCCCGGTCTGCTGGCGGTGGCGGGCGATCACGAACAGGAGGCGGTCGCCGTCGTACAAGCGGCCACTCTGGTCGGCCATGATCACGCGATCGCCGTCACCATCCAGAGCGATGCCCAGGTCCGCATGGTTGCGCACCACCGCCTCGGCCAGGGCCTGTGGATGGGTTGCTCCGCACTCGTTGTTGATGTTGAACCCGTCGGGTTGGTTGCCGACCGCAACCACGTCCGCGCCCAGCTCGTGCAGCACGTGCGGGGCGATGTGGTAGCTCGCGCCATGCGCGCAGTCCACGACGATCTTGAGGCCGCGCAGATCGAGGTCGTTGGGAAAGGTGCTCTTGCAAAACTCGATGTAGCGTCCTGCCGCGTCGTTGATCCGGCGCGCGCGTCCCAGACCGGCCGACGGCGCAGTCACGATCGGGGCTTCCAGCCTGCGTTCGATCTCCTGCTCGACGGCGTCCGGCAGCTTGTCACCGCTGGCGGCGAAGAACTTGATGCCGTTGTCCTCGAACGGGTTGTGCGAGGCGCTGATCACGATGCCGGCCTGCAGGCGCAGGGCACGCGCCAGGTAGGCGACAGCGGGGGTCGGGAGCGGCCCGCTGAGGTAGATGTCGACGCCGGCCGCTGACAATCCAGCCTGCAGCGCCGACTCCAGCATGTAGCCAGAGATGCGCGTGTCCTTGCCGATCAGGACCGCGGGCGGGTCGCCGCCGGCGTGTGCCGCGCTGCCGGCCAGAACTTTGCCGGCCGCATAGCCCAGATGCATCACCAGCTCGGGCGTGATGGGCACCTCGCCCACCCTGCCGCGAACACCGTCGGTGCCGAAGTATTTTCTAGTCATACAAGTCGTTTTCCACCCCGTCCACTGCGCTCAGGATGCGCAGCGCGTCGCGCGTGGCCGCCACGTCGTGCACGCGCACAATCGCGGCGCCGCGCTGCACCGCGAGCACCGCCGCCGCGACACTGGCGGCAGTCCTCCCGTCGACCGGCTGGCCGGTGATTCTACCCAAAGTGGATTTGCGCGAGAGCCCGACCAGGAGTGGGATCCCGAGGTTCGAGAGCGCCGGCAGGTTGCGCAACAACGTCAGGTTATGGTCCGGGCGCTTGCCGAAGCCGAAGCCCGGGTCGATGACGATGCGGCTGCGCGAGATGCCCCGCGCTTCGCACATCGCCACGCGGCGGGCGAGGAACTCGCGCACCTCGTGCACCACGTCCACGTAGTAGGGGTCCTGCTGCATGCTTTGCGGATCGCCTTGCTTGTGCATCAGGCACACCGCACAGTCTGAGGCTGCAACGGCTTCGAGCGCCGCTTCGCTCTGCAATGCGTCGATGTCGTTGATCATGCTGGCGCCCGCGGCCAGCGCCGCGCGCATGACCTCGGGCTTGCGCGTGTCGACCGACAATGGCAGGTCGAGGCCGCGCAATGCGCTGAGGACCGGCAGCACGCGCTCCAGCTCCTCGGGCGCGGGAACGGGCCGGGCGCCGGGGCGCGTGGACTCGCCACCGATGTCGAGGAGGTCGGCGCCCTGCTGTGCCAGCTCGTGCGCGTGAGCCGTGGCCGCCGCCACCTGGACAAACCGGCCGCCATCCGAGAACGAATCGGGCGTCACATTGAGGACGCCCATGATCAGGGGCCGGTTGAGCTCCAGCGTGAAGCGGCCGCAACGCAGGCGGCCATGGGGCGAAGAGCGAGGAGAGAGGGAGAGAGGCGACGCGCTTGCCATCACCTCTCGACCCCAGGGTCTACTTGGTTTGCGATGCCGGCGTCGAACTCGGCGCGGGTGCAGTCGGCGAGATGTCGGGCGGCGGAGGCGCCGGCGGCGCAGGCTTCGGCGGGCGTGGCGGGCGGCCCGCCATGATGTCGTTGATCTGGTCCGAGTCGATCGTTTCCCACTCCAGCAGGGCCTTGGCCATCGCCTCGACCTTGTCCCGGTTGTCTTCGATCAGCTTGCGCGCCAACGCGTACTGCTGGTCGATGATGCGCCGGATCTCGGCGTCCACGTTCTGCATGGTGGCCTCGGAGACGTTCTTGTGCGTGGTGATCGAGCGCCCGAGGAACACCTCTCCCTCGTCCTCTCCGTACACCATCGGCCCAAGGGCCTCCGTCATGCCCCATTCGGTGACCATGCGGCGCGCCAAGTCCGTGGCCTTGCGGAAGTCGTCGCTCGCGCCGGTCGTCATCTGGCCCATGAACACCTGCTCGGCGATGCGGCCGCCGAACAGCACCGCGACGCGGTTCATCAGGTACTCGCGCTCGTAGCTGTAGCGATCCTGCTCGGGCAGCTGCATCGTCACGCCGAGCGCGCGCCCGCGCGGAATGATGGTCACCTTGTGCACCGGATCGGTCTTGGCGAGCGACTTGGCTATCACCGCGTGCCCGGACTCGTGGTAGGCGGTGTTGCGGCGCTCCTCTTCCGGCATGATCATGGAGCGGCGCTCCGCGCCCATGATGATCTTGTCCTTGGCACGCTCGAAGTCGTCCATCTCCACCAGGCGCTTGTTGCTGCGCGCGGCAAACAGCGCGGCTTCGTTCACCAGATTGGCGAGATCCGCGCCGGAAAAACCCGGGCAGCCGCGCGCGATGATGTCGGCCCGCACGTCGGGCGCGACCGGCACCTTGCGCATGTGCACGTTGAGGATCTGCTCGCGCCCACGGATGTCGGGGAGCGGCACCACCACCTGACGGTCGAAGCGGCCCGGGCGCATCAGCGCCGGATCGAGCACGTCGGGTCGGTTGGTGGCGGCGATCACGATCACGCCAGAGTTGCCCTCGAAACCGTCCATCTCGACCAGCAGCTGATTGAGCGTCTGTTCGCGCTCGTCGTTGCCCCCACCCAGGCCGGCGCCGCGCTGGCGACCCACGGCGTCGATCTCATCGATGAACACGATGCACGGCGCGTGCTTCTTGGCCTGGTCGAACATGTCGCGCACGCGCGCCGCGCCGACGCCGACGAACATCTCGACGAAATCCGAGCCCGAGATGCTGAAAAAGGGAACCTTGGCTTCGCCGGCGATGGCCTTGGCGAGCAGCGTCTTTCCCGTGCCCGGGTTGCCGACCATCAGCACCCCGCGCGGGATGCGGCCCCCCAGCTTCTGGAATTTCCCGGGATCGCGCAGGAATTCCACCAGCTCCTTCACCTCTTCCTTGGCTTCTTCGCAGCCGGCCACGTCCGCGAACGTCACCTGATTGTTGCTCTCATCCAACATGCGCGCCCGGCTCTTGCCGAACGAAAAGGCGCCTCCGCGTCCCCCACCCTGCATCTGGCGCATGAAGAAGATCCACACGCCGATCAGCAGCAGCATCGGGAACCAGGAGATGAACACCTGCATCAGGAAGCCCTGCTCTTCGTCGGGCTTGGCCTGGATCTGGACTCCGTTCTTCAACAAGTCGCTCACCATCCACAGGTCGGGAGCGGGGTAGGTGATGAACTTCTCGCCCGACTTCTTCTCGCCTTTGATGACTTTGCCCTCGATCACAACCTTCGAGATGTTGCCCGAGCGCACTTCGTCGATGAACTGCGAGTAGTCCATGGTTCGCTGCGTGGGCTGGCGGCCGCTGAACTGCTGGAACACGGCCATCAGCACCAGCGCGATAACCAGCCAGATGACGACGTTTTTCATCAAATTATTCAAACTTGCTCCCCGGCCCGAAGCGGGCCTGCGTTGCCCCCACGTGCAATTGTATCGCCATTGCGCCCGCCACTGACCTCATGATCGGCGGATCAAGCCACGGCACAGGAGGTAGACCTCGCTGCTCCGGCTGCGCGAAGCGCCCGGCTTGCGCGACGCTACCTGGCGAAAATGCCTGGACATCATCCCCCGCAACTCCGGAAAGCTCGCGCCCTGAAACGTTTTGACTAGCAAGTTTCCGTCCGGTTTCAGCCATTTGACCGAGAATGTCAGAGCGAGCTCCGCAACGTGCAGCGCGCGCGCCTGATCCGACACGCCGATGCCGCTGATATTGGGCGCCATGTCGGAGAGCACAAGGTCGACCGGTGCGGCTTCCAGCGCGCTCTCCACCCGCTCGACCGTACTGAGGTCGGCCAGGTCACCCTGGACAAAGACGACTGAGGACAAGGATTTCATTTCCAAGAGGTCCACCGCGACCACTTTTCCGCGCGGGCCGGCGAGCTGCGCGGCCACCTGCGACCATCCCCCTGGCGCGGCGCCGAGGTCGACCACCGTCATGCCCGGAGTGATCAGGCGCTCGGCACGCGCGATCTCGAGCAGCTTGTACGCGGCCCGCGAGCGGTAACCTTCCCGCCGCGCGCGGCGCACGTAAGCGTCGTTCACATGCTCCTGCATCCAGGCCCTGCTGGTCTTGCTGCGGGCCACGGCTCTAGTTGGGCACGCGGATGTGCAAAAGCGTCAGGACCAGGCCGAGCGCGCACTCGGCGACATACAGCACGCTGGCGACACCGTGCCAGGTGGCGAAGCGATCGCGCAGCATACCTTCCACGACCTGCGCGGCGAGCGCCTGTCGGCGTGTGGCTTCGACAATCGGGTAAACGCCGAACTGACCCACCAGGGTCAGCGCCAGCATGGCCAGCGTCACCCAGAAGAACGCCTGGCGAAAGGCGTGGCTGCCGAAGCGTGCCAGCCGGAACAGCAGCAGATAGCTGGCGCACCCCATCCCGAGCAGCGCGGTGTATGTGAACAGCCGCGCCGCGATGCTGCCGGCCAGCACGCGGTCCGGCACGAAGTGGAACAAGGTCGGTGCCACCATGAGCCCGACGCTCCACAGAGCTCCGACCCAGACGGTGACGGCGAGAGC
>Ga0335084_10001279_pt1 | contig 23267 bp, 23 predicted proteins | sample Lox_Sample_44_FD_206721 | JGI IMG/M metagenome (GOLD analysis project Ga0335084, IMG submission 206721) | Soil microbial communities from Loxahatchee National Wildlife Refuge, Florida, United States - Lox_Sample_4.4 | ecosystem: Environmental > Terrestrial > Soil > Wetlands | place: USA...
GTGATGCTCGGGACCGCGCTCAGGTTCCGTGGCATGCCGAAGGACCCGCTGCGGACGTTCGGGCAGACCGGCGCCGCGACCGCACCGGCCGGCAAGAGCCGGTGACGCGCGAGGCGCTCGCGGCGGCGCGGCTCAGAACGACGGACAGGTGCCGCAGCCGCTCTCCAGCGCGTTCTTCAGCTCGCCGTACCAGTCGGTGATGGCGCCGCGCGCCTCGGTCTGGCCGGACTGGTCCGCGTTGAGCCACGCGACGAAGGCGAGCTCGGTGGTGGTCGCGTCGACCTGGGAGAGCTGGAGGGAGCCGGACTGCACGCGGATGTTGGAGATCCCGTCGATCTTCTGGAACCGGACGCCGTACGCGACCGGCGGGTCGGGACCGCCCGTCTCCGGCTCGGGACCGCCGCGGTACCGGTGCGTCCAGTGCACGTTTCCGATGACGGCGAGGCCGGAGTAGTCGGTCACCGCGATGTCGAAGCTGAGCGGGAAGTCCTCGACCGGCCCGGGGTCGACCGAGAAGCCTCGGTCCGTGTGGATGCGGCTCACGCACGGGCAGGTGAGGAGCACCTGCCAGACCTCCGCGATCGGGTGGTAGAGATAGCCGCGCTGGTGCGCCCAGCAGAACCCGCCGCCGGGGCCGTCGCTCAGGGGATCGCCGAGCGTCTCGGCGACCGGATCCGGCGCCACCGCCGTGCACGCCTCGAGCGGCTCGTAACCCACCGACAGCGGGAAGTCGCTGTGGACGTTGCGGGTGCAGCCCGAGGCGAGGGCGCAGATCGCGAGCCACGGTGCAGCGCGGAGCATGGGCTGTTCTACAACGGCGCGGCGCGCGGGAGCCCGTCCGATTCGGTCGCACCTCCCCGACGGGGGCAGCCACCACGTGCTGGCTCCCGGCATGCTCCTGCATCTCGCCCGCGGCGGGCTAGTTCCGCGCGAGCGCGCCGCCGCGCTCGATGCTCCCCCGGCGCACCGAGGTTCGCACGGATCGTCACCACGGCCTTGACCGGATCACGCGCGCACGGGAGGATTTCGAGATGGCCACCTGCGCGACGTGCAACAAGACGATCCTGTTCGGCGGGGTCCGGGACGGCGAAACCCGGTTCTGTTCGACGAAGTGTCTCGGTCTTGGCGCGCTGGTGCGCGCGGCGAGCCAGGTCCCGACCGAAGTCGTCCACGCGGCGGTGCAGCAGATCCACAGAGGACCGTGCCCGCGCTGCGGCCGGCGGAACGGCCCTGTCGAATTGTACGTATCGCACCGTGTCTGGTCGGCGTTGGTCGTGACGAACACAAAGAGCACCCCGACGATCTCCTGCCGCAGCTGCGCGACGCGGCGCAAGCTCGCCGACACGTTCTCGTCGCTCCTGCTCGGCTGGTGGGGCATTCCGTGGGGCCTCGTGATGACGCCGATCCAGGTGGCGAGGAACCTCGTCGGTCTCCTTCGGCCGGAGGGCCGCCTGAAGGCCCCATCGCCGCAGCTCGAGCGTGCGGTTCGCCTCCAGCTCGCTGCCGGGGCGCGTCCCGCGCCGTAGCGAAGGCCACGTCAACGCCCGTGCGGCCCGTTCGGGCATCGACGCGACTGTTGCGAGCAGGGGGCGGCCCGCCGATCTGGCCCAGCCGCGATCGCCGTGCATTCGTCGGCGACTCGCAGCAAATTCCTCCCGCCGCAAGGCGAGAGAGGAGGAGATCGATGCCGAAGATCAGCCCGTTCCTGTGGTTCGACCACGAGGCCGAGGAGGCGGTCCGCTTCTACGCGTCCATCTTCGACGACTCGAAGGTCGCGAAGATCACGCGCTACGGGAGAGCCGGCCCCGGCCCCGAGGGCAGCGTGATGACCGTCGAGTTCGAGCTCGAGGGCCAGCGCTTCGTGGCGTTGAACGGTGGGCCCCGGTTCAAGTTCACCGAGGCGATCTCGTTCTCCGTGGAGTGCGACACGCAGGACGAGGTCGACGAGTACTGGAAGAAGCTGGCCGAGGGTGGACTGGAAGGGCCGTGCGGCTGGCTCAAGGACCGGTACGGACTCTCCTGGCAGATCAACCCCAGGGTCCTGTCCGAGATGCTCGACGACCCCGATCCCGTGAGATCGAGGCGGGTGATGGAGGCCATGCTCCAGATGAAGAAGATCGACATCGGCGGCCTGAAGCAGGCCTACGAGGGCCGGTAGCCGGCCGCGACGGCGAACGTCGCGTCCCTTCCTCGGGAGGAGCACATGAAGATCGTCCGCACCTCGGAGATCCCCTGGGCCGACGCCCTCACCCGCGGCCCGTTCGGCCAGCGGCGCAAGGGCCTCGGGGGGCAGAAGCTGAGCTGCGGGCTCTGGGAGCTCGCGCCGGGGAAGCGTTCCTTCCCGCTCCACTCCCACCACGTGACCGAGGAGGCCCTCTTCGTCCTCTCGGGGCGGGGGAAGGTGAGGACGCCGGAGGGGCTCAGCGAGCTCGGTCCCGGCGACTTCGTGTCCTTCCCACCCGGCGGGCCGGCGCACCAGCTCGTGAACGACGGAGCGGAGCCGCTGGTCTACGTCGCCATGTCGGCGGTCTCCGGCGTGGATGTGGTCGAGTACCCGGACTCCGACAAGGTGGCGGCGGCCGTCGGGATCTGGCCCGACCTGAAGCGGTTCATCTTCCGCAAGGGCTCGCAGGTGGACTACTTCGACGGCGAGCCGGACGTCTGACGCGGCCCGACGGCGCCTCCCCAATCCGCACCGGCCCTGGTGTGTAGCACGCCCGAATCTTCATGCGGGCGATGTCAGCATCGTGCGGCTGTCCTTTCGCATCAGACGCAGGTCCTGAACCCTTGACGTGGAGGACGCCATGAACGGTGGTCGCCGCTGGGCTGCGCTGCTCGGATTCTCCCTCATGGGAGCCCACTGTCCCCCGACTCCAACCCCTCCGTCTCCCGCGACGGTCGGCTGCCCCGCCGTGCCGGCGGGAGCCACCACCACCACGGCGACCTTCACCGTAGCGGCGACGAGGCAGCTGCGGAGGGACCTGGGCTTCCTCGGCTGTGCAGAGGACTCCTGGCCTGCTTCGCCTCCCAGCGGCCTCGTCAGGGTCGCGTCGGCGACGAACGGCTGCGGCTGGAAGGACGAGATGTCGGCGCACGTCCTGCTGAACCTGGCCCCGGTCATGACGGCCGTGAGCGCGCTCGGGCCGAAGGCCAACGGAGCGTGCCGGATCCTCTCCGCGAAGCTGGTGCTCCAGAGGACGGCGCTCGAGCACTCGGTGGCGCTCTCCGCCGGCGAGAGCCCGATCTGCGTGGGCCAGGTTCTCCAGGCAACCAATACCGCCTGGACCTCACTGCCCCTGGAGGACCGCTGGGACAACCAGTTCCTGAACGCCACCTCGGTGATCCTCGACCCGAGCACGCCGGTTCTCCCGATCCACTCCCCGGGGAGGCCGGGCGAGCCCGTCCCCGCGCCGACGTGGAACGTCGCCGGGCAGGGCCTGGGAATCGACCTGCTGGGCGCGATGCGCGGCTGGGTCGAGCGCGGTGTGCCGAACGACGGCATCGTGCTGAAGCCGCAGGACGTCCTCACCGCCCTTCCCGCGGCGACGAGGCCCGGAGCCAGCGGGGTCTTCTGCATGTGGGACCTCGCGTTCGACTCGGCGACCGTCACCATCGACACGGGTCCGTGAGCGCGGATGCGTCGTCCTCCATGACGGCTGGCGCGGCGTAGCTGGCCCACAGCGCTTCGAGGTGGGCGGAGAGAGTCGCCTACACCGCCGCTTACAGGCATGTCCGTGCGTCGCGTGGCCGCGGGGTAGCGTGCGGCGCCCGCGATCGCGCGTGCCGGGCGTACGCTGGGCTCTCGCGGGCCTCCGCCCGCCGGGAGGTCGCGATGCGCCGTATCTTCCTGCTCCTCGCATTCGTCATCGCGGCCTGCAGCTCGTCGTCGGACCCCGCGCCCCGGCACTGCTCCGCCGACGCGGACTGCGACGACGGCGTCTACTGCAACGGCGCCGAGACCTGCGACGTCGCGGCCGATCGCTGCGTCCGCGGCGCCGCACCGGCGTGCGACGACGGGGTCGCGTGCACGATCGACCTCTGCGACGAGGCGCGGCACGGTTGCGCCCACGTCCCCGACGCGAACGCGTGCGGCGCTGGCGAGGCCTGCTCCGCGACGGTGGGGTGTGGTCCGGCGCCCGAGTGCGACGCGGACGCGGACTGCGACGACGGCTTCTTCTGCAACGGGAAGGAGACGTGCGGCGCGGACCACCGCTGCGTGGCGGGGACCCCGCCGAGCTGCGACGACGGCGTGAGCTGCACCGTGGACTTCTGCGACGAGCTCCAGGGCCGCTGCGTCGCGGTGGCGGACGCCTGGGCCTGCCCAGAGGGCGACCGCTGCACTCCCGCGGGCTGCGCGCCGGTGCCCGAGTGCCAGGTGGACGCCGACTGCGACGACGGGCTCTTCTGCAACGGTCCGGAGACCTGCGACACGGCCGCGGGCCGGTGCGTCGCGGGCGTCCGCCCCGACTGCGACGACGCGGTGGCGTGCACCGTGGACGTGTGCGACGAGGCCCTCGCGCGCTGCCAGCATGTCGCCGACGCGACCCGCTGCGCGGGCGGAGAGGTCTGCTCGCCCACCGCCGGGTGCGAGGTGCCGCCGGCCTGTGCCGTCGACGCGGACTGCGACGACGGGCTCTTCTGCGACGGCGTCGAGACATGCGACCCCGTGCAGCACCGCTGCCTGGCCGGGACGCCGCCCGCCTGCGACGACGGCGTCGCCTGCACGCTCGACGTGTGCGACGAGTCGGTGCGCGCGTGCCTGCACCTCGACGAGCCGGCCGCGGCCGGATGCGCGCGCCTCGCGGTCGCCCCGACGGGCGCCGGAAGCGTCACGTCCTCGCCCGCCGGGATCGACTGCGGGACGGCGTGCGAGGCGTGGTTCGCCCCGGGAAGCGTCGTGACGCTCACGGCCGCTCCCGGTGCGGCCGCCGCCTTCGCGGGCTGGTCGGGTGGGTGCATGGGCGCTGCCGCCAGCTGCGACGTCACGATGTCCGGTCCGCGCCAGGTCGGGGCGGCGTTCGTCCCGGCGACGTACCTGCTCTCGGTCACGGAGACGGGCACCGGGAGCGGAAGCGTCGTGTCCTTCCCCGCCGGCATCGGCTGCGGCGCCGACTGCTCGGAGGCGTATCCCTCCGGGACCCTCGTGTTCCTGACGGCGACGCCAACCGCGGGCTCGACCTTCGCCGGCTGGTCGGGCGCCTGCGCGGGCACGGACACGTGCATCGTCTCGATGGACGCGGCGCAGGGCGTGAGCGCCCGGTTCGACAAGGCGATGTTCGTCCTCTCCGTCTCGAAGGCCGGGACGGGCGGCGGGACGGTCACGTCTTCTCCGAGCTCCATCAGCTGCGGCTCGACTTGCTCCGCGACGCTGCAAGCGGGGACGTTCGTGACGCTGACCGCCGTCGCCGACGCCAACTCGACGTTCGCGGGGTGGTCGGGCGCGTGCAACGGGACCGGCGCGTGCGGCCTGACGCTGGACGGCGCGAAGGCCGTCACGGCGACGTTCACCCGGGTCTCCTACGCGCTCACGGTGACGCGGACCGGGGGCGGGACGGTCGTGTCGTCGCCGGCCGGAATCTACTGCGGCGCTTCCTGCTCCGCGCAGCTCGACGCGGGCTCGGTGGTGACGCTCACCGCGGCTCCGGACCTCGGGGCGACGTTCGCGGGGTGGACGGGTGCGTGCACGGGGACGAGCGGGACGTGTGACGTCCCGATGAGCTCTGCGAAGAGCGTCTCGGCCCGGTTCACGTATCCGGTGACCGTCGCGAGCGCCGGGACCGGCGGCGGCGTCGTGACCTCGGCGCCCGCGGGGATCAGCTGCGGCTCGACCTGTTCGTCGCAGTACGACGGCGGGAGCACGGTCACGCTCACGGCGGCGCCGGACGCGACCTCGACGTTCGCCGGGTGGGCGGGCGCGTGCGCGGGAACGGGCACGTGCACGCTCGCGCTCGACGCGGCGAAGAGCGCGATCGCGACGTTCACGCGGAACCCGTGGGGGCTCACGATCGTGCGGACGGGCGGCGGGACCGTCACCTCGGCGCCGGGCGGCCTCTACTGCGGGACCGCCTGCTCCGCGTCGTTCGCCGCCGGGAGCGCGGTGACGCTCACGGCCACGCCGGACGAGTTCTGGTCGTTCGCGGGCTGGGGAGGCGCGTGCGCGTCCGCCGGCACCGGAACGTGCTCGCTGACGATGAACGCCGCGACGACCGTCTCCGCGACGTTCGTCTTGAACACCTTCTCGCTCACGGTGACCCGGGCCGGTCCGGGCATCGGCACGGTCTCGTCGTCGCCGGCGGGTATCGCCTGCGGCGCCACGTGCAGTGCGCTCTTCGACGGCGGGACGTACGTCGAGCTCAGCCCGGCGCCCGCCGTCGGCTCCTCGTTCGCGGGGTGGTCGGGCGCGTGCAGCGGGACGGGCGCGTGCCTCGTCCGGATGGACCAGGCGAGGACAGTGACGGCGACGTTCAGCTCGCCCTGACCGGCGCCGTCTGCGAGAGGGTCCTGGTCGCCGGCGGTGTCAACCGCCCGCGATGGCGCCCACGATCATCAGGGGCTCGGCTCCGGTCGCCACCGCCTGGGGCAGTGGGGCGTCGGGCGACTGCAAGGACAGATCCTCCTCGCAGGCGAAGAACCGGAGGAAGGGACGGCGCTCGAGCGTCACGTGCTGGCGGATCGTCCCGCGGAGCGCCGGATGACGCGCCTCGAGGGCGTCGAGCACCGCGCGCAAGGTGACCTCTCCCTCGATCTCGAGGCTCACCTCGCGGTCCACGCGGGCCAGCGTGCGCAGGTGCGCGGGGAGCACGACCCGGATCATCGCAGCGTCTGCACCTCGACCGAGAGGACTGCCGGCAGGTCCCTTACGATCGGAGCCCAGCTCTGCCCCGCATTCGCCGTGGCGTACACCTGGCCCCCGGTCGTGCCGAAGTAGACGCCGCACGGATCGAGCGAGTCGACGGCCATGGCGTCGCGCAGCACGTTGACGTAGCAGTCGCTCTGCGGCAGGCCTTCCGTGAGCGGCTCCCACTCGCTTCCGCCCGAACGGCTCCGGTAGACGCGGAGGCGTCCCTCGGGGGGGAAGTGCTCGGAGTCGCTCTTGATCGGCACGACGTAGATCGTCTCCGGCTCGTGCGCGTGGACGTCGATCACGAACCCGAAATCGCTCGGCAGGTTGCCGCTGACCTCGCGCCAGGACTCACCGGCGTCGTCGCTCCGCATCACGTCCCAGTGCTTCTGCATGAACAGCACGTTCGGGCGCGAGCGGTGCATGGCGATGCGATGGACGCAGTGCCCCACCTCGGCCGTGGGCTCCGGGATGTGCTGCGAGCGCAGGCCGCGGTTGATCGGCTTCCACGCCCGGCCGCCGTCGTCGGAACGGAACGCGCCCGCGGCCGAGATGGCGACGTACATCCGTGCGCGGTCGCTCGGATCGAGCAGGATCGTGTGGAGACACATCCCGCCGGCGCCGGGTTGCCAGCGCGGCCCGGTGCCGTGGCCGCGCAGCCCGGCCAGCTCGCGCCAGGTCTGGCCGGCGTCGGTCGAGCGGAACAGGGCCGCGTCCTCCACGCCGGCGTAGACGGTGTCGGGATCGGTCAGGGAGGGCTCGAGGTGCCACACCCGCTTGAACTCCCAGGGCCGCTGCGAGCCGTCGTACCACTGGTGCGTGGTGAGCGCCTTCCCGGTCTCGGAGGAGGTGTCGTAGACGAACTTGTTGCTCTCGCCCTTGGGCATGCCGTCCGGCGTGGTGGTGGGCTCGCCGGCCGGCGTACCGGGCTGGTGCCACTTCCTTCCACCGTCGTCCGACCGCTGGATGATCTGCCCGAACCATCCGCTCGTCTGGGACGCGTAGAGCCGGTTCGGGTCGGCCGGCGATCCCTTCACGTGGTAGACCTCCCAGCCCGCGAAGAGGGGACCGGACACGTCCCACCGCCGGCGCGTGCCGTCGGAGGTGAGCAGGAACGCTCCCTTGCGTGTACCCACCAGAACTCGCACTCCGCTCATGCGCGTCTGCCTTTCCGGGCGGGGGCAAAGCCCCTCTCTTCGGGCACCCCGATGATCGCCCGCGCCTTCCGGCGGGGGGCGAGGCGGTGGCAGCCCAGGTCAGCGAGGAGAGTCATCGGCCGGGGGTGTCTATTCGCGCCCGGGCTCCACGTCCAGAGGAGGAGGGGGAGTCGGTCGCCGTGAGGTGGCTCCCGGTCGACGAGCGGCCGCACGGGCGACCGCGTGTCGCCGTGCCACCTGGGGAGCAAGCGTCCGTTGAGCCGAGCCGCACCCTCAGTGGGTCAGGACAGTCCGCCCTGGGTCTCGTAGTGAATGGCCGCGGCCGCCCACGCCGGAAGGGATGCCCCGGAGCAACGCCCCCAGGGGCATCCATCGTGCCGACGCGGCTGTCAGGAGGATCGTCATGCCCGATCGCCGCCTCGTCCCCAGCCTTATCGTGGCCGGCCTCCTCGGCCTGGCCGGCACCACCCCCTCCCTGGCGCTGGCACGCCAGCCGGTCGTGGACTGCGACTCGTCCGCGATGGAGGACATCAACTGGGCCCTCGACTTCGCCACGGCGCACGTCGAGCCCGTCCTCGCCCAGGCGACCTACCTCCCGTCGAAGTACACCGACCGGATCCGGAAGGACTGGGACAAGACCTCGGTCAAGTGCTCGAACAAGAAGAGCTGCAACGAGACCACCGGCAAGCTCGGCTTCGATCGCGGCGGCAACCAGATCAAGCTCTGCTGGGACAACATCCGCAGCTTGCCCAAGACCGTCTTCCGTTGCGATCTGGTCAAGATCATCTTCCACGAGAAGGGGCACGCCGCCAACATCCCCATCGAGGCCCGCCACAACGAATGGCCGACGGGCTACCCGTACGTCCCGCACATCGACCTCGTCTACCGACTCGGCGACGACGCGGAGAGCTACTGCATCTCCCTCGCCACCTGTTCGCCGGGCGCCGTGGTCCCCAAGGAGTTGAAGCTCAAGGGCCTCGGGGAGAGCTGCACGCTCGACGGGGACTGCGCCAGCGCTCACTGCGAGGGCGCGAAGTGCGCGGGCGGGGTCTGCACGCCCGGTGTCTGCCAGTGCCAGACCGTCGACTGGAGCGCCGGCTTCCTGCCCGTCGAGTCGGCCAGCGCCGGCAATCTCGCCATCGGCGAGTTCTGCTCGCGGGACACCCAGTGCGCCGCCGGGCACTGCGAGCGTGGGACCTGCACCTGCAAGATCGACAAGGACTGCCCAGGCAAGCTCCGCTGCGTCAACCGGCTCGGGAAGAACTTCTGCGTGCCGGAGGGTCGCGGCCTCGGATCGTTCTGCGAGAAGGACGCGGACTGCCCCGGCACCACCTGCAACAACAACAGCTGCGTGTGTGACGGGGACAAGGACTGCACGGCGATCCTCGGCGGGAACCCGCGCTGCGACAAGCCGTTCGCGAAGAAGAACTTCTGCCAGCCGACCGCCGTCGCCCGCAACCACGGCTGCAACCGGGACTCCGATTGCAATTCGGGCCACTGCAAGAAGGACCTGTGCGTGCCCTGAGGGTACGGAGCTGAAAGGCGGCGCGGCCATCCGCGTTCAGCTCGCCCTGACCGGCGTTGGCCGGTAGTGGCGCGTGAGCTCGGACGCCCACTCGCGGCCGAGCCGCTGCGCGTTGTCCGCCAGCCACGCCGAGAACCGGGTCCCGGCAGTAGGCGGATCTCCGGAGACGAGCAGGTTCGCGGTGAGGCCCGCCACCTCGTCGGGCGTCAGCACCACGTCGCGGACGATCGCGCCCAGGAGCCGCGCGGCCAGGAGCACGATCGAGCCGGGAACGGGCACCAGGGACGCGCGCGACCGGACCGCGCCACGAACGAGGCGGACGAGCTCCTCGAAGCGGAGGACCTCGGGGCCGACGGCATCCAGGGTCGCGTCGCTCCGGCTCGCCCCCTGATCCGCCGCCAGGCGAGCGAAGTCCTCGACGTGGACGGGCTGGAGCCCGTAGCTGCCGCCGGCGTACCCGAAGACGGGGAGCCGCCGCAGCAGCCACGCGATGTTGTTGACGAGGACGTCGCGGCCGCCGAAGAAGACGGCGGGCCGGAGGATGGCGTGAGAGAGCCCGGTGTCGCGGAGCGCCGACTCGACCGCTGCCTTTCCCCGGAAGTACGGGAGCGGCGAGTCGGGTGAGGGGTTCGTGATGGAGACGTGGACGACGCGCTCGACGCCGGCGTCGGCGGCGGCGCGGAACAGCGCGCGCGAGTCCTCGACGGCCCGGGCGAAGGTGGACGCTCCGTGGTCGAACCGGACCCAGTAGGTGTTGTAGAGGACGCGGACGTCCCGGAGGGCGGCGCGCATCGCCTCGCGATCGTCGAACCGGAGGCGCGTCACCTCGACGGCGCCCGCGAAGGGATCGGGTCGGTCCGGGTGGCCGGTGAGGTTCCGGACGCGCTCGCCGCGCGAGAGGAGGAGCCGCGCGAGGTGGAGGCCGCTGTAGCCGAATGCCCCGGTGACGGCGTGGACGGTGCGGGTCATGGTCCCTCCGTGCTTCATCGTTCAGAATGTATTGAACGTCCTCGTGACACGACGAGCGCCGCGTGGCCCGGCCGCGCGGTGCTACTTCCGTCGCTTCTTGCCGTTCCCGAACGGGACGCCGGCGACGAACGCGAGGGCGCTCCTGGAGGACTCGGGGTCCTTCAGGAACCGGCTCGCGACGCCGTCCATGGTGCCGAGGAGGTCGGCCATCTGCTCGAGGCGGCCGCGGACGACTCCGCTCGCCCCCGGCGCCTCGACCAGGCGGTGGATCGCCTCGAGCGCGGGGTCGAATTCGCGACGCTTCCGCTCGCGCAGGATGCGGAAGAACATGGTCCAGACGTCCGGCTCGGTGACGTAGAAGTCGCGGCGATCGCCCGGGACCTCCACCTGCCGGACGACGCCGAAGGTGCGCAGCTCCCGGAGCGACATCGAGGCGTTGCCCTTGGAGATCTGCAGCTGCTCGGCGATCTCCTCCAGGGAGACGGGCTCCTCGTTCGCCATCAGCAGCGCGTGGACGCGCGCGACGGAGCGGTTGATGCCCCAGAGGGAGCCCATGGCGCCCCAGGCCTCGACGAAGCGGTGCACGGTGTCGGCGGGCATCGGGCTCATCGTATGTTCAGAATATTCTGAACAAACGGCGCAGTCAAGCCGCCCAGGGGAACCGAGGGCCTCGCCTCGGTGGTCCGCGGCGAGGCCGGCGGGTCGCGGCGTGGAACTCTCGGTCTGGCCCTGGGCCCTGGCCCCGCCGCCTTGAGCGCCCTCCACCGCGCGTGTAGCATCCCGAGCGTGGCGATCCATGCTCTGCTCTTGCTCTCTGCCGCGCTCGCGGCCCCCGCCACCGCGGACGAACCTACCGCCGCGGCGGCAAAGTTGCTCGGGTCGTGCAAGCGCAGCGCGACATCGGCGGGCGTCCGGTTCGCGTGCGACGGGTTCGCCGCGTCCGTCGGGGAGTACCCGGGCCTCTCGCCCGAGGAGGTCCTCCGGATCCACGCCGCGAGCCTGAAGGCGCTCGGGGAGGTGTCGTCGCAGCCGGCGGAGTTCTCGTCGGGCGGGAAGCCCTGGTCGGCGATCCGGTTCGCCGTCCGACGCCCGGACGGGAGCGTCGCCTTCGAGGGGCGCGCGGCCGCGCGCGAGCTGCGCGCCCGCACCGTCCGCCTCGTGTCGTGCGGCGGCGCGGACGCCGGCCCGCGATCGCCGTGCGGCGCGGTCCTGGCCCTCCTCGCGGAGGCCGGTCCCGCTCCCTACGCGGTCCCGAAGTCGGCGCCGTCCTTCCTCGGGCGCAAGGTGCCGGTCCCGAGCGGCTGCGAGGTCCTGGACGCGTCGGAGACGGGGTTCCGTATCCGCTGCGGCGACGTCGCGGCCCTCACCTTCCTGCAGCTGCAGGCGCCCGAGCACATCGAGAAGCTCTCGGCGACGGTCGTCGATCAGCTCCACCAGAGCGTCCCCGGCGTGAAGGACGGGAAGCCCCGACCGTGCCGGATCGGCGGCGTGCCGACGTCGTGCAAGGTCGTCATCGCCGGGAGCGGGGCGGGCGGCAGCGCGTTCTACATCGGCGGCGCGGTGGTGCACGGGGTCCCCGTGACCGTCCAGTGCCTCCAGCACGCGATCGTGAAGGGCGTCCACCCGGTCTGCGCGAGCGTGATCACGTTCTGAAGGTCGCCTGAGCCGCGGGCGCCGCGCCGCCCACGGCATCCTTTTCGCGAAGGGAAGCGATCACTCTCGATCGCGGCGAGGTATCCCAAACACCGTGATCAACGCGGCGAGCACGAAGAGCGCGAGGACGCGCGTCATCGATCTTCGTGACCGGTCCGCCGCTTGCCGCGCCGTCCCGGCGTCCGGCGCTTTGCGGCGAGAGAGCGGCGCGGCTTCGTCGCGCGAGCCGTCGCCTTGCCGCGCGCGGCCTTCCGCGGCCGGAGCGAGGCGAGCTTGAGCGCGGCGGCCGCGAAGAAGCCGGGCCAGTCGGCGGAAGCGACCTCGACCTCCGAGAGGCGACCCTGGAGGTGGAACTGGAACTCGCGGAGCGCGATCTCGCGACCGTTCCCGTCCTCCGCCTCCATGAGGAGGTAGGGGTCCTTGAACTGGTTCTCTGCGGTGGGGATGCGCAGCGCGAGGTCGACGCTTCGGTCCTCGCCCCGCTCGAGCAGGAGCTCCACCACGTGCGCGCCCACGCGGCGCCGGCACAGCACGAACGGCTTCGAGAGCCGCGATGCCAGCCGCGCGTCGGCGGCCGTGAGAACGAGCGACTCGGGGAAAGCCTCGACGGATACGAACGGCTTCGCCACCCAGACTCCCGAGCGGATCGTCTCGTGGTCACCGTCGGGCGCTGCGCCCGGGGTCGCGGCGGGGGGCGGGACGATGGGATCGGGCATGCGTCAAACGCTAGCACGCGGCTCAGGGCGCGCGCTGCGAGCGGATGTGCGAGAGGGACGTCGATGTCGGAGCCCATCCGCGGACGTTGGCCGTGCCGCACGGGGCGCAGGGCAGCCGCGTGAGATCTGGTTACCGGATCAGAAGGGAAGACCTCGCCCAGCCATGGATCGGGACCGACGGCCTTCCCGGGGGACTAGCTCCCCCTACGGGCCCGGAGCTTGACCTCCTCGACCTCTCCCCGCACCACGTCCCGGGCGATGGTCGTGTTCCACCCCACCGAGGTGAGGGTCTTCGAACAGACCACCTTGGGCATGTCCCGCTAGATCCGGGCGAACTCCTTCACGGAAGGAGTGCTCCGGGGGTCGGCGTCGGCAGTCGGCCAGAATCCGGCCATGAACTCGTAGGTGACCCGTCCGCTCAGGAAGGCTCCCATCGCCTTGAGCTCGTCGTTGACGTGGGCGTGGAGTTCGTCATCGACCATGTGCCAGTCGATCTCCTTCTTCGGTCCCTCGAAGAAGCCGTCCAGGGAAACCTGGACGAAGAGGATCACCCTTCTCATCACTGTCCGCGGTACTGGATCAGCCATGCCCAGCGTCTTCCGCCGCCTCTTCCTCGCCGCGGCCGTCACGGTGTCCGCCTGCGTCTCCCCCGCGCGCCCGCCCGCGGCGCCGCCGGCCCCGCACGCCGCCGAGCGCGAGGCGCGCGCAGCCTGGCTCGGGCTGCCCTCGACGTCCAACGGCTGCCGCGAGTACTACGACTACTTCCCCGAGGGCGGGCTCGCGATCTTCTACTGCCACGCCCGGTCCCTCCTCTCCCTCGAGCGGCTCGAGGCGCTCGCCGGGATGCCGTCCACGCGCGAGCCGCCTGCCGGCGTCCCGCGCGCGCTGGCTCTGGCCTTCCGACACTACGATCCGCGTTTCGTCGAGTGGCTCCGCGGTGCGCTGCTCCCCGCGCGAGCCGACGCGCGCTTCCGCGAGCAGACGCAGCCAATCTACGACCGGTACGTCGCGCCGCTGGCGCGCCAGTACCTGGCCACGCGGAAGCTGATGGCGGCTCGACGGAGCTGGACGGAGGGCGAGGTGCGTTGGGTCCGCGAGCGGATCGAGCGCGGCGAGCTCCCCGAGCGCTGGTACGCGGAGCGCTACGAGGCCATCGACGCACCGGTCGCTCCCGAACCGGCCGGCGGGCTGACGCTGGACCGGACCGGCTGGGACGCCAACGTGGGGCCGAACGCGATCGCCTTCTGGATCCGGCGCGAGCTGGACGGCTCCGCGGCGGCCTTCACCGCGGCGCTGGACGAGCTGGTCTCGATCTACGACGGGGCCTGGCTGCGGGCGGGTGCGGGGGTCGTGGGGGTGGCCGCGCCCGTCGCCGCGCCGGCACCTAGGCACCCTCCATCCGGCGACGCGCCCGCGGGCGAGTTCCCGGTGGCGCAGGTCTGGCGCGATCGCGCCCGGCTCGCAGGGCGGGTGGTCCAGGTGAAGGGCTGGGCTGTCCGGTTCGATGCTCGGATACTCGGGCGGAATTGGATCCACGTGCGGGACGGCACCGGGACTCCCGGAGTCGACAATGACCTCACGGTGACCACGTCGGACGAGGCCGACGTCGGGGAGGTCGTAACGATCGAGGGGACCGTGTCGGTCGACCGGGACTTCGGGGCCGGCTACGCCTATCCAGTCATCCTCGAAAGCGCACGCATCGTCCGCCACGGGCCCGGCACGCCGATGCCCCCGGAGATCGCCGGGAGCCCGCGGAAGGGCGCGAGGGCGTCGGGCGAGGCTCCGCCGGAGGGGAAGTCGGGGGATGCGCGGGCGATCTGCGGCGCAGTCCGCGAGCAGCTCCCGTCGGGCCCCTACGTCTACCTGCGGCTGGACACGGCACAGGGCGAGGTCTGGGCGGCCGTCCCCGCGCTCCGCGTCGCGCTGGGCGAGCGGCTCTGCGTCCTCGATCCCATGCCCATGAACGACTTCCGCTCGGACAAGCTGAAGCGGGTGTTCCAGCGCATCTACTTCGGGCGGGTGGAGCGCTAGGGGGCGTCTCAAGATTGAGCCACATCGTGATGCATGCGACGTGGACGCTGGCGGGCCGGGGCGGGATTCGAACCCGCGACCCTCAGCTTGGGAAGCGGCTTCACTGAGGGTCCAGGCGCTCGCAGCGATTCGCAAGGCGTTGGAAACACTCGCGGCGAGGAGGACGCAGGCGTCCAGCCGTCCCAACCGGAACAGTTCCTTCTCGGAGATTCTGCTACGCCCTTGCTACGGGACGAGCGGGCGGGTGCTTCGGACGCGGGGCCGCTCCTGACGGTCCGCGACGTGGCGCGGCGGCTCGGGGTGTCGACGGCGACCGTGTACAAACTCTGCGCGTCCGGCCAACTCCCGCACGTCCGCGTCCTGAATGTGCTCCGCGTCGCCACGAGCGCTGTCAGGGCGTTCGTGAACGAGAGCACTCGGGGACCGGCGACTCCTGCGCCGGGGCGTCGGTCGTGATCCTCGCCCGGTTATGTTACGACGGTCTCGACGGGGATCCCGAGTCGTACGGCCACAGGCGTGTAGATGTCCGTCTCGATGCCCGGTGTCCGGATCGACACCACGAGCGAGTACCTCGTCTGCCGGTTCCAACGACCGAGATGGTGTCGTTCCCGCCACCAGCCAATCGCAGGGTACACGGCGATGGCGCTGCGATGCGCGAGATCGGTCGCAGGGCCGGTCCACGTATCCGAGTGGATGGACCCCGCGGTGCGCAGGTCCGGACCGAGCGTCCATCCGCGCTGGTCGCCTCGGCTTGTCGCCTCCTCATTCTCGGCGCGCGCAGCGCGGTTGATGCGCGTTCGGAACTGCTGGATCGTTTCTGTCGCTGTCTTCAGATCGAACCTGAGGCCGTGCGATGCGTACCTGTGGCGCTGCTTCCAGCCGCGTTCGCCTGGGCTCGCCTCGATGAAGTAGGAGAGCGTTACGCGGAGTTCCACGTCGCGTTCCCCGAGATCGTCCAGCACGTCAGTAGGCCAAGGGAGGCTATGAACGTGCATGTCCGCTGTAACAAAGCGCGACTTTCCCGCCCTCGTCTCCTTCATGAACGGCTGAATTGTGTTCTGCGCGATCAAGGTCAGAGCGTCGTCGGCGCTCCGAAGCGCTACCGCGTCATCGGGGACGCCGAAGCCGTAGAGCCTGAGCCGCTTCTCCACGTCGCCATCGGAGGGGAGTCGCCGTCGCATCGCGTCCGTCCACTCGGCGGAGTGAACGATCAGGGCGCGAACGCTCTCCGGCCAGAGCTGCGGGTAGTCGGCGCTGATGCGTGCTGCGAGGCGAGCCGCAAGGGCGGCCGCGGCACTCGTGTCGCCCGTGGTCGTGAACTGGCGTTCCAGCGGCATCCAGTGCGTCGTCAGTAGCGACAGGCTGTTCGTCGCGTCCACCACGGTCCGGTCCGGATTGACGGCGGCGTTGCCACCCGGCATCAACACTTCGGGCTTGATCGGCCACGGCCGGCGCCACGTACAGGAGGTCGTGCTGCACGGTCCAAGGTCGCCAGCAGGTGCAACGGCGGACCAGCCGACGAGCTCGGGCTCCGTGATCTCGACGCGGTCGGCGAGAGCGCCCACTGTGAGGGCATTCCAGGACTGACCCGGATCGCGGATCGAATCGGTCTCGTTGCTCGTCGGATAGTTGACCGCGTCGTCGAGGTCTGCGTTGCCGGCCGAAACGCAGAAGAGGCGGTGCTGGTCGTCGAGCGCTCCGGCGGCGAAGTCATCGATCGCGGCCGACCATGAGGACGGCATGCCCCGATCGCGGCCGTCTCGTGTCGTCACCGTGAGGCAGACCGCGCGAGCGACATTCGGTGACGCCTGCTCTGCGCGAGCGACCGCCTCCTGAGTGAGCGCGCCGAAGAGGTCGCGGTCGTTCTCGCCGGTCGGCGGGAGGATCTTTACGCTCTCGAGGCGGTGACTGATCCGAACGGGGGCGCCTGACAGCAGGGGTGGCGCGAGGTCTCCGAACCCGGCCAAGCCCGCCATCTCCGTCCCGTGCCCGTCGTGGTCGTTGGCACCCCACCTCGCATCGCAGGTCAAAAGCGATTGCGGGTCGAGCAGCGGCTCAAGGAGGATGTGCCCGCGGTTGACGCCGGTATCGAGAAGGCACACGGCGGGGGCGTTGTTTCCCGGGAGAATCATTCTCCGGCGAAGCTCTCGCGCCCATTCGGCCTGCTCCCGCGGCGTAAGGCTCAGGAACTCCGTCGAGAGCTCCTTCGCGCGCCTCAGCTCCGCGAGTGCTTCGTCGTCCTCGAAGACGGCTCCCATCTGCTGGACCGTGCCGTACACCGTCGTGACAAGCCGGTCGATGAACACCAGCGTCCGGGGCCCGGGCCGTAACCCCTGCTCGACGGCGCTCGTCCGAAACGCCTCGATGGCGCCGTCGCGGCGGCGAAGCCATGCCTCCCACCAGATGGCGTCGCCTTCCTGAGGGAAAGGCGCTCCTTCATCCGTCCAGATGGACTGCACGGAGGCCTTGCGGATCGCCGCGATGTTCGCGACGAGGGTCTCGTGTGCCGGGCGCCCCCTCGACGTGTTCTTGACCCCGTATTCCTCGATCGCCTTGCGGAAGTGCTTGATGCCCTTTCGTTCCACCAACACCGTCGCGATGGTGATGTCGCCATCGCGTCGAACCGACAGCAGCTCGTAGGTGCCGGGCCGCGTCGAGTCGAGGCTCGCGAGCGCTAGCTCGAATCCGGGCTCGCTCCGGAACTCGATCCTGATCGGGCGGTCCGTCTCCTCTGCGGCGGCGGTCGCTGCCTCGAACTCCGCACCGAGTTCGAGCGCGTGAGGGCCACGGTCCTGAACCTTCACCCGCCGCTTCCCACCGCCCGCGCGCACAGACGTGAAACGTTCCGTGTGCGGAGCGTCTCGCACGAAGAGGTGTCGGCGGATTCTCGGTTTCGCCACGGCCCCCCTCGGCCGACGGTCCTACTTTCGTCGGGTCTTGCGTCGTTCGCGGAACGCCTCCACCAGCGATTGCGTGGTCACGTTTCGCCCGTCGGTCAGGACCGCTTCCTTCAAGGCGTCCTCGCACGCCTTCGTGATCTCGGCGTAGCTGAGCCCTCTCGCGGCGGTGCGAACACTCGTCCAGTTCACGCCAGAGATGTCGAACGCGCCGAGCTTCGCACGGATGGCGCGGTCTATCGCGGCGCCTTCCGGTGCCCCGTACTCCACGACGTCGTCGAACCGCCGGAACAGTGCTCGGTCGAGGAGATCAGGGTGGTTCGTCGCCGCGACGACGAGGCTGTCGGAGCGCTCCTGCTCTAGGAACAAGAGGAACGAGTTGAGGACTCGCCGGATCTCGCCGACGTCGTTCGATGCCGTCCGGCGTCCGCCGATCGCGTCGAACTCGTCGAACAGGTACACGCCCCGCGTGGTGCGAATTGCGTCGAACACGAGCCGCAACTTCGCGGCGGTCTCGCCCATGAACTTCGTGATCACGCCATCGAGTTGGATCGTGAACAGCGGGAGGCTCATCTCCCCAGCGAGCGCCGCCGCCGTCATCGTCTTCCCGCTCCCAGGCGGACCGACGAGGAGAAGCCGATGCCGGGGCGCGAGGCCGTGCGCCTGGAGCTTGGAAGACTGCCGGTGCTCGCGGAGAACGCGGTCGAGCTTCCGCCGGATCGAGATGTCGAGAACCATCTCGCCGAGGCGGGTCTTCGGATACGCGACTGACAGGATGCCGGCTAGCTCGCCGCGTGGTTGAACGAGCGGAGTGGGCGGTTCGTGCCTTCGTGGAGCGGCCGCACCACGTGCCTTCACCTCGTCGATCGCAGCGCGGAGTTCCTCGGCAAGCTTCCCGTGCCCTTGCCTCGCGGCGTACGCTGCGACCTGCATGGCGACCGCAAGGAAGGTCGCCTGGTCGCCTTCCCCGAAGCTCCGCACGAGCGCCTTGAGCTGTTCCGCTGTCGCCACGTGCTGACGCCCCCCAGGAGGTTCGAAGCCGATGTTGGCCACGATATCGCGAGTGCCCGACACCCGCACGTTTTCAGGCGATTCTGTGCGGATCAGCGACGACTCGGTAGCCACCGCGAAGGGGCCACGGTAGGGCGGACCCGAACGGCCACCTTGAACCGCGTGGAGCAAGCGGGTACACGGGCGGCGCCGTGCCGCCCGTGACCGCGCACAGCGCTCAGAAGCGGAGATTCGGTCCGAAGTCCGGCATTTGCGACTCGTGGACAGCGGCGGACCACCGCGCCAGGTTCTGAGAACCCATCGCCCAGAACCGGCGGCAGAGCTCGAAGTACTCGAGGACGATGGCTTTCTCGCCGGCCTCGAGGAGTTCCTTCGCGAGCCGCATGTCCGGACCGAACGAGTCGAGCTGCGGTGACCCCGGCGTCCCGCCCGAGAGGAGCAACTCGGCGCGCGCGGTCGCGATGTCGCCATTCATCAGCGCCACGCGGCCGAGGACGAGGTGTCCCTTGTGAACGGCGTTGCCGTAGTTCCAGTCGTCGCGATAACGCTCCGCCAACTCCAGCAACTCCTGAGCGAACGAGGCTGCACGCGGACCGTCTCCGCGCTCGACGAGGCGCTCCGCTCGTGCGTGGAGCGCGAGAAAGCGCGAATACTTCCAAGGGAGGCGGGCGGCGATACCGAGCACGACGTTGTACGGACCGAGCGCAGCCCGGAAGAGCAGCCGCTTCGCTGGTCCGCCAGTCGCCATGGAGCAGACGGTAGCACCGCCCGCGCGAGCCGGTTGAACCACGTGGTTCAAAATGCTCGAAAGGGCTGGTCCCGGCGGCTGTGTCCCGGAGTCACCACACCTCGGATCAGCCCTGGGACCAGGGCTGGGATCAGGCCTTCCGGGCGTAACCGCGCGGAACGACGCTGCCCGGCCCCGCCGCCGGCGAACCGTCGTACGCGCGTCGTGAAAGGTGCCATCAGCCCGACCCCTCGCTCCCTACCACCAGATGAGCGAGGGGTCGGGTTGCTGGCACCATTGATCGGTCAGTGAAGGGGGGCGGCGGGGCCGGGCAGTTGTTTGAACCACGTGGTTCAAGATGACCAGTCGGGTAGTGAAGGATCTTGTGGATGAAGAAGTGAAGAAGCGGAACCGTTCAGGTGACGTGACTGCCGGGCGGGCGGTTTCGCTGTCGGTCGAGGGCCGTCGAGTCTAAACGGTGGCGGTACGGGGCTGGAGGGCGCGCTCGAACGAGGCCGAGTCGTCCTGTGAAGGAGCGGCGAAGGTGGAGGCGAAGAGAGAAGCCACCGAGTGAGCGAAGGCGGCACCCTCGAGACGCTCAGAGTCCAGCGCAGCGCCGGTAGGTCTGCCACTCGTCGCCACTTCGCTCCTGAATCTCGTCAGGCCCGACGACCTTGAATCGGCGATCGCCGGTGATATGGGTCGGTCGTCCGGGCTCACCACAGCCGCCGGGGCCACAGAACGTGATCAGGTAGGGCATCCCGGATGCGGGCTTCTGGATCCGAAGCCCGAAGTTCTGGGCGCAGTCGTGCTTCCAGAATCCATTGAAGTCCTTCGTGGGGTCCGGCTTACCAGGATCGTCCTCTTCTCTGATCGCCGCGCGGACGTCGGCGACCGTCTTGTGCGACCGAGCATCCTTGCTCGCGCCGTAATCGAGAATCGTCGAGCCGCCCTGCTTCACCGAACGCGGGCCGAGCGAATAGATCTTCCAGCCCTGCAGCGACATCGAGTCGACGATCACCGGCTGCGAAGAGGATGTCGCGAGAGACCCCGAGTAGTGCATCACGAAGGGGCGGTCTGGACCAGAAGCGCCGCCTGCGAGCTCCAGGTCGAAATCGACGGTTCCCTTCGGTCGTCGCTCGACATGCCCCTTGAGCGTCCATGGCGGCGGAATGCCGGCAGACGCGCTGGGCGACGCCGCCTGCAGCGGCGCCTGCGTTTCCCGGTGGTCGATCTGGAGGCTCGCCGCGATCGAATCGGGGCCTGCAGGAAACACCTGACCGAGCGCCGCCGTCACGATGCGCAACGAAAGCACTGGGGCGTCGAGCGCATCGATCTCGTACCCCGCGCGGAGGTCGAGACCGCGAACGGCCAGTACCCTGCCGCTGACGACGATCATGGTCCCGGCCTGCCGCTTGCCGCCCTCGACCTCGTCGACATCGATCCGGAGGTCGCCCGAGGTGAGGGATGCAGCGCCTTGCCAGGTCGTGCGATCGGGTCGGTTCGGCGCCGTCACCGTGATCGTGAAGACGTTGAACCGGTCCCACGGCCGATCGTTCGCCGTCGGCGAGACGCTACCGGGCGACTCCACGCCGGGTCCGGACGCTGCGACCGCAGCAGCCAGAACCATCCCGAAGTACGTGCTCACGGTCCCTCCCGGCGCCCCGACGTCGGCGCGCTGCAGCGCACCAGACGGGCACACTCGGAGGATACCGTGCCTTCACCCATAGCGGGATCATTTGGGGCTCCGGTTGTCCTGCGTACATGGGCCGAGTAGAAGAGGTCTATACCCATGACATACAGAAAGCAGCTGCTGCCTCGCGAAGAGACGGTCCCGACCACCGAGAAGCTGATGCAGACGTTCCGGATGAATCGGGACCTCGTCACGTTCCTCAAGACCGAAGCGAACCGCCGCGGGAGCGACCTGACAGCCTACGTGACGCGGGTCCTGGAAGGCCTGCGCAGCCACTTTGGCCTGCCGGCGCCGGCCGCGCGGATGCTCGACGAGGACCGCGAGGCCCTCGGCGTGGACCGGGTCGACTACCTCCTGCACCTGCTCTACGAGCGCAGCATCGCGGTGCGCGAGAAGGGGCCGGGGTTCGACGCGAAGCGCGCGAAGAGGTGAGCGGTCATGGAACCAGGGCCGGACGGGATCGAGGCGCTCTGGGACGCGCGGGATGTTGCGCGGTACCTGAAGGTCAACCGGTCCTGGGTCTACCAGAAGGCGGAGGCGGGCCTGCTCCCCTATCTCAAGGTCGGTGGCCTCGTGCGGTTCGTCCCGGAGCGCGTCCGGGAGTTCGCGCCCGGGACCGTCAGCGGGCAGCGGCCCGCGGGGTGAACCCGAAGGCGGTGGAGGATGGCGTCTCCGTACCTCAAGGACGGGAAGTGGTACCTGCGCTGGAAGGACGAGGCCGGGCACTGGCGCGGGAAAGTCTCGGCGGCGCGGACGAAGACGGAGGCGCGGCGGCTCCAGGGCGAGTTGGAGCGGAGGGTGGAGCGGGTGCGTCTCGGCGTGGACGCGCCGATCCCCGAGGACGGCGGCGGAACCCTCGGCGATCTGCTCGCGTGGTGGCTCGCGGCGTACTCGAAGGGAACGCCGTCGCACGCGACAAACGAGAGCGCCATCCGGAAGCACTTCGTCGGCTCCGACCTCGCGGCGCTCACGCTCGCCGCGGTGACGCCGGGAAGGGTCGAGACGTTCCTGCAGGCGAAGAGCGCCGACCTGTCGCCGCAGAAAGTGAACCACCTCCGCGGGTACCTGAGCCGCGCGTTCAACGCCGCGCGACGCGCCGGTCGATACCTCGGGCCGAACCCAGTACGCGACGTCAGGAAGCGGCGCGTGCACAGGCGGAAGCCTGACTTCCTCCGCGCGCACGAGGTGCCGCTGCTTCTGCGAGCGCTCGGCGAGCGCTGGCGTCCGCTCTTCGCCGCCGCTATCTACACCGGCCTGCGCAAGGGCGAGCTCCTCGCTCTCCGGAAGTCGGACGTGGACCTCGAACGCCGGATCCTGACGGTGGGGCGTTCGCACGACCGCGACACGACGAAGGGCGGCCACGCCGACGGCATCCCCATCGCGACCGAGCTGGCGCCGTTCCTCCAGCTCGCCGTCGACGCGTCGCCGTCGCAGCTCGTCTTCCCGCGCGAGGACGGCTCGATGATGCGGCGGGACGTGAACCTCGAGCACACGCTTCGCCGCGCGCTCGGCCGCGCTGGCGTCGTAGAGGGCTACAGCCACGTCTGCCGGCGAAAGGGCTGCGGTCACGTCGAGAGCGCGACCGACGAGGAGCAGCGCCGGTGCCCGAACGACGGCCGGAAGCTCTGGGTCAAGGCAGTGGTACGGCCGATCCGGTTCCAGGACCTGCGCCACACCACGGCGTCGCTGCTCATCATGTCGGGCGCGAACCTGCCGGCGGTGCAGCGCATCCTGCGGCACAGCGACCCGAAGCTCACCACCGAGGTCTACGCACACCTCGCCCCGGAGTACCTGCGCGCCGAGGTGGACCGGCTCTCGTTCGGCCCCGCGGTCACTGGGTTTGCTACGCCCTTGCTACGGACGCCGCCGGCCGGAACGAAGAAGGCCGGAACCCGGAGCAAGGAAGCTCTGGAATTCCGGCCTCGAAGACTGGAGCGGGAAACGGGATTCGAACCCGCGACCCTCAGCTTGGGAAGCTGATGCTCTACCAACTGAGCTATTCCCGCGCGATCGAGACGGTTCTGCCGTGAAGGCCGGCGCGAGTCAA
>Ga0335084_10001280_pt1 | contig 23265 bp, 18 predicted proteins | sample Lox_Sample_44_FD_206721 | JGI IMG/M metagenome (GOLD analysis project Ga0335084, IMG submission 206721) | Soil microbial communities from Loxahatchee National Wildlife Refuge, Florida, United States - Lox_Sample_4.4 | ecosystem: Environmental > Terrestrial > Soil > Wetlands | place: USA...
GATCTCGTAGCTGTCGCGATCCACCGCGACCTCGACGGCCGAGTTCAGCAGTTCGACGATGAGCACCAGCAGCAGGACGCCGATGAGAAGGATTTTCTCCACCACCGTCACGGGCAGCCAGAGCGCCAGCGGTGCGAGGATCACGACCAGCACCACTTCCTGCCGGAACGCGTCCTCGTTACGCCATGCCCCGATCAGACCGTCGCGGGAATAGCGCGCCGCGTTGATGAGTCGCTGCAGGCCGCGCTTGCCCTTGAGCGTGCGGCCGTCTTGCGCGATTTCGGCGCGTTCGGACTCGCCGCGCGCTGTCAGCTTGGCTGCCCGGGTGGTAGTCGGCGTCTCCATTTGGCCTTCCATCATATTGGAGCCAGCACGGGCGCGACGGCGGCGAACTGTTGCGCGATCAATGCTTCGCCCTGCTCGAGGATGAAGTAGCGCAAAGCCTCCGCTGCGGGCGAAAGCGGCTTGCTCTGCAGGTGCACGATGTGCCAGCTGCGCACCAGGGGCAGTCCGACCACGTCGAGCACACACAGCTGCTTCGTCTCGATCTCCAGCGCCGCGGTGTGCAGGGAGAGAAACGCGAGGCCCATGTTCGCGATGACGGCCTGCTTGATCGTCTCGTTGCTCGACATCTCCATGATGCGCGGCGGATCGATGTGGCAGTCGTGGAAGAACAGTTCCATCGCCGCGCGGGTGCCGGAACCTTCCTCGCGCACGATGAACTCTTCGCTCGACAGATCAGAGGGCGGAATCGCGACGCGCCCTGCGAGCGAGTGACCCGGCGCGGCGATGATGGCGTGCGGATGCGCTGCGAACGGCTCGGCGCGCGCGGCGAGCTCGCGCGGCGGGCGCCCCATCACGGCCAGATCGACCTCGGCATCCTGCAGCTGCTTGACCAGTTGCTCGCGGTTGCCGACTGCAAGGCGCATTTCGACACCGCGGTGCTCGGAGCGAAAGCGCGCGAGTACCCGTGGCAGGAAGTACGTCGCGGTGCTCACCATGCCGATGTTGATGCGGCCTACCTGCGCACCACGCAAGCGCGCCATGGCGTCGTCGGCCTCCTTCAGTGTCCCGAGGATGCGCCGCACGTACACCAGCAGGTACTCGCCGGTCATCGTCAGCGTCACCGCCCGCGCGCCACGATCGAACAGCGGCAGCCCGACTTCGTCCTCCAACTCCTTGATCTGCATCGAGACTGCGGGCGGTGTCAGATGCAACTCGTCGGCTGCGCGAACGAAGGTTCCGTGCCGCGCTACCGCTGCAAAGGTCCTGAGTTGTCGCAGCGTCGCGCCACGCATAAGAGTTTCTTAATGAAGCGGTATGGATAAGTGAATTTACCTTATCCGCCGGGATTCCTACAGTACGTCCATTGCGAGCTTGGGAGTCCCGTCGAGATGAACGCACCCGTCGAAGAAGCCGTCATCCGCGACAGCAAGAAGCGGTACGCGGCCGGTGTCCTCAAATACAAGCAGATGGGTTACTGGCAGCCCGACTACGAGCCCAAGGACACCGACATCCTCTGCCTGTTCCGCATCACACCGCAGGACGGCGTCGATCCGGAGGAAGCGGCCGCCGCCGTCGCCGGCGAATCGTCCACGGCTACCTGGACGGTGGTCTGGACCGATCGCCTGACCGCATGCGACAGCTATCGGGCCAAGGCATATCGCTGCGATCCGGTGCCGAACCAGCCCGGCCAGTACTTCGTCTACATCGCCTACGACCTGATCCTGTTCGAGGAAGGATCGATCGCCAACCTCACGGCATCGATCATCGGCAACGTCTTCGGATTCAAGCCGCTGAAAGCGCTGCGCCTCGAAGACATCCGCGTGCCGGTCGCGTACGTGAAGACGTTCAAGGGGCCACCGACCGGGATCGTCGTCGAGCGCGAGCGCCTCGACAAGTTCGGCCGCGCACTGCTGGGCGCGACCATGAAACCGAAGCTCGGCCTTTCGGGACGCAACTACGGGCGCGTCGTGTACGAAGCGCTCAAGGGCGGCCTCGATTTCACCAAGGACGACGAGAACATCAACAGCCAGCCGTTCATGCACTGGCGCGATCGCTACCTCTACTGCATGGAGGCGGTGAACAAGGCCGCGGCAGCGAGCGGCGAAGTCAAGGGTCACTACCTGAACGTCACCGCCGCGACGATGGAGGACATGTACGAGCGCGCCGAGTTCGCGAAAGAACTCGGCTCGGCGATCGTGATGATCGACCTCGTGATCGGCTACACGGCGATCCAGTCGATCAGCAACTGGGCGCGCAAGAACGACATGATCCTGCACCTGCATCGCGCCGGGCACAGCACGTACACGCGGCAGAAGAACCATGGCGTGAGCTTCCGCGTCATCGCGAAGTGGATGCGACTTGCGGGCGTCGATCACATCCATGCCGGCACCGCGGTTGGAAAGCTCGAAGGCGATCCGCTCACCGTGCAGGGCTTCTACAACGTCTGCCGCGAGCCGTACAACAAGCAGGACCTCACGCGCGGAATCTTCTTCGACCAGGACTGGGCCGACATGCGCAAGGTGATGCCTGTCGCCTCGGGCGGCATCCACGCGGGCCAGATGCATCAACTGCTCGACCTGTTCGGTGACGACGTCGTGCTGCAGTTCGGCGGCGGGACGATCGGTCATCCCGCCGGCATCCAGGCAGGCGCGGTCGCCAACCGCGTCGCGCTCGAAGTGATGACGAAGGCACGCAACGAGGGACGCGACATCGTCAACGAAGGTCCGCAGATCCTGCGCGAAGCCGCAGCGTGGTGCACGCCGCTCGCGCAGGCGCTCGAAGTGTGGAAGGACGTGACGTTCAACTACACCTCGACCGATACGCCCGATTTCGCAGTGACCGCAACCGTGTCTTGAGCGCAATCCACCCGGAGACAGAGCATGCGACTGACCCAAGGTACGTTCTCGTTTCTTCCCGACCTCACCGATGCCGAGATTCACGCGCAGGTCGAGTACGGCTTGCGCAAGGGCTGGGCGTGGTCGGTCGAATACACCGACGACCCGCATCCCCGCAACACGTACTGGGAGATGTGGTGCCTGCCGATGTTCGATCTGCACGACGCGGCCGGTGTGCTCTACGAGGTCAATTCGTGCCGCAAGGCGCAGGGCGCCAACTACATCCGCCTGGTCGCGTTCGATGCGACGCGTGGCGTCGAATCGATCCAGCTCGCCTTCATCGTCAACCGTCCGAAGGTCGAACCGGGATTCGCGCTCGAGCGCCGGGAAAGCTCCGGCCGCCGCATTCGCTACGCGCTGCAGCCCCATGCGACGCGCCAGCCCGAGGGGGCGCGCTACTGATTCGTTTGCCATCGCCCGGCAGTGCGTCTCCGCAGCCGGGCCCTGTTCCGCGGCGGGGCCATCTGCCTCGTGGCAGCCGTCGCGGATTTTTTCAACCATTGCATCCGATGAACGCCGCTGACCGTCCGATCGAAACCGCATCGCAGGTCGACCTGCAGGAAATCCTCCGCGAGGCGAACGTCGTCGAGGTGCTGGAGGCTCTCGATCGCGAACTGGTCGGCCTGGCACCCGTCAAGCGGCGCATCCGCGAGATCGCGGCGTTTCTCGTCGTCACACGCGCGCGGCGCGCGCTCGGACTCGAAGCCGCGACGCCGAGCCTGCACATGAGTTTCACCGGCAATCCCGGCACCGGCAAGACGACGGTGGCGCTGCGCATGGCGGCGATCCTGCACCGCCTCGGCTACGTGCGCAAAGGCCACCTCGTATCGGTGACCCGCGACGATCTCGTCGGCCAGTACATCGGCCACACAGCGCCGAAGACCAAGGAGATCCTCAAGCGCGCGATGGGCGGCGTGCTGTTCATCGACGAGGCGTACTACCTGTATCGCCCGGAAAACGAGCGCGACTACGGGCAGGAGGCGATCGAGATCCTCTTGCAGGTGATGGAGAACAACCGCGATGACCTGGTCGTCATCCTCGCCGGCTACAGGGACCGGATGGATACGTTCTTCCGCGCCAATCCGGGAATGAGCTCGCGCATCGCGCATCACATCGATTTTCCCGACTACACGCAGCAGGAACTGCTCGCGATCGCCGAACGGATGCTCGCGGCGATGAACTATCGCTTCGATGCCGCTGCGCGCACGGCGATGACCGACTACATCGCGCAGCGTGTGACGCAGCCGCATTTCGCGAATGCGCGCTCGATCCGCAACGCGCTGGACCGTGCGCGCTTGCGGCAGGCGAATCGCTTGTTCGACCACGCGGCATCGACCGTGCACGCGGAAGACCTGATGCTCATCGACGAGGCCGATATCCGCGCTTCGCGCGTATTCGCCGGCAGCGCTGGCACCAGTCTCGGGCAGGGCCGTTGACATGCACCTCGGACGCACGACTCTCGCCAAGTTCCTGATCCAGCAGCTGCACGATCGGCCCGATGGCGGCAAGCTCGCCGGCCTGCTCGTCGACGTTGCCGCCGCCGTCAAGACGATCGCCGCACTGACCGCGCGGGGCGCACTGGCGCGTGTCGGCGAAATGGCGCCAGCCGCGGTCAACGCCAGCGGCGAAGAGCAGAAGCCGCTCGACCTCGTCTCCAACGACGCGGTGATCCGTTGTTGCGAATGGGGTGGGCAGCTCGCAGGAATGGCTTCGGAAGAACTCGAGACGCCGTATCTCGTCCCGGCAACCTACGAGAGCGGACCCTACCTGCTGGCGTTCGACCCGCTCGACGGATCGTCGAACATCGACGTGAACGTTGCGGTGGGGACGATCTTCTCGGTTCTCAAGTTCACCGGTGCCGGCCAGCCGACCGAACGCGACTTCCTGCAGCCCGGCGTCGCGCAGGTCGCGGCCGGTTATGCGATCTACGGACCGAGCACGATGCTCGTCCTCACGGTCGGACTCGGCACCCACGGGTTCACGCTCGACCGCGAGATCGGCAACTTCATCCTCACGCATCCCGGTCTCGCGATCGCCGAAGACACCAGCGAATTCGCGATCAACTCGAGCAACGAGCGCTTCTGGGAGCCGCCAGTCGCACGCTACGTCGCCGAGTGCAAGGCGGGCAAGACCGGCATTCGCGGGCGTGACTTCAACATGCGCTGGGTCGCATCGCTGGTGGCGGAAGTGCATCGCATCCTCATGCGCGGCGGGGTGTTCATGTACCCGCGCGACAGCAAGGACCCGGGGCGCGCCGGAAGGCTGCGCCTGCTCTACGAAGCGAATCCGATCGGGATGGTCGTCGAGCAGGCTGGCGGGCTCGCCTCCACCGGTCGCGGCCGCATCCTGGAAACGACGCCGCAGTCACTGCACGAGCGGGTCGCGCTGATCATGGGTTCGCGCAATGAAGTGGCGCGCATCGAGCGCTATCACCGCGATCACGACAACGGCCAGGATGAACCGTACATCTCGCCGCTGTTCAACGAACGTTCGTTGTACCGGCCGGAAGCAAGGGTATGAAAGAAACCTCGGCGCGGATCGCGCGGATGAACGCGGATCAAAGTGTGGTCTGTATCCGCCTTGATCTGCGTGAATCCGCGTCCGGCGGTTTATCGATGGGCAAGGAGAATCCGTGTCGGTAAAGCACCCCATCATCGCCGTCACCGGCTCGAGCGGCGCGGGCACGACGACCGTGATGCAGAGCTTTGCGCACATCTTCCGGCGCGAGGGCATCAAGGCGCAGGTGGTCGAAGGCGATTCGTTCCATCGCCACGATCGCCAGGGCATGCGTGCGGCGATGAAGGAGGCGGAGAGATCCGGCAATGGCAATCTGAGCCATTTCGGTCCCGAGGCGAATCTGCTCGAAGAACTGGAGGCGCTGTTTCGTTCGTACGCAACGAACGGCGCCGGACGCGTGCGCCGTTACCTGCATGACTCCGACGAGGCCGCGCCATTCAAGCAGGAGCCCGGGACGTTCACGCCTTGGAAGGACATCGAGACGGGCACCGACCTGATGTTCTACGAAGGCCTGCACGGCGGCTACGCATCGGAGCGCATCAACGTCGCGCGCCACGTCGACCTGCTGGTCGGCGTCGTCCCGATCATCAACCTCGAGTGGATCCAGAAGCTGCACCGCGACCAGACGCTGCGCGGTTACTCGCAGGAAGCCGTCGTCGACACGATCCTGCGCCGCATGCCGGACTACGTAAACCACATCTGCCCGCAGTTTTCGCGCACGCACGTGAACTTCCAGCGCGTGCCGACCGTGGACACCTCCAACCCGTTCATCGCGCGCGACATTCCGAGCGCCGACGAGAGCATGGTGGTGATCCGCTTCGCCAATCCGAAAGGCATCGACTTTCCCTACCTGCTGTCGATGCTGCACAACTCGATGATGACGCGCCCGAACACCATCGTGTGTCCGGGCGGAAAGATGGGACTCGCGATGCAACTGATCTTCACGCCGATGATCCTGCGCCTGATCGACTTGAAGAAACGCTCCTGAGGCGCACGCGATGATTGCACCCGTTTTCGGCGAGCACAGCGCCGCCTGCCGCCTGCGCGCCAACGCGCTGCGCTTCCTCGCGATCGATGCCGTCAACGCCGCGGCGAGCGGCCACCCCGGCATGCCGATGGGCATGGCCGACATCGCGGAGGTGCTCTGGCTGCGCCATCACAATCACGATCCCACGGACCCGACATGGCCGGACCGCGACCGGTTCGTGCTATCCAACGGACACGGGTCGATGCTGCTGTACGCGCTGCTGCATCTGACCGGCTACGACCTGCCCCTCGGCGAACTGCAGCGCTTTCGCCAGTTGCATTCGAAGACTCCGGGGCACCCGGAGGTCGGCGTGACGCCCGGCGTCGAAACCACGACCGGACCGCTTGGCCAGGGGCTTGCCAACGCAGTCGGCATGGCGCTGGCAGAGCGCCAGCTCGCTGCACGCTTCAATCGGCCCGGTCACACGATCGTCGACCACCGCACCTGGGTGTTTCTCGGCGACGGCTGCCTGATGGAGGGCGTGAGTCACGAGGCGGCATCGCTGGCCGGTGTGTGGGGCCTCGACAAGCTGGTCTGCTTCTACGACGACAACGGCATCTCGATCGACGGTCACGTCACGGGCTGGTTTCGCGACGACACGGCCCAGCGCTTTCGCGCCTATGGCTGGAACGTGATCGGTCCGATCGACGGCCATGATGCGCTCGCGATCGAAGCGGCGATCACGGTCGCGCGCGCGAACAGCGCACGCCCGACACTGATCATCTGCCGTACCACGATCGGTTGGGGCGCACCGCACGCTGCGGGCACCCATGACGTGCACGGTGCGCCGCTCGGCACCAGCGAAACGGCGGCGACACGCGCTGCACTCGATTGGCCGCACGCGCCGTTCGAAGTGCCGGCCGATCTGCGCAGGCAATGGGACATGCGCACGCGCGGTGCAGAGCGGCATGCCGAGTGGCTGCGCCGCTTCGCCGCGTACGCGAGAGAGTTTCCCGAACTCGCGGAGGAATTCGCGCGCCGCCAGAGCGGTGCGCTCCCGGACGAATGGCCCGCGATCGCGAGATCGGTGCGCGATGCGGCACGCGCAATCACCGCGCCGACGGCGACACGCAAGTCATCGCAGGCAGCGCTCGAACTGCTCGTGCCCGCGCTGCCCGAATTGCTCGGCGGTTCGGCCGATCTGACCGGCTCCAATCTGACCGCCGTCAAGGCGTCGCAGGCGCTCGGTCCTGCGGGCGGCAACTATGTCCACTACGGCGTCCGCGAGTTCGGAATGACCGCCATCGCGAACGGCGTGGCACTGCATGGCGGATTCATCCCCTACGGCGGAACGTTCGCTGTCTTCTCGGACTACGCGCGCAATGCGATTCGCATGAGCGCGCTGATGGGCCTGCGCTCGATGTTCGTGCTGACGCACGATTCGATCGGATTGGGCGAAGACGGTCCGACCCACCAGCCGATCGAACACGCGGCCAGTTTGCGGCTGATTCCGGAACTTGACGTCTGGCGCCCATGCGACGGCGTCGAAACCGCGGTCGCGTGGCAGCAGGCCATCGAAAGACGGGGCCCTTCCGCGCTGCTGCTTTCGCGCCAGAACCTGGCACAACACGCGCGCACCGCGGAAGCGGAGGCGGGAATCGCACGCGGCGGCTACGTGCTCGCCGAGAGCGATCGGCCGCTCGACGTCGTGCTGATTGCGACCGGCTCCGAAGTGGCGCTCGCGCTTGCCGCGCAGAAACTGCTCGCGCAATCGAACATCGGTGCGCGCGTCGTTTCAATGCCGTCGACCACCGTTTTCGACCGCCAGGACCCGCGCTGGCAGCGTGCCGTGCTGCCGACCGGTGTTCCGCGCATCGCGATCGAGGCAGGACATCCCGATTTCTGGCGCAAGTACGTCGGCCTCGAAGGCAGGACGGTTGGCCTCGCGCTGTTCGGAGAGTCCGCGCCCGCGGGCCAGCTGTTCGAACACTTCGGCCTTAACGCAGCGGCAGTGGTCGCAGCGGCATTCGAGGTCGTCGCCGACGCCGCGCGCGCCGATCAGCGCCAGCCGGTCGCCGCGTAGGCGACCCTTCTTCCGAACCTGGAGTACCGATGGCACTCGTTTCGCTGCGCCAACTTCTCGATCACGCGGCCGAGCACGACTACGGCCTGCCGGCCTTCAATGTCAACAATATGGAACAAATCCACGCCATCCTGCAGGCCGCCGATGCGTGCGACAGCCCGGTGATCCTGCAAGCCTCGGCGGGTGCGCGCAAGTACGCGGGCGAGCCGTTCCTGCGCAGGCTGGTCGACGCGGCGGTCGAACAGTATCCGCACCTGCCGATCTGCATGCATCAGGATCACGGTGCGTCGCCCGCGGTGTGCCAGCAGTCGATCCGCTCGGGGTTCACGAGCGTGATGATGGACGGTTCGTTACGCGAAGACATGAAGACGCCGGCCGATCACGGCTACAACGTCGCGGTTACGCGCCGTGTGGCCGAGATGGCGCACGCGGTCGGTGTGTCGGTTGAAGGTGAACTCGGTTGCCTCGGCTCGCTGGAGAGCGGGCTTGCCGGTGAAGAAGACGGGGTCGGAGCGGCGGGCCATCTCAGCCAGGATCAGCTGCTGACCGATCCTGACGAGGCTGCGGATTTCGTGAGCGCGACTGGCGTCGATGCGCTCGCGGTGGCGATCGGCACGAGCCATGGCGCTTACAAGTTCACGCGCCCGCCTGGCGGCGACGTACTTGCGATCGATCGCATCGCGAAGATCCACGCGCGGATACCGGACACGCATCTCGTGATGCACGGCTCGAGCAGCGTCCCGCAGGAATGGCTGGAAACGATCCGCAAGTATGGCGGCGACATCAGGGAAACTTACGGCGTGCCGGTCGAGGCGATCTGCGCGGGCATCCGCAACGGCGTGCGCAAGGTCAACATCGATACCGACATCCGCCTGGCGATGACCGGCGCGATGCGCCAGGTGATGGTCGAAGCGCCCTCCGAGTTCGATCCGCGTGCGTTCTTCAAAGCCGCGACGGCGGCAGCGCGGACGATCTGCAAGGAGCGTTTCGAGGCTTTCGGCAGCGCCGGACGCGCCGCAGCGATTCGCCCGGCGCCGCTGGAGAAAATGGCGACGCTGTACCTCCGGCGCGCCGCACCTGCGACCATTCACTAACGTCGATTGGCGGGATTGAAGGCTGCGCCGCGGCGCAGGCACGATCGGGACTGGAAGCAACGACACAAACGGAGATCGACGATGTCAGCCGAAGGCCAATCCGACACCCTGGGAATACCCGCACCCGATTTCGCACTGCGCGGTGTCGACGGGCAGATCTACACGCGCGATGCGTGCCGCGGTGAAGCGGGCCTGCTGGTGGTGTTCATGTGCAACCACTGCCCTTACGTCAAGGCGGTGCTCGATCGCATCTTGCGCGACGCGCACGATCTCGAGCGTTTCGGCATCGGAACCGTCGCGATCAGCTCGAACGATCCGACGGTGTACCCCGAAGATTCATTCGAGGAAATGCAGCGCCTCGCGCGCGAAAAGGCGTTTCCGTTCCCGTATCTGTTCGACGAGACGCAGCAGGTCGCGCGCGCGTACGACGCCGTCTGCACGCCGGACTTTTTCGGCTTCAACAGCCAGCTCGAATTGCAGTACCGCGGAAGGCTCGATGCGTCGCGCCGCGAGGCGATCCCCGATGCACCGCGCGAGTTGTTCGATGCGATGAAGATGATCGCGACGCTCGGGTACGGACCGGTCGTGCAGCATCCATCGTTCGGCTGCTCGATCAAGTGGCGCGAGGGCGTGGCGGCGTAGCGGCTTTGCAGTTGCCCCACCCCAGCCCTTCCCCGCACGCGGGGGAGGGAGTTGAGTGATCGTCGCGGTCAGGTCTCGATCAGCGCGCCGCTTTCCTCGTACGGCACGTGCACGATCCACTCGGCGCGGTTGCCTAGGTAGACACATTTGCGCCCCGTCGCGGGGTGAGCGTGGAATGATCGGGTGGTCGATCGGCGGGCGCTCGCGCAGCCGCAAGGTCAACCGCGTTGGTGGCCCGTATCATCGGCCGCCCCGATCCTCCGCCGAAGCCCATGCCCACGCTCGACTACACGCGGTTCTACCGCTACGACGAACTGGTTTCCGTACTGAAGGCCTTCACTGCCGAATTTCCCGACCTCGTCGCGCTCGAGTTCATCGGCTCGAGTTTCGAGGGGAGGCCGATCCCGCTGGTGACGGTGACCCGCCGTTCAACCGGCGCCGCAGAGGACAAGCCGGCCTACTGGGCGGACGGCAACATCCACTCGGTGGAGCTTTCGGCGTCGAGTGCGTGCCTGTACCTGCTCGAGTACCTGACGGGCGGTTACGGCAAGGATGCCGACATCACACGCTGCCTCGACACGCGCGCGTTCTACATCTGCCCGCGCATCAATCCCGACGGTGCCGAATGGGCGCTTGCCGACAAACCGAAGTTCGTGCGTTCGAGCACGCGTCGCTATCCGTTCGACGAAGAGCCGGTCGATGGCCTTGTGGTCGAGGACATCGACGGCGACGGCCGCATCCTTCAGATGCGCATCCGCGATCCGAACGGACCGTGGAAGAAGCATCCGCAGGATGCGCGCCTGCTGGTCCGCCGCGAGCCGACCGACGCTGGCGGCGAGTACTACCGCGTGCTTCCCGAGGGACGCATCCGCAATTACGACGGCGTGCTGGTCGAGGTCGCGGGCGTGACCGGCAACGCCCAGGGACTCGACCTGAACCGTAACTTCCCGTCGGGATGGCGCCAGGAACACGAACAACTCGGCGCCGGACCTTATCCGACGTCGGAGCCCGAGATCCGCGCGGTCGTCGACTTCTTCATCAAGCATCCCAACATCTGCGCGGGAACGAGCTTTCACACGTTCTCGGGCGTGCTGCTGCGTCCGTTCGGTCATCTGCCCGACGACAAGATGCCGGCGGAGGATCTGTGGACATATCAGACGGTCGGCAAGAAGGGCGAGGAGCTGACCGGCTATCCGGCGATCTCGATCTTCCACGAGTTCGTCTACTACCCGAACCAGTACATCGGCGGCGCGTTCGACTGGATCTACGAACACCTCGGCATGTTCATGTGGACCGTCGAGATATGGAATCCAAAGAAGGAGGCCGGCATCGAGGACAAGTCGTGGATCCACTGGTTTCGCGACCACCCGATCGAGCACGACCTGAAGGTGCTGCAGTGGTCCGACACCGAACTGAAAGGTGCAGGCCACGTCGACTGGAAACCGTTCCAGCACCCGGAACTCGGCGCGGTTGAGATCGGCGGCTGGAACCGGTTCGCGGCATTCGCGAATCCCCCGCCGCATCGCGTGCGCGACGAGGTGGCGCGCTTTCCCGCCTGGCTGCTTTGGCAGGCCCTGATCTCACCGAAGCTCGAGGTGCGCGAAACCATGGTGGAGCGAACCGATGCGGCTTCCGACGCCGGCGTCTGGCGCATTCGCCTTGTGCTGCACAACACCGGATGGCTCCCGACCTACGTGACCAAGATGGCGTTACAACGCAAGCAATTGCGGGGCACGCTGGTTGAGATCGCACTGCCACACGGGGCAACGCTAGTGTCGGGAGCCCCGCGCCAGGAGCTGGGTGAACTCGAAGGCTGGGCCTACCTGCACACGGGGATCAGCTTCTGGCCGGTCAAGAAACCGACCAACGACATCGCCTTTGTCGAGTGGGTCGTGCGGGCCGCGCCGGGAACCAGCGTCGAACTGACGGCGTGGCACGAACGTGCAGGCCGCGTGCGCCAAAGCGTCCGGCTCGCCTAGCCGCTCGACCCAGGTGTTTGGGCCAGGCGACGGCACAGTGTCCGATGCCCTCACTCCCGTATTGAAGCGATAATGCCTCGCGGCTGGCGGCAGGTCCCGCTGGCTGCGATCGAGCATACAAATGCCCACAGAGAGTAAACGCGGTCTTGGCATTTTCGGGAAACTCTTCCTCGCATTTCTTCTCTCCGCTCTCGTTCCGTTGCTGATCACCTGGTACTACGCACGCGGCCGTGCGGTCCAGGACGCTTCCGAGATCGGCGAGCAGCAGCTGAAAGCGATCGCCAATCGTCTCGGCGACAAGGTCGAGTCGTGGCTGCGCCTCAACCAGCAATCGCTGGTCGAACACGCGGCGACTGCGGCGATCCAGTCGATGCGGCCGGAAATACAGAAGCCGATCCTGATCAGTCTCTCGCTGTACCAGCCGTGGAGTTTTCTCGTTTTTACGATCGGCCCCGACGGCATGTCGGTGGCGCGTAACGACAACCTCGCGCCGATCAACTACTCGGACCGCGTGTACTTCAAGGACGTCGCCGGCGGCAAGCCGATCGGGCAGCAGGTCGTGATCAGCCGCACCATCAACAAGCCTTCATGGGTGGTGGCGGTTCCGATCCGCGATCCGTACGGCCGCTTCGCGGGCGCGCTCGCGAAGTCGAACGCGCTGACCGAGATCACCGATGTGCTCGTGAACGAACGCATCGGCCGCACGGGCCGCGCGCTGCTGCTCGCACCCGACGGGAAGCTGATCGCGGAAACCGGCGCGGTGATGGACAAGGAACTGTTGGATTACTCCGCGCATCCCGCTTTCAAGACCGGAATCGCAGGGGGCGAGATCGCGCGCTATGTGGACGAAGGCAAGCCCGTGATCGCGTGGATCCGCAAGACACGGCTCGACTGGGTCGTCGCGGTGCAGATGCCCGAGGACGAGGTGTTCGTGCGCGTGCGCCAGACCGACATCTACATGTTGCGCCTGTTCGCTGTCGCTGGGTGTGTCGGCGCGTTGTTCGCCTTCGTCATCGCGCCGGGGATCGCCAATCCGATTCGCCGACTGACCGCAATCACCGAGGAGATCAGCCGCGGCAACTTCGAGCAGGAAGTGAAGGAAGCGAGCCGGTCCGACGAAATCGGCGCGCTGGCGCGCTCGATCGAGCGCATGACGAAGAGCCTGCGCATCGCGCTGTCCCGGCTGTCGGAGAAGCGGTGAGCTCTCCGCCATGGCGATGACACCGTTCGAGCTTCTCCGGGTCCTGGCAGCCGCCTCCGAAACGGGCATGCTGTTCGCGCGCACGATGCAGGGCCATCAGGTGCGCATCGGCCTTGCGGCCGGGCAGATCGTGCACGTGTCCTACGCGCTGCGACGGGGCGGCGAAGCACTGTCGCGGCTCGCGACGGCGCAGGCTGCGTCGGCAAGCTTCACCCGCGGGCTCGTGGTCGAGCATCACGACGACCTGCCACCGCAGGATCTGTTGCTGCAGATGCTCGCGACGATCCTCGGCTCCGGTCTTGCGAGCATGCCGATGCCGAGCGGACCAAACACCGTGCCGACGCGCACCGAACCGACGACGACTACGCGTCCCCACGGCGACGCCGCGACGGCGACCACGCGTCCGCGCATAACCGAAGACACGCGACGCAGCGCGGCCATTGGACAGTTGCGCAGGTTGATGGTCGACCACGTCGGACCGATCGGCGGACTGCTGGTCGACCAGGAGATGGAAGCGGGATTCGAAACCTGGACGGACCTGATCGATCGCCTCGCGCGCGAAGTATCGCCGGACGCCGAAGCCCAGGCGTTTCGCGCGGCGGCATTGCGCTTGCTGCGGTGAGGAAAGTCGCACGCGGATCGACGCTGCATTTCACGGATCAGCTCCGTGCCCCTTGGTTTGATGATCCGCGTTTATCCGCGTCAATCCGCGTCGGGTCTCACTCCGTTGTTTCGGCGACCGCTTCGCCGGTGCTGGCGAGGCCCCAGCGCGACTCCTGCAGCCACGCTTCGAGCGTGCGCCGGCGCAACGGGCCGCTCACCAGGTATCCCTGCACGTAGTTGCAATGCAGTTCGCGCAGCTGCCGCAGGCACGCTTCGTTTTCCACGCCTTCGGCGACGACCTGCAAACCGAGGTTGTGCGCGAGCTCGATGGTGGAGCGCACGATCACGCGGTCGTCCTTGTCCTCGGTCATGCCCATCACGAAGGTGCGTTCGATCTTCAGCTCGGCCACCGGCAGCTTCTTCAGGTAAGCGAGCGACGAGAATCCCGTGCCGAAGTCGTCGATCGCGAGCTTGACGCCGAGGGCGTCGAGCTGGCGCAGCGTCGCCTGCGCGTGCTTCGGATCTTCCATGAAGCTCGATTCGGTGATCTCGAGGCACAGGAGGTGCGGCGGCACCGAGTGCGCCCGCAACAGGTCGGCGACCACGTAAGGCAGCTCGCGGTTCATCAGGTCGCGCGCCGAGATATTGACCGAAACCTGCAGCGGCGTGCCCTGTGCCGCCCACTTGCCGCATTGGCGCACGGTGACGGCCAGCATCCAGCGCGTGACCACGCGCACGAAGCCCGTCTGCTCCGCGTACGGCATGAACTCCACGGGCGACAGCAAGCCGCGTGTCGGATGGCGCCAGCGCACGAGGGCCTCGACGCCACGCACGCGCCCGGTTGCCAGATCGATCTGCGGCTGGTAGTAGGCGCGCAGCTGGCTTTCCTCGACGGCGCGGCGCAATTCCGAGAGCAGCGAGAGGTGCTCGCGCTGGCCGACGTCGTAGCTCGGGTCGTAGAAGGCGTGGCCGGTGTTGTTGCGCTTCGCCACGTACATCGCGGCGTCGGCATGCCGGATCAGCGTGCCTGCATCTTCACCGTGCTGCGGGAAGATCGCGCTGCCGATGCTCGCAGCGACATCGAGCGGCTGGCCCTCGAATTCGACCGGCGTGCGCAACGCGAGCGCAATGCGACGTGCCACGACACGCACCAGTTCGGTATCCGCCATCGGCAGCACGAGCGCGAACTCGTCGCCGCCCAGCCGTGCAACCGTGTCGGAATCGCGCAGCACCGCCTGCAGGCGCATCGCGACCTGCTTGAGCACGACATCGCCCGCCATGTGGCCCAGCATGTCGTTGATCTCCTTGAAGCGGTCGAGGTCGAGCACCATCACCGTCAGCGGCTCGCTGCGGCGGATCGCTGTGCGCAGTCCCTGCTCGAGGCGGTCGAGCAGCAGCGCGCGGTTTGGCAGGCGGGTCAGGCCGTCTTCGTAAGCGAGGCGCAGGATCTCGCGCTCGCGGCGCGCGATGCCTTCGCGCATGTGGTTCAGCGTGCCGGCAAGCAGGCCGAGCTCGTCGTGGCTCTTTGCGGCAATCGGAGCCGAATAGTCGCCGGCCTGCATGCGCAGCGCGCCGCGCGTCAGCTCCGACAGGGGCTGCGTGATCGATCGCGCGATCAGGTAACTGCCGAGAACCGCAAGCGGAATGCTGACCGCCGCGAGCAGCATCAGGAACACGCGCAACTGGTCGACCTGACGCTGTGACTGCGTCTCCTCGAGTGGGCGCTGCAGGACGGCAAGCACGCGACCGTTCGCGCCCGTGTCGATGCCGACCAGGCGGCTTTCGTATTCGTCGCCGCCCAGGCGCAGCTGCAGGTGCTCCGCGCCCGCGTGCCGCGGCGTCTTCAACAACTCGGTGAGCATCTGGCGCGCCGAAGGAATCAGCGTTGATGCGAGCAGGCGCGGTTCGCTTCCCGCCTGGAAATCGAAAAAGGAAACCTGCAGCTCGGTCAGCTTCTGCAGATCGGCGGCGAGTTCATCGTCGATCTGCATGCCCAGCGCAACCCAGCCGATCGGAACCTGCTGCGCGAGCACGGGCACCACCACGAGCTGATAGGCGCGCCCATCGAGCACGACGAGCGACGCGCTGTGGCCGTCGTTGCGCGCGGCCTCGATCGACGCGACGAGCGGGAACGGCTTGCCACGGCGCGAGGGCGTCGACGTGTCGCCGATCACCGTGTTCTTCATGTCGATCAGCATCGTGGCGTCCGCACCGACGCGGCTGCCCTGGTTGCGCAGCGCGGCTTCGATCTTCGCCACGTCGCCCTTTGCTACGGCATCGCGCAGGGCCGAGTCGCCCGACAACACGCCGGCGGTCTGGATCAGCTGGCCGCGCTTTTCATCGAGCAGGCGGCTGAAGATGCGCTCACCGACTGCAAGCTCCTGCCCGATCTTGGCCTGCGCGTTGCGATCGTTCGCTGCGTTGACCAGCACGAACGCGATCGTCTGCACGACCGTGACCAGGACGGCGAACGCGACGATCAGTCGGGTGCGTAGGCGGCGGAAGCGCGGCACGTTCGATTCCTACGCCGGCCGCGCTGGCGCGCGAACGCGGGCCGCGTCGATCACGGAACGTAACGCTGGCGCCGGCGCGCGGCGCAAGCGCCTGTCGATTGTGTTTTTCGTAGCCAAGGAACAGATCCGCGAGCGCGCGGTAACACGGAGGATCTCCCGGGGACGATATCCGGGGAACATCCTCCGCGAACGCGGATGAAGCCGGGCTTAACCCTGCTTCTCGTGCTTTCGGGCTCCGACGACCCCGACCAGCACGGTTCCGGCCAGGTGCCCCGTCCTCGCGGGAGCGGGGCCGCAGGTCAGTGGACGTGCTGGCTCAGCTCGCCGGTCTGGTACTTGTGCGCCATTTTCTGGAGCGGCACCACGCTGATCTTGCTCGCCTGGCCCTCGCAACCGAACTGCTGATAGCGCTGCTTGCAGATCTTCTTGGCGGCTTCCTTCGCCGGCTTGAGATACTCACGTGGATCGAACTTGCCGGGGTTTTCCGCGAAGAACTTGCGGATTGCGGCGGTCATCGCAAGCCGGATGTCGGTGTCGATGTTGACCTTGCGTACACCGTGCTTGATCGCTTCCTGGATCTCCTCGACCGGAACGCCGTAGGTCTCCTTCATCGCGCCGCCAAACTTGCGGATCTCCTCGAGCAGATCCTGCGGCACCGACGACGAACCGTGCATCACAAGGTGCGTGTTGGGAATGCGGCGGTGGATTTCCTTGATGCGTTCGATCGCCAGGATGTCGCCGGTCGGCTTGCGCGTGAACTTGTACGCGCCGTGGCTCGTGCCGATGGCGATTGCGAGCGCGTCGAGCTGCGTGCGCTTGACGAAGTCGGCCGCCTGGTCCGGATCGGTGAGCAGGAGCTCGCGCGTCATCGTGCCTTCCGCGCCGTGCCCGTCTTCCTTGTCACCCTTCATCGTCTCGAGCGAGCCGAGACAGCCGAGTTCGCCCTCGACCGAAACGCCGACCGAATGCGCGAAATCGACCACCTTGCGCGTGACCTGCCAGTTGTAGTCGTAGTCGGCGATGCTCTTGCCGTCCTCGCGCAGCGAGCCATCCATCATCACCGAGGAGAACCCGAGGCGGATCGCGCCTTCGCACACCGCGGGCGACTGGCCGTGGTCCTGATGCATGGCAATCGGGATCGCCGGGTACGACTCGATCGCCGCATCGATCAGGTGTTTGAGGAACAGTTCGCCCGCGTACTTCCGCGCACCTGCCGACGCCTGCATGATGACCGGCGCGCCGACCTCGCTGGCGGCCTCCATGATCGCCTGCACCTGCTCGAGGTTGTTGACGTTGAAAGCGGGCAGCCCGTAGCCGTTCTCGGCGGCGTGATCCAGAAGTTGACGCATCGACACCAGCGCCATCGCAACCTCCCATGTGGTGATTTCGCACCCGGCCATCCGGGTTCGCTTCACTCGCGATTTTAGAAGAGCGCCGCTTGGCGGCAAATGCGCTGCCCGGACCGGTATCGCCTATCGAGTCGCGGCCTTCAACATGCGGCGGTGCGCTTCCTCCAGCACCAGGTCGCGCCCGCCGCGCAGGTCGGCCAGCGTCGGAACGACGCGCACCGCCGGGAGCGTCGGTGCACCTTCCAGGCGCACGCCATGGGCAGAGACGAATCCCGTCTCCGCGACGCGCACGCCGCCACCGTCCGGCAACACGTATTCATAGCGCACACCGACCACGCAGCCGCAGGTCGGCTCGCCGACCAGAAGCGCCGATCGCTGTTCGACGAGCACCACCGCGGCGAGTTCGGCCGCGCTGCCGGTCCGGCCATCGATGAGCACCGCAAGGGGCTGCAAAAGCTGCCGGCCGGGCGTTTGAAAGCGATCGGGGCCGACGAACATCTCGCTCACCGCCTGCGCGTGGCCATCGGTCCGGTCGCGGCTCAGGCTGCGCATCACCAGGCGCTCTTCCGGCATGAACCGCGCGGTGAACCAGCGGAACATATCGATCAGTCCGCCGCCGTTGCCGCGCAGATCGACGATGATCGCGCGTGCACGGTTTGCTTCGTCGAGCGCGGCTTCGAGTTCAGGCCGCAATTCCGGCACGAAACGCGTGAACTTGATCAGCGCGACCTGGCCATCGAGCCAGCGCAACTCGGCGCTCGGAGGTCGCGCCCACGCGGTCGGCAGCAGTTGCGCGTGCAGCACCGCGCCGTCGGCGTGCATCACGTCGAGGTTCACGGCGCTGACGCGCCCGATTCCGGCCGCTCCGCGCATCTCGCGACGCACGGCCCGCAGCACGCGTACACGTTCGGCATCCGGCGGTTGCGCAGGCAGCGCTTCCGGACCATCTCCCGCGTGCGCATCGGCGTGCTCCAGGCGCGGATCGGCAAGTGCGCTGCGGATGAACGCGCCATCAAGCCGGGTCCGGCCCACCGCCACGACGACATCGCCCGCCGCGATGCCCGCGCGCGCGGCCGGCGATTCGTGCTCGACCTCGGAAACGACGACGCGCTCGTCGATGACCGTGAGTTGCATGCCGGTGCGCGTCGACACGAAGCGGCGCCGATCGACGGTCTCGCGCGGCGTGAGCACCATCGTGTGCGAATCGCCGAGCGCTGCCGCCATGTCCTTCAGCGCCGCGTAGAACTCCATGTCGCTTACCGCCGCTCCTGCGCGATTGCGCGTGGTCTTGCGCACGGCCCGCCAATCGACACCATTCAGGTTCGGGTCGTAGAAGTTGCCGGCGATCACGCGCCACGCGCGGTCTGCGACGTCCACGCGCAGCGCGCGCGTGTTGAATGCGGGAGACAGCGACGTCAACGACGGCGCGGCGATGTCGTCGGGGACATCGCCGATCGGACCCGCGCTCGGACGCGTTGGCAGCGGCGCGCACGCCGCGAGAAGCAGCGCCAGTGCAAGGCGCGCCGCGCGTCGTGCAACAGCGCCCAGCAGGGCCGTCGTCAGTGGTGGTCTCCCACGCGCACGATCTTCAAAGTGTTCGTTCCGCCGGGCTGGCCCATCGGCTCGCCGATCGTCAGCACGATCAGGTCGCCGCGGTTGACCACGCCCTGCTTGAGCAGGATCTGCTCGGTGAGGCGCAGCGCCGCATCGCGATCGTCGGACTTCGGCAGGAACACCGGGTGTACGTTGCGAAACAGGCTCAGCCGCCGCTGCGTCGAAACGTTCGGCGTCAGCGCATAGATCGGCACGTCGACATCGTGCCGGCTCATCCAGAGGCAGGTCGAGCCCGACTCGGTCAACGTGCAGATCGCCGTGCAGCGCAGGTGAAACGCCGTGAACAACGCACCGTACGCCACCGACTGGTCGACGCGCGTGAACGTGCGATTGAGGAACTGGCGATCGAGTTCGACGGATTCGGAACGGTCCGCCTCGGTGACGATCGATACCATCGCCTGCACGGTCTCGACCGGGTACTTGCCCGCTGCGGTCTCGGCCGACAGCATGACCGCATCGGTGCCGTCGAGCACCGCGTTGGCGACGTCGCTCACTTCCGCGCGCGTCGGCACGGCGTTCACGATCATCGACTCCATCATCTGGGTCGCGGTGATGGCGAGCTTGTTCACTTCGAGCGCCATCTTGATCATGCGCTTCTGCAGCGCGGGCACGGCGGCGTTGCCGACTTCGACCGCGAGGTCGCCACGCGCGACCATGATTCCGTCCGTGGCGTCGAGGATTTCCTTGAGCATCGGAATCGCTTCGGCGCGCTCGATCTTGGCGATGATGAGCGGCTTCACGCCGTGTTTTTCGCCTGCGATGGTCGCAAGCTGGCGGGCCATCTCGACGTCCGTGCGGTTCTTGACGAACGAAACCGCCACGTAGTCGGCCCCGCATGCCATCGCGGTTTCGATATCGCGCACGTCCTTGGCCGTCAGCGCGGGCGCCGACAGTCCGCCGCCCTGCTTGTTGATGCCCTTGTTGTTGGACAGTTCGCCGCCGATGCGCACGACGGTGTGGATGTCGTTGCCAGCCACGCGCTCGACATCGAGCACGATCAGGCCATCGTTGAGCAGCAACGTGTCACCGGCCTTTACGTCGCGCGGCAGGTCCTTGTAATCGAGCCCGACACGCTCGGCCGTTCCAGGTTCGCTGCCGGTATCGAGGAGGAAGCGTGCGCCGGGTGCAAGGTTGACCTTGCCGTTGGCGAACTTGCCGACGCGGATCTTCGGCCCCTGCAGGTCGGCCATGATGGCGACCTCGCGCCCGCAGGCGAGCGCGGCTTCGCGGACCAGCCTTGCCCGTGTCAGGTGATCCTCCGCGCTGCCGTGCGAAAAGTTGAAGCGCACGACATCCACGCCGGCGCCAATCATGCGTTCGAGCACGAGCTTGTCGCTCGAGGCCGGTCCGAGCGTGGCGACGATTTTTGTGCTTCTTGGCATCACGAGAGAATCCTGTGCTGTCGACGGGCGCGCGGCGCGGCACGCCGATCGGCAAGATACTCCAGCCGCGCGCGGGCAGGAATCTTGACCGGTATCAGCCTTGGCGCGCGCGTTCCTCGAGCACGGCCACAGCCGGCAACGTCTTGCCCTCGAGGAATTCGAGGAAGGCACCGCCGCCGGTCGAGATGTAGCTCACCTTGTCGGTGATCCCGTACTTGGCGATCGCCGCCAGCGTGTCACCGCCGCCCGCGATCGAAAATGCACCATTGGCAGTCGCTCCGGCGATCGCGAGCGCGAGCTGCCGCGTTCCTTCGGCGAACGCATCGAATTCGAACACGCCGATCGGGCCGTTCCAGACGATGGTCGCCGCGCCGCTCACGAGCTTGACCAGTTCGAGTGCGCTCGAGGGCCCGACGTCGAGTATCAGGTCGTCCGCGTGCACCTCGGTCGTCCGCTTGACGGTGGCGGGTGCATCGGCCTTGAATTCCTTGGCCACGACGACGTCGATCGGGAGGGGCAGCGTCCCGCCTTTCGCTGCGAGCGTCGCGAGGATCTTCTTGCACTCGGGCACTAGGTCGGGTTCGGCCAGCGACTTGCCGATCGAGAACCCCTCGGCAAGGAGGAACGTGTTGGCAATTCCTCCGCCCACGATCAGACGATCGACCTTTTCGGCGAGGTTGTTCAGGATGGTGAGCTTGGTCGAAACCTTGCTGCCCGCGACGATCGCGAGCAGCGGGCGACGCGGATCGCCCAGCGTTTTGCCGAGCGCTTCGATCTCGGCGGCAAGCAGCGGACCAGCGCAGGCAACCGGCGCGTACTTCGCGATGCCGTGGGTCGTCGCTTCGGCGCGATGGGCGGTGCCGAATGCGTCGTTGACATAAACGTCGCATAGCGCCGCCATCTTGCGCGCGAGATCGTCGGAATTCTTCTTCTCGCCCTTGTTGACCCGGCAGTTTTCCAGCAGCACGACCTCGCCCGGCTTCACCTGCACCCCATCGACCCAATTGGACTTGAGCGGAACAGGAAGCCCGAGCAGCTGCTCGAGCCGTTTTGCTACCGGCGCGAGCGAGTCTTCGGGCTTGAACTCCCCCTCGGTCGGGCGGCCGAGATGCGACGTCACCATGACCGCGGCGCCCGCATCCAGCGCCATCCGGATCGCCGGGACCGAGGCGCGGATGCGCGTGTCCTCGGTGATGTTGCCGGCATCGTCGAGCGGTACGTTCAGATCGGAGCGAATGAACACGCGCTTGCCGCGCAGCGCGCCGGCGGCGGCGAGTGCTTCGAGAGTCTTGATGGCCATGTGTGCACCGCGCGAAAGTCGGCAGGCATTATACGAAGCGAGGCGCGCACCTCGTTGCGAGCGCGCCAAGGCATCGCTCCCACGTACTCACCCGCCGCACCTGCTTCGTCGATCGCACAGATGTCCCGCGCAGAACGCTTCGCGCTGGCCGGCGCGCTGGTGCTGCTCCTGCTGCAGGCAGCAGTGGCCCTTGCGCCGGCGCTGGGTTCGGCGCTGGAGTATCGATACATCGCGCTCGCGGCGCAGCCCTGGCGCGGATTGAGCGGACACGTCGTTCATATCAACTGGCCACACGTGCTCGTGAATGCGGCGGCATGGATCATCGTGGCGCGCTTGTTCGCGCAGGAGTTGGATCCCGCGCGCCAACTCGTCGTGCTGCTCACGACGGGTGTCGTGATCAGCGTCGGCCTTGCCATCCTTTGTCCGCAGATTGCGTGGTACCGCGGCTTCTCCGGCGTGCTGCACGGCTTGTTCTTCGCCGGAGCGACGACGTGGTCTCTGCGGATGCTCGTCCAGGTTCGAACGCGCAGCGCGAGCGCCGCATGGCTGCCCGCCGCACTCGTCGTCGGCGGGTGGATCAAGGTTGCGCTCGAGCAGCCCGCTGCAGGCGCCATGCCGTACGCTGAATGGCTCGGCGCTGCGACGGTGCCGCAGGCGCACCTCCTGGGCGCTGCCTGCGGAACCGCGTTCGGGGTGCTGTTCGCGCGTGCGCGGGGATCAGTCGCTGCGCCGACCGCGCGCGATCAACGCGAATAGTCCGAGCAGAAGCAACTGTGCGAGCGGCAGTGCGCCGCCGCCACCGCCACCTCCCGACGAAGGGGGCGGCGCGACGGCGTTCATCGCGGCGGTAGCGTCCAGCAGACCGCTTCCGCATTGATTGGCGCCCTGCTGGCCGGCCGCGCAATATCCGCCTGCCGGATGCGGACGCGTATTGCCGACGAGTACTGCACGCAACTCGATCGGTGTCAACGTCGGCTTGGCCGAAAGAATCAAGGCAGCGACGCCGGAGACGTTCGCGGTCGCGCCGCTGGTCCCGGTGAAGCCGCCGATTGCAGGACCGCTACGTGTGCCTCCGGCCTCGGTGCTGGTGGGGGTCGTCGCTCCGAACAGAATCGACGACC
>Ga0335084_10001282_pt1 | contig 23259 bp, 20 predicted proteins | sample Lox_Sample_44_FD_206721 | JGI IMG/M metagenome (GOLD analysis project Ga0335084, IMG submission 206721) | Soil microbial communities from Loxahatchee National Wildlife Refuge, Florida, United States - Lox_Sample_4.4 | ecosystem: Environmental > Terrestrial > Soil > Wetlands | place: USA...
GCTGGTGACGGCAGCAATGCTGGAGAAAATCAGCACTTAGCAGTTGGCTCTTAGCATTTAGCCATTCTTAGGTCCGGATTCCGACGGGGACTGCACGAATCCGGGATGACTAAATGCCAAGTGCCAACTGCCAAATGCTAACCTTAGAAATCTGCTTACAGTGACCCGTTCCCACGCCAACCCGCCCACTTTTCAGGAAGTCATCCTGCGCCTGCAGACTTTCTGGGCGCAGCGAGGCTGCGTCCTACAGCAACCCTACGACATCGAGGTCGGTGCGGGCACGATGGCGCCAGAAACCTTTCTGCGAGTGCTCGGACCACAGCCCTACAAGGTCGCCTACGTGCAGCCTTCGCGTAGGCCGGCGGACGGACGCTACGGCGAGAACCCCAATCGTCTTTATAAACACATGCAGTTGCAAGTCATCCTGAAACCTCCGCCGGAGAACGTGCAGGAACTGTACCTGGAGTCGCTGGGCGCCATCGGCATTGACCTGCGCCAGCACGACATCAAGTTCGAGGAAGACAACTGGGAAGCGCCTACTCTGAGCGCCTGGGGCGTCGGATGGCAGGTCATGCTCGACGGTCTGGAGATCACTCAGTTCACGTACTTCCAGCAATGTGGAGGAGTCGATCTGGACCCCATCTCGGCCGAGTTGACCTATGGGCTGGAGCGGATTGCCGCGTTCCTGCAGGATGTCGACTCGATCTACGACATCGTGTGGGCGCGTGATCCCAAAACGGGAAGTCCCACCACGTACGGAGACGTTCGCCTGGCAGATGAAGTGCAGTTTTCGGTGTACAACTTTGAAGTAGCGGATGTTGAGAAGACCTGGAAGCACTTTGAGCTGTGCGAAGCGGAGTGCAAGGCGCTGCTCGAGCGGTACTCGGCACTCGTTAAAGACAAGCAGACCGGGGACGGAGTGGCGAAAGATAGGAAGCGGTTCCCTCTGCTGAGTGCCTACGACCTTTGTCTGAAGTGTTCGCATTTGTTCAACCTTCTCGATGCCCGTGGCGCGATTTCCGTGACCGAGCGCGTGGGCGTGATCGCGCGCGTGCGGGCATTGGCCGTAGGCATTGCCCGGGCGCATGTGGACCAGCAGGGCAATGGTGCTGCCGCGTTCGATGAAGGAGATAAGCCAGCCAGAAAGAAAAGGCTGGAGGTCGTACCGACCGTTTCATGACAGGGAAGTAGTGGAAGCTCATTTTAATGCCTGACTTTCTGCTTGAGATCGGTTGCGAAGAGATCCCGGCGCGCATGATTGATGCGGCTTCACTTGAGTTGCGCGAACGGGTTCAGAAGCTGCTGGAGCGCGAGCGCCTGGCTGCGGTTTCGGTATCGGGCTTCGACACGCCCCGCCGCCTGGCTATTCTGGTGCGCGGAATCCCGCCCGCCCAGGCTGATGTCACGGAACAGGTCAACGGACCGTCGGTGGCCGTGGCTTACAAAGACGGTCAACCCACCCCCGCGGCCCACGCCTTCGCCAAGAAGGCCGGCGTCGATGTTTTCCTGCTGGAGAAAATCACAACTCCCAAGGGGGAATACCTGTCCGCGAAAGTTACAAAGAAAGGCCGGGCTGCGTCCGAGATCTTGTCCGAGCTGCTGCCCAAGGAGATCAATTCCATCTACTGGCCCAAGAACATGTACTGGCGCAAACCCGGGGAGCTGTTTGTGCGGCCGGTGCGTTGGCTTGTGGCCATGCTGGACGGGGAAGTGATTCCGCTGGAGTTTGACGGGGTTCACGCCGGGAACCAATCGCGCGGACACCGGCTTTTATCGGAGGCGACTGTGCAAATCCCCGCGGCGGGCGAGAGCTACGCGAGCGCGCTGCGAGCCGCCAGAGTCCTCAGCCGGGCCGAGCGCGAGCAGCAGATTCGCAAAGCCTTGGACATAGCAACCCGTACTATTCCAGGGGCCCGCTGGCGAGAGGATAGGAGTCTCCTCGATACCGTGGTTAACTTGACCGAGTGGCCTTCGGTGATCCTGGGCAGTTTTGACCGCGAGTTTCTCGAGTTGCCCGAGGAAGTGCTGGTCACGGTCATGCGTGATCACCAGAAGTATTTTGCGGTCGAAGACGCGAACGGCAAGCTGTTACCTCACTTTCTAGCTGTACTGAACACTGACGGCGATCCGCAAGGCATCATCCGCCACGGGCACGAACGGGTGCTGCGCGCCCGCTTCAACGACGCCCGCTTTTTCTGGCAAACCGACCAGAAGCATCCGCTGCGCGATCGCACCAGCTGGCTCAAGCACGTTACATTTCAGAAAGACCTGGGCAGCTACTACGACAAGACGATGCGAGTGCAACGGCTTGCCAGTTGGCTCTGCGAAATCATTCGTCAAAGCGGGACGGCGGTTCGCCCTGGCGTGGTGCACAAGGCCGCCTACCTCGCCAAGACCGATCTCACTACCGAACTGGTGAAGGAGTTTACCGAACTGCAGGGAATCGTGGGCGGGCTCTATGCCCGGGTGCAGGAACTCGACACCGATCTGCCCGATGCGACCCGGCAACTGATCGCGCAGACCATCTACGACCAGTACAAACCGGAGTCGATGGAAGATTCAGTCCCGCGAACGCTTGAGGGCGCGGTGCTCTCCATCGCTGACAAAGCCGACACCATCGCTGGAATGTTTGCCCTGGGAATGCAGCCGACTGGATCGAAAGATCCCTTTGCGCTGCGCCGGCAGGCGAATGGCATCGTCAAAACGATTGCGGAACACAAGCTGCCGATCAGGCTGGCGGAGCTTATCACCAGCGCCCTGCAATCGTATGCGAACTCCGATGCCGAGAAAAGGTTTAAGAAACCGCTCGTGTGGTGGTGGGACATCCTCAAGGTCGAGAGACTCTCGGATAAACCCTGGACGGAAGCCACAAGAGAACCCTCCGGTTCCGACTCCCAGGTGAGTCCACTGACGTTCCTGTGGGACAGAGTGCAGTTCTACCTGCGAGATGTGCGGGGGTTCAAGTACGACGTGGTAAATGCGGTGCTGGCCGCGGGGGTGGACGATGTTGTCGATGCCGTGGCCCGGGCGGAAGCCGTGGGTGGCGTGTTTGAGATGGCCGAGTTTCAAGCGATCGCTGCTGCCTGCAAGCGAATGCGCAACATCCTGAGACAAGCTGCAGAAAAGAGAGTGTACATAGCCGGCCGGTTCGAAAGTCTTCCGGAGGCAACGGAGGAGGAGAAGGTGCTGGCCGCCTATATGGAGCGAACCAGCCTGCGGGTCGAGGAACACCGCAGAAAAAAAGAGTACAAGGACGCGCTACTTCTGCTCTCGCCCGCCAGGGAGCATGTGGATCGGTTCTTCGATAAAGTGATGGTGATGGTGGACGACGAACACATCCGGGCGAACCGTCTGGCACTGCTGCAGACCCTGTTGCGAGAATTCTCGACCATCGCCGACTTCTCCGAAATCGTGACCGAAGGCAAAAGTTGATGAGCATCTAGCTTTTTTGTTGTCATCCCGAGCGACGCGAGGGATCTGCAGCTGAAGAGGCAACAGGTGATGGAGAGATACACGCACCATCCGGCCCAGCGCAATTCAAAATAAAGGACTAATCCTATGGCTACTACCACTCTTTCTGAGACTGCAATCCAAACCACCAAGCCCTCAGCCACCAAGTACGTCTATTTCTTCGGCGGGGGCAAGGCCGACGGCAATGGCAAAATGAAAGACGATCTCGGTGGCAAGGGCGCGGGCCTCGCCGAAATGACCAACGCCAGCCTTCCTGTGCCTCCTGGCTTCACCATCCAGACCGAGGCCTGCCGCGATTACATGCGCCACGGCACGGTCTCCGGCGAAGTCGATCGTCAGATGGAAGACGCCCTGAACAAGCTGCAGGAACTGCAAGGCCAGCAGCTCGGAAAGGGCGAGAACCCGCTGCTGGTGAGCGTGCGTTCCGGCGCCAAGTTCTCCATGCCCGGCATGATGGACACCATTCTCAACCTCGGCTTGAACGATCAAAGTGTTGAAGCTCTCGCCAAGCGCAGCAAGAACCCGCGATTCGCCTACGATTCCTATCGCCGGCTGATCCAGATGTTTGGGAACGTGGTGCTGGAAATTCCCAAGGCTGCCTTCGATGAAGTCTTCGACGCCAAGAAGGAGCAGAAGAAAGCCAGGTTAGACACCGATCTCGACGCTAAGGCCATGCACGAAGTCATCGCCGAGTACAAAAAGGTCGTGAAAAAATATGCCAAGCGCGACTTTCCGCAAGATTCGCACGAACAGCTGGTCATGGCCCGCGACGCAGTGTTCCGTTCCTGGAACAACGACCGGGCCAAGCGCTACCGCCGCATCAACAATATCTCCGATGATCTTGGCACGGCGGTGAATGTGCAAGCTATGGTGTTCGGCAATCTCGGCGATACCAGTGGCACCGGCGTCGGCTTCACCCGCAATCCCGCCACCGGCAACAAAGAATTCTACGGTGAATTCCTCATGAACGCGCAGGGCGAGGACGTGGTCGCTGGCATCCGCACCCCGGTCCCCATTCTCGAACTGGAAAAAATCATGCCCGATGTCTACGGGCAGCTCCGCGGGATCACCACGCGCCTGGAGAAGCACTACAAAGACATGCAGGATTTCGAGTTCACCATTCAGGAAGGCAAGCTGTACATGCTGCAGACCCGCAACGGCAAGCGCACCGGACCCGCGGCTGTGCGGGTGGCCATCCAGATGGTGGAAGAGGGCTTGATCACAAAAGAAGAGGCGATCTTCCGGGTAGAACCGAACCAGTTGTACGACTTCCTGGTTCCACGACTGGACGAAAAAAGTGCGAAGGTCGAAGTATTGGCAACAGGGTTGCCGGCTTCGCCGGGCGCTGCCGTCGGTCAAATTGTCTTCACCGCCGAAGAGGCCGTAGTGAAAGCCGGGTACGGCAGCAAGAAGAACCCCGTTATCCTGGTGCGCGCGGAGACCACTCCCGAAGATATCCAGGGCATGGAGGTAGCTGCGGGCATTCTGACCTCGCGCGGTGGCATGACCAGCCACGCGGCGGTCGTCACTCGCGGCATGGGCAAGTGTTGCGTGGCGGGAGCGGGCGACATCACCGTGGACGAGAAGGCTGGCGAGATGCGCGTCAAAGGCCAGGTGTTCAAAGAGGGCGACTGGATCTCGCTCGACGGCACCACCGGGCGCGTGATCAAGGGCAAGCTCGGCACGGTTCCTCCGAAGGCGGATGATCCCGAACTCACCAAGCTGATGAGTTGGGCCGAGCCCTTCCGGAAACTAGGTGTACGCGCCAACGCTGATATCCCGCGCGATGCCATTCAAGCCCGCGCTTTCGGCGCCGAGGGCATCGGACTCTGCCGCACCGAACACATGTTTTTCGCCGAAGATCGCATTCCCCACATGCGGGCCATGATCATGGCCCGCGATGAGAAAGAACGCCGGGCAGCGCTGAAGAAACTTCTCCCCATGCAGCGTTCGGACTTCATCGGCGTATTTCGCGCGATGGACGGTTTCCCGGTCACCATTCGCACGCTGGATCCTCCCTTGCATGAGTTCCTGCCCCGACGCGAAGACCTGATGGTGGAAATCGCGGTGCTCGAAGCTACCAAGCCGAAGTCTCCCAAGCTGAAGCAGCTCAAAACCATCCTTCGCCGGGTCGAGGAACTGCACGAATTCAACCCGATGCTCGGCCATCGCGGCTGCCGCTTGGGCATCACGTATCCCGAGATCACCGAGATGCAGGCGCGGGCTATCTTCGAGGCGGCTGTCGCCGTCGCCAAAGATGGGGTCAAAGTAAAGCCTGAAGTCATGATTCCGTTGACCGCGACTCTGAAAGAAATGGCCAACCAGGCGGCCATCGTGCGCCGGGTTGCCGACGAGGTCTTCCAAGAGAAGGAGAAGACGGTCGACTACCTGGTTGGAACGATGATCGAGCTACCCCGTGCCGCGCTGGTTGCCGACGAGATCGCCAAGGAAGCGCAGTTCTTCTCCTTTGGCACCAACGACCTTACTCAAACCACGTTTGGCTTCTCCCGTGACGATGTGAACAAAGTCCTGCCGACCTACATTGAAGAGGGCATCCTGAAGCAGGATCCATTTGCGGTGTTGGATCGCGATGGTGTGGGCCAGTTGGTGAAAATGGCCACGGAACGGGGACGAAAGACGCGTCCCGATCTCAAGGTGGGAATTTGTGGTGAGCACGGCGGCGATCCGTCCTCGGTTGAGTTCTGCCACCAAGTGGGGCTGAACTACGTCTCCTGCTCACCCTTTCGTGTGTTGACCGCCAGATTGGCGGCAGCCCAAGCGGCTGCCAGCGACAAATTGAAAGTCGAGGGTGGACGGACGAAATGAAAACCGCCGAGGACGCTGTTGGGTTGCTGATCAATTTCAAAGTGGGCCACCTCGGTGACGGCCTCAAGCGTCTGGTAAATCACTTTAATACCCCTGCGTCCTTAGCATCCTCTGCGGTTTTCAGTTGAGCTAGTGAACTTTTTGTAGGCGCGCGATCAGTTTCTGCGCCAAGTTCTCTTCCGATTCGGACCACAGCAGCCGCGAGTTGGCGCCCGAATGTTTCTCCGCTTTCACGGTGAACTCCACCAGCTTCTGCACGTTGGCGCGAACGTGCGCCTCCGCTTCCGGCGTCAGTTGCACGTCCTCCTGCAGGAAGGGAGAGTCGAAGCCAAAGTCCACTTGAATGTGGCCCTCTTGCCGGTACGCTGCCTCGTCAAAGCCCTCGCCATGGACCAGGAACTCCACCAGCGACGGCCGCTGTACCCATTGCTTCTGCTCCTCGGAAAAAATCCAGAGGTCCCACATGGCTTCGAACGCGTACGCGTAGTCTTCATGCAGCAAGTCCGCCGCTACCAATACAGCTTGCTCCGGAGGGACGCCGGGCTGGAAGCGTTGTTCAAGGATCGTAGGTTCGTCCCAGGAAACCGGGTGCAGAGCCACGTAGCTGATCCCGGGTCGCTCTGCCGAGAACGGGAACTGCCGCATCACGGACAGGGCGCGCGGCAACATGTCCTCGATGTCGAAGCTCGGAAACCAGAGACTGAGATAAAGCGAATCGGCCACAGCTTTGTCCTGAGAAGAGCTCTGCAGGATTGTAGAACGTGGGCGGCGGGCACGGGAAGGTTCTCTGGAATGCGCTGACGGGGATTGCCGGTGTGGCCTGACGGGTCTTTGACACTAGCAAAGAGGCGCTGCTACCATCAAAGCTGCTCGGCTACAGAGCCTCACCTCTCGTCGTCCCCGTCGTCTAGCCCGGCCTAGGACATCGCCCTTTCACGGCGGTAACACGGGTTCAAATCCCGTCGGGGACGCCAAACCTCCCCGATCCTTCCCTCGCGGTATATTTAGTCCAGCCATGCATCGCGCATTTCGCATGTCGATCCTGAATGCTGTGATTTGGGTAGTGTTGGGCGCCGCTGCTCCCGCCAAATCTGCGAAACCCTTACAGATTTACTTCATCGACGTCGAGGGCGGACAAGCCACCTTAGTCGTTAGCCCTTCGAAGCGTTCACTATTAATCGATGCGGGATGGGCCGGTGGACGAGATGCGGACCGCATCGTGGCTGCTATGAAGTCCGCAGGGATCAAGAAGCTTGACTACGTCGTGATCACGCACTTCCACGGTGACCATGTGGGTGGAGCGGCTGACCTGGTCCAGCGCACAAAAGTCACCACATTTGTTGATCACGGTCCCGACATTGAAGACTCCGCCACTGCCAAAGAGACCTATGCTGCCTACCAAAAAGCAATCACGCGAGCCACGCATGTGACGGTCAAGCCCGGACAAGGGCTTCCGTTCAAGGACATCCGGGTACAATTCCTGGCGGCAGCGGGTGAACATCTCAGCAGCCCACTCCCCGGCGCAGGCGAAGCGAATTTGTATTGCGCGTCCGAGAAAGAGCCCCCGCTGGATGTGACCGAAAACTCGCAGTCGCTCGGCTTGCTGATCACCTACGGAAAGTTCCGGTTTCTAGACCTTGGCGATCTGCCGGCGAAGAAGGAACTGGAGCTGGTTTGTCCCAACAACCTCATCGGGACCGCTGATCTCCTTTTGACCACCCATCACGGAGGCGATCCGGACAACCCCAAGGCCCTGGTGTGGGCCCTGCATCCCAGGGTCGCGGTCATCAACAATGGCGAGCACAAAGGCGGCAGCCCGGAGGTTTGGCAGATTGTTCACGATTCGCCGGGGCTGGAGGATCTCTGGCAGTTGCACTATGCCGCAGATGCGGGCAGGGCACACAACTCGCTGGAGAACCTGATCGCGAACACCGACGCCAAGTCAGACGGGCACTTCATTCAGGTGACGGTGGAGCCCGACGGCGAGTGGAGAGTGAAGAATTCAAGAAATGGGTACGAAAAGAAATATGGAAGATGACGTCCGTTTTGCCTAGCAGCCCGACTGGTTCCCAGGGCAAAGGTTGGCCTTCGAGCATTGGAGCTAACCCAATGAATCTTTGGCGTTTGCCCCCCTGGGGATGTATCAGTTGTGGTACGAATTGTTTCGCGCTTTTCCTGCAATTGTTTACAATAGGGGCTTCCGTTTACCAGATCGTGAGCTTTAGACCTCCAAGTCCCAGGATGTAAAGGACATTTGAAACAGTCAGACCACAATCCTGGCAGCCCCGGCCATGATGCTCAAGTGTACTGGCGCGTGGAGGGCAGCCTTCTCGAATTGACCACCGTCCGGCCGATAGCCTTCTTGACCTGGAACGCTCAGACCTTTGCCGAGCGTTGGGTGCGACGAGGCTCGGTGCTCGTGATGGCGGTACTCCGTCCTTTTCTGTACGTAGTGAACCGGGCTTTTGCCACCCGGGTTGTCTATAGCGTGCTGCGAGGGGTGAGCCGGGACCGGCTGGATCTGCTGGGCGAGGAATACTTCCAATACAAACTGAAACCCCGGCTCAAGCCGGAAGGAGTGCAGCAACTCAAGGCAAGGATCGATTCCGGAGCCGGCGTGGTGCTGGTGAGCCAGGGCTTGGACCATGTCATGCGTCCCTTGGCGCGGTATTTGGGCGTGAGGTGGGTGGTGGCGAATCGGCTCGAGTTTCGCGACGGCATTGCCACAGGACGGCTGCTCGATCCGGTGATTCGTCCCCGCGGCGCTTTCGCGCGCATCACGGGTGCGGGGCCGAATGGCGAGCGGGGTCAGGAACACCTGGTTCGTGATCTGCGTTTGTCGGGTGTCGAAGAGCTTGGCCGCGCTGTGGTTCCGGCAGCACGAACGGTGTCGACGCCGGTACGCCCCATCGTTCATTTCGACGGTACCCGGTTGACCAAACCGCTTTCCGTGAGGAGGGCCTTGGCAGGCAAGCACATCATGCTGATTGGTGTGACTGGGTTTATTGGCAAAGTATGGCTGGTGAACGCGCTGCTTGATCTGCCGGAGGTCGGACGAATTTACCTGTTGGTGCGGCGCCAGAAGTCAAATCCAGCACAGCGGCGATTCGAGAAACTGGTTGAAGAATCCCCGGTCTTCGATCCCCTGTTCGCGCGCTACGGTGCCGGACTTGCGCGCTTTCTGGCAGAGCGTGTAGAGGTGCTCGAAGGCGACGTGTCCCAGCCGGGGCTGGGTTTAACTGCTGAAACTGGCGACTTTCTGCGCAGGAACCTGGACCTGATCATCAACAGCTCCGGCCTGACCGACTTCAACCCCGATCTGAGGGAAGCGCTGGCAACCAATGTCGATGCCGCCGTGAACGTTGTTGAGTTTGTGCGCAAGTCCACACACGCCGGCTTGCTGCATCTTTCCACCTGTTACGTGGCCGGAACGCAAGACGGCCGGGTGGAAGAAAAAGTGCGGCCCAACTACACCCCTGCGCGATTGCCGGATTTCGACGCCGAGCGTGAGCTCGGTTGGCTCCATGAACTTGTCCGTGACGCGGAAGAGAAAGCAGAGGGTGCGGCGGTCACTGGCGAACTTCGGCAGCAGGCACTGGAGAAAGAACATGCCGCCAAGGACCTCCAGGGGGCAGCGTTGGAGAACCAGATCCGTAAGAACCGCATGCGCTGGCTCCGCAACCACTTGACCGAGGCCGGAACCCGCCGCGCGCTGGAACTCGGCTGGCCCAATACCTACACGCTCACCAAGAGTCTGGCGGAGTCGCTGATTGCGATTCGCGGGGCAGGTTTGCCGATTGCAATCGTGAGGCCCGCGATTGTCGAAACCTCCGTGCAGAAGCCGTTTCAGGGGTGGAATGAAGGTATCAACACTTCCGCGTCCCTTTCCTACCTGCTGGGGACCTATTTCCGGCAGCTGCCTACAAACGAACGCAAACGGCTTGATCTGATTCCGGTAGACACAGTCTGCCAGGGCATGACGTTGATCGCGGCTGCCATCCTCGAGCGGCGGCACGAGGCTGTATATCAGCTGGCCACTTCCGTCACCAACCCATGCGACATGCGGCGGTCCATCGAACTCACGTCGCTGGCCCATCGTAAGCACTACCGTGCGCAAGAGGGTCTGGAGTACTGGCTGCGCCTGCGCTTTGATGCCATCCCGGTGTCGAAGGAGCGGTACCGGCGCATGTCGGCGCCGGCACAAAAGGCAATCATTGCTTCGATTCAGCGAATCATGTCTGCGCTGCCGCTCAAGAAAACTCCCCTGGCACGGGCCCAACGCAGCCTGGAGAAGGTGGAGAAGCTGATCGAACTCTTCGAACCCTTCATCCTTCTGAACGAGCATGACTTCGTGGCTGAAAACGTCGAGAAGCTTGCGCATGCGCTGGTCGAGGAAGAGCGCTCCAATTTCGGTTATGACGTTCGGTCGCTCGACTGGTGGGATTTCTGGATCAACATTCACGTTCCAGCCCTGCGCCGCTGGACCTATCCGCTGATTGAAGGTCGTCCGCTGGAAGCCAGGCCCGCGCGCAATTTCCAGCTCGTGGCCGCCGAAAGCAACGGCGACACCGTCAAGACCGGCACCAATGGGGCAACGTGGCGATATTCCTGACCGGTTCTACCGGATACATTGGCGCCCACGTTGCCGCGAATCTCTTGCAGGAGCACGGCGCTTCCTTGAATGTGCTGGTGCGGGCGCGTGATGCCCGTGAGGCGGAACTTCGGCTCTGGCACGCTTGGCAGTTGCATATGGATTTTTCCCGTTTCTACGAATCTCTGCAGACCAGGGTCCGGGTCTTTCGCGGGGACCTGACGGGAGCACAATTCAGTCTGGCGCGGGACGACTATGATCGCTTGATCCACACCTCGGATTCTGTGATCCACTGTGCGGCGTCATTGAACCGCAAGTCGGAAAAGAGCTGCCTGAACGTAAATCTCCGTGGCACTCTTGAAGTGCTGCAGCTTGCCATGCGCGTGCATCACTATCATGGGATGCGGCGGTTCAGCCACGTGAGTACGGTCGCGGTGGCAGGCAAGCGCAAGAACGAGGTGGTCACGGAAGACCGGTCGATCGACTGGGACCGCTCGGATTACGATCCCTATGCGCGCACCAAGAAATTCTGTGAGCACATGATCCGCCAGCTTTTGCCAGAGGTGCCAATCACCATCTTTCGTCCCAGCATCGTTCTCGGAGACAGCCGGCGTGCGGAGACCACGCAGTTCGATATGGTGAAGGCGTTTGTTTTTCTGGCTGGGCTGCCGGTGTTGCCGTTCCGTCCCCATGACAAGATCGATATCGTGAATGTGGACTTTGTGGCCGATGCCATCGCGACGCTTCATCAGAAAGAGCAGCCGAAGTACGATACCTACCATCTTTCTTCGGGTACAGAGTCGCAGACGTTTCGCGAATTGACCACCGCACTGGCGGCAGCTCAGCAGAAACGTGGGCCGGTATTCATGCCGCTGCTGGAACGACCGTTTGCCGGGACTGTCAACACCTTCTCAAATTACAGAAGCAAGATCTCCTACAGTGCCTCCCTGATGAAGGTTTTTATGCCGTATCTAGTGTGGAATACCGTGTTTGACAATACCCGGGTAACGGCCGAACTGGGCCGCAAGCCGGTGCCATTTTCGAAGTACAGCTATCCCCTGCTGAAGTTCAGCCGCGAGACCAATTTTGCGTTTCGCTACCAGGACTGGCCGGCGAAGATCGGGGGTTCCGCCGCATGATGGACTTGCTGCTCGAAGCTTGGGTAAGTGCCTCGATTGAAAAAACGAGAACCGCATGGACCCTGGGAAGGGGAAAGCCCTGGCGCCCGGGGGAGAAGTTGAAGCTGTTGTTCGCCGGCTACAACGGTACGCGCAACATGGGTTCGGATGCGCGCGTGGAGGAGATGCTGCGGCAGATTCGCCACATTCTCGGCGGGGAGAATGTGGAATTCAGCGTGATGACGCAGAACTTCAAGTTCTCGGAAGGCTATTTCGCAGGCACGCGGCAGGTCCACCTGCCGGATATCTTTCCGCCCTTTCTTTCCGACGAAGTGCCGAAGCATCACGGAGTGGTGGCGTGTGAAGGTTCGATGTTCAAAAGCAAGTTTGCCAACGCGCTGACCACCATGATGATCGGATCGCTGGGAATCGCGGCGGCCGAGAACAAGCTCTCGGTAGGCTACGGTGCCGAGGCCGGACACATGGACCCGCTTATCCGGAAGATGTGCGGCCGGTTTTGCAAGGATTCGTTGATCATCACACGCAATGAGGAATCGCGGGCGTTGCTGCGCGAGTTAGGAGTGCCGACCGAATTGGGGACAGATACTGCCTGGACGTTTGAACCGCATCCCGCCGAGTATGGGCAGAAGACACTGCGGCACGTGGGCTGGGATGGGACAACCCCGGTGCTGGTGGTTTGTCCCATCAATCCCTTTGAATGGCCGGTGAAGGCTTCAGTGGCGAAGTTTGTGGCGCACGGCGTGGCCGGAGCTTACAAAGACAGTCACTACCGCTCGGTTTATTTTCATCACTCCGGGCCAGCGGCGGACCGTGCCTACCAGCACTACCTGACCTCGATCGCCAATGCAGTCGATGCATTCCGCAAGCGGCGGAAAGTGTTTGTCATCCTGGTGGCGACGGAGCGATTGGATGCCCGCCCGGCGAGCCGTATTTCAGAGAAACTTGGCGGCGTCCCGGTGCTCACTTCCGAGGAATACAGCATTTACGAGCTAGTGAGCGTGCTGCGTGCCTGCCACATGATGGCGTCGTCCCGGTATCACGGGATCGTGACTTCGATGCCGGCGCTGGTGCCCTCGGCGGGTATCACCATGGACGAGCGCATTCGCAACCTCATGCGCGAACGCGGCCACGAGGACCTCTTGATGAATGTGGACGACGCTGATCTTGAGCCCAGACTGTCCGCGGCCCTGGAGAAGCTGGCGACTGACGGGGAACGAATCGCGGATGGGATCGCACGCACCGTGGTCCGGAATTTGAAAGTGATGGCGCGCATGGGTGTGTACTTCGAGGAAGAAGTGCAGCGGCGCTATCCGGAGTTCCCAACTCGCACCGGCGAGCGGAACTGGGAAGACTACCTGCCGCCGATGAGTCAAGGATTGCTGAGCCTGGCGGAAGCGTACGGATAGGCGGATTTTCGACGCCGATCGCATGAGTTTCCTGGATAACATTTTCGCGCAACTGGAGAAGGCGGGGGATGCGACCGTCCTTTGGGAGCTGCACGACCAGGACGCAACGAACCAGGTGAGTTGGGGTCTGACGGCGCGCGGACTGTTGCGGCAGATCGTGCAAGCCCGAGCCTTCCTAGCCGCGCAGGGCTTGAACAAGGGCGACCGGGTTGCGCTGCTGGCGCACAACAGCATCGACTGGGTGGCGATGGATTTGGCGATCATGGCCGAGGCCCTGATCGTCGTCCCGCTGTATGCACGGCAAGCCCCGGCTGAACTCGTGGCCATGATGAAGGATTGCACTCCTTCCTTGATCTGCTGCGGGGACGCCACGCTGCGCGACGGCATTGCCAAACAATGGCATGATTCCCCACCGCAGTACGTGTTCGAGGATATATTCAAAGCGACAAGCAATTCTCTGGCTCCGCCCAAACTTGCCGACTCCGATCCCGTGACCGTCATCTACACCTCTGGTACTTCGGGCGGATCGAAGGGCGTGGTGCTCAATGCCGGCAACATCGCGCACATGCTGGGATGCACCTCAGGGCGCCTCGATGTGCTGATGGAGGGCAGGCCCGGGCAGGATTGCGTGTTTCACTATCTCCCGTTTTGCTTTGCGGGTTCCTGGATCATGTTGCTGACCTGCCTTTTGCGCGGCAGCCGGCTCTCTTTGAACACAGATTTGACCAAGCTGGCCAGCGACATGCGTGAGGCCGCTCCGGATTACTTCCTGAATGTCCCCGCACTACTCGAGCGCATGCGCAAGGCTGTCGACGAGCAACTCTGGAAGACGGGGGGCCTCGCACTCACGATTTACCGCAAAACGAAGAATGCCTGGATGCGCAAGCAGGAGGGCAAGGCGACCCTTGCGGATTCCATGTGGCTGGCCCTCGCGAATTCGCTGGTGTTTCCTACGGTCCGCGAGAAGATGATTGGCTCCAACCTGAAGGCCTTGATTTGCGGTTCCGCGCCCCTCAATGTGGAGACGCAGCACTACTTTATGATGCTCGGGATTCCCGTGCTGCAGGTCTATGGCCTCACCGAGACAACCGCAATCTGCACCATGGACGATCCGCGGCATTTGGAACCGGGGCGCGTGGGGCCGGCGATCAGCGGAATCGAGATGAAACTCGGTGACAACGACGAGATCATCGTGCGGGGGCCCAATATCTTTCCGGGATATTGGGACCGTCCTCAGGAAACCGCCAAGACCCTGCGTGAGGGCTGGTTTTGCACCGGCGATCAGGGAGAGATGAATGCGGCCGGGAATTGGCGAATCATCGGACGGATCAAGAACCTGATTATTCTCGGGTCCGGTCATAACATTGCGCCTGAGCCGATCGAAGAAGAAATTTTGCGGAATCTCCCGGGTGCACAGCAAGTCGTACTAGTAGGAAATGGACGCGGCTACCTTTCGGCGATTGTGACCGGCAAAGTGACAGAACAGCAGGTGCAGGCGGCAATCGACGCGGTGAACCGTTCACTGCCCCATTACAAGCAAATTCGGGCCTTCCAAGTGCACGCCGAGCCGTTCTCGATTGAGAACGGACTGCTGACGGCGAATGGAAAGCTGAAGCGCGACTTGATTACGACCCGGCTGAAGAATGAGATTGAGGACATGTACGCGGTGAAGCAGGCGGTGTAGTGGAAAGTCCTCTGTGTACCTCCGTGCCCTCTGGCCAGACGTGTTTCAACCACAAGGGACACGAAGGTACACGAAGGAAGAACTAGGCACGGTCGCTGAAAACTCAAATGTCTGCAGTTAGGGGTCAAGCACTCTCGTGGAAAGTCGCAGACGGCGTCGTCGAGATGTCTCTGCATCGTGAGCCCTGTAACGAGATTGGCTCGCAGACGCTCGACGAACTGGAGAAATTCGTCGCCACGCTGGAGCGCCTGGAAGACAAGGCCCATGCTCTTATCATCTATAGTGATGTGAAGTCCGGGTTTTGCGCGGGCGCAGATTTGCGCGAGTTGTATCGCCGCTCGCGGGAGATGGCGCGGACGGATGCCGCAAGAGACGTCCGGGAATACCTGGAGCGCATCCATCGGGTGATGAACGCCATTGACGCCTCAGTGCTGACCACCATCGCGGCAGTACATGGAGTCACGTTCGGAGGCGGGTTGGAGTTGGCGCTGGTGTGTGACCTGATCATTGCCGACAAAATGGCACGGTTCTGTTTTCCCGAACTGCGGTTAGGATTGATTCCCGGGTTTGGCGGCATTCCGCGTCTGAAGCGAGACTTGGGCAATGCAGTCGTGCGCGATCTTCTTCTTACCGGACGAAGTTTTAATACGACCAAGGCGCAGCAAATCGGTCTCGTGAGCCAGGTGGTGGGTGAAGGTGAAGCGCTGCGAGTGGCCCGAGCGACGGCGGCTCAATTGGGCAAATTCGACCGGCGAACGGCAGTAGCGGCGAAGAGGTTTATCAAACCGATCCCCTACGAAGAGTTGCTGCAGGAGATTGATATCTTTTGTGAACTCTTTACCCGGCCCGCGGTGGAGGACGGATTAAGAAGGTTCGTGGAGAGCACGGACCCGCAGCCGTATTTGCCTTAGGGCAGAATGCAGGAACCCTTCGCTGCGCTCAGGATGACAAGATTATGGGTATGACGACTTCGAATCAAACACTGGACGAAATCCTCGCTCTGGCCGCAGTCCACTTCAAGGTCCCGCGGGAGAAGCTCACACCGGACGACGATTTCTTCAAGGCCCTGGGCATCAACAGCCTGCAGGCGCTCGATCTGCTGACCAAACTGGAGAATCATTTCCATGTCGAACTGCCGGACTATGAGCTGCAGGGCGTATCGGATTTCCGCACCCTGGCCAACCGGATCCAGGCGAGGCTCTAGGACTGTGCGATTGCCGATTTCCAATTGCCAATGTTCTGCGGGAGCCGGTTTGTCAATTGGCAGTCGACAATTGACACTTGAAAATCAAACCTACCTCAATGCTCAATCTTGACCAATACAGTTGTCTGGGCGCAGCCCTGCGCGACGCCCTTGACCGCTGGCCGAATGAAACCTGCCTGATCGAGTCAGACCGCAACCGGGAAAAGGGGCGGCTCACCTACTCCGACTTCAAGGAACTGGCGCTGCCTTTGGCGCGGGCCCTGCAAGACGCCGAATTCGCGCCCGGCGATCGCGCCGCCATCATCATGACCAACCAGTCCAAGTGGCTGGTCTCGGCGTATGCCGTCTTTTATGCGGGTGGCGTGGTCGTGCCGTTGGATTACAAGCTGGCGGCGGCCGAGCACCTGCAATTGCTGGGGCACAGCAAAGCCAAGGTGTTGATCGTCGAATACCACTTCTGGCGGGCGATCTCTCACGAGCCGGAGTTCCGCGATCACAAGCTGAAAATCGTGCTGGTCACAGAAGCGCCTTTGAAAGCCGATCTGTCGGGTGCCTTCCGCTGGGAGGAGTTTCGCCGCAAGGGTGATCCCGCCTTCGTTCCACGGGATCGTGATGATACGGCCTGCATTGTCTACTCCTCCGGTACCGGAGGCCGGCCGAAGGGGTGCGTACTCACCCATGAGAATTATCTGGAACAGTGCAAGTCGCTGACCGCCTGGTACCCGTTCTGGCCGGGCGTACGGTACCTGAGCATTCTGCCCACCAATCACGCCATCGATTTCATGGTTGGTTTTATCGGGCCCTTTGTGTGTGGGGCTTGTGTGGTGCATCTGCGCACCTTGCGGCCGGAATTTGTCCGCGACGCGTTTGTGAAATACAGGATCACGTATGTGACCCTGGTCCCCATGATTCTTAAGAATCTGGAACGCGGGCTGGGCGCCAAGTTTGACGCACTGTCCTCCGGGAAACGTTTCTTCCTCAACCGCATGATCGCCCTGAACAAGAGTCTGACTAAGGAACGACCCCGAGTTTGGCTAAGCCGCAGGTTGCTACCGCAGGTGCACAAGGCCTTCGGGGGAGAGCTTCTCGCCTTCATCACCGGCGGCGCATTCATGGAGCCTTCGACCTTGCAGTTTTTCTATGATTTGGGCCTACCCGTGGCCAATGGATACGGACTTACGGAAGGGTGCACGGTGCTTACGGTCAACGACCTGAAGCCCTTCCGCCCGGACACGGTTGGCAAGCCGTTGCCGGGGGTTGAACTGCGCATTCTCAATCCCGATTCGGAGGGCATCGGCGAAGTTGCCGCTCGCAGCAAGACCGTGATGTCGCACTACCTGGACGATCCCGAATTGACGGCGCAAACCATTGTGGACGGCTGGCTTCTGACCGGCGATTTGGGACGGTTTGACGGCAGCGGGCACCTGCAGCTGTTCGGGCGCAAGAAAAACATGATCGTCACCGAAGGCGGCAAGAATATCTACCCGGAGGACATTGAAACTGTCTTCGAGGGTCTGCCGGTAAAGGAGTATTGCATTTTTGCGGCGAACTACATCTGGCCAGCTAAAGAGCTTGGCCGGGAGATTCTGGTTCTGGTGTTGCGCCTGGAGCAGAACCAGGAGTTCACTACTTCGCTCAAGGAGAATATCGACACCTTCAACCGGCATCTGCCCGATTTCAAGCGGGTCAGGGCATACCTGATCTGGGGCAAGGATTTTCCCCGGACGGCATCGATGAAAATCAAGCGTGCGATGCTCGCGGAAGAGATCGGCCAGACCGTCGAACGTGCTACTGCGGTGGTCGAGCTGTGAAGGACGCGTTTCTGGCGGTAGTAAATCCGGCAGCCGGAGGGGGACGCGGCCGGAAACTGGTGGGGCCTGCGCTCGACCGTCTGCGGGCGGGCGGGATCCAGATCGATGTCATTGAGACCCCGGGTCCCGGGCAGGGCACTGAGATTACCCGGAACGCTCTCACCCAAGGGTATCGCCGGTTCATAGCTGTCGGTGGCGACGGGACCTCGTACGAGATCGTGAATGGACTTTTTCCGCGCGATCCGTCGGCGGAACGTCCCACCTTGGCGTTTCTCCCACTTGGAACCGGCAATTCGTTCCTGCGCGAGTTCACCGACCGCGGAGTCGAGCACGCGATTGAGGCATTGCTGGCGCGGCGGACCCAACCGTGCGATGTGCTCAGGCTGCAGCACGCCGGCGGAGTGCTCCACTATATCAACCTGCTGAGTATGGGCTTCGCTGCTGATGTCGCTACCCTGCGTGCACGCCGCTTCAGGGCGTGGGGGGAGCTCGGTTACCAGGCGTCTATCTTCATTTCACTCGCCCGATTCCGGCGCAGGCCATTCCCGCTGCGAGTGGACGGGCAGGGAGAAATTGACCGGCGACGCTGCCTCTTCCTGACATTCAATAACAGCAAATTCACCGGGGGAACCATGCTGATTGCGCCCCGAGCGGAAGTCAACGACGGCCTGATTGAATATGTACGCTGGGGGCCAATCGGGAGGACCGGGCTGCTCCGCAATTTGCCGACGCTCTATGACGGCACCCACATTGACCACCCCCTGGCGGAACGGTACGCGGCGAAGCAGATTGATTTCTTCCTCGACGGGCCGGTAGACGTGATGGTGGATGGAGAGGTGCTCAGTGTGCATTGTCAAAGGCTCGACGTTTTGCCGTCCGCCCTCACCGTCGTGGTATAAAAATCTATTGCCATGTCAGAAGAACGCAGAAAACGACAGCAAGAGCGGGCCCCGGACGGACAGCCCAGCGCATTCCTACAGAAGCTATTGATCATTGTGGTCATCGTAGCGGTGGCTGCGGGACTCTACTATCTTGTGCGCCGAAAGAATGACAGCCGCATGGCTGCCTTTGCCCGGTGCCTGGGCGACAAAGGGGCGAAGATGTACGGCGCATATTGGTGCCCGCACTGTGCAGAGCAGGAAGAGAGGTTCGGTTCTTCCTTCCGCTACGCTCCCTACGTTGAGTGCGGGATCAAAGGTTCGAGAGCCACGGCCCAGGTCTGCTTGGACGCGGGGGTCAAGCGTTATCCGACCTGGGTGTTTGCCGATGGTACGAAAGTGGAGGGAGATCACAGCCTGGAGTTCCTTGGCCAGACAACCGGATGCCCCGTGCCATGAGCCGCGCGGCCCGGTGGGTTCTTGTGGCGATCGCGGTGCTGGCGGTGGCGGGCGTCACTGTGTCCGCAGTGTCGCTCTACCATCACTACGGAGTTTCAAAAACCTCCTACTGCGATCTTGGGGAGAACTTCAACTGCGACATCGTCAACCGCAGCATTTATTCCACCGTGCTCGGCATTCCGGTTGCACTCATTGGAATTCTTGGATACGCTGCGCTGCTCGCTCTTGCAACGCGGTACCGAGCGAAAGCAGAAACGCCGGCCATGCTGTTGACCGGGTCACTCGCGGGACTGGGATTCGCCTTCTACCTGACTTACATTGAAGCCTTTGTGCTGGCAACTTGGTGCATCATGTGCCTTTCGTCACTGACCCTGATTGTTCTGATCAGCGCTTTGTCGTTATTCCTGGTGGCCAGCACTCGGCGGCAGCGCGACTGAGAATCTCTCGCCTACGCATGGAGCAAGCCAGCCACGAACAACCCGGCCCGAGTGAGCAGCCTCCTGAGCCCGCCGGGAATTCTTCCGTGGTCGGCGATCTTCGTCTGCACACCTTCTCCAGCCGAATCTTCCACAACGCGCGCCGGCTTCGGGTGTGGCTACCCCCGGCGTATGACACGCTGGAGAACCGTGACCGGCATTATCCTGTCCTCTATCTCAACGACGGACAGAACCTGTTTGACCGGGTGACGGCCTTCGCCGGTGTGGAGTGGGAAGTCGATGAAACGGCTGATCGCTTGATCCGGCAGCAGGCGATACCTCCGATGATCATTGCCGGCATTGATAACGCCACCACCGATCGCATCAAGGAATTCTTGCCCTATCGGTCATTTAGCCCACCGGTCTTGCGCCCGCAAGGCAAGCGATATCCTGACTTCCTCATGAACGAGGTCATGCCATTCCTGTATCAGCACTACCGAATCGCCCGTGGGCCGGAGAATACCGGGCTGGGTGGTTCGTCGTTGGGGGCCCTGATTTCCCTTTACACCGTGATCGACAAGCCGGGGATTTTCGGCCGCCTGCTGCTGGAGAGCCCCTCTCTCTTTGTTTCCGGCCGCCGATTGTTGAAGTACAGCCGTTACTTCCGGCAGTGGCCGGAAAAGATCTTTCTGGCGATCGGTACCAAGGAGTCCGGCCGAGAGGACAAGGATCGTCAGGTCGTGGAAGATGTGCGTGAACTCGAGCGAATCATGCGCCGCGGTGGACTAGACCAGGAGCGCTTGCTGGTGAAGATTGATGAAGGAGCCAGTCACCATGAGCGCGAATGGGCAAAGCGATTGCCCGAAGCGCTGACCTTCCTGTTTGGAAGCTCGAGATAGGGAGGGCGGCGCGATGGACGCGGGTAACTTGCGTCCGTACGACTAACCCCCAAAGCAGCGCCGCCCAAACCTGTTGTTACCAGACCGGCTTGCCGTCTTTGTCGCGGAACACAAAGACGTCACTGCCGCGCTTCACTTCACGGGCGAAGATGGTGTCAACGCCTTCGAACTTCACCTTGGAACCGGTGACTTCCAGCACATCCCCTTTGTTGAAGGAGATCTCGTAGTCGCTGGCAAACTTGGTCGGTGCCAGATGGACTTCAATGCTTGTGCCATCTAACAGCTTCAGAACCAGGTGGGCGCCCATACCGCCGCTGACCGGGCACTGGCGATCGTTGACTTCTTCCACCGTACCCTTGAAGACCGCCTCGGTCGCCGGATCGTATTTGGGAACGGCTGCTCCGGTTTGAGAGCTCGGGGTGGCGAACGCAGGGGCGCTGACTGCCGCGAAGGCAATAACCAGGAAAAATACCGTCCAGGCTTTCATGTCGCGGTCCTCCTCCCTCCAAGCTGCCACACTGCCCAGCTTGCAAACTCATTATCGAACGGAAATGGCCGGCGCCCTGTGACTGGAATCACAGGTCCTGGTGAGCGAGGTCCGTCGGTGGGAGGCCAAACCTACACCCAGTCACCGATCCTAACTCAAGGTCTTGCAATAAGATCCCTGCTTGCTCCTCGGCTCCGTTATCATGTTCTCCGTTGATTTCCGGTGGCCCCATTGCCCGTGGGTACCGCCCGTGTCGTCCTGACGGTCATTGTCGATGCTCACCACTCGTCTAATGCGAGTTACGGGTCGAGTCCTGACCTCCCCAGCGGCCGTTTTTATTTTTGCTCTGATTGCGCGATTTAAGGTGCTGACCGATCTTCTGCCGGTACACACCTGGGACGGCTATTACCGGTATAACGAGCCTGCGCACATCGCTTGGGCGCTGGCTTCGGGATTCGGGTACAGCGCTCCCTATCCGAATACCCCCGTGGCGCCGACCGCACAGCAGCCGCCGTTCTATCCTCTGCTCCTGGCGGGGATTTTCAAATTGGCGGGAGTCTACACCTACCGATCGCTGTGGATAGCCGTAGGTCTGAATGCGATTTTTTCAGCGGTCACCGGTGTTCTGATCCTGCGGATCGGGCGCCGCGATTTTGGCACCGTCCCCGCGGTTCTCGCCGCTTGGGTGTGGTCTTGCTGGGTATATGAGGCAGCGGTCTCGGTTCGACTGTGGGAGAGTAGTGTCTCCTGTTTGTTGCTGATGGTCGGCTTGCTCGTGTTACCAACGCTGGCGGAGACACTCAGCCCTAAGCCTTGGATGCTGTTCGGGGCACTCGTGGGTCTAGCGGCCCTCACCAATACAACTCTGCTATCGGTCTTTCCATTCTTCTGGTTGTGGCTCTGGCTGAGTTATCGACGGCGAGGACGAACTTGCAACCGGATGTTGCTGGCATCGCTGGCGATGTGCGTTCTTGTCTTGATTCCGTGGACGATTCGCAACTACACGGTCTTCCACCGGCTGATACCAGTTCGCGACAATTTCGGCCTGGAGCTGTGGGTTGGGGTGGAACTGGGTTCGGGCAGACCTGGGGCGACGGTTGGTCAACCCTTTGCCCGTGATTTTCCGTTGAGTGATCCAACCGAGTACAACCGCATGGGGGAAATTGCGTTCATGGAGAGCAGAAGTCGCATGGCGATGCAGGTCATCCGACGGCATCCGCTCCGATATATCCAACTGGTCGCGATCCGCTGCTTCAAATACTGGAGCCAACCGGTGGGTACTCCGTGGATCTTGATAAGTGGATTGGCCTGGGTAGGAGCAGTCTTGTTCGTGAGGCGCAAGGGCCTGGGTGCCTTACCTTTCATTGCCGTCCTTGTATGCTTTCCGCTCGTCTATTACATCACTCACACTTTTCCTACATATCGTCATGTTATCGAGCCATCCGTGCTATTGATGGCCGCGTACCCTGTGGTGATGGGGCTTGAGGCCCTCGGCGAACGAATCCGTCGTGAGCGCTCTGCTCATGTTTGTAGCGTCTGATTCGCCGACTGTCTTGTCGAAACTGTGGAGAATCTTGCGATGCCGCGGCAATGGTCGATTGGGGGAAAGGCCAAGTGTTCTCAAGAACGTTCTTTGATCGAAGCCACGTACCAAGACAGTCTGCGTTCCATTCAAATCAAGCGAAAAAGCTGTTCCCCTGTTGTTGGAGTCGCCGCCGAACTCGGTTGTTCCGTAGAGAATGCTTCCGTCGTAGGAGACCGACAACCGGTCTCCGTTGCCTGGCTGTGCACCGTTGTTCTGGTTGCCGCTCTGAACGTTAAAGTTGACTACGACCGATTCGCTCACTGCCAGCGCTTGGACATAGAACGCTGACAAAAGTGTTAACAGCCCCAGTACGCGTTTCATAGGGGTTTCTCCTTGAGTTGTGTTTTGGTGAACCGGCGGTGATTCTGATGGCGACGTACACCGTGGTAAGCGTAGCGGAGGC
>Ga0335084_10001283_pt1 | contig 23255 bp, 16 predicted proteins | sample Lox_Sample_44_FD_206721 | JGI IMG/M metagenome (GOLD analysis project Ga0335084, IMG submission 206721) | Soil microbial communities from Loxahatchee National Wildlife Refuge, Florida, United States - Lox_Sample_4.4 | ecosystem: Environmental > Terrestrial > Soil > Wetlands | place: USA...
CGCCCTGCTCGCCGGCGCGGCCAGCATGGACGAGCATTTCCGCACGGCGCCGTTCGAGCGCAACCTTGCGGTGCTGCTGGCGCTGGTCGACTTCTGGAACGCGCAGCTGCTCGGGCATCCGCAGCGGGTCGTCGTTCCCTACGCGCAGCCGCTCGCCCGATTGCCCGCGTACCTGCAGCAGCTCTTTCTGGAGAGCAACGGCAAATCGGTGACGCGCGACGGCGCCCCGCTCGAGCTGGCGGGCACGCCCGCGGTGTGGGGCGAGCCGGGCAGCAACGCGCAGCATGCGTTCTTCCAGTGGCTGCACCAGGGCACGCGCCCGATCCCAGTCGAATTCGTCGTGCCCGTCCGCGCGGCACATCCGCTCGCCGACCAGCAGACGCTGCTCGTCGCCAACGCGCTCGCCCAGGCGCAGGCATTGATGAGCGGCAAGCCGCTCGCCGCGGTGCGCACCGAGCTCGCGGCCCGCGGCTTCTCGCCCGAAGCGATCGACGCGCAGGCCGCGCACCGCGTGTGTCCAGGCGACAGGCCCTCCACCATGCTGCTCCTGCCAGAGCTCGATGCACGCCGCCTCGGCCAGCTGCTCGCCCTGTACGAGCACCGCACGTTCGTCGAGGGCGTGCTGTGCGGCGTCAACTCTTTCGATCAGTGGGGTGTCGAGCTGGGCAAGGCGCTCGCCGGACCGCTCGTGACCGCCCTGCGTCAGGGTACCGGAGCGGACGAGGCCGACGCATCGACGCGCGGCCTTATCGCGCATCTGCGCACGCTGCCGCGGCGCTAGGTGAGAAGCTTGAAGGCGTGACGCCAGTCGTTGCGCAGGAATCCGGGAATGCACCAGAGCATGCACAGCGGCTCGATCGCGCGGGCTGCCTCGACCCCGCCCATATCCGCGACTTCCCAGCCGAACTGATCGAGGATCGCGGCGACCGTGCGCTTGGCGGCCTGGTCGTTGCCGCAGATGAACATCGTCGGCTTTCCACCCTTGAACTCGGGATTGACCATGCACGCCGCGCCGACCGAGTTGAAGGCCTTCACGAGCCGCAGCTCCGGCTGCTCGCGCTGCAGCAACTCCATCAGCGATTCGTCGAGCCGGGTGAAAAACTTGAGCACGCCGTTTACCGGCGAATCGTCGGCGATCGGATTGGTCGCGTCGATCACGGGCTTGCCCGCAAGAGAAGAGCCGACAAGGCGCAACACGTCGGAAGCGGCGGTGCCCTTCACGGCGAGCACGGCAACCTCGGCAAATGCTGCCGCCTCGCTCGGCGCGCCGACCTTCGCCTGCGGATTGTGCACCAGCCACTCGACGAGTTGCGTGCGGTCGCGCGTTCCCACCATGACGCTGTGGCCATGCTTGAGGAATCCGGCAGCGAGTACCTGCGCTACGCCACCGGACCCGAGAATCCCGATCTTCATCTCGTTACCTTTCCAGCGATGTTCCAACCTGGCCCGGCAGCAGCGTGTACTCGTGCAGCGGATCCGGGCCGATCACTTTCGCCTTGCCGCATGCCGCGAGTGCCGCGAGCCCGGCGAGCGCTGCGATGCTGCCCAGCGCCGGCACGACGGCGAGCCAGAACACGGTGAACCAGAGCGCATCGGCCAGCACGGGCACCTGCCGCGCGAGGACGAAGCCCGCCCCGGAGACGAACGCGCACTGCAGCACCCAGCCCGCCCAGTAAGCCGCCCGGCGCAACATGTAGCGGCTGCGCGGCTCCCCGCGGCGAGGCAGAGGGCCGTGCTCGGAAAAGAGCAGGCGCGCGGGCAGCGAATGCGGATACAGGCGCAACAGCGAGATCGCGGCGATCACGATCACCCAGAAGATCACGACGCGAGCGAGAAAGGGCATAACGTGTCGCCGACGCGAGGCCGCCGGATATCAGGCGCCGTTGGGCCGATGCTTGCGTCCGTGCATACGCCCGTGGCAGACGAAGACGGCGGTGAGCGCGAAGGCGATGACGAGCGGCGCGACGAGGAACGCAGCGAGCCAGTTCCAGGTGCCGTCCGGATCGCGGAATTCCAGGAAGAAGTACACAACCAGTGCCGCGGCGAAGCCCGCGGCGAGCGAGGCGTGCCGGGTGTCGCGCCAGACCAGCGCGGCGACGACTCCAAAGAGGACGGGCAGCAGGAAAAGGGCGAGAAACGGTTGCATCGCTGCGGCGCGGCGCTGGATTCGGCCTCCGACAGGGTCAGCTGTCAGTGTAACTCCGCGGCCGTCGACCGCGAAACGGGTCCTTCTAGTCGCCCGTGTCCTCCCGCCGCTCGCCGTACCAGAGCTCGAGTCCGCGCCGGGAGCGCAGCGAGCCCGTCCCGCGCAGCGCCAGGCGGGTGAGAATTCCCAGCAGCTCCCCGGCTGCGTAGGTGCGCAGCTTCCGCCCGGAGGTGGTCACGGTCTCGCGCAGGACCACGAGCCGTCCCTGCCGCTTCAGCGCCTGGCTGAGCGCGATCTCTTCCGCGCCGTAGAGCGTCTCGTCGAACCCGCCGGCCGCTTCGAACGCGGCTCGCGTGCAGAACAGAAAACAGCCCGTGGCAATCCCGGTAGCGCGAAACACCCAGACGAGGACCGGCAGCAGCAACGCGGCCCAGCGGGGGACGCGGCCGTCGAAGCGCACGCCTGCGCCACCGCCGACAGCTCCAGCGCGCAAAGCCTGCAGCGCCGCCCCGACCACCGCCGCGTCGACCAGCGTGTCCGCATCGACGAAGAACAAACGGTCTCCGCGCGCCGCTCCGGCTCCGGCGTTGCGGGTCGCGGCGATCTGGCGGCAGGCGACGCAAACCACGCGCGCGGCGGCGGCCCTTGCGACCGCCGCGGTACGGTCGGCAGACGCGTCGTCGACGACGATCAGCTCGTAGGGCTCGCCGGTCGCGCCGGCAGCGGCGTGCAGCGCGGCGAGCGTAGCGCCAAGCAGACGTTCCTCGTTGTACGCGGGGACGATGAACGAGATCACGTGCTAGCGCGCGGCCGCGTCCCTGAGCTCTTGCGCAAGCGCGACGACGGCGGACGCATAGAGCCGGCTCCGGTTGTAGCTCGTCAGAACGTACCAGTTGTCGAAGACCACCCAATAGGAGGGCCCGCCCTCCTCCTCGAGCATCAGCAGGCCGGCGAAGTCCGTCGTGAAGTCCGCAGGTTTCTGGTACGCCGTGACGCCGTCGCTCTCCCAGGCCGCGAGCGGACGGCGCTCGGCAATGCCGCTGTCGAGGCGCGCCAGCACGGCGTCGCGCGACTCGTCCTCGATCAGCGCCGCGGTCATCGTCGGCTGCCCGCGCTGCCAGCCGTGGCGCGCGAGATAGTGCGCCACGCTGCCGATCGCATCCTCGGCGTCCGCCGCAAGGTCGACGCTGCCGTCCGCATCGTAATCGATGGCATAGGCCCGGAAGCTGCTCGGCATGAACTGCGGCAGCCCCATCGCGCCCGCATACGAGCCGCGCGGATCGAGCGGAGGAATGCGCTCTTCGCGGGCAAGCAGGAGGAACTGTTTCAGCTCGCCGCGAAAGAATTCGCCGCGGCGCGGGTAATCGAAGGCGAGCGTGGTGAGGGCGTCGATCACGCGATAGTTGCCCACGTAACGCCCGTAATAGGTCTCCACGCCGATGATCGCGACGATGATCTCCGGGGGAACACCGAACTCGTCCTGCGCGCGTCGAAGCGTCCGCTCGTACATCTGCCAGAACGCGAGTCCGGCCTCGATGCGCGCCGGCGCAAGGAAGCGAGGCGAGAACTCGAACCACTTCGGCGGGGCAAGCACCGGGCGCGAGATCGCTTCGATGACCTTTGGCTCATAGCGCACTTGGGTGAAAAGTCGCCGTAGCTCGCCGGCGCTGAAGCCGCGCTCGTTGACCAGTTCGTCGATGAAGTCCCGGACCTCCGGTCGCCGCGCGTAGTTGGCGAGCTCCACGCCGGCGTTCGGCGCCGCCAGCCCCGACCCGCCGCCCGATAGCGCGATCGTCGCGAGTGCCGCGACGCGCAGGGAGCGCATGGCACGTTTCTTCATCGGCTGTTTCGGCTTCCGGCCGCGGCGAATGGTATCATCCGCGCGCGCTCACCCGGCCTCATCCACTGGCGGTGCGAAGCGCACCGCGCATGCTCTACCCCTGGCTTCGCCCGCTGCTCTTCGCGCTCGATCCCGAAGCTGCGCATGATCTTGTTCTCGCGCTTCTGGACACGGCCACGGCGGCGGGCGTCGCACAGCGCTTCGCAACGCCGGTCAAGCCCTCGCCCGTCGAGGCGATGGGTTTGCGCTTTCCGAACCGCGTGGGACTCGCCGCCGGTCTCGACAAGAACGCCGCGCACATCGACGGCCTTGCCGCCATGGGATTCGGGTTCCTCGAGTGCGGCACGGTGACGCCGCGGGCGCAGTCGGGCAACCCGAAGCCGCGCCTGTTCCGCTTGCCGGAAGCCGACGCGCTGATCAACCGACTCGGCTTTAACAACGACGGCATCGACACTTTCCTCGCCAATGTCGCCCGGGCGAAGTTCGGACCCGCGCATGGCGGGATTCTCGGCCTGAACGTCGGCAAGAACTTCGACACGCCGAACGAGCGCGCCATCGAGGATTACCTCACCTGCTTTCGTGCCGTGCACGCTCACGCGAGCTACGTTACGGTCAACATCTCCTCGCCGAACACGCAGGGCCTGCGCGAGCTGCAGGAGGAACAGGCGCTGGGCGGCCTGCTCGCACCGCTGAAGCGGGAGCAGGCCGAACTCGCCGAGCGGCACGGAAAGTACACTCCGCTCGCAGTCAAGATCGCGCCGGATCTCGCGGTGGAGGACATTCGCCGCATCGCACGCACGCTCATCGCGCATCGCGTCGATGGCGTGATCGCCACCAATACCACCACCGATCACTCCGCAGTGGCCGGGTTGCGCCACGCGGCGGAGAGCGGCGGCCTCTCGGGCCGCCCGCTGAAGGACAAGGCGCTCGGCGCGGTGCGAACGCTCGCGGCTGAATTGGGCGGCGCGCTGCCGATCATCGCCGTCGGCGGCATCATGTCGGGTGCCGACGCGAGGGAGCGCATCGCCGCGGGCGCGACGCTCGTGCAGATCTACACCGGGCTCATCTACCGGGGGCCGGCGCTGGTCGCGGAGATCGCCGCGGCGCTCGCGGGCTGAGCGCGCGAGGCTCACCCCGGCGCGGGCCGCGCGCCGGCGTGCGGCGCGGCTTCCCAGCGAAAGCCGAGCGCGATGACGCCATCGCGCAGGTGCGCGAGCGCCGCGGGCAGCTGCGCGGGATCCCCGCGCACGCCGAGCTCCAGCCGGCGGGCGCCGTCGGGCAGGAACGCCGGCAGGCTGAACAGCGTCAGGTCCGGAAAGCGCATCACGTTCTCCTGCATCAGCGGCAGAAGCATGCTCTCGCCCGCGTCATAGACGATGATGGCCGCCTCGTCCTCCGGCGGCGCGGCAAGCGCGGCGTAGCGCTGCGCGAGCACCCAGTCGAGCATCGGCCAGGCCATTTGCGGGAACCCCGGAAAGAAATGGTGATCGCCCACTGAGAATCCCGGAACGCGATTGACGGGGTTCGGGATGATCGCGGCTCCCTCCGGAAATTCGCCCATCAGGACGCGATGAGGACGCGCCGCGGCGCCGAACTGCGACTCGATCTCGCGCACTGCCTCCGGGTGGGCGCAAAGCGGGCGGTGCATGGCCGCTGCGGCGGCTTGCCGCGTGTGGTCGTCCGGTGTGGCGCCGATGCCGCCGAACGAGAACACGATGTCGGGGCCGGCGAAGGTTTCCGCGAGTGTCGCGGTGAGGCGATCGCGCTCGTCGCCCAGATAGCGCGCCCAGGCGAGCTTCAAGCCGCGGCCGCCGAGCGTAGCGATGACGTGCGCGAGATGCTTGTCCACGCGCTTTCCAGAAAGGATCTCGTCGCCGATGATCAGCGCACCGATCGCCATCGTGGACTTCTTCTTGTGAGCTAGGCGGCGTGCGCGCCGAGCTTCTCTTCGAACGTCGCCATCATGCTCACGAACGCGCGGTCGACGAGTGGCTCGGCCTCGACCAGTCGCGCCCGGTCGCTGCGGAAGCGATCGGCGAGCTCGTCCGCGGTCAGAGAGACCGCCTTCTGTCCCTGGCGGTTGGTGAACAGATAAGTACCGCGCAGCGGGCTGACCCAGGCAAGCTTGGCGAACGCGAGCTGACCGTCGTCGCTCTCGAACTCGATCCACATGCCGCGCTCGAGAGTCGCGGCAAGCTCCGCGTAGTGGTCCTGCACGACTTCGACTGCGGGCTCGGGCGGCGGGGGCGGCGGCGCCGGCGCCATCGCCTCGGCGAGCGCGCGCGCCTTTGCAGCCATCTCCGCGTCGCCTTGAGCGGTCGCCTGCTCGGCCGCGGCTGCGGCCGCCTCCGCGACTGCAGTCGTCGGCATGGGTACCGCGGCGAGGCTCGGCTTCACTGCGGCGGCGTGCGCCTCGACCAGGTTGGCCATAAACTGGTCGCGGGTGCCCGGTTCCCAGCTCACGCCCTGCAACCCGCCGTGCAGACGCTTGAGCAGATTCGGCAGCATGGCAACGAGCTTCTTGCGCTCCTCGGTCGTGCGCTTCGGCTGCACGCTCCACACCAGGTCGTCGAGCGTCGTGAGCCCGGCGCCCCACGCCTCGCCCTCCTCGCCACCATGATCGTGCTGTTGTGCCATCGTCTCGACCCACTTCTCCCTCAGGAAGCTGCCGAGGAAATTCGGGACCGTGTGGGTTCCCAAGCGGCGCTCGACCTCCGAGCGGGCGACGACGCGCGCAATCTCGTAACGGTCGCGCTGATTGATCTCGTCCGCCGAGGACTGGATGTTCACCTCGGCCTTCTTCTCCTCTTCGGCGAGGAACGTCTCGAGGTCCTTGCGCAGCTCATCGAAGAGGTAGATGTCGTCGCTGAACTCGTCGAGCACGCGGTGCACCAGCGCCTCGATCTTCTTGTACAGCGGATCGTCGATGCCCATCGTCGGCGACCAGCCGATCCCGGCGTGCGCCAGCGCATTGACAAAGAGTCGCGAGGGATGCGTCTTCTTGGAGAAGAACGCGCCGTCGAGCATTGCCCCCTTCAGGACTGGGATCTGCAGGCGACCGATCAGCGCCTTCATGCTGTCGGGCAGGTCCTTGGTCTCGAAGATGAAGTCGAACAGCATCGCCACCAGCTCGATGGTCATCGCCTCGAGCTGATTGGCCTTGGCGCCGAGCGGGGATTCCTGGAGATCGCGCAGGACGTTGTGCATTCCGACCGGTACGCCGGTGAACTGGATCGGAACGCCTGCTACATCGAACCCTGTCTCACCCTGCTGAAGCCGGGATAGGGCTTCGCCGAGCTCCTGCGTCACGAGAATCCGCGGACCGCCGAAGGGACCCACCCCCATGGCGCCCGTCGTGTCGATCGTGGGCAGCGGGCTGTCTCCTGCATGACCAGCGCCGGCCGGCATCGTGTGAGGGCTTGCTCTGGCCGCGAGGCCGGACAGCGCACCGGTAAGCAAGCTCGTTGCAGCTGTGACCCCAGCAGGCGGAACCGCGATGCCGCCAGTGGCCGGACCCCTCGGCGGCGCGACGCGCGTGACGCCCAGCCCCGCGCTGGCGAGGCGCTGCAACAGCGCCATCAGATCAATCTCTGGCTCGGGGGCCGCCGCGGCAGGCTCGGCGCCATCGGCGTCGTGCGCAGCTTTCGAGCCGGGCCTGCCCCGCTCGCCAGCCATTGGGCGCCGGACGACTGGGCCGCGGGTCGGCGGGACGACATGCAGGTTGGTCAGATGCTTGTTCAGATCGGCATAGATCGCCCCGAGGTCGCCGAGCGAGGTCTGGTTGAGCTCCTTCAGAATCGCGACCTTTTCGCGGGGTTCGCCGTTGATCGCGTGCAGCGCTTCGGTAAAAGCCCGGACGATGGTCGTCGGCGCCAGCGGATTCGCTGCGGTTTCGAGCTCGGGACGGCCCAGCAGGTAACCCACCGCGCGGTTGAACTCGTGCAGCTCCTCATGGCAGAGGTTCTCCACCACGCGCACGATGTTACCCAAGACCACCGACTCGTCCATCGCCAGCGTATCGACGAGGGTGAGCTTGCGTGCATCGACAGCGGCGAAGTCCGCTTTCTCCTGCTCCTCGCCCTTGATGCGCCGATCGATCAGCTCCCGCAGGTGACGCTCGAAGGCGCTCATGAGATTGGAGCGCTCCTTGTGCAGCAGAGCACGGGTATCGAGGAACAGCGCCTGTTCGTCCCTGATGTCGGAGCGCTCGGCCCGGGTCATCAGCATGTCGCTGACACGGTCGAGCATCGTGTTGAAAGAAGCAAGAAGCCGATGGATCGCCAGATCCCGGCAATCATTCAGGATCTTGAGCGTGTCCCGCGCCAGCGGCCGCGGCGCCGCGGGAGCCTGCGTGGAAGTCGTCGTCGCGCTCAAGCGTTGAGTCCCCTCTGACGGTGTGGTCGGGCAGGCCTCCGCAGTTACCCCGCGTTTGCTTGCGCGCTTTGGCTTTGAACGACCTTACCGCCAAGTTACTGTATCACGCGCGGTTTCCCGGTGCCAATGCGAGAAATGCCCTCTTAGCCCTCAGGAAGCGCCTTCCAGGCTTTTTCGAGACGTTTGTATGACACTGGGAAGGGGGTTCGCAGCTCCTGGGCGAAGAGTGAAATCCGTAGCTCCTCGATGAGCCAGCGATAGCTCTCGAGGGCAGGCTCGACGCGGCCGCGACCCCGCTCGCTTTCGAGTCGCGTCCGGTAGCGTTCCCACAACTCTCGGACCGCGGCCGCGTGCTTCGCGTCGCGCTCGGGGTTTTCCGAATACTTGCTCAGGCGCCGGTCGAGTCCCTTGAGGTATCGCGGAAGCTGGCCGAGCTGCGCCCACGGGGTAGCGGTCAGGAAGCCCGGGTAGACCAGGCGGTCGCGCTGGGCGGCAATCTCAGCGCTCAGTCGCGCCAGGCTGCGCGGGAGCGCCGAAATGTGCGCGGACAGGAGGCGATACTCGGCGGCGATCGTGGCCAGCGTCCGGAACACCCCTTCTGCGACCGCCGGCAAACGCGTACGCGCACGTCTGATCTGATCCGCGAAGGCCCGTTGCGTCCGCGGTAGCGGGTCTTCGCCGAGGAACGCGCGCGCGCGAACCGCGGCAAGGGCGTCGCGCAGCAGACCCTCTGATGAAAGCCCGGGTTTGAGCTGCAGGGCGACCTGGGCGAATCCCGGCGGGCCCTTCTCCCACGGACGCAAGGCGTCCTTGAGCTGCCCGCCGATGAACTCGATCAGTGCGGCTCGCGTCGCGCTCTCCGCCGCAGCGCGTGTGTCGAGAAGCTGCATCGCGATGCCGTCATCGCGCACGACGAGCGCCGGATAGCCGGTGAGCTCGCGTCCGTCGCGCCGGATGGACAGCGCTTCGGGAAGGTCGCCGAAGTCCCAGCTGCGCAGTCCCGTGCGCTCCCACTGCGGCGCCGCCGCGACGAAACTGAGCTGCGCCGCTTCGCCGAGCCGCGAGCGCAGCGCGCCGACGTCACGCCCCATGCCGAGCTCCTTGGCCGCATCGTCGACCACTACGAGGTTGATGCGCAGGTGTGGCTGCAGTGCGCCTTCGTCGAACAGGCTGGGGGAAACCGGCGAGCCGAACCGGTCGCTGAGGAATCGCGCAAGCATCTGCTCGAGGCTGCCCTCGCCCGCGCGTGTCGCCTCGAGGAATTGGGTCACGACCTCGGGGATTGCAGATAAGCGATTGCGCAACGCCTTGGGAAGCCCTTTGACGTACGCAGTGAGCTTTTCGCGAATCATCCCCGGCACCAGCCAGGACAGTCGTGCTCCGTCGACTTGGTTGAGGAGCCGGAGCGGCACGGTCAGCGTAAGCCCATCCATCGGATGTCCGGGCGCGAAACGATATTTGAGCGCAAGCCGCGCGCCGGCCATCTCCACGAATTGCGGATATTGCTCTTCCGTCACCTGTGCCGCGGCGTGGCGCATGAGCGTCTCGCGCGTCATCAAGAGCAGGCGCGGATCGCTCGCTTCGGCCTGCTCGCGCCAGCGCTCGAAGCCTGCGCGAGTCGCGATCCCGGCCGGGATCCGCTCGGCGTAGAAGGCGAAGAGTGCCTCGTCGTCCACGAGCACGTCCTGGCGCCGGGCTTTGTGCTCGAGCTCGGCGACCTCCGCGATTAGGGCCCGGTTGTGATCGAGAAACGCCGCGCGTCCCGCGTACTCCCCGGCAACCAGGGCTTCGCGGATAAAGACCTCGCGCGCACGTTCGGGGTCGATCGCCGCGTAGGACACGCGCCGGCGCGGTTCCAACGTCAGTCCGTAGAGCGTTACCCGCTCGCTGGCGACGACTTCACCGCGCACCGCGTCCCAGCGCGGCTCGAAGTGCACGCGATCGACGAGATTGCCTGCGACCGCCTCGATCCATTCCGGCTCGATTCTCGCCGCGCAGCGGGCGTACAGACGCGTAGTCTCGGTGAGCTCCGCCGCGAGCACCCATTTCGCGCCCTTCCTGGCGACGCCCGATCCCGGATGAAGAAAGAACTTGAGGCCGCGGGCGCCGAGGTAGTGCTCTTCTCCCTCGGCGCGAGTGCCGATGTTGGAGAGCAATCCGGCGAGCAGCGCGCGATGGATCGCTGCGTAGCGCGCGGGATCGACTTTCTCGGGCAGCGCGTCGTTCCAGCGCCAGCCGAGCTCGGCGAGCTGCTCGGACAGTTGCCGGTGCAGATCCCGCCACTCGTTCAAACGCAGGAAGGAGACGAACTGCGAGCGGCATTGGGTCAGGAGATCCCGATGCGAGCGCTTCGCCGCCACGGCGTCGGTGAAGAATTGCCACAGCGCGATCAGGCTCAGGAAATCGGAGCGCTCGTCGCGGAAGCGCAGGTGCGCCTGGTCCGCCGCCTGCTGCTTGTCGAGCGGCCGGTCGCGGGGATCGGGCACGGCCAGCGCGGAAGCGACGACGAGTACCTCGGCGAGACAGCCCGCCTCCTTCGCCGCGATGATCATCCGTCCGAGTCGCGGATCCACGGGCAGCCTAGCGATCTCCCGACCCAACGGCGTGATGCGCTGGCCCGAATCGACCGCGCCGAGCTCCTGCAGAAGCTGGTAGCCGTCGGCGATCGCCCGCGGCGTGGGAGGATCGAGGAACGGGAAGGCGTCCACCGCGCCGAGCTCGAGGGCGGCCATGCGCAGGATCACCGCGGCGAGGGAGGAGCGCAGGATCTCCGGATCGCCGAAGCGCGGTCTTGCCGAGAAATCCTCTTCGGCGTAGAGGCGCACGCAAACGCCCGCAGCGGTGCGACCGCAGCGCCCGGCGCGCTGCTCGGCCGAGGCGCGGGCGATCTTTTCGATCTGCAGCAGTCCCACCTTGTTGCGCAGCGAGTACCGCCGCACGCGGGCGAGCCCCGGATCGATCACGTAGTGAATTCCGGGAACAGTTAGCGAGGTCTCAGCCACGTTGGTCGCGAGCACGATGCGGCGGCCGCTGCTGCCGGAGAACACTCGCTGCTGCTGCTCGACGGACAGGCGGGCAAACAGCGGAAGGATCTCCATCGAGGCCGCGTAGGGGCGTCGCCCGAGGCCGCGGGTAAGCAATTCCTGCGTCTCACGGATCTCACGCTCCCCCGGGAGAAACACCAGGATGTCGCCTGGCGCCTCGCGCCAGAGCTCCTCGACGGCACCGACGATCGCCTGCTCGAGCGGCTCCTCGTCATCGCCCTCGTCGTCGGGAAGCGGTCGGTAGCGGATCTCGACCGGATACGTGCGGCCCGAGACCTCGATCACCGGCGCCGGCCGATCCGGCGTGCCGAAGTGCTTGGCAAAACGCTCGGCATCGAGCGTGGCTGAGGTGATCACGACTCGCAGATCGGGTCGCCGCGGCAGCAGCTGCTTGAGGTAGCCCAAGAGAAAGTCGATGTTGAGGCTGCGCTCGTGCGCCTCGTCGATGATAATCGTGTCGTAGGCAGCAAGCAGCCCGTCGGTCTGCGTCTCGGAGAGCAGAATGCCGTCTGTCATGACCTTCACGTAGGCGTCCGGTTGCGTGCGGTCGGTGAAGCGCACCTTGTAGCCGACCTGCTCGCCCAGGGGCGTGCCGAGCTCCTGCGCGATCCGCGTGGCGACGCTGCGCGCCGCGATGCGCCGGGGCTGTGTATGGCCGATGAAGCCCCGCGTGCCGCGTTTCAGCTCGAGGCAGATCTTGGGCAGCTGGGTGGTCTTGCCCGACCCGGTCTCTCCGCACACGATGAGCACGGGATGCTCGCGAATCGCAGCCGCGATCTCGGCCCGCCGCTCGGAGACGGGCAGCTCGGCAGGATAGGCAATCGACGGCACCGCTGCGGTGCGCCGTAGCGCGCGCTCGCGCGAAGCTGCCACCGCGCCCTCGAGGCGCTCGATCTCCGCACGAGGAAGCTCGCCTCGGCGCAGGCGGGCGATTCGGCGCTCGAGGCGCACGCGATCCGCGATCATGCCGGCGGCGAGGTCCGCCTCCAGCCGGTCGGCTAGGGAGTGCGATGAGGTGGCACGCACGGCGCGGGATTCTATCCCGCCGCGGGTGCCCGGCGTTATGATGGAAAAATCTCGTGGGGGAGGCATGTCATGTTCCGACTGATCATTCTGCTCTGTACCGCCGCCGCGCTGAGCGCCGGTGGCGTCGGTGCCGCAACGCTGCGCTGGGCCAATCGCGGCGATCCGCAGACCACCGACCCGCATTCGCAGAACGAGGGGCTCACGAACAACGTCAACCAGCTCGTCTACGAATTCCTCGTCGGGCGCGACAAGAAGCTCGAGCTCGAGCCGCAACTGGCGGTGTCCTGGCAGCAACTGGACGCTACGACCTGGCGCGTCAAGCTGCGGCCGGGGGTCAAGTTTCATGATGGAACGCCGTTCACCGCCGACGACGTGGTGTTCTCGTTTCAGCGGGCGGCGGAGCCGACCTCGCAGCTTCGCGTCTACTCCAACGCTGCGGGCGTGGCGAAGAAGATCGACGAGCTGACGGTGGAGTTCAAGACACCCGGGCCGAACCCGATCTTCCTCGAGCACCTGGCCACGATCAACATCATGAGCAAGGCCTGGTGCGAGAAGAACCGCGCGACCAAGCCCCAGGACTACACCCACAAGGAAGACATGATCACGGCGCACCAGGCCAACGGCACCGGCGCCTACATGCTCAAGTCCCGGGAGCCCGACATCAAGACCGTGCTGGTCAAGAACCCCAACTGGTGGGGCATCAAGGAAGGCAAGTTCGAGGGCAACATCGACGAAGTAGTCTTCCAGCCGATCGCGTCCGATGCGACCCGGCTTGCCGCGCTCATGTCCGGCGAGGTCGACCTCATCAACGATCCTCCCGTGCAGGACATCCCGCGCCTGAAGCAGAACCCGGGCGTCAAGGTCCTGGAGGGCACCGAGAACCGGGTCATCTTCATCGGCATGGATCAGCAGCGCGACGAGTTGCTGTACTCGAGCGTCAAGGGCAAGAACCCGTTCAAGGACAAGCGCGTGCGCCAGGCGCTATACGAGGCCATCGATGTCGAAGCGATCAAGACGACGACCATGCGCGGCCTGTCCAAGCCCACCGGTGCCATGCTGCCGGCGCCGCTGCCCTGGATTGCGGAGCCCGAAGTACGGTTCCCGTTCGATCGGGCAAGGGCGAAGAAGCTGCTCGCCGAGGCGGGCTACCCCAACGGTTTCGAGGTTACGCTCGATTGCCCCAACAACCGCTACGTGAACGACGAGAAGATCTGCCAGGCCCTCGCGGCAATGTGGACCCAGATCGGCGTCGTGACCAACGTCACGGCGATGCCGCGTGCCAATTACTTCCCGAAGCTCGAGAAGCTGGACACGAGCCTGTACATGCTGGGCTGGGGCGGTGCGGCAACCGATCCGATCTTCATCCTGCAGCCGGTGCTCCACACGGCGAACGCGAAGGGCGACGGCGACTACAACTACGGGCGCTATGCGAACGCGAAACTCGACGCCCTGATCGACCAGATCAAGATCGAGCTTGACGTCGACAAGCGGCGCAAGCTCATCAACGAGGCGTTGATGGTCCAGCACGATGAGCTGCTGCACCTGCCGCTGCATCGGCAGGTGATTCCCTGGGCGATGCGCAGCAATGTCACGGCAGTGCACCTCGCCAACAACAACGTGATCCCCAACTGGGTGACGATGCAGACCGCGCCGTAGGAATCAACCAGGCGCGGCGGTCGGCTCCGGGCTGCCCGCAGGCGTGGAGTCGGCGGGGATCGGCCCGCGCGCGACGAGGTAGCTCGTCACCACCCAGGAGATGGCGATGGCCATCAGCACCGCGATCGCGGAGAGCAGCCACGCCTGCGGCGAAGCCTTCTCGAGAGCATCGACCACGGCACCGGTCGCAGCATAGACGGCGATCAGCGCCGGTACCTGGCGCAGGTCGAAACGCAGAACGAAGGCGAACAGCGCGATTGAGACCAGGCCTCCGATCACGCCAGTCATCACGATATCGAGCCATTGATCCGCACGCATGGCGCTGATCGCGCCTTCGCCCAGTATGAGCAGCACGGCGCAGAGAACGCGATGCCGGGTCCAGCCCGAGGTCAGGCGGTCGAGCCAGCTCAACACCACGATCGTGCCGGCGATCGGCAGCAGGATGTTGAACGACGTGGTAACGCGGCTCAGCCATGGCCACATGGCGTTCTCGGCACCGAACTTCGGCCACAGCGGCGCGAGCTGCGGGGTGAAAAGCTCGATGACCGCATCGACTCCAATCACGAACAATCCAACCGCAGCACCGCGCAGCCACAGCGTCGACGGCGCCACGTCCGGCGCCACGTGCACGCGCGCCGCGTAGCTGGCGACGCCGGAAAGCATCCCGGCAAGCAAAGCCCCGACAACGGCGCCGATGATGATGCGGCCCGACGCGAGCGCGACCTGTCGCATCACAGGCTCGGTCGTCTGCAAGCCCATGGCGAGGCTCGGCCACTGGTCGACGGCGTTGATCAGCGCTGCGCCAAAAGACAGCACAGCCACCACCCAGAAGGCTCGACGATCGAAGTGATCGCGGGTCCACGCAACGCTTGCCCAGATGATCGCTCCCAAACCAACCAGCGCCAGCACCAGCACGACGGCGAGCTTGGCGAGCTCGAGGCGGCTCGCGCGCTCACGCTCGGCCCGCTGCCAATCCTCGGGAACGAAGACATAACGCCCGTAGGCGCCGACCTCGTCGCCGGCAATGTAGACTCCGGCCCTCGCCTCGCCACCCTTGCCGGCGTTCACGCGCGGATCGCCAACCGTGAACTGCCAGTCGGTTCGCGCCGGCTGCGGATCCTCCTTGACCTCCACCTCGCGCAGCGTCGAAGGATCGAGGTCGAATGCCGTGTGCAACTCGCGGTTGGCGATCGCCGCTGCTTCGTCGCGCGAGAGCCGGGAACCGGCGCGCTGCTCGGGCAGGCGATGGCGCACGGAGCGCACCTTGCCCGTGCCCTCGACCGTGACGCGCCACTCCTCGGCGCGCTCGGCAACGTCGCCGCCGTCGAAGCGCGCGTAACGCACCTCCCACGAAGGCGGCGCAAGCCAATTTCCGACGAGCTTGCGATAAGCGTCGTGCCCGGCCTCGCGCCATACGAAGTTGTGCGCTTGCCACTGCTCCGCATCGCCTGACGCCACGCGGATCGTGGCATAGCGCTTCCACTCCGGCGACAGCTTGACCCCGCGCTCGGCGAGCGCGGCGTCCGCAGCCGCCTCCGCTTCAGCGCGCCCGATGCGAAGAGGCGGCGCATCGCTGCGGAAGTTGCCCGTCAACGCGATGAGGAGAACGCCGGCGAGCGCGAGCACGGGCAGCGCCCGCTGGAAGCGAATCGCCCAGGTGCCCGCAGCCGCACGCGGGCCAACGCTTGCGGCCCGAGCCCGAGGCGGCGCAGGACTCCACGCGCCGTTGCTGCGCGAAGGCGGGAACGGCAGCCAGGCGCCCGTACGAGTCCTTCGCACGAGCACCACGAACAGCGGCACGAGCGCAGCCGCTACCACGATCGCCTGGTTGAGGTCCGCGGCGCGGCCCTCGACGAGCAGCAGCGGAATCGACATGAGCACGAGGTCGAACAGCGCGTGCAGGATGATTGTCGGCAGCAGGCCGAAGCGAAGAAAGATCAGCCCCCAGATGAGCGCCGGGCCAAAGAGCTCGACCAGGCGGGAGTAGGCAGGAAATCCCGGATAGTTCGCGTGGGCGGCGGCGAAGATGAGCGCCTGCGCTACAAGGGCAACGCCGATCAGGGTGCGCCGGGCACCGAAATGGGCGCCGATCAGCGCGGCGAGAGACAGCGGCACGGCGCGGAAGAGGCATTCCTCGAGGAATCCGGCCTGCAGCGCCATCCCCACCGGACTGAGGCCGGGCAGCGCGCTGCCCAGGATATTGGGGTCGGTAAGCATCTCCGACGGCTGCCACCAGCCGAAATATCGGTTCGTGACGACATAGAACACGGCGATCAGTCCGAGCTCGATCGGGACGAAGAGGTAGCCGCCCAGCGTGCGGCCGAGCACAGCGCGCGTCGGCGCCGCATCGCGCGACCACAAGCGCCAGAGTTGCGGATGGTCCGGGAACGCCCGTCGAGAGAGACTCTCGGCGGCCATGAAGACCAGCGCCAGGGCGAGCCCGCCGCCGATCGCGACAACCGCGGCGATCCCGAACTGCTTCGCCCAGAAAACCGTCGTGGACTGCGCGGTGTCGTAGCTGAACCAGGCCTGCGGCGAATTGGCGAGCAGAGCGAGCGCGTTAATGCCCGCGACGATCGCCCCGGCGACGAGCGCGGGCTTCCAGAGCAGCCAGCGCTTCCGCAGGAGCCACAGCACGCCGAGAATGCAGCCTCCGAGGCCGTAGAGCACGCCCGCGGAGAGTGTGGCCACGTTGGCGATCGTGTTGTTCGCCGAGCGCATTTCCTGGAAGCGACGGCCGAACGCCTCGGGTACGAACACGTAGTGCTGCAGCCCGCTCAGCGCATCGCCCGCGACGACGAGGCGCAGGCGCACTCGACCGTCGCCGAGCGTCTGATCCTGGCGCTCGTAAGTAAACAGGTGATCGACGCGATGGCTCGGCTGCTCGGTATGCGACTGCTCGATGAGCTTGTAAGGCGCAAAATCGATTCCCCAGTCTTCGCGCGCCGATTTCTCCGCGATGGCACGGGCGGCTTCGGCGTCGAGCGCGGGACCCGGCGCCGTCTCCGGGAGCTTGCGCACGAAACCGTACGGCGTGCCGTCGGGCTTGAAGCCGATGCGCGCCTCCGCGGTCTCGCCAGGATGGAACAGCCGTACCTCCCAGCGATACGGCGCGTAGAGATCGCCAGCGAGCAGCCGGGCGAAGGCGGGCTTGCCTCCCGCATCGAGCTCCACGAAGTTCTGGGTGCTGCCGTCGTGAGTAAAAAGCGCCGCTGCGCGCGCGTTTGGCGCCGCGAGATGCAGCCGGTCCGCAATGGCTGCCGCCTGCGCGAGAGCATCCTCGCGCGACATCCTGACCTCGAGATTGATGAGCGGGATCGCTTGCGGAAAGTAGCGCCACGCGAGCGCTCCCGAAAGCGCGGAGACGAGCGCGAACGCGATCCAGAATGCGGGCCTGCGGGTGATGCCACTCATCGGCGAGCTGTCGTTCGGTTGCGCGTGAGATGCCGCCCGACGCTCAGCGGCGGCGCTGAGTATACGCGAGCTGACTATTCCGACGCGTAGGCTATCGCGCGCCGACGCTGCAATCTCAATCGACCGCCTTGACCAGGTCCTCGACGACCTTCTTGGCGTCGCCGAACACCATCATCGTCTTGTCCATGTAGAACAGCGGGTTGTCGAGCCCGGCATAGCCCGAAGCCATCGAGCGTTTGTTCACCAGCACGCTGCGCGCCTTGTACGCCTCGATGATCGGCATGCCGTAGATCGGGCTCCCCTTCTGCTCGGCGAGCGGGTTTACCACGTCGTTGGCGCCGAGGATCAGCGCCACATCGGCCTGCGGAAACTCGCTGTTGATGTCCTCCATCTCGAACACCTGGTCGTACGGCACCTCCGCTTCGGCGAGGAGCACGTTCATGTGCCCCGGCATGCGCCCCGCCACCGGGTGAATGGCGTACTTCACGGTCACGCCCTTCTCGGTGAGCTTGGTCGCGAGCTCCTTCACCGCGTGCTGCGCACGCGCCACCGCGAGTCCGTAGCCGGGGACGATGATGACCGTGTCGGCATTGGAAAGCAGGAACGCGGCGTCGTCGGGGCTGCCGCTTTTGACCGTCTTCTGCTGCGTGTCCGCAGCGGCCGAGGTCTCGCCGCCGAAACCGCCGAGGATCACGCTGATGAACGAGCGGTTCATCGCCTTGCACATGATGTAGGAGAGGATCGCGCCCGAGGAGCCGACCAGCGAGCCGGCGACGATCAGCATCGGGTTGTCGAGCGAGAAGCCGATGCCCGCCGCCGCCCACCCCGAGTAGCTGTTGAGCATGGAGATCACCACCGGCATGTCGGCACCGCCGATCGGAATGATGAGCAGGAAGCCGAGCAGGAACGCAAGCGCCGTCATCACGATGAACGGGAGCCATTCGAGCTCCGGCGCGGCCATGAAGAAGCCGACACCGAAGCCGATCATGACGAGGCCGAGCGCGAGGTTGAGCCAGTGCTGACCGGGAAACACCACCGGCGCCGACGAAAAGAGGCGGAAGTGCTTGCCCAACCCGGCGAGCTTGCCGAAGGCGATGACCGAGCCGGAGAACGTGATCGCGCCGATGAACGTGCCGATGAAAAGCTCGAGCTTGTGCAGGCCGGTTATCGGCGAATGCAACCCCATCGCCTCCGGATGGTTGATCGCCGCGATCGCGATGAAGACGGCTGCCAGGCCGACCAGCGAGTGCATCGCCGCGACCAGCTCCGGCATCTGCGTCATCTGCACGCGTCTCGCGACGATGGCCCCTATCGCGCCCCCGACGACCATTCCGCCCAGAATCGGCAGCACGTTCTTGGTGTGGGAGTAGATGACCGCCAGCGTGACCGCCACGGCGATCGCCATCCCGATGATGCCGTAGAGATTGCCCCGCCGCGCAGTCTTCGGCGAGGACAAACCCTTGAGCGCGAGGATGAAGCTCACCGCCGCGACGAGGTACCAGAGGGCGAGTTGGTTTGCGCTCATGGCGCTTGTCTCCTTGAACCGCCGTCGAAGAAGCAGGGTTGGCGCGTCGACAAGGCGCCCGATTCGCCACGCGCGGTCCCCGCTCGCTTCGCTCGCAGGGCCCCTCGCTGCCGGCTCACAGGCGCTTCTCTCCCAGGACGTCTGCGGCTCGGCGAAGCTCGGACATCGAGGCGCGTTACTGCTTGCTCTCCTGCTTCGGCTCCTTCTTCTTGAACATCTCCAGCATGCGCTGCGTCACGAGAAAACCGCCGAAGGTATTGATCGACACGAGAGCCACGGCGAGCACCCCCAGCCAGCCGCCCCAGTCGAGGTGCTCCGACCCCGCCGCCAGCATCGCCCCGACCAGGATGATGCTCGAGATGGCGTTGGTGAGGCTCATCAGCGGCGTGTGCAGCGCCGGCGTCACGTTCCAGATCACGTGATAGCCGACGAACACCGCCAGCACGAAGATGGTCAGGTAGAAGACGATCGGTTCGACGCCTGCGGTCATCGCACGACTCCTTTGTCCGACATTTCCTTCATTGCCTCGGCAGCACGGCGCCGTTCTCGCACACCAGTGTTGCCTTGATGATCTCGTCATCGCGCGGCACGGCGAATTCGCCGGTCTTGGCGTTGAGCGACAGCGCGAGGAAATTGAGCACGTTGCGCGCGTACAGCGCGGAGGCGTCGGCGGCCACGCGCGCCGGCAGATTGGCAAAGCCGACGATCTTGACGCCGTTCTTCATCACGATCTTGTCGAGCTCCGAGCCCTCGACGTTGCCGCCCTGCTCCACCGCGAGGTCGACGACGACGGCGCCCGGCTTCATCGCCGAGACGGTGTCGGCCTTGATGAGCTTCGGCGCGGGCCTGCCGGGGATGAGCGCGGTGGTGATTACGATGTCGACCACCTTGCAGCGCTCGTGAATGATGCCGGCCTGGCGCGCCATCCACTCGGGTGGCATCGGGCGGGCATAGCCGCCGACGCCCTCCGCGATCTTGCGCTCTTCGTCGTTCGCATAGGGAACGTCGACCCACTTGCCTCCGAGCGATTCAACCTGGTCCTTGACCGAAGGGCGCACGTCGGAAGCCTCGATCACCGCGCCGAGGCGCTTGGCGGTGGCGATCGCCTGCAATCCGGCGACGCCGACGCCGAGGATCAGCACGCGCGCGGCCTTGACGGTTCCCGCCGCGGTCATGAGCATCGGCATGAACCGACCGTACGTGTTCGCGGCGATCATCACAGCCTTGTAGCCGGCGATGTTCGCCTGCGACGAAAGCACGTCCATCGACTGCGCGCGCGTGATGCGCGGCAGCCATTCGAGCGCATAGCCAGATACGCCGGTCGCCGCGCACGACTGCAACGCGGCCGCGTCGAATGGATTGAGCAGCCCCACGAGCATCGCGCCGCGCTTGAGCTTCGGCAGCTCCTCCGTCGTGGGCTCGCGCACCTTCAGCACGACATCGGCGCCCAGCGCCTCGTCGGCGCTGCCGGTCCTCGCTCCGGCCACCTGGAACTCCTCGTCCGGGATGCTCGACATGGCGCCTGCGCCGGCCTCGACCACGAGCTGGTGCTTTCCGCTCGCCGCCATCTTCTTCACCGTCTCCGGCGTCGCGGCGACGCGCGTTTCCCCGGCTCGGGTTTCGCGTGGAATGCCGATGATCATGTTGAGCGTCCCCGGGTCAAGCGAGCGTTATCGTTAGCGCCGTCATCTTGCCACAAAAACGAGCGTACCCGAACGCGTCGCGAAGCCGCGCGCGCTACGCGACAGCCTGCGCGATGGCGGCTCCGACGTCGGTAGTCTTCGCGCGACCGCCGAGATCCGGCGTGTGCGGTCCTTCGGCGAGCACCCGCTCGATCGCGCGCATCACGGCCGCCGCTGCTTCGGGATGCCCGAGATGCTCGAGCATCATCGCGCCCGACCAGATCTGCCCGATCGGATCGGCGACACCCTTGCCCGCGATGTCCGGCGCCGAGCCGTGGACGGGCTCGAACAGAGAGGGATATTCACGCTCCGGATTGATGTTCGCCGACGGAGCGATGCCGATCGTGCCGCAGACCGCGGGCCCCAGGTCGGAGAGGATGTCGCCGAAGAGGTTCGAGCCGACGACCACATCGAAGATCTGCGGGCGCTGCACGAAGTGCGCCGACAGGATGTCGATGTGGTATTGATCCGTGCGAATGTCGGGATACTGCGCCGCCATCGCGCGAAAGCGCTCGTCCCAGTAGGGCATGGTGATCGAGATGCCGTTCGACTTGGTCGCGGAAGTGACGTGCCGCGCGGAACGCTTGGCCGCCAGCTCGAACGCAAACTTCAGGATGCGATCCACCCCCTTGCGCGAAAAGATGGTTTGCTGGAAGACGATCTCGCGCGCCGTGCCCTCGAACATGCGGCCGCCGACCGATGAGTACTCGCCTTCGGTGTTCTCGCGCACGACCACGAAGTCGACGTCTCCCGGTTTGCGGTTTGCGAGCGGGCTCGCGACTCCGGGCATAAGCCGGCAGGGGCGCAGATTCACGTACTGGTCGAAGCCGCGGCGCCACTGGATGAGCGATCCCCAGAGTGAGACATGATCGGGCACGGTCGCCGGCCACCCGACGGCGCCGAAGTAGATCGCGTCGTGATGCCGGATCTGCTCGAACCAGTCCTCGGGCATCATGCGCCCGTGCTTGGCATAGTAGTCGCAGCTCCAGGGCAGCTCGTCCCACTGGAATGCGACGCCATGCGCGCGACCCGCTGCCTCGAGCACGCGCAGCCCCTCGGGCATGACTTCCTTGCCGATTCCGTCGCCGGGGATGACCGCGATGCGATGAGGCTTGTCCATGGTCGGAGAAGACGCGAGACCGTCGGGGCTCCATGGTAATGTAAGCCGCGACCCGCTCCAACCTTCCCGCCCCATGAGCTCTCCGCCGATTCGTTGGCAATGGAAGCGCTTTGCCGAGCTCCAGCCGGACGAGCTCTACACGCTGCTCGCCGCGCGCGCCGAGGTGTTCGTCCTCGAGCAGGCCTGCGCGTTCGTCGACCTGGATGGGCTCGACCGCTTCGCCTGGCATCTGCTCGGCTGGGTTGAGCGCGACGGGGTGCGCTCGCTCGCGGCGTATCTGCGCCTGATCGAGCCGGGACGCAAGTACCCGGAGCCTTCGATCGGCCGGGTTCTGACCACCGCCGCTTTTCGACACACCGGTCTCGGACGAGCTGCGATGCGCGAGGGTCTGACGCGCTCAGCCGCGCTCTACCCGGGCCACGCGGTGCGCATAGGCGCGCAGCAGCGGCTGGAAAAATTCTACGAACAGATCGGATTTCGCACCGTCTCGGCACCGTACGAGGAGGACGGCATCGCGCACGTCGAAATGCTGCGACGCTCGGATTCCGGCTGACGCCCCGGGGGCGAACGGCGCGCGTCCCCGAGGCGTTTGCGCTATGATCCGGCGTCCCCGGTCAGCAATCGCCGACGATGAAGCAGACATTCCTCGACTTCGAGCAGCCGATCGCCGATCTCCAGGCCAAGATCGATGAGCTGCGCTACGTGCACGAGGATTCCGCGGTCGACATCTCCGATGAGATCAGCCGCCTGCAGAAGAAGAGCCAACAGCTCACCAAGGACATCTACGGCAAGCTGACCGCGTGGCAGATCGCTCAGGTCGCGCGGCATCCGCAGCGACCGTACACGCTCGACGTCATCGCGGGGGTATTCTCGGATTTCCACGAGCTGCACGGTGACCGCAGCTTCGCCGACGACCCCGCGATCGTGGGCGGCCTCGCGCGATTCAACGGCGGCCCCTGCATGGTCCTCGGGCACCAGAAGGGGCGCGACACGAAAGAGAAAATCTTCCGTAACTTCGGCATGCCGCGCCCCGAGGGCTACCGCAAGTCGCTGCGGCTCATGAAGCTCGCCGAGAAGTTCGAACTGCCGCTATTCACCTTCATCGATACACCGGGTGCGTTTCCGGGCATCGGCGCAGAGGAGCGCGGGCAATCCGAGGCGATCGGACGCAATCTCTACGAGATGACGGGCCTGCGCACGCCGATCATCGTCACCATCATCGGCGAGGGCGGCTCCGGCGGAGCCCTGGCGATCGCGATCGGCGACATCACGCTGATGCTGCAGTACGCGACCTATTCGGTCATCTCGCCAGAGGGTTGCGCTTCGATCCTCTGGAAGTCTGCTCAGCACGCCGAGGAAGCCGCCGAGACACTCGGCATCACGGCGCCGCGGCTCAAAGCGCTCGGCCTAATCGACAAGGTCGTCCCC